>Ga0207659_10000009_pt1 | contig 308304 bp, 275 predicted proteins | sample KBSM43metaG_FD_184330 | JGI IMG/M metagenome (GOLD analysis project Ga0207659, IMG submission 184330) | Miscanthus rhizosphere microbial communities from Kellogg Biological Station, Michigan, USA - KBS M4-3 metaG (SPAdes) (version 2) | ecosystem: Host-associated > Plants > Roots > Rhizosphere...
GGGCCATCCCCGAGGGTGGACCGGCCGGTTACGTGCCCCAGCCGGGGACGACGAACCTTCCGTATACGTTCTACGATCATTACACGCCGGCCGGCAACAGGAAGATGGATCGCCGGGTGCCGCTGCCCTCGACGTTCGTCGCGCGCTGGATCGAAGCCGGCGCGAACACCTTCAATACCTCGTACAAGATCTGGCGCGAAGGTGTGGCGGTGGGCGCACAGACGCAGAGTTGCTCCGGGGTCAGGCTGAACAGCGGCACGCCGGTCCCGCAGGTCATCCGCTTCGATCAGAGCGAAAACTCGTTTTCCATGGTCGGCAGCATCTTCGTTCCGGGGGTCCCTATCGGCCCTCCGCGGTTGCCGTCGGCGCTCGTCATTTCAACGAGCAACACTTCGATTTTTCCGCCCCATGGCACGTCGCCCGATGTCGCCGGCTGGATTTACCTCGACATGAACAACGCGACTTCGACGGCATCGCGTCCGAGCCAGAACTGGGTCATCGTTTCGATGTCCGCGCAGGGGCGCTATTCCGCCGACTTCGACGCCGCGCAACTGGGCAATGGCTGTTCTGCCGCCACGCAGGTCCCGTCGCCCGAGATCGGCCCCGCGGGCGGCACGTTCCTCTGTCCGCCGGGAATCGTCTGTTCCCCGCCGTCGGCGAAGGATCATCCCTACAACGGGACGAACATCACGCCATGATTCCTCTTCTGATCGCGATGCTGGCCTTCAGTCCCGGCCCGTCGTCGGTCATGAATGACGATTCCTGCGACATGACCGTCGCTCCGGCGGCGACGCTGCTGTTGCCGGTGTTCGACGTCAACATTCCCGGAGGTCCACCGCCACCGGCCGGTGATACGACGCTGTTCACGATCACCAACGTCTCATCTTCGCCGCAGATCGCGCACGTGACGATCTGGACCGACTGGTCCTATCCGGTTCTCACGTTCAACCTTTTTCTCACGGGCTACGACGTGCAGTCGATCGATCTGTACGACGTGCTTGGGCGCGGCGAGGTGGCGGTGAGCGGTGCGCCCCTCGCCGGCAACGACAATCCGAACATCTCCGATGAGAGCGTGGTGCCGGGCGGATCGTGCTCCGGCGCCACTGTCCCCGGCACGATCGCGAAAGAGCTGCTCGCCGCGGTACAGACGTCGCTCACGACCGGCCTCTACAACATCGCCGGCACGACGATCGGCTGCGGTACGACTCGCATCGGTGGCACGCACGTCAATGCGCGCGGCTTCGTGACCATCGATGTCGTGACCGACTGTACGAACCTGCTGCCCAACAACCCGATCTACTACAACACCCAGATCCTCTTCGACAACGCCCTGATCGGCGACTATCAGCAGATCAGGTCGGATCCGACGATCGGGAACCTCGCCCAGGGAAATCCGTTGGTCCATATCCGGGCCATCCCCGAGGGTGGACCGGCCGGTTACGTGCCCCAGCCGGGGACGACGAACCTTCCGTATACGTTCTACGATCATTACACGCCGGCCGGCAACAGGAAGATGGATCGCCGGGTGCCGCTGCCTTCGACGTTCGTCGCGCGCTGGATCGAGGGAGGCGTCGACAGCTTCAATACCTCGTACAAGATCTGGCGTGAAGGCGTGGCGGTGGGGGCGCAGACCCGGAGCTGCTCCGGCGCGCAATTGAACAGCACGATGGCGATGACGGACATCATCCGTTTCGACGAGAAGGAGAACTCGTTCGGCTTTCCGGGAAGTGTCATCTGCGGCCTCAACTGCGCGTTTCCGCCTCCCAGATCGCCGGGGGCATCGATCGTATCGACCTCACAGATCCTGTTCCCGCGCACGATCTCGGCCGACAGCTCCGGCTGGATGTACCTCAACCTCAATCATCAAACGGCACTGGACGCGCGTCCGAGCCAGAACTGGGTCATCGTTTCGATGTCCGCGCAGGGGCGCTATTCCGCCGACTTCGATGCCGCGCAACTAGGCAACGGCTGTTCTGCCGCCACGCCGGTCCCGTCGCCCGAGATCGGACCCGCGGGCGGCACGTTCCTCTGTCCGCCGGGAATCGTCTGCTCCCCGCCTTCCACAAGGGATCACCCCTACAACGGGACGAACATCACGCCATGATTCCTCTTCTGATCGCGATGCTGGCCTTCAGCAATGTCCCTTCGTCGGTGGGTAATGACGATTCCTGCGACATGACGGCCGCTCCCGCGGCGACGCTATTGCTGCCGGCGTTCGACGTCAGTTTTCCTGCGAATGCCGGCGACACGACGTTGTTTACGGTCACCAACGTCTCGTCCTCTCCGCAGATCGCGCACGTGACCATCTGGACCGACTGGGCGTTTCCGGTGCTCACGTTCAATATTTTCCTCACCGGCTACGACGTGCAGTCGATCAATCTCTACGATGTGATTGCGCGCGGACAACTGTCGCCCGGCAACGCCGCCCCGATCGTCACGGAAATCGCGGATCCGGGATCGCAGCCGGGCCTCAGTGGCAGCAATCCGAACATCACCGACGAGAGCTCCTGTGCGAATCCGGCGCGCACGCTGACGCCCGAGCTGCTCAATGCGCTGCAAACCGTCCTCACGACCGGCCTTTACAACATCGCCGGCACAGGCATCGGCTGCGGCGCCTTCCGGCCCGGCGGCACACACACCAATGCGCGCGGCTATGTGACGATCGACGTCGTGAGCGACTGCACGGCCCTGCTGCCCACGAATCCGGTCTATTACACGAACCAGATCCTGTTCGACAATGTCCTGATCGGTGATTATCAACAGGTCAAAGCGGACTCGCTCATCGGTAACCTTGCGCAGGCCAGCCCCATGGTGCACATCCGTGCGATTCCCGAGGGTGGTCCGGCAGGCTTCAATCCTCCGTTGGGGGCGACGAATCTTCCCTACACGTTTTACGATCGCTATACCCCCGCCGGGAACCGCGGGATGGATCGCCGCGTCCCGCTGCCGTCGACGTTTGCGGCGCGTTGGATCGAAAGCCAATCCGGCTCGTACCAGACCACGTACAAGATCTGGCGTGAGGGCGTGGCGGCCGGAGCTGACAGCGCCAGTTGCCGCGGACCGGCGATGAACAGCGCGATGCCGGTCGCCGAGATCATCCGCTTCGACGAGCGTGAGAACTCGGTGGCCTATCGCCCGAGCATCACCTGCTGCTTCTTTACTGACATGCCGCGCGGACCGTCGTCGTTCATTGCTTCGACGACCAATACCGGTTTTTTTCCGTTGAACGTGTCGACCGACCGAGCCGGCTGGATGTATCTCAACCTGAATGTCGGCAACTCGAAACTCCCGCGTCCGACCCAGAACTGGCTGGTGGTCTCGATGTCGGCGCAGGGGCGCTATTCCGTCGACTTCGACGCGGCGCAGCTGGGCAACGGCTGCTCCTCCGCGGCGCTCGCGCCTTCGCCCGACATCGGACCGGCCGGCGGCGCGTTCGTCTGCCCGCCGGGGATCGTCTGCTCCCCGACGTCGGCGAAGGATCATCCCTACAGCGGGACGAACATAACGCCACGGTAGAATGGCGGCGATGGACGTTGCCGTTCGCGCCGCCGGCCTGTCGAAGCGTTACGACATGTATCGCCGGCCCGCGGACCGTCTGATCGAGATCCTGACGCGCACGCCGAGGCACGTCGTGTTTCCGGCGCTGGAAGACGTGTCGTTCGAAGTGGAGAAGGGCGAGACTGTCGGCATCATCGGCCAGAACGGCGCGGGCAAGAGCACGCTCCTCAAGCTGCTGTGCGGCGTGACCCGTCCCAGCTCCGGATCGCTCCAGACGCGCGGAACCATCGCCTCGATCCTGGAGCTCGGCACCGGCTTTCATCCCGAATTCAGCGGCCGCGACAACGCCGCGCTCAATGCCGCCATCCTCGGCCTCTCGCCGGTCGAAGTCCGCGAGCGCCTGCCGGCCATCCTCGAGTTCTCGGAGCTGGGCGCGTTTCTCGACCGGCCGGTCAAGACCTATTCGTCGGGCATGTACATGCGCCTCGCGTTCTCCGTGGCCGTCAATGTCAATCCCGACATTCTGGTCATTGACGAGGCGCTGGCCGTGGGCGACGGCCATTTTCAGAAAAAATGCATCGACAAGATCCGCGAGTTTCAGGAAGAGGGGAAGACCATCCTCTTCTGTTCGCATGCGCTCTATTACATCTCCTCGATCTGCAGGCGGACATTGTGGCTGGACCGTGGGCGGGCCATGCGCTTCGGCCCGTCGCTCGACGTGGTGCACGACTATGAGACGTTCCTTTTGCAGCGCGACCGCGAGCATCCCGCCAGCGAGGGATCTCCCGCGACCGAGTCGCTGTCGCCGGTCCGCTTCCGCGAGATCACGGTGCTCGACAAGTACGGGCGCCCGCGCGACCGCTTCGCAATGGGCGACGACATTCACGTCCGCGTCCGCATTGAAGCCGACAGTCCTTTGCAACCCGTGCACGTGATCGTCGGAGTCCATCGCTCCGCCGACGAGCTGCAATGCTTCGGCGTGGGGACGCATGCCGACGGCGTTCCGCCGTTGTCGGGGCGGACCGAGTACGACATGACGGTGCGCCTGCTGGACGTGCCGCTGTTGCGCGGCGACTATTCGATCATCGCCTTCGCCGGCGACGAGAACGCGATCACCGTATTCGACCGCCGCGACGTCCGGCCGGCGTTTTCGATCACCGGGGACCGTTTCGAGATCGGCCTCGTGTCGATCGATCATCGCTGGGAGCTGGAGTCGCCCGCCGAAGCGGCAGCGGCCGTGCCCGGTCGGCGATGATCTCGCTGCTGATCGTCAATTACCGCAGCGCCGCATTGGCCGCGAATGCCGTTCGCACGGCGCGCGAGGGCACGGCCGCACCATTACAGGCAGTCGTCGTCGACAACAGCTGCGATCCAGCCGAAGCCGCGGCGTTAGGCAACATTGCGGACGTCATCCTCACTCCGAACACGAATCTCGGCTACGCCCGCGCCATCAACCTCGGCCGCCGCTCCTGTAAAGGCGAAACGCTCGTGGTGAGCAATCCCGACGTCACCTTCGGCGAAGGCTCGCTCGACCGCCTCAGTGCTGAATTGAACGGCGACACCGCGGTCGCGGGGCCCGCGCTCTATTGGGATGACGCATTCCGGTGGAACCTTCCGCCCGCGGATCTCAACACGACGCTGGAGAAGCTCGACGAAGTCCTCGCCAGCCGCGCGGACAACTGGTGCGAGCAGCGCGACCGCAGAAGGATCCGCAGGCGCCTGGGATTCTGGTCGCTGACCGGAACGACGCGCGTACGCGCGCTGTCCGGCGCGATCATGGCCATCCGCGCGGCCGACTTCGACGTCATCGAGGGATTCGACGAGCGGTTTCAATTGTATTTCGAGGAAATCGATTTTCTCCGGCGGATGACCGAGCGCGGCAAACGGATCGCCTATGTGCCGGATGCGAAATGCCGCCATTTGTACAATCAGAGTGCCGGACACGATTCCGCGACCGCCGGCGCGGCGTACGCACGATCGGAATTGCAGTATCTCGAGAAATGGAGCGGCCCCTTTGCCGCCCGTCTGTTGAAACGGCTGGAGCGCGCTCCCAAGGCGATCGGCGCGCAACGCCTCGAAGGACCGATTACAGTCGAGGGCGACAACCGGCTGGTCGAAGTCTCGCCGCTGCCGTCGTTCGCTACCGCGGCCGGCTGCTTCATGCCGCGCGCGGGATCGGTCGAGCTGCCGCCCGAGGTATGGCGCACTGTTCGCACGCCGCTCTATTTCCGAATCGTGGAAGTAGAATCATTTTCATGAGCTCGACCAGCGTATCGGTCGTGGTGCCGCTCCACGGAGCCGGAGACGGCAGCGCTGCCGCCGCGATCGAGCGTTATCTCGAGACCACCGGCTTCACGTTCGAGGTCCTGCGCATCCAGGCCCCGCAATACGGCATTGCATTGCGGCGCGGCGTCGCGGACGCGAAGGGGAGCGTGATCGTCGTGGTCGATCCGGAGCTGCCGTATCCGGTCAGCGCGATCGGCGACGCCGTGGCGATGGTGGAGTCGGGAGCCACCGACGTCGTCTTCGCCAGCACGCGTGACGACGACCGCGCGCCGGCGATGCTGCGCTGGCTGCTCGTGCCCATTCTTCCCGACGCGTCGATTCACCTGGCCGCCTTCTCCTCCACCGCCGCGAAAGTCGTTGCCGGCGAGTCGCGCCTCGCGGACCGCCGCTGCGATCTCGAGCTCGCGTTCCTCGCGAACAAGTACGGCTTCCGCGTCGAGCGTCTCGTCGTGCAGCCTTCCTCGCGCCGTCGGGCGTTCGGCATGCTCGACTCGATCCCCGCCGCGATCGCGGTTCGCATCGCCAATCGCAGAAACGCCTATCGCGCGGCGCGCCGTTGTCCTGTCTGTTTTTCCGCGCAGGTCTGGACCTGCGCGCAGATCCCGGGCAACGTCGTGCGCGCCTGCCGCCGCTGCAAGTGCCGCTATCTGAATCAGTTCACCGACGAGGAAGGCGCGCATCCGGTCCGCCGCATTTTGCGCGCGCATGCCGAGCCGGCGGCTCCGGCTTATGAGGCGCATTCGCAGCCGGCGCGGGAGCGCACGAGCCTGCGCCGTTTCCACTGGCTTCGCGGCCGTGTTCCGTCGCGCGCACGGGTGCTGGAGGTCGGCGTGCGCGACGGAAGCTTCGGCGCCGCGGCGGCCGATGAATACGAGTACGTCGGGATCGATCCGGCGTCCGCCGCCGCACGCCACGCCCGCGCGCGCGGCCTCGAGGTCTATTGCGCATCGCTGTCGTCGTTCGTGAACACCGGCCCGGCCTTCGACGGAATCACGCTCTTTCACGTATTCGAGAACATGGCCGACCCGCACGACGCCCTCGGGCGCATCAAAGATCTGCTCAAGCCCGGCGGCGTGCTGTTTCTCTCGACGTTCGATACCGAGGGGCTGATCTATCTGTTCTCGGAGCGGAAGCGGATGGCGCAGAACTTCCGCACGCACCTCATCCTCTACTCGCGCTCCGCGCTGATCGAGCTGCTGGAGCGCTCCGGCTACGAGATTCTCGACATCGGTCCCGACTTCGAATATCGCGATCAGAAGCTGGTGCGCCACTGGCTGCACCAGCAGCATCCGCTGCTCGCGCCGTTCGCGCGGGCGATTCTGAAAATGCTCCCCGACCCGATGATCGTCAGCACCGGCTCGATCCGTATCGTGGCCAAGCGCCGCGCCGGCATGCCGGTGAACGTGCGCGCGATCCGCTCGGTGGAGCCGACGCATGCCCGCTGACGAGCGCTTCATCACGCGCGCGTATCGCGACGGCGACGAGCAGGCGATCCTCGACCTCTTCGCGCGCTGCTTCCCGCACGCGCCGCGCACGCTGGAGCACTTTCGGTGGAAGTATCGGGAGAACCCGTTCGGCAACGGGAGGATCAGTCTGACGTTCGATGACGAATCGCGTCTCATCGGCCACTACTCCGGCTACGCCGTCCCGTTTCGCGTTTCGGGCCGTGACGTGCTCGCGCATCAGATCGGCGACACGATGACTGATGTCGCGACGCGGCACGTCGGCCGCGGTCCGACCAGCATTCTCGGGCGCACGGCGCTTCATTTCTACGAGCACTTCTGCGAAGCGCAGGTCGCGTTCAACTATGGCTTCAACGTCTCGAACATCCACAAATTCTCGCTGCGCTTCCTGCGCGCCGACCGCGTGGAGGGGGTGACGTATCGCGCGCGCGATCTTCGCGCGCATCCCATCGAGCCGCTGACGCGGACGCAGCGCTGGCGCCGCGGGTATCAGCTCGAGCTCGTGAACGAAGTCGACACGGAATGGGACGAGTTCTTCGAGCGGGTCGCGAACGACTACGGGTTTCTGGTGCGCCGCGACGCCGAATACGTGCGCTGGCGCTATCTCGCCGCGCCCGACACGCGATATCACCTCGTGACGGTCCGCAAATGGAAGCGCCGCCTCGTCGGATGGATCGCATTCCGCGTCCACGACGGGCGCTTCCTCTGGGGCGACGCGCTTTTCGATCGCAGATATCCCGAGGCCGTCGAGGTCATGCTGCGGCATCTCGTGCCGCCGCAGCCGGTCACGTCGATCGAGGGATGGTTCCCACCGCGTCCGCAATGGTTCGACGCCATTCTTCGCGAGCTGAGCTTCGAGACGCACCCCGAGCCCCAGGATCTTTCGGTGATGTGCGTGCCCTTCGCCATGCCGGAGGCGACCGCGACGATGCGCGAGTCGCTCTACTACGCGTGGGGCGACAGCGACCTGTTCTGAGCTTCGTGGCTCATGTTCTGCATGCCGTTCTCAACCGTCGTTAGAATATCCGCACATGACAGTCGGACAGCAGCCGAGCAGCACGAACGAGAAGCGCCTCGGCGACGTCGAGAAGAAGCGCGTGCTCGTCATCGATGACGATCTTCCGCTGCGGGGGATGCTCGCGGCGGCGCTGCGCCAGCACGGCTTCCAGGTGCTGCTCGCGGGCGACGGCGCCGAGGGACAGCGCGCGCTGACGATCCATCACCCCGACATCGTGCTGCTCGACCTGGCCATGCCCGACGTCAACGGCTGGGACTTCCTGCAGCGTCTCCAGGAGACCGGCCACCTCGGCCAGATTCCGATCATCGTCGTCTCCGCACACGTGCGCGTCGAGCCGCAGGCGCTGTTGCAGATGGGCGTTGCGGCGATCCTGCCGAAGCCCTTCAACCTCTCCGATCTCATCACCGTGATCGAGCACCTCTCCGCGTGACGCGCGGAGAAGTCGCGAGCCGCCTCGCGTCGCTGTACGACCGCCGCGAGGTCCGGTGGTACGTCCGTATGAAGGTGAGGACGGATCCGGTCTATCCCGCGGTCGCGCAGCAACTCCAGGATGCCGAAGAGCCGCTGCTGGACCTCGGATGCGGCGTCGGCCTGTTGCCGTTTTTTCTGCGCGAGCAGGGCTTCCGCGCGCCGATCATCGGCGTCGACTTCGACCGGCGGAAGATCGACATTGCGCGCAGCGCGGCCACGCGCTATCGCGACATCGACTTCATCGCCGCCGACGCGCGCGACGGCTTTCCCGCGGATCACAACGTGGTGATGCTCGACCTGCTGCATTACCTCGACAGCGAAACGCAGCGGCACATCCTCGCGAGCGCCGCGCGGGTGGCGCGGGTGGTGATCATCCGGCAGGGCGTTCGCGACGCGTCGTGGCGCTACCGGTTCACCGCCTGGGTCGACGCGATCGGACGGACGGTGCGCTGGATGAAGGCGGAGGCGCTGAACTATCCGGCGCGCGAAGAGATCGTCGCGGCATTCAGCGGCTTCACCGCCGAGGTCATTCCGCTGTGGGGAAGGACGCCCTACAACAACTATCTGTTTGTGTTCCGAAGAGCGGCGTCGCCCGGAATGACGAACGCGTAGCCGCGCTCCTGCAGCGCGCGGATCACGTGCTCGATGACACGCAGCGAGTGTTCGCGTCCCTGATGCAGCACGACGATCGCGCCGGGACTCACGTGCGGCAGCAGGCGTTGCAGGATGTGCCCGGGATCGCTGGCCACGGCATCGAAGCCGCGCGCCGTCCAGCCGATCAGCTTCATGTTCTCGCGTGCGAGCGCGGGATGCACGAACGTGTTCTTATGGCCGACCGGCGCACGGAACCAGCGCGGCCGCGTTCCGGTGAGCGTCTCCAGCGTGCGATTACACTGCTCGACTTCCCATCGCACGCGCGCCGGCGGCGCGCACCAGAACCAGGCCGACGGATGCGTCTGGGAATGATTGCCGATCGAGTGGCCGCGCGCGGAGAGCTCGCGCACGTATTCGGGATGCTGTTGCGCGAGCTCACCTTTGACGAAGAACGTCGCCTTCACGCCGAGGTGGTCGAGCAGATCGATCAGCGCCGGCGTGTCATCGGTCGGGCCGTCATCGATCGTCAGCCACAGCTCCCGTTTGTCCGTCGCGAAGCGCGTGATCACGGGACCGAGCCACTGCACGTTCGGCCGCAGCGTCGGAAAGAGCAGCAGCGCGTGTGAGAGCGCCAGCACGCCGATGCCCGCAAGCGGGGAGCGCGGCCAGAGCAGCACCAGCGCGACCGGCGCGACGATCGCGAACGCCAAGATCAGGCGGCGAATGCGGCCTCCAGTCTCGCGATCGGCCCGCGCAGCAGGAAGACGATCACCGCGGCCACGGCGTTCAAGGCGACGGCCGCGAGAAACTGCCACGCCACGAAGCGCACCCATGTCTCCGCTCGCGCGTAATAGAGCGCGGCCGCGAGCAACAGCAGCATGTTGATCGCCGAGTTAAGCCGGATGTTGTTCCGGTTCGGGCGCAACGCGCCGAACGTGCACAACGGAATGTTCAGCGCGATCATCGCCAGCGGCACCGACGCGAGCATGGCGAGCGGAACCGGCCAGCGCGCGAGGAGATCGCCCGCGAAATAGCACGCGACCGTCACCCCCGCCCACACCGCCATCCCGTAATTCTCGACCGCGCTCTGATCGCGGTCGATCGCGAGGACGAGGTCATCGCGGAACGCCGGCGTCCCCGCCGGCTGGTCAGGCGGCGTCCCGCCGCATTGGAGGCGAACGTATCCGGCGAGGCGGAACAGGGCGAAGCGATGGCGCGACGGCAGCCAGCGTGCCTCCTCGATGCCGCGCACGACCTTCATCGCAGCTCCTCCGAGTACGGCTGAAACGTGAACCACTGGAACCACGCGTCGCGAACGGCGTGCTCCAGCTCTCCCGTCCACTGCGCGACCGCCTTTTCGAACGCCTCGGCGCGGTCGCGGGTGCGCGTCACCTCGAACGGCGTCGACGTCAGCAGGCGATAGCGCCGCCGCCCGAGGCGCATGATGAAGAGAGGATAGATCGGCACGCGCGCGGCCATCGAGAGCGCGAACGGCCCGGCCGGCACCTGCATCGATTTTCCGAACAGCGTCGCCGGCAGCGCGGCGATCCCCGGCGTCACGCGGTCGCCCTGGATGGCGATGATCTCGCCGCGCTGCAGCGCGTGCAGCAGATCGAGCGCGAGGTCGCTCGAGCGCGTGCTGAAGTCGATCTTCAGCCCGGCGGCCGTGCGCGCGGCGTGCGACTCCTCGAACTCGCGCGTCTCGGCGTCGGTCTCCGGCGCGCGGATCATCACGATGCGGCGCGCGGAGTTCTCCGCGAAGATGTGCGCGCCGAGGTCGTAGTTGCCCATGTGCGCGGTGAGGATGATCGCTCCGCCCTCGTGCGACTGCAGTTGCTCGAGGTGCTGGAGCCCGGTGAGCTCCCAGTCGGGACTGACGCGCAGCTCGCGGAAGCGCATGTTGTCGGTGATGGTCCAGGCGAAGTTCCAGAAGACGCGGTAAGCGCGGAAGAAGTTCGTGAGCGGCCACGAGCCGGGGAGAATCGCCGAGAGGTTGCGCATCACGCCTCGGCGTCCCGGACCCCAGAGCAGAAAGAAGAGCGACCAGAAGCCGATGATCACCGGCTCGAGCCACAGCGGCACGTTCAGCACCGCGAAGCGGAGGAGCCGGCGCCAGACCACGCCCTGCACGAGGAAGCGTCGATACCAGCTCACGGCGCTTTCATGATGTCGCGCAACTGCTTGTCGACGGAGGGAAGCGCGGGACGCAGAAGTTGGAACAACGGGCTCTTCATCATCGCCTCGTCGCCCGGATAGGTCGGCACGAAGTGAAGCGGGAAGCGCTCGAAGATCTCGCGGTCGGAGCGCTTGCGGCGGCGCTGCACGTCGTGGCGCTTCTTCGCGATCCGCTCCTGGTTGCGCATGATCCAGTCGAGCGCGCGGAACTGCATCGTCGTCAGCGGATCATCGAGCGCGACGAGCGGCTCGCGCTTCCAGCGCGAGTTCTTCTTCTTGCCGAGCGCGGGTCGCTGCAGTTCCTGCGCTCTCTCGTTGCGCGTCGTGGCGTAGTGATGCAAACGATGCAGATACGCGAACAGCACCGCCGCGCCTGACTCCGCGAGCTGCTCGAAATTCTTGAGCGCCGTCTGCAGCGCGTTGCGCTCGAACAGCACGCCGCGCTCGAAATCGCCGAGGCGGTTGCTGGTCGTGCTCGAGGCGTGGCGGACGATCGCGCCCGGCTCGTAGAGCGCGCGATAGCCGGCGATCCAGGTGCGCCAGCCGAAGTCGACGTCCTCGAGATAGGCGAAGTAGTCGTCGTCGAACGCGCCCAGCTCCGTAAGCCGCTCGCGGCGCGAGATCATATTGCCGCCGCAGGCGAACAGCAGCGCATCGCCGGCGCGCGGCTCGTCGCGCGAGCCGAGCGGATAGCGGAAGCCATTCTGGAACGCGTGGCCGTCGAAGGTCAGCATCCCGCCGATGAAGTCGATCTTCTTTCCGCCGGAATCGACGATCTTGCCGCCGATCGAGACGACGTCGTCCGGCGCCTCGTCGATCGCGCGCACGAGCGCGGCCAGCCAGCCAGCGTCGGGGACGGCATCGTTGTTCAGAAAGATCACGTTGCGCGCCGTCGAGCCGGCCAGCGCCGCGGCGAGGCCGCCGGTGAAGCCGCGGTTCTCGTGCAGCGCGAAGAGCTTCGCTTTCGGGTGGCGCGAGGTGATCGCGGTCGCGCTGCCGTCGGTCGAGCCGTTGTCGACGACGGTGATGCTCGCGCGCCTGACGTCGCCCAATTGCGCGGCGATCGCGTCGAGACACTCCAGCGTCTCGCGGCGGTTGTTCCAGTTGACGACGATGATCTCGGTGCTCATCGCGCGAGGCGCCGCTTGAGGCGCGAGAGGACGGACTGTGGAGCGGCGGGCTTCAGCCCGCCGATGAACTCTTTCGTGTCATCGATCCGCGGCGCGCGGCAGAACTCGCGGAGCGGTTCCAGCACGCGCGCCCACTGGTGATCGCGCACGAACTCCTGCGATCCCTGCTGCATCTGCGCGTAGCTTCCAGGATCTTTCACGATTGCCAGCAGCTCGTCCGCGAACGCGTCGGGGACGTCGCTGTGGACGACCGAGCCCGCGCCGTAGCGCTCGAGGATCTCGTCGGTGCCCGACGCCGAGCTGGTGACGATCGGCAGGCCGCACCAGAGGTAGTCGTAGACGCGCGTGCGCATCGAGAGATCGGTCTCGATCGACGGCGGGAATGTGAGCAGCGCGAGCAAAAAGCGCTCGAAGAACGCGCCTCGCTCGTTGTACGCGACCCACGGCTCGAAGCGGATGAAGTCTTCGTAGCCGTGTTTCCGCACGTGCGCGACAGCCTCGCCGAGCTTTCCCTGTGGCGTGAGCTCGGGATTCGGGTGGGTCATGAACGTGAGCGTGACGCCCGGCAGCGACTCGCGCGCGATGGCGATCGCGTCGATGGCGAGCAGCGGGTCGTACCAGTCGTAAATGCCGCCGAAGAGGACCGCCGGCGCCTTGAGGTCGCGCGGCGCGATCGCACGCGGCGGCTGCACGCCGAACGGCGCGATGCGCACCAGCGAGTCGAGGTGCGGGCTGTTCTCGAACGCGACCGGATGCACGCGCCCTACCGCCAGCAGCGCGCCGAGATAAAACATCCGTTGCGCCTCGGAAGCACAGAGAAACAGATCGCCGCGCAGCAGCGAGCCCGTGAGCGTGGCGTGATCGTGGTTGAACACTTCCGCCCCGCGCTCGGCGTAGTAGTGCAGGTTCTCGATGATGTACGGATCGTACAGGTCGATGACTGTCGGGATCGGACGGGCGTGCATGAAGAACGCGTTGGCGACGTGTCCCTGCACGATCGCGACGTCGCTCGCCTCGCTGGCGGCGAGCAGCGACTGCGGATCGAGGCCGGTGTCCGGCGAGAGGATCGTCACCGCGTGGCCGTCGGCGCGCAGCACGTTCGCGATCTCGAGAAAACGGATGCCGACGCCGGCGGGCTGACCGTGGCCGAGGGGCTCGGGGCAGACCAGCAGGACGCGGCTCATCCCCGCCCTCGCATCTTTTCCATCAGCGTGTGGATCTTCCACGTGCGCGAGCGATAGATCATGTCGAGGAGGCCGTTGAGACGCGCGATCTCCACGCGGGCGCGCTCGAGCTCCGCGTGTGTCTCGCCGTTCGCGCGGCGCAGCTCGTCGTTTTCCCCGCGCTGCACGGCGATGTCGCGCTCGGCCTGCCGCTCGACGCGCTCGAGCTGCAGGGTCTTGTTCTCGTAGTCGGCGGAGATCGCCGAGAGCGCCTGCACTGCGCCTTCGAGCTCGCGCACGCGCAGCGCGTAGCCGGTGATGGTGTGGTGATGATCGAGCGACTCGCCGAGCAGCTTCTCTTTCTCGCGCTCGCTGCGCGCGACGCTCTGGTGTGCCGCGTCGAGCTGTCCCTTCGTCTCCACGACCGTCGAGTAGAGGTTGCCGAGCCTGCGCTTCTGGCGCTCGAAGACATTCGAGAAGAGCTTGTCGTCGATCCTGGCGCTGTGCTTCTTCCAGACCCGCAGCTTCGCCTCACGAAACTGCGGCGAGCCTTCCGGCGCCGCGAGGATCGCCGACGTCCCGCCCTCGAAGTGGCGCACCTCGACGGTGACGCGCGGGACGCGCAGGAAGTCGCCGCGCGCGGAGAGGCGGATCAGAAAGTCCCAGTCCTCGAAGAGATCGAACTCGGGATCGAAGCCGCCGAGGTCGAGGAACGAGGCGCGCGGGATCAGGAGGGTGGGCAGCGGGATGTAGTTGTCGACGAGCAGGAGCTCGCGGTCGAAGTCCTGCTCGAACAGGCGCAGCCGCGCATGCGTCTCATACGCGCCGCTCTCGCCGGGACGGAGAAACGCGGAGATGGCGTCGGTGTACCAGGCCACGTGCGACGACGCCGACGCGCTCGCGAGCGTGGCCAGGTGTTCGGGATAGAAGAGATCGTCGTCGTCGAGGAAGACGATGAAGTCGTTCTTCGCGGAGCGCACGCCTTCGTTGGCGGCGACGGAGCGTCCGCGCGACTGGTCGTGCCGGATGAGGTTCACGTCTTGGAGCTCGACGGGTGCTCCACCGTCATTGATGACCACGATCTCGCACGGATACTGCGTCGCGCGAATGGAGTCGATCGCTTCGCGCAGCAATGCCGGACGGTCTTTCGTCCGCACGATCACGCTGACCGGAACGGTCGCGCCTGTGACCTCGATCTCGCGCGGCGCGCCTACCATTCGCCGCAGTTCGCTGAAAGGCGTCGTGCGTAATGCCTTCAACTCGGCGACGTAATACGCCTCCGCGTACTTAGCGCCGGCGGGAAGTGTCATCGCGCGATAGGCATTGAGGCCGCGCGCGTAGGCGACGTAGTCGCGCACCGCGAGCTGCGAGCGATGCTCGGCGATGGCCGCGTATTTCGCCTCCGCGACGTCGCTGATGTCGACGATCGCATTCGGCCGCAGCGGCTGTCCGACCTCGTAGAACGCGACCCGCGCCACCGCGAGATCGGCGAAGAGCGTCTCATCGCGCTGCACCAGCTCGCAGAAGATCCGGGAGAGCGCGAGGTGGTCGGGATGGATTTCGATGGGGGAGGGGACCGCGATCAAGTCGGGGCGATAGGAGAGGAGCATGTCGCGCAACTGCGGTAAATCCTGCAGTTTGCGATCGGGTATGCGCAGGAACTCGATCGCTGCTTCGCCGAGGGAGGCCAGCGCGCGCCGCGACTCCTCTTCCCGAGCCGCCGCATCCCCTCCCTCCGCCCCGTCCGTGGCCACGATGACGCGCACGTCGCGCCGCTCGCGCAGGTGTTGCGCGACCAGACCGCCACATCCGATCACTTCGTCGTCCGGGTGCGGTGCGAGGACGAGCAGCCGTTCGCCGCGGAGCAGCGCCGGTTCGTACGGAATCGCCTCCGCCTCGATGAGCACGGCTGCATTATCTAGGAGTGCGGTGGCGTAAGCCACCGCTCTACAATCCGCCCATGCCGTCCGAGGCTGACAACACACAGCAGGAGCTGGCGCGCCTCCGCGCCGAGCATCGCCAGCTCAGCGATCTGCTGTCCCTGATCCAGGAGCTGACCTCGCGCGTGATCCGCAGCGAGTCGGCGGCCGAGCTCTTCAGCCGCGCCTTTCCGACGCTGATCCCCTGCGTCCCCTTCGACGTCGCCGTGGCGGTCATGCTCGAACAGAACCTCGACCTCTACGTCGCCACGCGCGAAGGCGCGGAGTCGCTGGTCAGCGACGCGCTCATGACCCGGATCCGCGAGACGCTCGCGGAACACATCCCGGTCTCGTTCGAGACCACCGAGGTCATCGTCGTCTCCGAGTCGCACGACCTGCCCGCGCTCGACGGCGGCGGCCACGGCTTCCGGCACGTCGCGGCGGCGCTGCTCGAGCAGGAGAAGCGCACCGCCGGCCTGTTGGTGCTCTGCCGCGAGGAGCCGTTCACCGAGAGCGAGCAGCAGATCCTGGCGATCTTCGCCACGCAGATCTCGATGCTCCTCGGCACGATCCGGCAGCGCGAGCGCATCGTCAATCTCGCCGAGACCGACGACCTCACCGGCGTCTGGAACAAGCGCTACTTCCGCCGCCAGCTGCCGCAGGAGATCGAGCGCGCGCGCACGTTCGGCGTTCCGCTCTCGCTGCTGCTCTTCGACATCGATGACTTCAAGCAGATCAACGACAGCCTCGGACACGTGATCGGCGACGTCGTGCTCTCCGAGCTTTGCGGCGCCGTGCGCGAGTCACTGCGGCCGACCGACGCGGTGGTGCGATTCGGAGGCGACGAGTTCGCGCTGATCCTGCCGCACACCGATCTCACCGGGGCGAAGGCCGTCGCCGAGCGCGTCCTGCACCGCGTGCGCGCGCTCGCAATTCCGACCGACGACGAGGCGGCGGTGCAGTGCTCGATCTCGATCGGCATCGCGGAGTTCAGCAGCGAAGACGCCACGTCCGCCGATCTCGTGCGGCGCGCCGACGGCCGTCTCTACGAGGCGAAACGCCAGGGGAAAAACCGATACACTGCGTGACCCGATGGCTCGCTATCTCATCGCCAACTGGAAAATGAATCTCCCGCCCGAGGGGATGGATGCGTGGATGGCGGCGGTGGCGCGGGAAGATCCGCGCGACGTCACGCTCGTCTTCGCGCCGCCGTTTCCCTTCCTGCGCGACGCGTTCGCGCAGCGGCGGCGGGTCGGACTGGCGGCGCAGAACTGCAACGATCATCCGTCCGGCGCGTACACCGGCGAAGTCTCGCCGTCGATGCTGCGCTATTGCGGCGCGGAGTACGTGATCCTCGGCCACTCCGAGCGCCGCAACGTCTATGGCGAGGACGACGCGCTGATCGCGAAGAAGCTCTCCATCGCGATCGAGAGCGGACTCAAGCCGGTGCTCTGCATCGGCGAGTCGCTCGAAGTCCGCGATGCCGGGCGCGTCGCGCAGTTTTTATCGGATCAGATCAGCGCGACCGCGGTGCCGGAGCTTGAGCGCGCGGGCGAGCTCGTGATCGCGTACGAGCCGGTCTGGGCGATCGGAACGGGCCGCAACGCCAGCGGCGCGATGGTCGCGGAGACGCTGGCCGACATCCGCAACGCGCTCGCACAGCTCTGGCGAAAGAGTGTCCCGATTCTCTACGGAGGCAGCGTCACGCCCGACAATGTCGACGACCTCGTCGCGAACGGGACGATCGATGGGTTCCTGGTGGGGGGCGCGAGCCTCGATTCTGGGAAGTTTCTGGCGATTCTGAATGGGATGCGGTGAATGGTCGCAACCCCTTGACCCCACACCCGTTTCCGGGAAGAATTCACCCCCCTGACCGGTTCAGAGTCAGACCGGAGAGGTTTCATGATCATCGTTCTCGTCATACTGCACGTCATCATCAGCCTGTTTCTGATTCTCACCGTCCTCGTTCAGCAGGGGAAAGGCGCGGATCTCGCGGGCGCATTTGGCGGCGGCGGCTCGCAGACGGCGTTCGGCGCGCGCGGCGCGACCACGCTCCTGCACAAACTGACGACGTTCTCTTTCATCGCGTTCGTCGTGACCTCGATGGCGCTCGCGATCCTCCAGGCCCGGCCCCGCGGCTCGGTCATGAGCAACACCAAGGCGGCGCCGACGGCGCCCATCAAGAAGTGACGCCGTAGGCGTCATCCCGAGCGCGAGCGAGGGATCTGTTTCTTTGCCCAAGTGGCGGAATTGGTAGACGCGCACGTTTGAGGGGCGTGTGGAGAAATCCGTGCCGGTTCGAGTCCGGCCTTGGGCACCAACCTTCTATTTCTCGCGAATCCGCCTGTCGTACTCCGCCGCGCGATCGAGGAACGACTCGATCGACCTTCCCAGCCCCAGCTTCTCGGTCAGATCGCTCGACTTGTCGAAGTCCGCGCGCAGCCGCTCCGCCTCGGCGAAGTAGTAGTCGCGCAGCCCGACCTCGATCTTGAACTCCGGATACTTCTCCGCGAGCGTGCGCATCCACTCCTCGACCTGGCGCCGCCGGTCCTTGTCGCCCGCGCCGCTCTTGAGGTCGCCCAGCAGTGTTGTGACGACACCTGAAAGTATTTCGGAGCGGCGCTCTTGAACCGGCTCATTCGACATATGCTCCGAATGGTATCAGGAGACTCCATGAGAACCTTCCTCCGTGTGGTGCTCGCGTTCGTCGCCGCCGCCGCGGCCGGCGCGCAGACGAAAGCGGGCGACTTCACCGTCGCCCCTCTTCCACCGCAGACCCAGGGGCTTCCGAAGATGCGCGCCGTCGGTCCGCGCGCCACGGGCGGTGCGGTGCGGCAGTGCGTCACCGACATCTGCCAGACCTCGGAGCCGCACTCCTGCATCGAAGTCAGCTTCCCCGAAACGGGATGGCGCACCTGCATCTCGAATCAGGGGCGGCGCAGCCTGACCATCGGTCCGACCGATCTGCGCCGCAGTCCCGGCGGTCCCTGGATGCGCGTGCTGCGCGAGGCCAGCGTCGCCGACATCTTCGTCCCCTATCACTCCTTCACGTTCCGCCTCTACGACATGCAGCAGGGGAGCGCGTCGAGCCTGCTGGAGATGACGCCCGCGGACGCGGGCGCGAATGGATCGCTGATCACGCTCTCGGGCGCGCAGATCCCGCAGGTCGCCGCGGAGCTGAACGACCGCGGCATCGCCTGGCTGTGCAAGGGAATCGCGAATCGCGCGGTGCGGCGCGGGCAGGAGCTCGCGCTGTGGGGCGTGTTCGACGCGCAGAACTACGACTTCATCATCGACTACCGCCTGCGCGACGACGGCAGCATCGGCTTCCGCATGGGCGCGACCGGCTTCAACAATCCCTATTTAGAGCCGCTCAGCACCACCGACGCGCACATGCACTCCACGCTCTGGCGCGTCGACGTCGATCTCAACGGCTCCGGCGGCGACTCCGCGAAAATGCTGTCGCATCGCGAAGAGCCGCGCACCCCCGCCATTTTCTCGCTGGCCGCGCAGGACGTCGAAGAGCCGTTCAACGGCGGCCGCGAGGGAACGCTGGTCTGGGATCCGACGCGGTTCGTCACCATCGCCGTCGAAGACGTGGCCACCACGAACGCGCACGGCAACCCGATCGGCTACCAGATCAAGGTCTCGCCGGAAGGATTGTCGCGCCACTACGGCGAGGAGTCGGGAGTGGTCGCGCGCAAAGAGAAGTTCACCAGATTCGACTTCGCCGTGACGCGCTACAAGGAGGCCGAGCGCGAGGCGTTCTTCGACACGCCGAACGTCCGGTATCTCGATCCCGACGAGTACCTCCTCGGCGTCGCGCCCTTCGCCGGCGTCGGCGTCTCCGACAACGAGACGGTTTCGGATACCGACGTGGTGCTCTGGTATCGCGCCTCCGTCCATCACGACCCGCACGACGAAGATCACGCGCCCGGCGATCCCGATCACCTGATGACCGGCGTGACGTTCGTGCACTGGTCGGGCTTCGACCTCGAGCCGCACAATCTGTTTGATTTCAACCCTTTGGGCGGGCCGAGCCGTAACAATTGCCAGTAGCCGATAGAATGCGGCGGCCATGAAGGTCCTCATCGCCAACCGCGGCGAGATCGCGGTGCGCGTCATCCGCGCCTGCCGCGAGCTCGGATATCCGACCGTCGCCGTTTACTCCGAGCCCGACCGCGCCGCGCTGCACGTGATCAGCGCCGACGAGGCAATGCCGATCGGCCCGGCGCCCTCGCGCGAGAGCTACCTCCGCATCGACCGCATCCTCGAGGCGGCGAAGAAGACCGGCGCGGACGCCATCCATCCCGGCTACGGCTTTCTCGCCGAGAACGCGGGGTTCGCGCGCGCCTGCCGCGACGCCGGCGTCCTTTTCATCGGCCCCTCGCCGGAGTCGATCGACGCGATGGGATCGAAGACCGAGAGCCGGCAGCGGATGATGGCCGCGGGCGTGCCGGTCGTTCCGGGCCTCACCGAGCCGGTGAAGTCGTTCGAGGAGATCGAGGCGTTCGCGCGTACGACCGGCTTCCCGATCATGATCAAGGCCAGCGCCGGCGGCGGCGGGAAGGGGCTGCGCTTCGTCGAGCGCGCCGAGGATCTGCGTTCGGCGTTCGACCGCGTCACCAGCGAGGCCGAGTCGTTCTTCGGCGACAGCGCGGTCTACGCCGAGAAATTCATCACCCGCCCGCGGCACATCGAAGTGCAGATCGTCGGCGATCAGCACGGCAACATCGTCCACGTCGGCGAGCGCGAATGCACGCTGCAGCGGCGCCATCAGAAGGTCGTCGAAGAGTGCCCGTCGCCGGTTGTCGACGCCGCGCTGCGCGAGAAGCTCGGCGCCATGGCCGTACGCGCCGCCGCCGCGGTGAACTACTACTCGACCGGAACGATCGAGTGCCTGATGGGACCCGATCGCGAGTTCTACTTCCTCGAGATGAACACGCGGCTGCAGGTCGAGCACCCGGTCACCGAGATGGTGTGGGGCATCGATCTCGTGAAGGAGCAGCTGCGCGTGGCTCAGGGCGAGAAGCTGTCGTTCACACAGGAAGACCTCGCGCCGAGCGGACATGCGATCGAGTGCCGCATCTACGCCGAGGATCCGGCGAGGAAGTTTGCGCCCTCGCCGGGGCTCATCCGCTATCTCGAGCTGCCGCAGGGGCCGGGCATCCGCAACGACAACGGCGTCTACGCCGGCTACACGGTTCCGGTGTTCTACGACCCGATGCTCTCGAAGCTGATCGCCAAAGGCAACACGCGCGACGAGGCCATCGGGCGGATGCGCCGCGCGCTGACCGAGTATCGCGTCGAAGGGATCATGACCACGATTCCCTTCTTCACGCTGATCATGAACAACCCCGAGTTCCGCGCCGCCGACTTCGACACCGGCTTCATCGACCGCTTTCTCGCGGAGACGGACTTCTCGCGCAGCGCGGCAGGTGACGACCAGATCGACGCCGCGATCGCCGCGGCCGCGATTCTCGCGTTCGAGGAATCGCAGAACGTGCAGCTGCCGGTGGACGAGGAGTCGCGCTGGCGCAGCGCCGCGCGGCGCGAGGCCCTGCGATGAAGTTCATCGCGCGTGAAGGCGGCCGCGAGCTGCAGGTCGAGGTCGTTCGCAAGGGCAGCGGCTATCGCTTGCGCATCGGTGAGCGCTGGATGGAGGCCGACTTCGTGCGCGCCGGCGCGTTCGTCCGCTCGCTGCGGCTCGAGGACGGCACGCAGGTCGCGCTGATTCACCACCGCGAGGGCAACATCCACCAGATCACCCTCGGCGAGACGACCGTGACCGTCGAGATCGTCGACCCGCTCGCCGCGCGCCGCCTCCGCCGCGAGGACGAAATGGCCAGCGGCGGCGTCGTCAAAGCGCTCATGCCCGGCCGCGTCGTGCGCGTCCTCGTCGCCAAAGGCGAGACCGTCCGCAAAGGCGCCGGCCTGCTCATTCTCGAGGCCATGAAGATGGAAAACGAGATCCAGGCCCCCACCGACGGCGTCGTCGACGAGCTGTTCGTGAGCGCCGGACAGACGGTGGAGGCGGGGGCGGAGTTGGCTCATATCGGCTGACCGTATAATCGTCCCTCCATATGTCCTCCACCCACTCCCTCGGTCCCTGGGTCATCGGTGAGCGTGTCGGGTCGTCGGTCTGGCTGGCGGAAGACACGCGGAATGGGAAGCAGGTTGCGCTGAAGTTGCTCACGCGCACGCTGCCGAAAGATCCGGGGCGGCGGGAGACGCTCATTCGCGACGCGCGCGTGGCCGCCGCTCTCTATCACTCCTTCCTCGTACCGATCCTCGAGATCGAGGTCGTCGACGACTCGCTGGTGTTGATCATGGAAGTGGTGAAGGGGAGGACGCTCGCGCAAACGCTGCACGGCCAGCCGCTCGAGCGCGATCAGTTTTTCCGCTTCGCCTACCAGCTCGCCTCGGTCGTGAAGTTCCTGCACACCAAGAATCTCACGCACGGCAACATCAACGGCGACGCGGTGCTCGTTACCGCCGACGGGCAGGTCAAGCTGGCGGGCCTGAATCTCGTCAACCTCGTGCGGCGCGACAAGACCTCGGCCGTCTATCAGCAGAAGGGCAGCGAGCCGCAGCTGGTGTCGTACATGGCGCCGGAGCAGATCGCGTCGCAGACGCTCGACGAGCGCACCGACATCTTCTCGATGGGCGTGGTCTTCTACGAAGCGGCGACCGGGAAGCTGCCGTTCCCCGGAGAGACACCGGTCGACATCGCGCGTGCGATCGTCGAGGCGCAGCCGGTCTCCCCGCGCGGCATCCATCCCGAGATCGACAAGGACGTGATCGCGGTTCTCGGCGCCTGCCTCTACAAAGATCCGTTCAAGCGGGTGAAGGACACGCGCGCCCTCGTCGAGCTGATCGAAAAGTACGAGTCGACCGCCGCCGAGTTCGCGTCGCACTTCGAGAAAAGACGTGTAGCGGCGGGCTCTCAGCCCGCCGACGGTGGGGTAAGAGCCCACCGCTCCATTCTCTTCATCGCCGACGTGACGACCGGCGAGGCCGGCGACGCCGCGCGCATGCAGCAGATCCTCGGCGAGGCGGTCTACCTCTTCGATGGCAAAGTGATCGATCCCTTCGGCAAGCGCCTCGTCGCCGAGCTTCCCTCGGTCGAGAGCGCGCTCGAGGCGGGACGCAAGGGCGAGTTTGACTTCGCGCCCGAACAGCAGACCGGCGACGTCCTCCAGGCGCGTCTGCTGTTGCACGCGGGCGAGGTCGAGATGAAAGACGGAGCGCCCGCGGGCGCGGCGATCGAGAAGGCGTTCGGCGTGCTCGAGCAGTTGCCGCCGAACACGCTCTACATCACCGAAGACTTCGTGCGCGAAGGGCGTGGCAACGTCCGTTTCCGCGACGCCGGCGCGCGTGCGGGCGTGAAGCTGTTCACGATCGTGCCGCCCGAGCCGGTCGGAGTGGCGCCGACCGAGGTCAGTGTCTCGACGGCCGAGCTCGAGGCGGAGGCGGCGGCGGAACAGGCCGCGCTGCTGGCGCAGCAGACGGCGAAACGGAAGCGAACGATGTTCGCGGTGGCGGCTGCCGCGGCAGTGTTGCTCGTGATCGTCGCCGCGGTCGCGCTGATGTGGAAGCGCCGCTCCGCGGCGCGCGTCGAGACCGCGCAGAACGTTGCCGCCGTTCCAACCGGACCGCAGCCGGCGACGCCCGCGAATCCGCGGCGCGTCTTCATCGCGCCGTTCACCGTCGAGGGCGCCGATCCGGCGCTTGCCGATCGCGCGAAGGCGATTCATCTCGGTACCGTCGAGATCCTGCGCACGTTTCCCGAGCTCAAGGTGATGAATGCGCCCGCCGATGCCGATCCCTACTCCGCGCGCGTGCACGCCGGCACCGCCGGTGCGGAGCTGGTGCCGACCGCGGGCGCAAAGAACGGTCCGGTCGCGGCGATCCTCGACGTGGCCAGCGGCATCCGCGCGATGGTGCAGTGGGTGACGACCGAAGTGCAGGCGCAGCCGCGCACGTATGCGGCGGCCGACGCGCTGAACTCGTTCGCGACCGCGGTGGTCGCGCGCTCGGTGAACGACACCGCGCGCACGGATGCTGCGCTGCGTGCGGCGATGAGCTCCGATCCGAGTTTCCTCCCCGCGCAGCTGATGGCGATGCAGTTCTTCACCGACAGCGGCAAGACCGCCGATGCGCTCGCGGCCGCGAAACAGGTGGTCGCGCTCGATCCCACCAACGTCGACGCCGCGCGCAGCGTTGCGCGCGCGACGATGATGAACGGCGACCTCGCCCAATCGTTCGCGGTGTACGACCTGATCCTGCGCCGCGAGCCGAATGATGCCGAGGCGCTGAACCTGATCGCGAAATACGCGGCGTCGGCGGGGGATGCGGCGCGCTTCAATGCGACGCTCGTGCGCATGCGGCGCGTGCCGGCGATGGAAGTCGAGGTGCACGATCCCGACCTGCTCGCGGAGTCGGGGCGCATCGACGCCGCGATGCAGCGCTACTACCGAGTCGAGGAGGCGGTTCCCAACAATCGCGCGCTGGCGCTGAAGATCGGACGCCTCTCCGTGCTGCGGCATTCGCTGGAGATCGCCGACATCGAGCTGAAGAAGCTGATGGTCTCCGATCCGCTGTACGGCTTCCACATGCTGAGCGCGTACATCGCCGCCGAGAAGCGGCAGCCGGACGTCGCCGAGAAAGAACTGGCCATCGCACTCGAGGCTTCGGTGACGGGCGACGAGTCGTGGACGTGTGCGGCCGAGGTGCACGCGATTCTCAATGACACGCCGGGGGTCGTCGCCGCGCTGCAGAAAGCGGCGCAGCGCAAGGAGCCGAGCGCCGGCTACGTGCTTTCGAATCCGCTCTTCCGCTATCTCGTGAACGACGCGAAGGTCCAGAAAGTGCGCGCGGAGTTCGTGAAGCAGCAGGAAGAGACGAAGACCGCACTGGCGCAGCTCAGGTGACCGGCATCACCCGGATCGACTCTTTCAGGTCGACGATCGCCAGCTTGCGCGCGCTCTTGAACATCGGCGTACGGTAGCGCATGTTCAGCACGCGCCGGCGGCCCTCGGCGACCGGCGTCGTCGAGATCAGCAGCGCGTCTTCATCCTCGCGGAGGTAGACGAAGTCGTTGCGCGCGAACGAGGCCAGCGACTTGTAGATCGCCTCCGGCAGGATGAAAACGCCGTTGTGGCAGACGATGTAGAACGGCTCGTTCATAATGGGGCGCGATGATCGTTACCGCGAGACTGACGTTCTCCGCAGCCCATCGCTTGCACAATCCGAACCGCGACCCCGCCTGGAACCGCGAAACCTACGATAAGTGCGACAACCCGGGCGGCCACGGGCACAACTACACGCTGGAAGTGAGCGTTCGCGGCGCGATCGATCCCGAGACCGGGATGGTGATCGATCTCAAGCGGCTCAAGGACATCATGCGCGACCGCGTCGTCGACCGCGTCGATCACCGCAACCTCAACGAAGACGTCGACTTCCTGCGCGATGTGATCCCCACCGCCGAGAACCTCGCCCGCGCCTTCTGGCAGCAGCTGGCGCCGGCGATCACGCAGGGCGAGCTGTACGAGATCCTGCTGCAGGAAACGGAGAGAAACTCGGTCCGCTATCGCGGCGAGGATGAGCTTTGAGTTTATCCCTCGCGAGGGTGGAAGGGCGGGTGGCGCGAGGGATCAACGGTGGCACCGCGAGGACCGCACCTGAAACGATTACGACTCGTAGCGCAGCTTGAGCCGCAGCGCCATCGAGTCCGCGTCAACGTGCGCGCCGGGCGCGAGCTCGAAGGCGTCGTCGGTGCTGTGCGCGCCGCCGAGGAGCAGACAGAGGCGCGCCAGTTCCTTGAATGATGCCGCCGCGGCCTCGATCACCACTTCGTTGTTCTCGACGCGCACATTGATCGGATCGCGCCCGAGCCCTTCCAGAGCCATCATCGCGAGGTCGTAGTTCATGCGCGCAGTTTATCGCTCGCGCAGTGCCGGTGGCGCCGATGATCCCGCGTCTTCGCGCGGGATAAACTCAGAGCGTTACGAGTCGTAATCGGGCGAGTAGGTCACCAGCTCTTTGAGGAACGTGGCCTTCGCGCGCTGGTGGGCGTCGTCGAACTCGAGCAGGTCGCGGATCGAGATCATGCCGACCAGCTTCCCGTTCTGCACCACCGGCAGGTGCCGCGCGTGGATGGAGTGCATCCGGGCCAGCGCGTGATCGAGATCTTCGGAAGGATCGGCGACCACGAGCTCCTTCGACATCACGTGATCGACCAGCGTGTCGTCGGGGTCGAGTCCCTTGGCCACCACGCGGGCCATGATGTCGCGCTCCGAGAAGATGCCGGCCAGCTTGCCGGCGGAGACGACCGCGACGGCGCCGATGTTCCGGTCGGCCATCGTCTGGGCGGCGCTGCGGACGGTGAAGCCCGGCTCGATGACGGTGAGGACCTGGTGCTCGATGATCTCCGCGATCTGTCTCATCTGCTCTCCTAGCAAGGCTTCCTAGTAAGACAGCACCGAATGAAACTTCACACCATCGATCTTCCCGCGGCCGCCGAGGAACTCCAGCTCGATCACGGTCGCGATTCCGACCAGCGTGGCCTCGAAGCCGCGCACCAGATGCGTCGCTGCAGCGACGGTGCCGCCCGTCGCCAGCACGTCGTCGATCACCAGCACGCGGTCGCTCGGCGCCAGCGCATCGTCGTGAATCTCCAGCGCGTCGCTGCCGTACTCGAGCACGTACTCGTGCCGCCGCCGCGCCCACGGCAGCTTGCCGGGCTTGCGGATCGGAACGAAGCCCGCGTCGAGGTGCTGCGCGACGACACTGCCGAAGATGAAGCCGCGCGACTCGATCGCCGCGACCTGCGTGATTCCCGCGTCGCGGAACGGCTCCGCGAGTGCGCGGCAGGCGGCGTCGAGGGCCTGCGGCGAGCGGAGGAGGGGAGTGATGTCCTTGAACATGATCCCCGGCTTCGGAAAGTCGGGAACGTCGCGGATGTAAGTCCTCAGCTCATCGAGAGTCATCAGAATTTCACGTCGAAGTCGGGCAGGCGCCCCGAAAAGTCCTTCGACTCCTGATCGATCTTCGTCACTTCCGCGTAGCGCGGCCCCTCGCGCAGCTCCTCGATCCACTCGTCGATCGCTTTTTTCTCGCCCTCGACCAGCGCCTCGACCGATCCGTCGCGGTTGTTCTGGATCCAGCCTTTCAGCCCCATGCGCCGGGCCACGCGCGTCGCGAAGAAGCGATATCCCACGCCCTGGACCTTGCCGTGGATGACCAGGTGCCGCTGTTCCTTCATGGCTGCGGATTGTAGTTGATCACCGTCGCCGCCGACGCGTCGTCGTGGGTTTCTTCGCCGGCGCTTTTTTCGGCGCCGGCTTGGGCGGCGGCGCGGTCACGGTCACGACTTTCGGAGGCGCGTTGCGGATCTCGGTCACGTTCTTCTGCAGATCGGCGATCAGCTTCGACTGCTCGTCGTTCTGCTTGCGCAGCGCGCGCACCGCGAGCACGAGGTCCCGCTGATCTTTTCCCGGGAGCGATACGAGCGCGACCGTCGCCGCCGCCCCGGCGTCGGTGCGCGGGTACTGCTGCACGATCTTGATCAGCGCCTCGCGCGCTTCCTCGTCCTTGCCGGCGGTCATGTCCTTGCGTGCCTGCCGCAGCAGCGCGTCGGCCTGGATGTCGTTGGGGACGGAGAGCACGAGGTAGACGATCAGCGCGCCGAGGATCGAGGACACGAAGGCCGTGAGCGTCAGCAGCGTGCGGACCTTCATCGTCCTACTCCTGCCAGCCGAACTTGCCGACCAGCGGCACGAACTCCGCGCTGCCGCAGTCCTCGATCTTGATCCCCGTGCCGACGCGGATCACCCGCGCGAGACGCTGCCGACCCTCCGGTCCCACCGGGATGATCATCCGTCCGGTGCGCGCGAGCTGCTGCACCAGCGGCTCCGGCACCTCCGGCGCCGCCGCGGCGACGATGATCCGGTCGAACGGCGCCTGGTCCGACCAGCCGTACGTCCCGTCGAACACCTTCACCGACGCGTTGTGGACCTTCAGCTCGCGGAACAGCTCCGCCGCCCGCAGCGCCAGTTCGTTGACCCGTTCGATGGAAAAGACTTTCGCGCACAGCTTCGACAGCACCACTGCCTGGTATCCCGTTCCCGTGCCAATCTCGAGCACCTTCTCGTTGCCGCGCAGCTCCAGCAGCTCGATCATTTTGGCGACGATGTACGGCTGCGAGATGGTCTGCTTCGACCCGATCGGCAGCGCGCCCGCGCTGTACGCCTTCGCGGCGACGTTTTGCGGAACGAAGCGGTGCCGCGGGACCTCGCGCATCGCCTGCAGGATGCGCTCGTCGGTGATGCCGCGCGCCGCCACGTGGCGCTCGACCATCAGCGCGCGCTGATGTGCGAATCCGCGCTCTTCCCGCTCATCTCTTGGCGGCAAGGAGCTCCTCGAGCGGCTTGAGCCGTGCGATCGATTCGTGATGCGTCAGGTCGAGATGGAGCGGCGTGATGGAGACGAATCCGCTCTGGATGGCCTCGAAGTCGGTGCCTTCTCCCGGATGCCACACCGGCGGCTCGCCGCCGATCCAGTAGTACTTCCTCCCCCGCGGATCGCGCCGCTCGATGACCCCCTCGGAGTAGATGCGCTTGCCGAGCTTCGTCACCCGCACGCCCGCGAACTCCGATACCGGAAAGTTCACGTTGAGGATGATCGTCGGGTCGCGATGCTGCTCGAGCGCGACGCGCGCCAGCTGGCCGGCGAATGCCGCGCAGCGGTCGAAGGAGAAGTGCTGGCCGACGAGCGCGGAGAAGGCGATCGAGGGGATGTTGAGCAATGCGCCCTCGAACGCGGCCGAGATCGTGCCGGAGTAGGTGACGTCATCGCCGAGGTTCGGGCCGAAGTTGATGCCCGAGACCACGAGATCGGGGCGGTTCTCCTTCATCAGCTTGAGCACCGCCAGGTTCACGCAGTCGCTCGGCGTGCCGTCGACGATCCACTCTTTCTCCTCGATCTGCAGCAGGCGCAGCGGGCGGTTGAGCGTCAGCGCGTGCGACGCGGCGCTCTGCTCGCGGTCGGGCGCGACGATCGTGACGTCGCCGAACTCGCGGCAGGCCTCGGCCAGCTTGCGCAGTCCCTCGCTGTAGATGCCGTCGTCGTTGGTGACCAGGATGCGCGGCTGAGTCATCGCGCGAACCGCTCCGCCCGCTCGACCGCCCATTCGATCGCATGGCGCATCGGCGCGGCGTCGGCGATCCCTTTGCCGGCGATATCGAACGCCGTGCCGTGATCGACCGAGACGCGCAGATACGGCAGCCCGATGGTGACGTTGACGGAATGTTCGAAGTCGAGAGTCTTGACCGGGATCAACCCCTGATCGTGGTACATCGCCATGACGACATCGTACCTGCCGCGCGTCGCGGAGAGGAAGACGGTGTCGGGCGGATGCGGCCCGCTGATCTCGATTCCCTCGCGTTTCGCGAGCTCCACACCCTGCGCGACGGTCGTTTCCTCGTCGCCGAACTTGCCGCCCTCGCCCGCGTGCGGATTGATCCCCGCGACGGCGATGCGCGGCGCGTTGCCGTGGAGCCGCGCGTATTCGCGGGCGGTGAGGCGCGCCAGCGCGGCGATGGACTCCGCGTCGATCGCGCGAATCGCCTCGCGGAGCGGCACGTGCACGGTGAGCAGCACCACCCGCAACGTCGGTGAGTCGAAGTACATCGCGTAGTCATGGGCGTAGCGTTGCAGGCCCGCGCGCGCAGCGAGGAGCTCGGTGTGTCCCGGAAACCGCGATCCCGCGAGCGCGATCGACTGCTTGTGAATTGGCGCGGTCACCAGCGCCGAACACTCGCCGCGCTCGATTGCGCTGAGTGCCTCATCGATCGCCTCGAGCGCGACCCGTCCGTACTCCGCGGAGATCTCGCCATGGCGAACGTTCGCGGGCACGCGTCCGAACACACGCGCCTGGACGCCCAGCCCGGAGAGTGCCTTCTCGACGACCTCAGGGCCGATTCCGGCCGGATCGCCGATCGTGATCGCCAGCGGTTTCACACCGCAAGCTTACGTCGTCAACTCCTCCTGCTTGAACACATACTTGATGCAGTGCTTTTGGATCAGCAGGTTCGGCGCGCCCTCGCGATTCACCTTCAGGCAGCTCCGGTCGTACCACTCGATCCAGCCCCGGACCTCCTCGCCGTCGGTGAGCACGACCACCATCGGCGTCTTGGAGTTCATCTGCTTCAGGTAATAGAAGTTCTCGGCGTTGGTCGCCTCGGGAGGCGCGACTTTCGTTTGCTGCTGCTGGCTGCGGCCGTAGCTGCCGCCGTTTCCGTTTCCATGGCCGTTGCCATTACCGCGGGTGCGCTTGAAGTCCGGGAAAGGTCGAAACGGACGCCTTCCTTGCGCTGAGTTGCCGTCCACCTCTGGCCTGCTCGACATCGCCATCGCGCTCCTCCGTGTTCGTTTTGAGAGAGGGAAAACTTGCTGTGTTTCCGGGGTTTGCGAAGTGCGTGCCGGTGCTAGAATGACGCCCCATTTCCGGAGGTCTCCACTTGAATTCCGTTGTGTGCATCAGCCATGTTCCCGATACCGAGTCGCGCATCAAGATCGCGGCCGGCGGGAAGAAGATCGACGAGGCCGGACTGAAGTTCATCGTCTCGCCTTATGACGAGATCGCGCTCGAGGAGGCGATCCGCCTCAAGGACGCGAAGGGAGGCGACGTCACGGTGATGACGTTCGGCCCCGACCGCGCGCAACAGGCGCTCCGCGAGGCGCTGGCCCGCGGCGCCACGAAGGCCATGCACGTCAAAGGCGAGTCCGGCGACGCCGACTCGCTCGGCATCGCCAAGGTGCTCGCCGCGGCGATCAGGTCCGTCCCTCACGACGTCGTGTTTCTCGGCAAGCAGGGTGTCGGCACCGACAACGCCCTGGTCGGCCCGATGCTCGCCGAGCTCCTCGGGTATCCGCAGGTGAACGTCGTGACGCATCTCGAGATCGGTGACGGGAAGCTGACCGCGCACCGCGAGATCGAGGGCGCCGAAGAGATCCTCGAGGCGCCGCTGCCGGCCATCGTGACCGCGCAGAAGGGGCTCAACGAGCCGCGCTACGCGTCGCTCAAGGGAATCATGGCCGCGAAGAAGGTCCCGATCGACGCGAAGTCGGTCGCCGACCTCGGGCTCGACGAAGCCGACGTCTTCAACAAGCGCGTCACCGTCGTCTCGCTCGAGCTGCCCGCCGAAAAGAGCGGCGGCCGCAAGATCGACGGCGCCGACGCGAACGCCGCGGCCCAGGAGATCGTGAAGTACATCAAAGGCGAGGCGAAGGCTCTATGACCGTTCTGGTTTTCACCGAGACGAAAGACGGGAAGCTCAAGAAAGTGTCGCGCGAGGCGCTGACCATCGCGCGCAAGCTCGGCGAAGGCGACGTTGTGGCATTCGCGACCGACGCGAGCGTGGCCGAAGAGGCGGGCAGGTACGGCGCGAAGAAGCTGTATGTCGCGAACGCCGGCGACTATCTGACGGACACGTACACTGCCGCACTGGCGCAGGTCGCGAAGGACGTGCAGCCGGCCGTGATCGTGTTCGGCGGCACCTCCAACGGCCGCGATCTCGCGCCGCGCGTCGCCGCGCGGCTCGACGCCGGCGTCGCCTCCGATGTCGATCGGCTCGAATGGACCGACGGCAAGCTGCGCGCGCGGCGGCCCGTCTACTCGGGCAAGGCATTCGCGACGGTCGAAGTCACGAGCACGCCCGCGATCGCGACCACGCGCCCGAACGCGTTCCCGGCCGAGGAAGCGGGCGGCGGCGCGGCCGAAGTCGTGAACGTCTCCGTCGACGCGAGCTCGAACGTGAAGCTGCTCGAAACGAAAGTGCCCGAGGCCGGCGAGCTCTCGATCGCCGAGGCGGACATCATCGTGTCGGGAGGCCGCGGTCTGAAGGAAGCCGCGAACTTCTCGTACATCCGCGACCTCGCACACGCGATCGGCGGCGCCGTCGGCGCGTCGCGCGCGACCGTGGACGCGGGCTGGATCGATCACCAGCACCAGGTCGGCCAGACCGGCCGCGTCGTGAGCCCCAACCTCTACATCGCCGCCGGCGTCTCCGGCGCCATCCAGCACCTGGCCGGCATGTCGTCGTCCAAGCACATCATCGCCATCAACAAAGACCCCGAAGCCCCGATCTTCCGCGTCGCGGATCTAGGTGTGGTCGGCGACCTCTTCCAGATCCTCCCCGCGCTCACTGAAGAGGTGAAGAAGGCGAAGGCGCACTAGGGCGGCGCCTTATTCGGGCCGGTCGGGCGTCGAGAACGGCGGGAGTTTTTCGATGACCCGCTTGCCCATCGAGTAGCCGGCGCCCATGGCGTCGGGGATCCCGATTTCGTCCTGGCCGCAGCTGAGGGAGATCTTGACGATGTGTCGCGCCCAGGCGGTCTCGCAGTCGTTGGTCACGCTGGTGCGGTAGATGCGCGGACTGCGCGCGACGACACGGCGGCCGTCGATCAGGACGATGAAGTATTCGATCTCGTCGCCGCTGTCGAACTTCGGCAGGACGATGCGCGACAGCGGGCCGTCGTTGACGCCTTCGACCGAGCACCAGTCGGTGGTGTTGATGCGGCGGAAGTACGCGCGCAGCTCGCCCTTGCCCTCGACCTGCATCTGCAGGACGGGCAGCTCGCCGCCGCGGACACAGCTCACCGGCTTGTAGTCGATGACGCTCTTCGTCTGCGCGTTGGCCGTGAGTACAGCGAGCGCGACGGTGGCGATGAGGAGGGCTCGGGATTTCATGGTCATCGAATTGTAGGCTCTTTCAGCCAAAAAACGCTCGAAGGCGTGTCAATAATCCGCCAACCGGCGGTTTCACCGGCTCGGGCTCGAATTCCAACGCCCGATTCTCCGCGACCGCGCGCGGATTGCGCACCGTGAGCGCGTCCGCGACGTCATCGCCCGCGAGCTCGCGCAACGCGGCGAGCGCGGCGGTGATTCGCGGCGGACGCTTCGTCGTGTTGTGCGCGTCGGTGGCGACGAAGTGCACCAGGCCGTGCCTGATCCACGTCCGCGACGCGCGCTGCGCTTCCGGTCCGAACTCGCCGGTGAGACTCCCGGCCGTGATCTGCATCCGTGCGCCGTGCTCGATCCACTCGGCGACCAGCTCCGGATGCGACTGCAGGATCCGGTTGCGCTCCGGATGCGCGATCACCGGCACCCAGCCGTCGAGCTGGATGCGATAGAGCGGCTGTTCCATGAGCGGCGGAACGCTGTTCGCCGTGAGCTCGACCAGCACGTATCGGCCGCCGGCCAGCGGCACGATCGGCCCGCCGCTCTTCAGCACCTCGGGCATGTCATGCGCGAAAAAGTATTCGGATCCGAGGAGCAGGCGAGGAGTGTCGTTCGTCTTCTCGCGGAGCGTGGCGATGCGCGTCTCGAGATCGGCGCGCTCCGGCGTCGGCCAACGCCCGCGCAGCACGTGCGGCGTGGCGATGATCGTCTCGATGCCTTCCGCCGCGGCGATGCGGCACATCTCCACCGCCTCATCCCATTCCCGCGGACCGTCGTCGACGCCGGGAAGGCAGTGGTGGTGGATGTCGATCACCCTCTGCCTTCGGCCTTCTGCTTTCTGCCTTCGGCGGTGTCGGGCGAATCGTAGTAGTCGTAGTAGCTCTTGCGGTACGTGTAGCCGTACTGGTGCAGGTCCAGGTTGTTGAGCAGCGCGCCGAGCACCGGGATGTTCGACAGGCGCAGCCGCTCCGCTGAGCGCTGCACGAGCTCGCGCGGCGTGTGGCCGCCGTGCACGGTGAGCACGACGCCGTCGGCGCTCGCGGCGAGCACGATCGCGTCGGTGACGGCCAGGACGGGCGGCGAGTCGAAGATGACGAACGCGTACTTCGAGCGAAGGTCTTCGATCAGGTGCTTCATCCGGTCGGACGCGAGCAGCTCCGACGGGTTCGGCGGAATCGGACCGGAGAGCACGACCGAGAGATTCGGGACCTGCGTCGGCTGGATCGTGTCCTCGAGCGGGATGTTCGCGGCCAGGTAGTTCACCAGGCCGAGGTTCATCTTGCCGGGGAAGACCTTCTGCAGACGCGGGCGGCGGAGATCGGCATCGACCAGCAGCACCGGCTTGCCCATCTGCGCCAGCACCGTCGCCAGGTTCACGGACGTGGTGGTCTTTCCTTCGCGCGCGAACGACGACGAGATCACGATGATTTTCGGCGAGCTCGCCGATGCGAGAAGGAGCGAGGTGCGAAACGCGCGGTACGCCTCCGACACCGGCGAGCGCGCGTCGATGTGCGGAATCAGCTCGATGCCCGGCGACGGCTTCTCGTCGCCCTCCTGTTCGACCGCGCGGAGGCGCGGCCCGGCGGCGCGGCTGTATCCGTAGCCGTATTGCCGGGTGATCGTTCCCGCCGCCGGAATCACGCCCAGCGACGCGAACTTCGTCACGCGCTCCAGCTCCTCGGGAGTCTTGATCGAGCGGTCCATGTACTCGAGGAAGAAGATGGCCCCGAGGCCGAGGAACAGGCCGAGCGGGAACGCGGTCTGGAGATTCTTCTTCATCGACAGATTGATCCGCGAGCCCGGCGTCTGTGCGTGATCGACCCAGTGGACGTTCGACGACGCCGAGCCGCGCAGGCGTGCCGTCACCTGGGTCTCGTTGAGCTGCTTCTGCAGCGCCCCGAGGAGGATCTGCTTCGACTCCACGGCCATGCGCAGATCGAGATAGCGCGCGGCGTTCACGTTCAGGTTCTGCGCTTCGCCGCGCTGCTGTTCGTACGCTCCCTGCACTGATGAGACGCGCGTCGACGCCGCCGATACCTGTCCGCGCGCTTCCTCTACGGCCCTGTTGTAGGCCTCGCGCACCGCGGCCGCGCGGGAGGCTCGCGTCTTTTCGATCTGCTCGTTGAGGTCCTTCATCACCGGATGCGCCTCGGTGAACTGCGAGCGTTTGGCGTTGTAGTCGCGCTGCAGTTTCGACAGCTCATCGGTGACGCGGATGACCGCGGGATCGCCGGAGGCGACCGCTTCCGGCGCGGTTTTCTGGATCGAGTTATAGCGGGCCTGTTTCTCGTACAGCTCGTTCTGCGCGGACGTGACGTCGCTGTTGAGCTGCCCGAGCTTCTGCATCGTCACGTTGCCGGTGCCTTCGTCGACGGAGATGATCCCCTTGCTCTTTCCATACGTGAGGAGATCCTGGCGGCTCTCTTCGAGATTCGCCTGCACCGACGTGATCTGCTGGCTGAGGAACTCCGTGGCCTGGCGCACGCTGTCGAGTTTCTTGGCGACGGTCATGCGCATGAACGAGTCGCCCCATGCCTCGGCGACCTTCACCGCCAGACGCGGCGTGGCGCCGGTGTACGAGATGATCACCAGCCGGGTGTTGTGGACCGGCGTGATCTCGACGCCGCCAATGAGGCCGCCGGCCATCCCTTCCTTGATCGCCTGGATTTCGGCGGGCGTCCTGCCGGCGATGCCGGAGGGATAGAACTCGGGATCGTTCAGCAGCTTGTGATCGTCGATCACGCGCAGCGCCAGGCCGCGCGATCTCAGGAGGACATACTGCGTCTGGAGGAACTCCTGGTCGGACGAGGCGATGCCGAAGAGGTCCTCGATGGTAACGTTCTGATTGTCTTCCTCGATCTCGATCTGGATCGTCGCGCGATACAGCGGCTTCGAGAACCAGCTTGCGAGGAACGTCCCCAGCATCACCACGAGGACGATCGCCACGGCGACCTTCCATCGCTTCCGGATGACGTTCCAATACTGAGAGAGATGAACTTCCTGCTGGGTATTCAGGTCCATGTCGTCCTCGTGCGCCTTACTAAAATAAGGCTTCTTCGAGGACGACGGTATCGTTATCCTGGAGGACAACGTCCCTGCTCTTGCCGCGGATGATGTCCCGGTAGTTGATGGTGATGGTTTCCTGCTTCCCGCCGGTGCCGATGCGCTTGACGATGACCTTCTTCGACGCACGGTCGGTCGGACCGCCGGCGTCGGCGATGGCCTGAAGCAGAGTCGGGTTCTGCGAGCGGCGGAACTGTGCCTTTCCGGGACGCATGACTTCACCCATGATGTAGACCGTGACGGGTGGGTCGATCGGGATATTGACGAGGTCGTTCGGCGCGAGCGGGATGTTGACGTCGGGATTGCCGCGCACCATCAGCTCTTCGACGTCGATCGCAAGCTGCTCGCTCAGGCCGTTGCGCGCGGTGCGCAGCACGTAGATCTGATTGCCGTGACCGGCGGCGAGACCGCCCGCCTCGGTGATGGCCTGGATCAGCGTCGTGCTGCCGGTCGCGCCGATGCGTCCCGGACGGACGACCGCGCCCACGACCGAGATCGGCTTGCTGGCGAACTCGACGACCTGCACGGAGATCGTGGCTTTGGTCAGGAAGTTGTCGAGGAGCGACTTGAGCTTCGACTCGATCTGCGCGGCAGTCAGGCCCGCCACCGCGACCTTGCCGACCACGTTGAGCACGATCTGGCCGTCGTCGGCGACCGTGACCCGGCCGCTCATGGTCTGGTCTTCCATCACCCGGATGTCGAGGACGTCGCGCGGTCCGACCGTCGTATCGGCGGAGAGCAAAGGCAGATCCTGTGTGGCCGCCACGACGGGCAGCAACGCGATCAACACCGATATGAAGAAACCACGAACCTTCATCTGCTTCGCACCCGGGGTACGCGCCCTCGCCTGACTATTGGACCGTTTGGACTAGGACGCGCTTACGTTAACTGTTCGATGTCACTGCGGCGTTCCGCGGCGTGTCATTACTTTGTCAAACCGCGAGAGCACGAGCCTCTTATTTGTAACTTACGGCGTAAACGACAAATGGACGACCCACCGTATTCCAGAGTCATCCTCGATGAAATTCGAGTCGCGCTCGAAGTAGCCTCCGTCGATGCCGAAGCCGAGGCGGCGGAAGTTGTACAGGAACCCAACGGATGTGAACGACAGGTTGTCGCGGCGCAGCAGGTTGTTCACCGGGACGTCGTAGTCATCGCGCTCGCGGGTATGGCTGCCCCGCAGCGTCAGCTTGCGCGTCGCCGCGTAGTCGACGGCGATGCGGCCCGACGTCGAGATGTAGTAGTCGTTGTCGGCGAAGATCGAGAAGCCGACGTCTCGCCCGGCGCTCAGCGTCGTGTTCCAGCGCCCGGCGCCTCGGCTGAGCATTGCCTCGCCGGTGGCGCCTGAATAGTCACGCCGGTTCGGATCGCTGAACTCGAGCTCCGTCCGTCCGCCCTCCATGCGCAGCGTCGTCCGGCCGGAAGCGCGGATGAATCCGAGTCCTCCGTAGCGGCGCGTGCTGTCTTTGTAGGACGCGCGCCGGAAGCTGTACTCGCTGGCCTCGGCCGCGACGAAGAGGCTCGTGAGCGGGAAGGTCTTGTGATGCAGCGAGAGGCGGCCGTTGTGCTCGGTACGGTCGAGCAGGTTCACCGGGACGTTCTCCGGCTGCAGACGGTCGGTCGGATACTTCACCTCCCGATAGCGCGCGGCGAAGAACGCGCTGGTGCGGCTCGACCACTTGATCTCGCCGCCGAGGCCGGTCTCGCTCTCCTTCTGTGTCGCGATGCGGTTGATGTCGGCGATATGCGCCTTCAGCTTGTCCGTCAGGATCGTGTAGCCGTCGAGGTAGAGATGATTGAAGAGAAAGTGTGCATCCGCACGCAGCGCGTAGTCGAACTGGCCGCTCTTGTTTCCCGATTTGAAAAAGCTGTAGGCGGGAACGGCGTCGAGCGTGAAGACGGTCTTGCGGTGCGGGACGAAATAGAGCCGCTGCGGCGCCTCGACGCTCAGGTTGATGCCGCCGCGAACGCCGCCTGTTGGCAGGTAGTAGTCCTCGGCGAACCCCGCGTCGGCGATGCGGATGCGCGAGAACATATAGAAGCGGCCGGAATGGATGTTGGCCTTCTGGATCTCGCCGAGAACCTTCTTTGCCCCTTCGAGGTCGCGATCGCGATCGCGCAGTCCCGGGCTCTGCCCGAAAGCGGAGAAAGCTATCGCCATCATTGCGGCGACCCTGATGAATCGTCCCACCACTCCACTCACGTTCGCTCCTCCTAAGTGCTGAAGCCGGGAGAGTTTAGCATTTTCGATACAATCGTGTGACTCAGTGCCCGACAGAAACTCGTGGATTTCGGCGGCCGAGCTGCTTTGCCTCGCCATGCTGCTGGTGTGGCTGGCGGCGCTTCCGCTGCCGTTCGGGTCGGTTGTGGAGCGCGCGCGCGTCCCGCTGATCGCCGTTCCGATCGCGCTCTGCATCGTCTCCACGTTGTTGCGGCTGTACGCCGTGCGGAACCGCGCCAACACCTCGCAGCCGACGCGGCCGTGGCTGATCTGGGCGGGCGGGTGCGCGCTCTTTCTCGTCGTTGGCGCGTTGCAACTGGTGCCGCTGCCGCCGTCGCTGCTGCGCGCTGTTTCGCCGGAGTCGCACGCGATCTGGAGCGCGGCGAGCCGCGTTGCGGAGCTGGCCGGCGTGCGCGCCGGGTCGTCGCATCCGATCAGCATCGATCCCGATGCGACGCTGTTCGAGCTCTTCCGCGTCGCCGCGCTCTTCGCGGCGTTCAGCGCGTCGGGGCTGCTGGTGCGCACGCCGGCGCGGCGGCTCGCGCTCGCCGCGGTCATCTGCCTCACCGCGTTTTTCGAGGCGATGTACGGCGTGCGCGAGGCCGCCCTGCAGCGCTATCAGATCTGGGGCTGGACGAACAAACTGATCTTCAACCGCGTCACCGGCACGTTCGTGAACCCGAACCACTTCGCGCACTACCTGGCCATCGCCCTGCCGATGGCGCTCTTCGTCGGTGCGGTGGCCTGGTATCGCACGGGAAAACCGGACACGCCGCTGCGCCAGCGGCTGCTCGCGCTCGTCGAGAAGCAGGCGCTCTGGACGGCGCTCGCGCTCCTCGCGGCGGTGGTCTCGGTGATCGGGATCCTGCTCGCGCAGTCGCGCGGCGCGCTGCTGGCGCTGGCCGCCGGCATCCTCATCGTCGCGTCGTGTCTTCCCGGACGGCGCCTGACGCGCGCGGCGCTCGCCGCCGCGGCAGGCTTGCTGCTCGTCGCGGTGCTCGCGTTTTTCCTCGGCACCGAGCGCACTTCGCTCTTCCGCTTTCTCCACTCCTCTCTCGACGAGCCGACCCTCGGCGGACGGCGCATCGGCATCGACGCCGCGGTCCTGTTGTGGCAGCGCTTCCCGGCGTTGGGCTCGGGACTCGGCACGTTCGAGCACGCGGTGTTCATGGCGCAGCGCGAAGACCTCGGCAAGACCTATCACCACGCGCACGACGACTACGCGGAGATCGCCGCGACCGCGGGGACGATCGGATATCTCATCGCCATCGTCTCGCTGTTCGGCGGCTACTTCGCGCTGATGCGGATGACGTTCGGCCGCGCCGGCGCGGACCTCTCATGGCTGCGCCGCGCGTTTCAGGCGGCTGCGCTGGCCAGTCTCACCATCGCCATGGTCCACGCTCTGGTCGACTTCAACTTCTTCATCCCCGCGAATCCGGCGACGCTCGCCGTGATCGCCGGCGCCGCGGTGGCGGTCGTCGATTACGACAAGCGCACGCGGCGCTGAACGTTGTTGCCGATGCGCGGATTCACCAGCCGCACCTCGAGGCGATGCACGCCCGGCGCGAGCGGCAGCGCGAAGCGGCGCGCGTTCGTGATCTCGCCTTCGGCAACGCGCGCGTCGTCGGCGTAGATCTCGACATACGGCGGGATCTGATCGGACTGCACGGTGCCGGCTTCGATCTCGAGCGTGCCGCCTTTCCACTGGAGCGTCGTCCGCGCGAGGTCGCAGAGCTCGTTCGCGCCGCACGTGCCGCGCCATTCGGGCCGGCTCGACGGAGCCGGCTCCGGCGGGATGACGGAGCTCATTTCGATCAGCGCCGCGTCGGTGTCGCGTCCGAGGGCGCGCGCGAGCCGCGCGCGCGTCGTGTCGGGGATCACCTTCCCGGCGTCGACGAATGGCGCGAGCGCTTCGAGCGGCTGGAGGCGATGCGCGATCGCGTAGTCGATCATGACCGTGGTCGGATCGCCGAAGCGCGCGGGCTCGTACGACTGGCGGTGCAACTCCTGGAGGATGCGCACGATCAGCGGCTCGTCATCGGTGCTGAGGCGGCGCGGCAGGAGCGAGGGGAGCTCGTGCGGCGGAAGCGACGCGTGCGTGCGCTCGAAGGTGGCCAGGCGCTCGCGCGCGACGGCGTTGCGGGTCTGCCGATATTCGGCGAAGAGGCCGTTGGAGGCGGCCATGATGCGGAGATCTTCGAGCGCGCCCAGGGAGTGCGGAGCGTTGCGTACGAGGTAGTCGAAATCACGGGTCAGCTGCCAGAGTGGCTGGTGCACCTCGGTGAAGATCTGAGGATCGCCGAGCAGCGGTGCGGCCGCCTCGAGCACCGCCTTGCGGTCGGCGTCGCCGAGCTCGTACCAGTGAAAGAGCCCGCCGCGCACGAATGCCGCGGGGGGATTCTGCAGATTCGGAGCGGTGTGGCGCGCCAGCGCGTATGACGCGCGCCACACGTCCAGGCGCCGCGGCAGACTCGAGTCGAGCGCGGCGTCGGAGAGCGCGGCCGCGGTGAGCCAGTCGGTGGGATGCCGCACCAGCCACGCCGCCATCGGGACGACGTCGTGCGGCGGCACGGGGTCTTTCGCGACGCGGCGATTGGCGCTGAAAAGCACCAGCACGATCGCGAGCACGATCGCGATCGAAGCGAGAATCAGCTGCCGCGTCTTGCGATTCATCGGCTCAGAACGCGTTCCCACGCCGCGAACGCATGCTCCGGGGCGAATCGTGCCAGATAAAGCTCCTGTCCGCGACGTCCCATGGCCTCGGCCTCTTCGGGATCCAGTCGCCGGATCGCCTCCGCGAGCTCCTCCGCGTTCTCGACGACGAGCCCGCAGCGATGCTCCTCGATGATCCTCGCCAGCTCCCCGTCGCGCGCGCCGATGAAGATGACCGGCCGCCCGACCGCGAGCACGCCGTAGAACTTGCTCGGCACGATCAGCCCTTCGAGTTGCGGCAGCAGCGAGACGAGATGCACGTCCGCTTCGGCCAGGCTCTCTTCCAGCTGCTCGACCGGGACGTAAGGCCTGATCTCGACATTCGGCGCATGCGCGTTGCGAATCACATCCAGCTTCGCCCCCCCGCCCGTGAACACGAACCGCACGTCCGGCAGCCTGCGGATCGCGCCGAGGATCGTGCCGGCATCATGCGCCCGCCCCAGGTTCCCGGAGTACCCGACGGACGTGCTTGTGGAGCGGCGGCCGCTTCGGCCGCCGGGTTTCGGCGCCCGAAGCGGGCGCCGCTCCACAGGAAACCAGTTGTGAATCACGACGCTCCGAGGCACGCGCCCAGCCATCAACTCCCCAAGCACCACATTGAAACGCGCCCTTCGCAATGACCAGTCGCGCAGCTTGCGCACGAACGACGGCACGCGAATCCCCAGCTGCTGCGCGACCTCGGGGAAAAGATCCTGCACCCAGTTCACGACGTTCCGCGACGCCAGGGCGGCGACGACGGAGAGCAGCGGCGGATCGGTCATCGCCACGATGACCGCGTCGCGATGACGCCGCATCGCGAAGAACGCGCTCAGATAGAACGTCGCGTAGTCGACCGCCCGCCCGGCGAGGCCCGCGCGCCCGAAGCGCGTCGACCAGACCCGTTCGATTCTCACTCCGTTTTCGGTGCTCGAGCGCAGATTCGCGCGCGGGTCGTCATAGAGCTGCCGGCTCGCGATCGCACCCACCTCCCACCCCTGGCGCGCGAGATGAAACGCGAGGGTCGAGGCCATCTGACTTGTTGCAGAATGGTCGGGATGGAAGTAGCGATTCACGAAGACGACGCGCCTCACGCATGATCATTCTAGGGTTGAACGCGCACCATGCCGACGCCTCCGCGGCAATCGTCGTGGACGGCAAGCTCGTCGCGGCCGCCGAGGAGGAACGCTTCCGGCGCATCAAACACTGGGCGGGATTTCCGAGCGCGGCGATCGAATACTGCCTGAGAGAAGCCGGCGTCGCGCTGAACGGCGTCGACCACATCGCCGTCAACCGCGATCCGAACGCGCGGCTCATGCAGCGGGTGAAGTTCATGCTCGCCAAACGTCCGTCGATCGCCGCGGTCCGCCGCCGTCTCGCGAATCGCGCGAAGATCCGCGACCTGCGCACCGAGATCGTCGAGACCTTCAGGCTCGACTCGCTGAAGCCGCGGCTGCATCACGTCGAGCATCACCGCGCCCACCTCGCGTCGTCATTCTTCGTCGCGCCGTTCGAAGAGGCGGCGCTGCTGTCGATCGACGGCTTCGGCGACTTCGTGAGCTCGATGTGGGGCGTTGCCCGCGGCAATCACATCGAGGTCCTCGGAGAGATCGGCTTCCCGCACTCCCTCGGCATCTTCTACACCGCCATGACCCAGTACCTCGGCTTCCCGCACTATGGCGACGAGTACAAGGTCATGGGACTCGCGCCGTACGGGCGGGCGTCGTTCATGAACGAGATGCGCGACATCGTGCGCGTCGCGGACGGCCGCTTCGCGCTGAACACCGACTACTTCACGCATCACACCGCCGGGCTGGACATGGTCTGGCAGGGCGGCTCGCCGGTGATCGGGCCGGTGTACTCGGAGAAGCTGATCGAGAAGCTCGGCCCCATGCGCGCGCCGCAGGATCCGGTCGAGCAGCGGCACAAGGATCTCGCGGCGTCGATGCAGGCGATGTTCGAGGAGGCCTACTTCGCGCTCGCGAACAGCCTGTACGAAAAGACGCGCGTGCCGAACTTCTGCCTGGCCGGCGGCTGCGGCTACAACAGCGTCGCCAACGGGATGCTGTTCGACCGCTCGCCGTACCGCGCGCAGTACATCCAGGCCGCGGCCGGCGACGCCGGCGGCGCCATCGGTGCGGCGTACTGGGTGTGGAACGAGACGCTGCACCAGCCGCGCGGGTTCGTGATGGACCACGCCTACTGGGGTCCCGAGTACGGCAACGCCGAGATCGACAAGGCCGTGCACGCGCGGCGCGCCGATCTCGACGAGGCGCGCTGCGTGCTGCAACGGGTGACGGACGAGCGCGAGCTTTGCCGCCGCAGCGCCGAGCAGATCGCGGCCGGCAACGTCGTGGGCTGGTTCCAGGGGCGGATGGAGTGGGGCCCGCGCGCGCTCGGCAACCGCTCGATCGTCTGCGACCCGCGCCGCGCGGACATGAAGAACATCCTCAACGAGAAGATCAAGCGCCGCGAGTCGTTCCGCCCCTTCGCCCCGTCGATCATCCGCGAGGCGGTGGGCGAGTGGTTCGAGACCGACTACGACGTCCCGTTCATGCTGCAGGTCTACCAGATCCGCGAAGAGAAACGCGCCCGGATCCCGGCGGTCACGCACGTGAACGGCTCGGGCAGACTGCAGTCGGTCACCGAGGCGCAGAACGCGCGCTACTACCACCTCATCGAGGCCTTCCGCGACGCCACCGGCATCCCGCTCGTCCTCAACACCTCGTTCAACGAGAACGAGCCTGTGGTCAACACGCCCCACGAGGCGCTGGATTGCTTCCTGCGGACGAAGATGGATTTGCTGGTCATGGGCGATTTGATGATCCAACGCGTTTGAGCAGCTCGCGCGACAGAATCAACTCGGCAACCACGCGCTCCCACGCGTACCTCAAGCCGGGGACGCCGTCGAGGATCAGCCCTTTCACGAACAGCGTATGCAGGAGCACCGCGAACGGCGCGACGACGATCAGCTTGCGGAGGCGCGAGGCGAAGTTGAGCGTGCGGGGGTCGGCGCGGCGGAGTTTCTCGGCCTCGTCGCGCATGTAACGCCGCTGGCGGCTGACGAATCGCGCGAAGGACTTGCGGTCGTCGTGCACGAGTTTCGTCTTCAGCCGCGCGACGTTTCCCTCCACCCGCACGCGCTGCGTGTGGCCGTCCATGTAAAACTCGCAGCGGTCGCGGCGCAGCAGGATGGCGCGCGGCGGATAGAGCGACGCCCGCAGCGGCTTGCCGTTCACCGCGTAGACGAACTCCGCCTCGTAGCCCGCGGCTTTCCCATCCAGCGACTCCAGCTCGCGCACGAACGTCTCGGGGACGAAATAGTCGGCATCGAGTGTCAGCACCCACGGCGTCCGCGCCTCCGCGACGGCAAACGTCCACTGTCCGGCCAGCGAATCCAGCGCGCGCTGGATGAAACGCACGTTCGGAAACCGCCGCGCGATCTCCGCCGTCGCGTCGGTGGAGAAGCTGTCGACGACGATCACCTCCGACGCCCACGCCAGCGCGCCGAGCGTCCGGGCGACATTCGCCTCCTCGTCGCCGGTGAGGATCACGGGAGTGATGGGATCGAGCACCGATGCGCATGTTAGCGTGCCGCTATACTTCGGCCGTGCCTGATCAGACGCCGTCGGAGCAGGAGCTGCCGTCCCCGAAACGTGCCGCTCTGACGATGGTGATCCTGGCCTGCGTCTTCGGCGCGATCGCCGCCTGGCTCACCCGCGGCGCCATGAACCCGGACGGCATTTCGTATCTCGATCTGTCGGATCAGTGGCTGAAGCATCCTTTCCGCGGCGTCGTCAACGGCTACTGGAGTCCCTTGTACCCGCTGGTGCTGGCGCTCTTCCGATTCATCCTTCGCCCATCGGCGCGGCACGAATTTCAAGTCGTTCATCTCGCGAATTTCGCGATTTATCTGGCCGCGCTGGCCTCCTTTTCCTTTTTCGTCAAAGAGCTCCTGGACCGGCGCCGGCTCTCCGCCTCGACACGCTCGTGGTGGATCATCTGGCTCTTCGCGCTGTTCCTCTGGACTTCGATCACGCAGATCACCCTCGGCGTCGTCACGCCCGATCTGCTCCTGTCGGTTTTTGTCTGGTTGATGGCGGCGCTTGCGCTGCGTTCGTCGGACGGCCGCCTCGGCGCCGCGTGCGCCCTCGGAGCGGTGTGCGGGCTCGCCTATCTGACGAAGAGCGTGATGTTCGTCATCGGAGGCGGCTTCATCCTCGCCGGCCTGCCGAGGCGGGGCGCGGTGCGTGCGTTTCTCGTTTCCGGGGCGGCGTACGCGATCGTGATCGCGCCATGGATTGTGGCGTTGTCGATCGACAAAGGCCGGCCGACGTTCGGCGACACCGGTAAGCTCGCCTACGCGCTGTTCATCGACGATTACCAGTACTACACGCACTGGCACGGCGAGCCTCATGGCAGCGGTGTTCCGGTGCATCCGACTGTTGTGCTCTTCGAGCATCCGCGCCTCTTCGGATTCGGCGAGCCGTTCCATGTGACGTACGCGCCTTGGTTCGACCCTTCTTACTGGAACGAGGGAATGCGGCCGCACTTCAGTCTGCGCGGACATGTCCGGGCGGCATTCGAGACCGGGAAGACGTATTACGTGCATCTGGCGAAGACTCAGTGGGCGTTTTGCGGGCTGCTGATCCTGATCCTGCTCACCAGCCGCGCGCGCCGGCGGGAGAACGCTGCTGTCGCATTGCGGTGCGGCGGGCCCGCCATCTTCGGTCTGCTCGTTTATGGAGTCCTGCATGTCGAAGGACGGTATGTCGGAGCACTGCTGGTCCTGCTTTTTGCGGCGATGCTGCTGCTGGTCGACGTCGATTCACGGGTCATGCATGCGGCGGCGGCGGTGGTCACCCTCTCGCTGATTGCGTATTGCGCGGCGGAGCTGGTGAAAGAGGCGGGCTCCGGCGCCGGGATTCCCGCGCAATGGCCCATCGCCGCGGCACTCGAAAAAGAGGGACTCAGGCAAGGGGATGCCGTCGCGTCGGTCGGCACGATGATTTCGCATTCGTGGCCCCGCCTGGCGCGGGTACGGATCGTTGCGGAGACTCCGGACGACTGCGTGTTTTGGACGGCGGACGCGAACACTCAACGCGCGGTTCTCGAGCGGGCACGATCGGCCGGCGCGCGGGCGATGGTGTCGTCCACTCCGCCGTGCGTGACGCCGGGAAACGGCTGGCGCCTGCTGCCGAATACCAACGTCTGGTATCGGGCCCTAACCGATTAGCTTACCGGCCTGGCGGTATGCCTCTTCCATCGCCGCGGCCACGTGCGGCCAGGTGAACTCATCCTCGACAAGCGCGCGCCCGTTGCGTCCCATCGACTCGCGGCGCTTGCGATCCGCAAGCAGCGCCGGAATCTCGCCGACATCAGTGGTTCCCGCATCGGCACGGATGACGTCATCGGCGAGTCCTACTTCGGGAGACACGAGCACCGGCGTCTCCATCATCATCGCCTCGAGGACCGCGTTGCCGAAATTCTCGGACATCGACAGCAGCACGAACAGCGTCGCCCGCGCCAGCAGCTCCCACTTCGCCGCGCCGTACACCGGTCCGGCAAACTCGACGCGATCGGCCACACCGAGTTTCTCCGAGAGAGCGCGAAGTGCCGGCGTGAGGTTCTCTTCATCGTTTCCGGCAATGATCAGCCGCGCATTTGTGCGCACCAGCAGCTCGATCGCGCGATCGAGTCCCTTCTTCCAGCTGATGCGTCCGAGGAACAGCAGCGTGTTTTCGTCGCGTGGAACATCGGGCCGCGGCTCGAGATCGATTCCGTTCGGCACCACGAACGGCGACGGCAGCGGCATGCCCGTGCACGCAGCGTCCTGCTGCTCGATGTTCGACGTGAAATGCATCGCCGCCGCCTCCGCGAAGCTGCGCCGCTCGACCGCCGCCAGCCAGGCGCGCTTCACCAGCGCGCTCTTCCGGCGGATCAGCTCCGGCACGAGCATCCCCCGCGGCGAGATCACGTACGGAACGTTCGCCCGATGCGCCGTACGCGCCGCCGCATAGCCGGGCCACAGCCAGATCGCGTGAATGTGCACGAGGTCATAGTCGCGAACGGCGCCGCGCAACGCCCGCCGCATCTGCGGCGACCAATACAGCCGCGGTACCGATGACGGGAAGTAATGCACGCGCACGCCGTCGAGATCGACCGGCTCGCCGAGCGGCACGTCGAGCACGCCGTCGCCATCGACATTCGTGGTGAAGACATCGACCTGATGCCCGCGTGTGGCCAGCGCGCGGCAGAGGCCGTGAATCGCGACGATCGGTCCGCCGTAGCGTCGCGCCGGCAGATATGTCGGGACGACGTGCAGAAGCCGCATCGCGCTGATTATGCCGTCGCTGGAGCCGGTAGCGCGTTCGAGGCGGTCGCTTGCTTCTCCGCTGCTACCTTCTCGTCCAGCGTGGCGGTGGCGAAGAGACAGCCGAGGAAGAAGGCCGAGCAGAGCGTGAGCACGGGATCGGAGTAAGCCTGGGCCGAGGCCATGAAGTTGGCGATGTTCGCCATCACGATTCCGAAAAGACCGACACGGAGGACCTGCGAAGTTCCCTCGATGTCGCCGACCGCGGTGATCCGCAGCATCATCCGGAAGAGGCACCACGCAAGCAGCACCATCGCCAGCACGCCCGGTACGCCGAGCTCCACGACGAGCTTCGCCAGGCCGCCTTCCTGCCATCCGAGATCAGTCTCGCTGCCGGTGAGGTGACGCACGCCCTGCGTCGCGGCGCCGAGGCCCGCGCCGAGGATGCCGTGTTGCTCGATGGATTCGCGGGCCCCCCCTTCGAGACGGTCGAAGACTTCGGCGCCGGTCGTCTTCGCACCCCTCGTGTAGACGCTCGATTTCTCGGAGCGCGAGATGACGTAAACGACCCCCGCAAGAGCGATGCTGACGATGACGATCGACGAAAGCTGGGCCACGGTGAGGCGCTTGAAGTAGCGCCAGAAAAACGCCAGCGCAAAAGCCGCGACCATGTAGATGGCCTTCCGGCGGCCGCTGATGATGCAGTTGAGAAATCCCCACGAGGCCACCACGATCCACGGCCAGGCTCGCGTCAGCACGCGCGCGCGCATGGCCATGATGATCGCCACGATGACCAGCATCGATGCGTGCCAGCCCATGATGTCGGGCGCGCGATAAATACCGGAGAGCACACGAATCTGCAGGCCCGGCAGGTGACGGATGAAGCCCCATGGCATCGCCACCATGCCCAGCGCGCTCGAATGCACGCCGAGATACTCGAGCGGTGTCCCGACGAGTGCGATGGAGGTAAGAATTGAATAAAAAGTGAAGAAGCGCACCAGCTGCTCTTCGCGGGTCAGCCATGAATATCCGAGGAGTACGGCGGGTATCGGCACGCAGTAGATGAAGAAGCTGAGCACCGGCACTTTCCAGAGCGCCACGCCGAAGGTGGCGATGCCTCTCAGCGCCGCCAGCATCAGAAAGATGATCACGATGAACGCGCTGCTGTAGACGTTCGGAAAGCGAAAAGCGAAGTCCCGCCGGTTACGGTACAGCGTCGCCGCGGCGGCGATGAGGACGACGCTGTACACCGCGACGATGCTCATCGTCATGACCGCCGGCGTTCCGGGTGTCATCTTTCGAAACGGGTCCTGCAGGACGCCGCAGAGGATGGCCGCGAACCACCCGGCGCGCCAGTCGATCAGCGCGACGCCGATGGCAACGAGAAGAATCGCGCCGAAGAGAATGGGGATCATGGCCGGTTGCCGTCCTGAACACGCCTCAGGCGTCTTCCCTTCCGGAAGAGCTGCCGCGCAAGCATGAGGCCGCGTACTTCACCCGCGATTTTCGCGGGGATGGTCCAGGGATGCGTCGCGTGGTAACGCGTCAGGACATTCTTGGCGAATCGCCGGGCTGCATAACTCCAGAACCGATCGACGTGATGCAGCGCGAAGTAGTAGTCGCCCGCGGTGTGCGCGGGGCTCGCCACCGCGCGATGATCGCCGAAGCTGCGCAGGCCGCCGGATGAGAGCTTCAGGTGGCGGATCGATGCGCGCGGCTCGAAGAGGATCGTCCCGCCCTCGGCGGCGACGCGCATCGCAAAGTCCGTCTCGAAGCGGTAGGCGGCGCCGGTGAAGTTCTCGTCGAACCCGCCGATGCTCAGCGTGCGCTCACGCCTCACCGAGAGGTTGCCGGCCATGACGTTCGTGATGAGCCGCGCGCGATTGCTGTTGAAGTGAAACTCCAGATCGTCGCTGCCCTCGAAGTCTTCCGGCTCTTCACCCGGCTGCAGCACCTGTCCGGCGACGGCCCAGTGGATATCGTTCGCGTGAGCCGCTTCGTGTGCGGCGACGAGCTGCGAATCGGGAACGATGTCGTCGTCGAGAAAGAGCACGACCGGCGTCGTCGCCGCAACGAGCGCGTCGTTCATCGCGCGCGGGATCGACGGCGCATCGAGGCGCAGCCAGTGAATGGCGCCGTCGCGATCCCACGCCTGCAGACGCGCGTCGACGTCCGCGGGATGCTCGCGCGTCTGATCGACGATGAGGATCGCGCCCGCGCGCGGCTCGAGAGCGAGCAGCCGCTCGATCGTCTCGACCAGGATCGCCCCGCGGTTGTACGTCGGAATCGCCACCGTGATCATCGCAGCGCCTCGGCCACTCCTTCCACTCCCTCCCGATAGCTCCACGTCTCGATGATCGCGAGCGAGCGAGCGCCCATCCGCACCCGCATCTCCGCGTCGCGGGCCAGTGCCTCGAGATGTGCCGCCAGCGCCGCGGCATCGCCAGGTGCGAAGACGAATCCGTTCTCGCCGTGCCGCACGATGTCTGCCGACGGGCCGCACCGATCGGTGATCAGAACCGGCAGGCCGCAGGCCATGGCCTCGTTGACGACCGTCGCGCGCGGATCGAAGTGCGACGGAAGCACGAACGCGTCGCCCATCGCATAGAACTTCGGCAGGTCGGTCTGGTTGACGAAGCCGGCGAACGCGGCGCGCAAGCCGTTTTCGCGGGCGAAGCGCTCGAGCGGCTCGCGGAGCACGCCGTCGCCGAGAAAGACGGCCACCGCGCGGCGGCGCATTTTCGAGATTGCACGGAGCAGCGTCATCGGATCCTTGCGCTCGATCAGTTTGCCGGAGTAGACGACCGCGAGCTCTTCCGGTTCGATGCCGAGTCGAGCGCGGAGGGCGTCGCGCTCGCCGGGGGCGAAGCGGCTGCCTTCGATGAAGCGCTCGTTGTCGATCGCCCACGGCAAAGGAAAGAAGCGGCGCGGATCGGCGCCGTAGTGGCGGTAGTAGCCGGCGTTCAACTTGCCGGAGATCATGAAGCCGCCGGCCATGCCGAAGAGCGAGCGCAACACGCCGGCGCGGATGTGCGCGCGCGCCGAATTTTCGGGCGGGATGAAGCTGCTGTCGCCGTAGAGCAGGAACGGCACGCCGGCGAGGCGGCAGGCGGCGAAGCCGATCCACGCCGAGCACCACGCCCAGCCGGTCATGAACAGCACGGCGTCGAAGCCGCCGCGCGCGATCGCCGGCATGAGTCCCGGATTGACGAGCCGGAAGAACCCGTGGCCTCGGCCGAAGTTGCGCAGGAAGCGATGCTCGTATCCGGTCAGCAGCTCGAGATCCCACCGCAACGTGGTTCCCATGTCGACGTCCCGATACGTCTTCGCCCCCTCGGCCGAGCAGAAGAAAACCGTCAGCTCGATTTCCGGATGCGCGGCGAGCAGGCGATAGAACGGGTCCTGATACTGGATGACGTGCGAGGCGACGACGGCGAGGCGGTGTCTCACGATTTTCGTGCGGCGATGCGCGCCTCGTAAAACGCCGTCAGCTCGCGCGCGACGCGATCCCAGGTGTAAGCGGCTGCCGTGGACGCCGCGGCCTGGCTGATCTCCTGGCCCTGCTCGTACCGGAGCGCGATCGCGACGGCGGCTGTCTGTTCGGCGCTCCCGGGGGTCACGAGAAATCCGTTCCGCCCGTGCACGATGACGTCGTGCATTCCGCCGGCGTCGCTCGCGACGACGCAGAGGCCGCGGCTCATGGCCTCGAGGAACGCCTTTCCGAATCCCTCGAAGAAGGAGGGGAAGATAAAGACTCCGTGGGCATCGTAGATCGCGCGCAACTGGTCTTGCGTCGTCCAGTGCAGCAGCTCCGTGCGCGTGTTTGCTTCCGGCGTCAGCATCCCGCGAACCTGGTCGTGATCCGCGCGGTCGCAGACCCAGGTGAAGCACAAATCGTCCTTCTGCGCCGCCATCAGATTGATCGACGCCGCGGTAACGGCCGGGGCCTTGGCGAATGTGACCTGTCCGACGTAGAGCACGCGGAGGAGACGCTCGCGCGTCATCGGCGGCGCCGGCGTGCGAAGGTAATCATCCGGCGCGGCCTGGGGGATCGCGGCGATTTTCTCCGGCGGAACGTGCAGGCTCTCTTCGAGAAAACGCGCGTCGATCGTCGACGAGACGACATGTCCGTCCGCTTCCCGCGCGATGGCGTACGAATGCCGGGCAAGGAGCGCGGCGATCGCGCGCGACGCGAGCTTCGGCCGGGCCCGCCGCGGAGCCAGCGTCTGCTCTACGTTCAACTCCAGTCCATGCGAGCGGTGAATGAACGCCGACGCCGGCGACAGCCGGTGAACCGCGCGCGCGGCGCGGAAGCCGTGGGGCTGGTTGACATGGACGACGTCGTATCGCTGCCTGCGCATCTCCCGCATCGCCGCGCGCTCGTAGGTGCGCGGCAGCTCCAGCAGCAGATGCAGATTTCCGTGTTTGATGCGCCGCCCGAGCGCGGGGGCCCAGACCTCGTCGACGACATGTCCCAGCCTGCGCAGCGCGCGAATGCTCTGCACCTCGGTGCCGGCCGCGCCTCGATTCGGGTCGGGACCGACGTCGGCCATGAACAGAATCCGCATCGGTCGCATCATAAGTGCCCGTGCGTCGACATCGACTGGATGTAGCGCAGCCACGCGCGCAACATCAGAGGATCGGTGCGGATGGCCTCGCGGAGATACTTGCGCGCGCGAAGGTCGCCATTGCGGCGAAGCGCCTCGCCGATGAAATAAAGGCCGCGCGCCCGGGCTCCGCGTCCGGGCGGAGGCGCTTTGCGGATACGCGCGGCGCCTGCGACGATCGCCGCCTCCGACTCGCCGCGCGAACGCGCGAGGAGCGCCTCGTGCGATAGCCTGGCCAGGCGCTGCTGGGACTCGCGCGCCGAACCGCTGATGCTCTCCGGCGTGACACGCGCGATGTAGAGCGGCTCGTCGATACTCTGGAACAGCCCCTCGTTGCCGAGCCGGTACCAGAGATCCCAGTCCTGCCCGTAATACCACTCGGCGCGATAGCCGCCGGCTCGCTCGTACGCATCGCGGCGGAACATCACCGAGCCGTGATGCGACGGCCCGGCCGCGATTCCGTGCGGCGCACTGAGGTCGATCATCCCGATCGGCCGTAGCGCTGCCGGCGAAGAACGTGTGTCGAAGAGATACTCGCCGTGCGGTCCGACGAACTCGGTCGTGCACGAAACGCAGACCAGCCGCGGGTCGCCATCGAGCAACTGCTGCTGTTTTCGGAATCGATCGCGATGCGAGCGGTCGCCGGCATCATGGCGCGCGATGTAGGTTCCGGAAGCGGCGGCGCACCCGGCGATCAGCGAGCGGGTCAATCCAACGTTCTGCTCATTCCGGATCACGCGCAGCCGCGCGTCGTCATAACTCCCGAGAACCTGCGCTGTAGCGTCGGTCGATCCGTCATCGACGACGATGATCTCGAAGTCGCCGTCCTGCGGGAAGATCGAGTCCATCGTCTCGCCCAGCGTCGGCGCAGCGTTGTAGACAGCCATCACGACGGAGATCTGCGGTCTCACGAGTGACTCACGTCATGGGCCAGTGCGCGGGCTCCGGTGACGAACGCGAAGATGCACATCAGCCACAGCGGCAGGCCGGCTACATCGACGGCCCGGCCGAGCCACCACGGATTCGTCGGGGTCCCGAGGTCGGCGAACGTCCATGGAAATCCATGCGAGTACAGCGTGTAGTCGACGCAAAGCTGCAAAGAGGCGATGGCGTTGACGGCGATCGCGACCCGGCGCGGCAAAGCGAACGGCAGCATCGGCAGGAACCACAGAAAGTATCCGAGAGTCACGCGCGGCGCCGCCGTGATCGCGCCGAGAAAGCAGAGCGTGACCGCCGCCGGCAGGCGCTCCGCCCTCGGATTGCGTGACCAGATCCACGTCACGATGGCGACCGCGGCGAGGATGAACAGGCGTCCCGCCTTGATGTAAACGTCGCCGAGCGCATAGCCGGCGGCGCGCAGCGCCGGCACGTGAAGAAACGTGCCCGCGGCTCCGGCGAGCGTTCCGGGCAGCGCGAGTCCCCACATTTCTCCCGAGCCCGCATACGCGAGCACGTTTCCGATGAAATGCAGCGGATCGCGCGCGAATGCCGGCACAAAAATGACCGCCATCGCGGCGCTGAATCCCGCGGCGAAGCGCGTCCGCCCTGCGATCAGCAGCAGCGGCAGAGCGAGCATCGGAACGACCTTGACGCCGCACGCGCATGCGAACACGACACCGGCCGCTGCGTGGCGGCGGTCGAGCGTCAGCAGGATGGAGGCGGTGAGGAGCGTGACGAGCAGTGAGTCGGTATTGCAATAGAAGCTGGACGTGAGGATGGCGACGGGCGAGAGAAAGAAAAGCGCCGCCGCCAGTTTTCGATTCGCGCCGAGGCGCCGGGCGATGCCGCTCACGATCAGCGCGGTCGCAATGTCGCATACCGCGCAGAACGCCCGCAATGTGATCGACAACGGTCCGATCGAAGCGAGGCCGTACGCGACGAGCGCCCCGAGCGGCGGATGATTCAACCGGACGGTGTGCGCGTAGGCGCCGGTGATGCCGTATTGGCCGACCGCGCGGGCAAACTCCTCCCACAGCCCGAGATCGCTCGTACCGCCGGTCGTTGCCATGAGCAGTACCCGAAGGGCAACGCCGATGACGACGATCCATGTCATGGCGCGAGTTTACGTGCCCGGAGGTTAGTCATCGCAGTAAATGCTTCGCGATCCTGTACAGCCGCAGCGTTGCGCGCACGCCGAGGACGCGCGCGGCGAGCCGGATCGCTCGCGAGCGCTCTTCACCGCCCGGCCGGAATTCGGGATCGAGCGAGTAGATGTGCCGCAGCGCCTCCTCGGCCGCGGGGGGATCGTTCAGCGTCAACACCCGCAGCTCTTTGTAGAAGTACTGCGCCAGGCGTTTCCGGCGCGGTTCGGTGAGGAGGCCTTCGCGCTCGAGCCGCTGTTCGATCTTGTAGAGGATGCGGTGATGCCCCCTGGCATTCGCGAGCATCGAGTAATGCGTGGCCCGTGGACCGGGATGCGCGCGCATGACGTAGGCGACGCCCGGCACGGTGACGATCTTCGATGCGCCGAGTGCGGCCTGGCAGAAGAAATCCCAATCGTCGAGAACGCGCATGCCGTCGTCCCACCGCCAGTCGGGACGGCGGACGTACAGCGCCGCGGACGTCGGCACCGCGACGCCGGCGAGCACATCATCGACGATCGCGGCGAAGTGCGGCGCGTCGTAGGTGCGGTCTCCTTCGCTGCGCCACCCCGACACGGCGATATCCGCCCCTTCGCGTTCGACCGCGTCGATTTCCAGCTTCAGATGCGCCATGTCGAGCAGGTCGTCCGAGTCGAGGAACTTGACGTGCGTGCCGATCGCCTCATCGAGGCCGCGGTTGCGCGCGGCCGACTGGCCGCGATTGCGCTCCATGCGGAACGCGCGGACGCGCGGGTGGCGAAGCGCCTGTATGAAATCCCAGGTGTCGTCGGTCGAGGCGTCGTCGACGATCACGATCTCGAAGGCGATGTCGTTTTCGGCGGATAGCATCGAGTCGATCGCCTCGCGCAGCAGTGCGGCGCGGTTGTAGACCGGGATGATGATGCTGACGGTGGTCACGAGCGCGGCCTCAGTTTGTCCGACAGCGCGGCGAGCTTTCCAGCCGCGCGCCAGCCGGCCACGCGTGCGAGCGCCGCGTATGCGCGGAAGCTGGCGCGGTCGCGCTGCGCGCCCGACGCATCGACCGCGAGGGCGAACAAACGCCGCGATTCCTCGACCAGGCCGGCGGCGCCGCACTGGCGTGCGAGCAGAAAGAGCTCGCGCGCAAAGTGCTGCATCTCAGGTTGCTCGCCGGTGATCCCGGCATTGCGTGCGTGCTCGTAGATGCGCGCGTGCGCGGTCGCGCGGTCGCGCAGAAACGCCGGCTCGAGTCCCCGGCCGGCGAGACGGCCGCGATCGTGCGCGCGTACTTCGCAGACCCAGTCGCTCACGAAGTGAAGGCGCACGCCGCGCGAGGCCACATGCGCGTCGAACTCCCAGTCTTCTTCCATCCGCAGCGGCAGCCACGGCACCGTCGCCGAGGCGCGGTAGAGCGGACACGGTGTATCCCACCATCGCGACTGCAGCATCGCCGGGAACATCGCATCGATCGCCTCGCCGCTGCGCTTCCACGGTGCAGGCGCAACGCTGCCATCGGCGAAACGCATGCGCGTCCAGCCGTACGACACGCCGCATTCGGGACGCGCGTTCAGTCCGGCGACCTGCAGCTCGAACTTGCGCGGCTCGAGGAGGTCGTCGCTGTCGAGGTGCTGGATGAACTCTCCGCGCGCGAGCAGGCGCGCGGTCTCGCGCGCCGCGCCCGTGCCGGCGTTCGGCTGATGCACGACGCGGATTTCCGCATGCGCTTGCGCGAGCTCGTCGGCGACGCCCGCAGTGTCGTCGGTCGAGCCGTCGTCGACGATTACGATCTCGATCGGCCGGTAGGTCTGGGCGAGCACGCTGGCAACGGCCTCGCGCAACATCGCGGCGCGGTTGAAGGCTGGGATGATCGTCGAGACGAGACTCACGTCATCCGCCTTCCGTGGGCGGCCGGTCGGGATGGCCGAAATCGACCTCGGTCAGACGCGCGATGCGTGCCTGCGGCGACTGCTGTTCCAGCTCGCGGTAGCGCGCGACGGCAGGCGCACGATCGCCCAACGCTTTTTCGGGCTGTGGCGCGTGCCACAGATGCATCATCGGCACGGAGCCGTATCTCTGCACGCGCATGGTTGCGGCACGATCCCAGAAATCGTTGTCCTCTCCTCCCCAGCCGACGAATGCCTCGTCGTAACCACCGATCGCAAAGTAGGCATTGCGTCTGGCGATGACGGAAAGGCCCTGTGTGTTCTGGACGGCACGCTCCGGAGGCTCGTCGAGGGTCGGCTCGGTACTCCGGAGATAAAAGACGAAGCGAACGATGTTCGCGAAGTCGTAGCCGGCGGCGATCGCATCGTATGCCGCCGCAGCGTAGCGGCTCGGAACGACCGTATCGTTGTCGTGGAGGATCAGGACGTCGCCGCGAGCCGCGCGTGCAGCGACGTTGAACGCCCAGGAGCGGCAATACGGCAGCGACTCCGGAACGGGTGTGTGGATGTAGCGAACCCCGGTGGGCAGCGCGCCGGCGACCTCGGGACGCGGCGACTGTTCCACGACGATGCATTCGATCGAAGTGTCTCGCTGCCCCGCAATCGAGCGAATCGTGTGCAGGAGGTGGGGAAGCCGCGCGTGGCCCCGATGCCCGATGAGGAAGGATACCCGCGGCGACGGCTCGTCCACGATGGCATCGCCGAACGCAATCGGCCACTCCGCGAACGCCTTGCGCATCAATCGAAGGCCGGCCGACGGAAAGACGCGGGCAATGTGGAGGTCCGAGGTCCAGCGCCAGTCGCAGCGGACGCCGCTGGCGTTGGCGTCGACGCGCTCGTTGCGATTGCGGATGCGCGTCCAGTCGCGGCGCAGCCGCAGTTCGAACGGAATCGCGTCGTAGACGAGCACGCCGGCTATTTCGCGGAGGGTGCTCATCGCGGCAGATGCGACCGGGTGCGTGCGGCGAATTTGCCTGAGCATTGGGCGAGCTCGCCGTTACGCCAGGACCAGAGCCGCTGTTGATCATCGGGACCGCAAGGGGCGAAAAAGGCACCGAGGAAGTGAGCGTAGAGCGAAAGCACGGTCGCGATTCCAAGAAGAGGGTATAGAAAACGGCGTACCGCGAAAAAGCGTTCCCATCCGATCGCGAGAAAGATCGTCAGCAGCGGCACGAGCTCGGTCAGCAAGCGGTAGCCGAAGGACGTCCCTCCCCACCACGAATACCACTTAGCGTAAAGGAGCAGCGTGGCAAGGATGCCGATCCCCATCGCCGTTAGGAGCGGATCGCGCGCGGGATGGCGGAGGGTAGCGATCATTGCCGCGAAGCTGAAGAGAAAAAGCGGCGTGAAGACGAACAGGCCGCGCGAGGGGCTGACCAGCAGACCGGCGATCCCAGGGCCGATTCGGCCCGAGAACCAGTCGCCGGACGGATATTGGCCGAGCGTGGTCACCGTGCCCCAATAGTGAATCGAATACCAGGCCATGAGCGCGGCCGGAATCGCCGCCGCGACGCAGAAGGGGATGAACGCCCGGCGGTGGCGCCAGAGGACGTACATCGCCAGCGGTGCGACGATCAGCACGTTGACCGGGCGGTTGAAGACGGCGAAGCCGAGGGGAAGGCCGGAGAGTGCGATCGTGCGCGGATCGCCGCGCGTCAGGAGCCACAGCGCGATCGCGAGAAACAGCAGCGACGGCCCGTGCTGCCACATCCCGCGCGCGGCGACGCTCATCGCCGTGGTCGCGAAGGCGTATACCAGCGTGCATGCGATGGCGGTGCGGCGTTGCACGAGATTCGAGAGCGCGAGGAAGAAGAACGCGACCGAGGCCGCGGTGACGACGCTCGCCGAGATCATCGACAGCATGGAGCGGTGCGCGGAGTCGAGCGGCACGCCGCGCCAGCGCGCGATCGCGTACGCGGGGATGTTGAAGAAGCCGGGCACGATTGGATAACCGGAGACGGCGTGGCCGTTCACGCGATGGAACCACCACGCGCCCGGCTGCTCGAAGCCGTCGAAATACAGGCTGTGATTGCGCTCCATCGCGAGTGGCAGCAGTTCCGCCGGCGTCGTATCGCCGCCCGCGCCCCAGAAGCGGTAGCGATAGTTGTAGAGGTAGACGAAGAGCGAGAGCGCGAAAAGAAGAAGCGCGAGCCAACCGCGCGCGATCCTCACCGCGCCCCCCCGTAAAACACGTTCTGCTCGATCTGGTGAACCGGCGCGTAGCCGCGCGCGGCGAGGTATTCGCGCACGCGCGCGCCCGCTTCGTGTGTGTTCTCTTCGATCACCAGGATGCGCGGGTGGAAGCGCTCGAGGTCGAAGCCGCGCAGTGCGTCGAGCTCCGCGCCTTCGACGTCGATGCTGACGAAGTCGATCGGGCGATCGACGCCGCGAAGGATGTCGTCGAGCGTGCGCATCGGGACGTCGACGACGCGCGTGCTGCCGCCTTCGCGCGCGATCCTCTCGGTGTCGGGCGTTGCCGATGAGAGCGTGGCCACGCCCTGCGCGCCGTCGACGACCGTGAAGGCGATGCTGCCGTTCGCCGCTCCGACAGCCGCGTGCACGACGGTGCTGTGCGGCCGCGCCGCGACGCATTCCGCGTGAAGCTCTGGCGCGGCTTCGACGAGCACGCCGCTCCAGCCGATCGCCTCGAAGAAGTAGCTGTTGCTGAATCCGACGCCGTCGTAGGCGCCGGCGTCGACGAAGAATCCGTCGCGTTTGCGTCCGAAGAAGTCCCAGAGCCACAGGTCTTCGCCGTTCTGCGACGGCATCAGCGGTGGGAGGCGCGTCGTGCCCGCAGAGAGCAGCGCGCTTTCCTTGCGTGCGGCGACCAGCTGCGCGTGAAGGTCATCGATGGCCGCGCGCAGACGAAAGATCTCGCTCCACGTCTGCCGGTGCTTGCGCAATACGACGATCGCGAATAGTACGAGAGCGGCGGCGGTGACGATGGCCACGCTCACCGCGCGTCCTCGACATTCGGGATGTCTACCGCACCGCGCGCGAGATCGCCGAGGAAGTTGCGGCTGTAGGTCTGCAGAAACGCGACCGGCAGGCCGCCCGACTCCGGTTTGAGGGTGCGGTCGGAGTCGTCCGGCACTTGCTCGAGCGCGCGCTCGTACCAGTTGTGATAGTGCGTGATCACGCCGTCGAGCGCGTAGAAGTTGCCGAGGCCGTAGCGATACGCCGCGAGCTCCTGCTTCCACATCGGCGCGTCGAAGCGGGGCGTGTAGATCGGCTCGGGCATGCGGCGCGACGTCAGCACCTGCATCGGCGTCCAGGTCAGACCCTGCTCCTCGAGCTTCTGCGGCAGGTTCCAGGTGATGTGATCGCCGCTGAGGTCGATGCCGCGGTACGGCAGCCGCAGGCCGAGCCTCCGCCGCCATCCCTGCCAGCGGCGGATTTTTCGCGCGAGCTTCGTGCGGAAGAGCAAGAACGAGCTTTCCGGCTTGCCCGCTCCCCACGGCCGCGTGTACGGGCCGCATCCGATGTCCTGCGGGCTGACCAGCGCGACGTTGCCGGTGAAGCGCGCGCGGCAGACCTCGAGCCAGCGCTCGTTCAGCAGCACGACGTCGGCGTGGATGAGCAGCGTGAATTCGCTGCGCGAGAAGTTGAACAGGTCCATCAGCGCCACGACCTGGCTCGACGGACGGATGACGACTTCGGCGCCGAACGACTTCGCGATCGCGACGGTGTCGTCGGTCGACTGGTTGTCGAGCACCACGACGCGCGTCCGTTTCGCGTCGGTAGTGTTGCGGATGCCGCCGAGGGAGGCGCGCAGGAACGTCGCGCTGTTGAAGGTGGTGATGCCGACGAAGAGCTCTGGCGCCATCAGTGCGGCCACTCCGAGCCCGAGTCGCCGTGCTCGAACGAGCGTCCGAGCAGATGGCGCAGCCGCGAGGTCGCCACGATGCCGAGGCCGAGGCGCGCGATGAGGCCGGGCGAGACCAGCGATGGCAGGTCGGAGGGCGTTCCCCGCCGCGGCGGCAGCTCGATCGTTGCGCGCAGCGCGGCATCCCACGCGTCTCCGAACGCTTGCTCCATGTATACCGGCGGCAACTCGGCGCGCGCGCGTATCGACAACTCGCGCACCGAGCCCGAATTGCGGATCACGTCCGCGGCGCGCTCCACGTCGCCGACCGGAAACACGAGTCCTGTTTCGCGATCGCGGATGACGTTCTCCTCGGCGCGCCCCACGTAGTCGGATGTTACCGGAACGACGCCGTGGGCCATCGCCTCCCACGCCACGATCGGGCCGGTCTCGGCTTCGGAGAGCACGAGGATGCCGTCGATGTCCGGGTAGATCGACGTGTACAGACTCTCCCGCGAGAGCTCACCGTGAAAGTTCGCCGCGATCGATTTGCGCAGATACGCCTCGTCGGGGCCGCCTCCGACGACGTGAAACGCGACGCCGGGCAATGCGCGAACCAGAGGCACCAGGTCGCGGACGCGTTTGTCCGAGTCGAGGCGGCCGATGTAGGCGAGGCGTTGCAACTGTTCTCGCGGCTGTGTGTCGCGGATGGGCGGCGGAACGCCGGTGGGGATGTGACGGGCACCGAGACGATTGGCGACGCGCTTCGAGACGCTGGTGACGAGATCGATGAACGGCGCGTAGCGGCGTACCTGGTCGATCCGGTCCTCACCCTGTCCGTGGACGCAGAGCGCGAGATGCGCGTTCGCGCCGCGCGCTTTCCAATACGCGGCGGCGGCGATGGCGTCGTCGAGATTGACCGGCAGGATCACGTCGGGCTTCACGCCCTCGAAGAGACGCAGCAGACTGAGGATGCGGTCTTCGCGGAATCCGCTGGAGCCGTCGATGGCGATCGGTGCGATTACGCGGTGGCGGGCGGCGTAGCGGTCGGGATTGTGGAAGCGCCCCTTCGCCAATCCGGTGACCACGTCCCAGCCGCGCGACGCGAGCGCGGCGCTGAGCGACTCGAGCCAGGTCTCGACGCCGCCGCCGGTGTACGCCGCCTGCGAGCAGAAGAGAATCCTCATCGGGCCTGCACCGCTTCGCGAAGGATGGCTGCGAACGTGCGGCCGGTGTCGAGTTGCGCGCGCGCGATGTACGCGGCGCCGTCGCGTTCCTCGTCTTCATGCGGCCCCGCTTCACGCGTCCGCCACGTCTCGGCCATTGCGTGCGCCCACGCCTCGGCATCGTCGAGCGGAAGAAACGTACCGCGCGACGGCGCCTGCTCGCGATGCACGCCGATGCCGCTGAGGAGAATCTTCTTTCCGAGCGTCTTCGCGTCCTCGACGACCGTCGACCATCCTTCGAACCGCGACGGCTGGAGCATGCAGATCGAGCGGCGCATCAGCGCGACCTGCTCGGAGCGCGGGATCAATCCGAGGATGCGGACCGAGGAGACGAGATCGTGCTCGTGGAGATACGACTGGACGCGCCGCATGTAGTCGTCGCCGCGGAAACCGTAGGTGCTGCCGGTGCAGGCGATGGTGGCGTGGATGCCGTGCGTGTCGCGCAGCACCCGCAGCGCCTCGAAGACGACCATGTGGTTCTTGTGGTGCGAGAACTGATTAGACAGGACGAAGAACTTCTCGGGCAGGCCGTGCTTTTCAGCCGCGGCGACAGGATCGACGCTCCACCATTCGTCGGTCGGGATGCTGCAGAAGTGCAGGACGCGTGTCTTCGCGGCGAGCTGCGGGAAGTACTGCTCGAGGTCGCGGGCGCCGTCCTCGCTGCTGACGACGATGACGTCGGCCGCGGTGCCGTTGGCAAGGTAGTGCCGCTCGTACCACTGCCAGAGGTCGTTGTCGAACATCTCCGGCAGGCGGCGGTACTGAAAGTCGGGGATCCAGAAAACGAAGGCGACACCGGGTGAGTCGCACGGGGCGATGGGGAAGATCACGTCGATGCCGGCGTCGCGGAAGAGGTCGCGCGAGTCGCTCCAGCCGCGCAATGTACGCCGCAATTTGCGGCGCAGGCGTGGAAGAAATCGCTCCGGCAACGTGATCACGCGCCGGTCGCCGAGGAGCGGGCGCACTTCGCCGAACTGATCGTCCTCGGGAGCGCTCTGCCACCAGACGTCGACGAGCTCGACGCGCTCTTCGGGCGGGAGCGCGGCGACGCCACGGACGAGATGCTGAAGGTAATAGCGCCCGCCGATCCATTTCTTGTCGGGATCGATGCTGACCAGCCCCGCGCGTATCGGTGCCATCATTCGGCAGGATGACACAGCCGCGCGCCTGGTCCGTACTCCTGATCGCCCTCATCGCGATCGTCTATGGGCTCGTGGCGATCGAGGCGGCGCGGTGCGAGTACCAGCTCGTCAACGACTACATCGCCTTCTCGATGATCCGCATCGGGGCGTGGCCGTCGTCGATCGTCCGCTCGCTCGTTGATTTCTCCACGCCCGGAGCCTGGCTTTACCGTCCGTTGCCCGATGCGATGGCGTGGCTGTTCGCGACGCTGTTCCGCGGGCATCCCGGCGTGTGGCACCTCATCCTGATCGCCGTGCGCCTGCTCTCGGTCTGGCTCGCGTATCGGATCGCGCGGGAGACGGGCGCGTCTCCGGCCGCGGTCGCCGCTGGTACCGCGTACTTTGCGTTCTTTCCGGCGATTCCGGAGATCGATCTGCTGCGCGCGGAGAACTGGCTCATCCCCGCCCTCGCGGCAACGTTCCTCGGGTACCTGCGGAACGCCGGCGTCCCGCCGGCTGGTCAGGCGCCGTCCCGGCGCCTCGGCGGCGAGACGCCGCCGGCCCAGCCGCCGGGACGGCGGCGTTCCGACTGGACGGCGCTCGCGTTCGTGCTGGTGACAATGTCGAAGGAGGTCACGGCGCCGCTGACGCTGGTGCTGTTCGCGCTGTTCGTGCCGCTGCTTTGGCGGCGCGGACGCGCGGCGCTCGCGGTCATGGCACTCGCGCTCGCGAATCAGCTCGCGCACTGCGCGCTCATGCTTGCCGATCCTTACGCGCGAGGGTCGGGGGGCAATCTCCTGGCGAACGCGTTCTGGAACGCGAAGGTGCTGCTGCTGGCCGCGACGTCGTTTCCGCTGCTCTCGCTGCTGCTCGCGGCGCTCATCGCGCTCGGCATCCTGCCGCTGATCCGATACTCGAAAGGCGCGGCGTTGCTGCTCGCGGTCTCGATCGCGCTGGCGGTGGCGGCGCCGTATCCGGCGATCCGCTATGCCTATCCCGCCGCGTTGTTCCTCGTCCCGTGCATCGCCCTCGGCGTGCAGCAACTGCGCGTGCGCGTCGCGCAGCCGGTGGCCGCGGTGACGATCGTGCTGCTCGCGATCTACGGAGGCGCGAGCCTCTGGGCGCAGGCTGCGGCGATGCGCGCGTCGTCGCGCGCCGACTGGCAATTCCTCAATGAAGTCGCGGATGCGTTCAGCGACGGACACGGAATCGCGATCGTCAACGATCCCGACTTCGAGCGCTCGTTCTGGGTCCGCGCGGAGCTCGTGGGTGTCGATCCGCGCTGGCCGTTCCTGAGCTACGTCGCGCGGCAGTACGCGACGCGGCAGCCGGTGCACTGGAGGCCGACCGGCGCGGTCAATCTGACGGGGCGCGTGCATCCCGCGGCGGCGTCAGGCGACACCCTGATCGTGCCGGCCAATCCGATCGTGGGGGAGGATCGCAGCGCGTTCTCGCGGTTCGCGCGGATGCTCAACCCGCGATTCCACTACGCGGTCGATCTCGGCGAGTCGCCGTACCCCGGCCATCACTGGCCGTCCAGCGTGTCCGCACGTGCGGACCGCTAATTGACACGTGTGAACCGCGAATTTCCACTCGTGAATCACGAAGTTTCGGGTGTGAACCGCGAGTTCACGACCGTGTTTTGTGAAAACACGACTGTGTTTTGTGAAAACACGACCGTGTTTTGCGAATTCACGACTGTGTTTTGTGAAAACACGACCGTGTTTTGTGAAAACACGACTGTGTTTTGTGAAAACACGACTGTGTTTTGTGAAAACACGACCGTGTTTTGCGAGTTCACGACCGTGTTTTGTGAAAACACGACCGTGTTTCGTGAGTTCACGACCGTGTTTTGTGAAAACACGACTGTGTTTTGCGAGTTCAGCATCGTGTTTTGCGAGTTTACGGCCCCTGAACCGCGTGTTTTCGTCACCGAAAGAGGACGTTCATCACTCGCCGTCCAGCCGCCGGATCTCGCGCGCGGGGTTGCCGCCGACGAGCGTGAATGGCGCGACGTTTTTTGTCACTACCGACGCCGCGGCCACGACCGAGCCGCGGCCGAGGTGAACGCCTTTCATGATCGTGCTCTTGGTGCCGATCCAGACGTCGTCGTCGATGACCACCTCCGCCGCGGCGACGTGGTTGTAGCTCATGGGGCGCTTGCGCTCGAATTGATCGATCGCGTCTTCCCGCCGCAGCGCGGCGTCGAGCGGATGGGAGTCGTTGTCGAAGATGTCGACGCGCGGCGCGATGAGCACGAAGTTGCCGATCGTGATCCGCCGCTGCACCCAGAGCCGTGAGCTCTCGCCGAGGAAACAATGCGCGCCGATCGTGCAGCGGGCGTCGGGGGTCATCAGGAAGACCTCGCCGTCGATGTAGCTGTGCGGTCCGACTTCGAGATGGTCGGGCGTGGTCACGCTCTGCACGCGCGCGCGGCCGGTCACGATCGCCTCGTCATCGAAGAGGCCCATCGTGCGGGTGAGCTCTTCGCGGTACGTCGACGGACGGTGCACGTCGAGGTGCGCGAGCCGCGAGCGCAATTTCAGGAGCAGCGGATCGAGGATGCGCCACAGCGCGCTCATGACACCGGCTCCGATCTCCATTCCAGCAGCGGCGCCACGACGCCGCGGCGGCCGTCGCGCGCGATGAGGCTGTTCTCTTCGGTGATCGTGAACGCGAGCACGCGCTCGTGAATCATGTCGTATGCCTCCACCGGCTCGCTGATGGTGACGTAGTACTGGCCGGGCACGAGCAGATGCCCCGGCACGCGGCAGCGCGTGCGCTGGCGGCCGAGGGGCCACGGTCCGCGCAGCGCCGTCGTGTCGTCGGTGTTCGCCGACGCGAAGATCGTCGTCCCGTCGGTCGCGGTGACGAGCAGCGCCAATCGTCCTGCCGGCAGCGGCTTTTTCACGGTGTAGTCGAACGCGATCTCGAATCCCGCATCGGCGGCGATGTTGACGCGGTCCAGCGACGCGCTTTCGATCGCCACGCGGTGATACTCGAACGCGTCGCTCTGCGCCTTCTCCGGCCGCCACTCCGCGCTCCCGCCCACACCCTCGGCCATGTACGCCGCGATCACTTCGCGCGTCGGGCCGCTCTTCACGACGCGGCCGGCGTCGAGCCAGATCACTTTCTCGCAGAGCTGGGAGATGAGGCTCATGTTGTGGCTCACCACCAGCACGGCGCGGCCCTTTTGCCGGATGTCTTCCATCTTGCCGAGGCATTTGCGCTGGAAGGCGATGTCGCCGACGGCGAGGACTTCGTCGACGATGAGGACGTCGGGCTCGAGGTGCGCGGCGACCGCGAAGGCGAGGCGGACGTACATGCCCGACGAGTAGCGCTTCACCGGCGTGTCGATGAACGGCTCGACCTCGGCGAAGGCGACGATCTCGTCGAACTTGCGGCGGATCTCCACGCGCGACATGCCGAGGATCGCGCCGTTGAGGAAGACGTTCTCGCGGCCGGAGAGCTCGGGGTGGAAGCCGACGCCGACTTCGAGGAGGCTGGCGACGCGGCCGAAGAGGTGCACTTCGCCTTCGGTCGGTGTGGTGATCTGGCTGATCACCTTCAGCAGCGTGCTCTTGCCCGCGCCGTTTCTTCCGATCACGCCGATCACCTCGGCGTCATGCAGGTCGAACGACACGTCGCGCAGCGCCCAGAATTCGTTCGGCGCGGCTTTCTTCTTTCCGATCGAGCGCACCGCCTCGGTGACGCGGTCGCGCAGCGACAGCGCCGGCATCGTCAGCGCGCCGAGCGTGTATTTCTTTCCGATCGCGCGCGAGGAGACCAGGAGCTTGGACATCAGATGATGTCGGCGAAGAGCCGCTCCGTGTTGCGGAAGTAGTACGTTCCGCCGATCAGGATCGCGATCGAGACGGCGATCGAGATCGCCAGGCCGGGCATGTAGATCGGATTGCGCCCGCCGAAGAGCGACCAGCGGAAGCCGTCGATCACGCCGACCATCGGGTTGAGCGAGTAGAGAAAGCGCCAGCGCTCCGGCACGACCGAGCTCGGGAAGCCGACCGGCGAGATGTAGAGGCCGAGCTGCACGATGAACGGGATCACGTGGCGGATGTCGCGGTAGCGCACGTACAGCGCCGCGAACCAGATGCCGCTGCCGAGGGCGATCACCAGGCAGAGAAAGAGAAAGAGCGGCATATAGAAAATCGTCGCGCTGACCGGGACGCGGAACCAGGCCATCAGCACGGCCAGCATGCCGAGGGCCACCAGGAAGTCGGCGAGCGAGGCCACGATCGCGCTGAGCGGCATGATCAGGCGGGGGAAGTAGACCTTCGACACGAGCTGTGAGTTGCCGACCACCGAGGAGCTGCTTTCGGAGAAGGCGGACGAGAAGAGCTGCCACGGCAGGAGGCCGGCGAGCGCGAGGACGGAATAGGGAAGCGTTCCGGTCGGGACCTTTGCGAACCGGCCGAAGACGATGCTGAAGATGACGATGGTGAGGAACGGGCGGACCAGCGCCCAGAGCACGCCGATGACGGTCTGCTTGTAGCGCACGAGGACGTCGCGCCAGGCGAGGAAGTAGATCAGCTCGCGGAACGCCCAGATCTCGTCGAGGTTCAGCCGCGCGAATCCGCTGCGCGCCCGGATGATCTTGTGCACGGACTCGAATGATAACGTGTCATCCTGAGCCGCGAAGACGGCGAAGGATCTCCTGCATGAGGACAGTGCTCATCACCGGCGCCGGAGGGTTTCTCGCGGGACATGTCGCCGCGGCGTTCGCGTCGGCGGAGTGGCGGACGATCGGCGTCGGCCGCACCGATCCGAACCGGCAGGCGGCGCGCTTCGACAGCTTCGACCTGCACGACGTCGCCGACACGGAGCACAACATCTCGCTGCTGGAGCGCTACACGCCCGACGCGATCGTGCATCTCGCGGCGCCGGCGAGCGTGCAGCAGTCGATGCGCAATCCGCTGGCCGACGTCCACGGACACGTGCTGCCCACCGCCGGCCTGTTCGAGAGCATCCGCATCGCCGCGATCGAGACGCGCCTGATCCTGATCTCGTCGGCGGCGGTCTACGGCGATCCCGCGCAACTGCCGGTGGGCGAAGATGCGCCGGTCGCGCCGATCTCGCCGTACGGGTTTCACAAGCTGCAGCAGGAGCTGCTGCTCGAGGAGTACGTGCGCATCCACGGGCTGCGCGGCTGCAAGGCGCGCATCTTCTCGACCTACGGCGAGCACCTGCGCCGGCTCGCGGTGTGGGACATCGCGCGGCGCGCGCTGGCCGGGCACTACACCGTCTACGGCAGCGGCGACGAGACCCGCGACTATCTCTACGCCGGCGACGCCGCGCGCGCGATCTGCTGCATCGCCGAAAACGCCGAGTGCAACGGCGAGGCGATCAACGTCGCGTCAGGTGAGGCTGTGACCGTGCGCGCGCTGGCCGGGGAGATCTTCCGCGCCGCCGGCGTCGACGCCGTGCCGGAGCTTACCGGCGAGATGCTCCCCGGCTCTCCTCATCGCTGGCGCGCGGATGTGTCGCGTCTGCGCGCGCTCGGATGCCCGCCGTCGCAGTGGTCGTCGGGACTGCAGCAGACGATCAACTGGATTCGCGCGCAGCTTTGACGAGGCACGGAATCAGCGCGCCGAACTTCGTCTCCGCCTCCCACCCCAGCTTGTGCTTGGCCTTCGAGGCGTCGCCGCGGCTGTAGCGGATGTCGGTGGGGCGGAAGAGGTCCGGGTCCTGGTCGACGTGTTTGCGCCAGTCGAGTCCCACCTCGGCGAACGTGGCGGCGACGAACTCTTCGACGGTGTGGCTCTCGCCGGTGGCGATGACGTAGTCGTCGGCGCGCTCCTGCTGGAGCATGCGCCACATCGCGTCGACGTACTCCGGCGCATAGCCCCAGTCGCGCGACACGGCGAGATCGCCGAGGGTCACGCGGTCGCGGCGGCCCGCGGCGATGTCGATCGCCGCCTGCACGATTTTCTTCGTGACGAAGCGCTCGCTGCGCAGCGGCGACTCGTGGTTGAACAGGATCCCGGAGCAGGCGTAGATGCCGTAGGCCTCGCGGTAGTTCGCGGTGGTCCAGTGCGCGGTCGCCTTGGCGGTCGCGTACGGGCTGCGCGGGATGAACGGCGTCTCTTCGTTCGAGGCGTCGCCGGGCGCGGTCTCGCCGAAGGTCTCGCTCGACGACGCGTTGTAGACGCGCACCGGCAGCTTCAGGAAGCGGACGACCTCGAGCACGATCAGCATCGACTGGGCGATGCTCTCCATCGCCTCGAACGGCTGCGAGAAGGAGAGGCCGACCGAGGTCTGCCCGGCGAGGTTGTAGATCTCGTCGGGCTTCACGTTCGCGACCAGTTGCAGCACCTCGCGGAAGTCGCGCAGCGACGTCGAATGCGTCTGCACGCGCTCGCGGATGCCGAACTGCTCGAGCCGCGTGAAGCGCTGCAGCTCCACGTCGCGCGACGTGCCGTGCACTTCGTAGCCCTTCTCGAGCAGGAGCCGTGAGAGGTAGGTGCCGTCCTGGCCGGATACGCCGAGGATGAGCGCGCGCTTCATGTGCGCATCATACGATCGCGCCGAGAGTCGCCTTGAAATTCTCGAACGAGAAGTACTCGAGGCGCGGCGGGATCTCGCGGGTGCCGCGCGCGAGCTGCTCGCGGATCGCGGCCTCGATCTCGGCGGGGTTGGCGGGATCGACGAGGAGTCCCAGCTCGCCGTCGAGCAGCGCCTCGCAGCCGCCGTCGTGTTTGCTGCCGATGACCGGGACGCCCGAGGCGAGCGCCTCGAGGAAGACGAAGCCGAAGCCTTCGCCGCGGCTCGGCATCACGTAGACGTCGGCGAGATTGTAGAGATCGCACTTGTCCTCGTCCGGGAAGTGGCCGGTGAAGACGACGCGGTGCGCGATGCCGAGGTGCTCGGCTTTGTGCTCGAGGCGCGCGCGGTCGTTGCCGTCGCCGCCGATGACGTAGACCACGTCGTCGGGAAGGTTCGGCAGCACTTCCAGCAGTTCGTCGAAGCCCTTGTAACGCTCCTCGGAGGCGAGGCGGCCGATGGTCAGGAGCACGCGCTTGCGGGCGATGCCGTAGGCCGCGACGAGATCGACGCGCTTCGGGCGGATGCCGTACTGCTCGGCGTGAATCGCGTTGGGAAGCAGATGGACCGGCCCGCGATAGTGCGACCAGTCGAGGAAGCGGCTGAGCGTGATGCCGCTGATGGCGATGACGCCGCCGCAGCGGTGCAGCAGCCGGTTGCGGATCGCGCTGCGCGTCCGCTTCCAGGCCTCGATGCCGTAGAGCATCAGCAGCGGATGCCGCGCGAGGGAGCAGGCCACCGGCAGCAGGTTGATGTGGCCGCACACGACGACGTCGGGACGCGTGCGCTGCGCGTGGGCGATCGCGCGCATGTAGTGCACCGGGCCGCGCGCGGCGGCGGCGAAGAACTTCACTTTCGACGGGATGTCGCGCGGCAGCGAGCGCATGACGCGCGGCACGACGATGACTTCTTCGACGTCGTCGCGCGCCGCGAACGCCTCGGCGAGATCGCGGTTGTACAGCGCGATGCCGCCGTGGCCTCCGTACGCGTCGGTGCAGAGAAGGAGCACTCTCATCCGCGCAGCCATGCCTGATACATCAATACGGTCCAGAGCTCGTTTTCGTGGTTCTCGCCCGAGACATGACGACGCCACAGCTCGCGCACCTGCGTCGCGGCGAACGGTTCGCCGACGTTCGCGAGCAACTCCTCCGCCCACGGCCGCAGCGGTCCGCGCAGCCATGCGGCGACCGGCAAGCCGAAGCCTTGCTTTTCGCGATCGACCAGCTCGTCCGGCAGGTATTTGCGGAGCAGTCTGCGGGCGATCCACTTGCCGCGGTCGTCGCGGATCTTCATCGACATCGGCAGCGACCAGGCGAATTCGACGACGCGATGGTCGAGGAAGGGCGTGCGCACTTCGAGACTCACGGCCATGCTGGCGCGATCGACTTTCACGAGGATGTCGTCGACGAGGTAGGTGGTGAAGTCGTGGAGCATGACGTCCTCGGTCGACCTCTGATCGTCGTTGATCATGCCCTGGCCCAGCGCACGTGTGCGCGGGATCACGCGGAGCATCCGGCCGAGGATCGGGCGCGCGAATTTCGGAACGGCGCGGACTTTTCGCTGCAGACGGGCGCCGAGGAAATGGTGGTGGTAGCCGGCGAAGAGCTCGTCGCCGCCGTCGCCGGAAAGCACGACCGTCGCCGTCGGGCGCGCGAGACGCGATACGAGATAGGTCGGGATGGCCGAGGAGTCGGCGAACGGCTCGTCGTAGATGCGGGGGAGCTCGGGCACGAGGGCGAGCGCGTCGCCGGAGCTGACGTACAGCTCGTCGTGACGCGAACCGAGATGTTGCGCGACTTCGCGGCCGTAACGGGCCTCGTCGAACTTCGGGTCGTCGAAGCCGATGGTGAAGGTGTGAATCGGGCCGGAGGCATTGCGCTGCATCAGTGCGGCGACGAGGCTGGAGTCGACGCCGCCGGAGAGGAAGACGCCGAGGGGGACGTCGGAGATCATCCGCAGCGCGACGGAGTCGCCGAGGAGGCCGTCGAGCTGTTCGAGCGCCTCGTCTTCCGATCCCGTGAACGTTCGCCTGTTCTCCCAGACCTGCTGCGGATTCCAGTAACGAACGCCCTTCGTTTCGCCGTCCGAGGTGATGGTGAGGATCGTGCCGGGCAGCAGCTTCTTCACGCCGCGGTAGATCGACTTCGGCGCCGGGACGTAGCGGAGCTGCGCGTAGAGCCGCGCGGCGCTCTCGTCGATGGTGCGGTCGAACTCCGGGTGCATCGCCAGCGCCTTGATCTCGGATGCGAAAAAGAGCGACTTGCCGGTGAGCGCGAAGTACATCGGCTTGACGCCGGCGCGGTCGCGCACGAGCGAGAGCGTCTTCTCCTGCGCGTCCCAGATCGCGAACGCGAACATGCCGATGAACTCGCCGACCGCGCGCTCGAGTCCCCACGCCTCGACGCAGGCGAGGAGCACCTCGGTATCGGAGTGTCCGCGCCACGGCTGCGGCTCGAGCTGTGTGCGCAGGCGCTGGTGGTTGTAGATCTCGCCGTTGAAGATGATCGTGTAGCGGCCGCCGGCGGAGGTCATCGGCTGCGCGCCGGCATCGGAGAGGTCGATGATCGCGAGGCGGCGGAATCCGAACGCGACGCCGGCCTCGGCATCGAGCCACGTTCCGTCCGCGTCGGGGCCGCGATGGGCGAGCTGCGCGGCCATCCGTCCGGCGATCTCGCGCATCACATCGGCATTGCCCCCGCCGAACGACCAGAACCCGGTGATGCCGCACACAGAGGCATTGTAGGTGGAGCGGCGGGCTCTTAGCCCGCCGGCACTCGCGCCTAAACCGGCGGGCTGAGAGCCCGCCGCTCCACTATGACCGCGTGACGGCGTCTAACACGTAGCGCGCCCAGCTGCGCATGCGCGTCGAGGTGCCGTCGGGCGGGAGGTCCATCCACTGTTGAATCGGCGTCTGGAAGCCGGTCTTGGGGCGGTTGCGCAGCCACGCCGGCAGCACGGCCGCGAGCGCGTCTTTGCAGGCGCTGCCGGCTTCGATCAGCAGCGGCGCGATCTGGCGCAGCAGGGCGATGTCGACGAGCGGCGTGCGCACCTCGACCGAATGGGCCATGCTCGCCCAGTCGGCGTCGCGCAGCAGCTGGTTGCGCATGTAGAGCGAGGCCTCGAGCGCCGCGACGCGTCCGTACGGAGTCGTGGGGTCGGGTGTGATCGCGGAACCGAAGAGCTCGAGGATCTTCAGGCGCTCGAGCGCGTGCTCGGCCTGGTCGGCTCCGAGGATCGCGTGCAGCTCGCTCGGCAGGTAGAGCCCGCGCTGCAGCAGATACGCGCCGGCGTACGTCGTGCCGTATTTGCCGAGGAGGCGTTTCTTCGGATGCTTCGAGAACATCGACGCGACATTGGCGATCGGCGTATGCGCGAACCGCACGACCCTCGGCACGTTCGCGAACGACGGATAGCTGCCGAACAGCTCGTCGCCGCCGACGCCCGACAGCGCGACCTTCACGCCGCCCTCGTGCACGGCCTTGCTCACGAACCAGGTGTTGACGCCGTCGATGGTCGGCTGGTCCATCGCGCCGAGGATCTTCGGCAGGTCGGCGTCGAACTCTTCGCGCGTGACGACGCGCGTGGTGTGCAGCGTTCCCGTTTCGGCCGCGAATCGCGCCGCGAGCGGAGCCTCGTCGCCGGGCCGTCCGCGGAACTCTTCGAAGGCGAGCGTGAACGTGCGCAGCTGCTCGGTCGAGATCCGCGAGGCGATCGCGGTCAGCGCCGACGAGTCGATGCCCGATGAGAGGAAGACGCCGACCGGGACGTCGGAGACGAGATGTTGTCCGACGGTCTCCTCGATGCGCTCGCGCACGGCGATGTCGGGCTCGGTCAGGTGGGCGACCGGCCGGTGCGCACACGCGCGCCGCAGGACGCCGGCCACGGTGGCGTGGCGGATCGTGTCGCCGCGTCCGCGCTCTTCGCCGATGTAGAACGCCGTTCCCGCCTCGACCGCGCGGATGTCGTTCCGGATCGTGAACGGCTCCGGCACCGAGCCGGTGAGAAAAAAGCCGGCCACGCCGGCGGGATCGAGCGTGCGCGAGACCGCGCCGCCGGCCAGCAGCGCCTTCACTTCCGAGGCGAAGCGGATCGTACCGTCGACGTCGGCGAAGTAGAGCGGCTTGATGCCGTACGGATCGCGCGCCGCGAACATCCGCCGCGTGCGCGTGTCCCAGATCAGGAACGCGTACATCCCGCGCAGCAGCCCGAGCATCCGCTCGCCGTCGCGGCGATACAGCTGCAGCAGCACCTCGGTATCGGTATGCGAGTGAAAGCGCGCGCCTCCGCGCTCGAGCGACGCGCGCAGCTCGCGGTAGTTGTAGATCTCGCCGTTGAACGCGATCGCCAGCTCGCGCTCGACGTCGAACATCGGCTGCGTGCCCTCGTCGGAGAGGTCGATGATCGCCAGGCGCCGCGCGCCGAGGCCCACGCGCTCGTCAGGGGCGATCCAGGTGCCGCCGGCATCGGGGCCGCGCGGCCGCATGCGTTCGGTGATGGCCTCGAGCTCGTCGCGGCTGACCCGCTTACTCGTCGACCGGTAGCTGAAGATCGCTGTGACGCCGCACATTACCGGGCCAGTATCTCAGCACGATCATCGCCAACAGCGCCACGCCGCCCGAGACGTAGCCGATGAGCTTCGTCATCTGCACGACGGTCAGCACCGCCGACGCGGCGAAGAGCAGCGTCACCAGCCAGATCGAGGCGATGGTTTTCGAGATGCTGCCGTAGCGCGCGACGAGGATGTGATGGATGTGGCGGCGGTCGGCGCTGAAGACGCGCGAGAAGCGGTTGGCCAGGGTGCTGCGCTCGCCGCCGAAGCGCTGTTTCATGACGATCAGCGTGTCCAGCACCGGCAGCGCCAGCGCGATCATCGGGCCGATGACGATCAGCAGGGTCGGCGACTTGCTCGGCCTGACGATCGAGCCGGCGGCGAGCAGCAGTCCGATGAACATGCTCCCGGTGTCGCCCATGAAGATCTTCGCCGGCGGCCTGTTCCAGGGATAGAAGCCGATCAGGCTTCCCATCAGCGCGACCATCATCACCAGCGAGAAGTAGTCGGAGCGGAGGATGGCGATGACCGTGAACGCGGCGGCGGTGGTGATCGAGACGACGGTCGCGAGCGAGTCGATGCCGTCGATGAAGTTCATGGCGTTGATGATGCCGACGATCCAGAAGAGCGAGGCGACGCTGCCGAGGATGCCCAGCTGGAAGTTGTAGCCGGCGATGGAGATCTCGGTGAAGCGGAAGCCGAAGGCCACCAGGATCAGCGCGGCCGCGAACTGGATGAGGAACTTCTTCGGCGCGTTCGCGCCGATGAGGTCATCGTAGACGCCGAGGCCGACGATGAGCGAGCCGCTGGCCAGCACGGCGAAGAGATAGGTGAGGTTCTTGGTCACCAGCATCGCCGCGTGCGGGTTGGCGGCGAGCAGGAGCAGCGGGAATCCGAATCCGAAGATGATCGCCAGCCCGCCGAGGCGCGGAGTAGCGACTTCGTGGCGCTTGCGGTCATCCGGCACGTCGACCAGGCCGATGTGCGAGGCGGTGTTCCGCACCACCGCGGTCGCCACGTACGACGTCAGCGCGCTGGAGATCAAAAGGAGAATCAGCGGTCCGTAGTACTGGGCTACCACTCGCGCACGATTGTAGTGGAGATGGAGCGGCTACAATGCGCGCGCGGAGGAATGCTGCATGGCCGAACTTCCCGGGATCGAGCGCGAGACTCTGGACGTCGACGTCGTCATCGTCGGCGCGGGGCCGGCCGGACTCGCTGCCGCATACAAGCTCTCTGAGCTGATCCGCGCTCACAACGAATCGGACGCCGAGAAGAAGCTCGAGGGCATCTCCATCGCCGTTCTCGAGAAGGGAAAAGAGATCGGCTCGCACGGCATCTCCGGCGCGGTCATGGATCCGCGCGGCATCGCCGAGCTGATGCCGGACTGGCTCGAGCGCGGCTGCCCGATCGAGTCGCCGGTGACCACCGACGCGTTCTGGTTCCTCACCGAGAAACACAAGCTGGCGGCGCCGATCATGCCGCCGCCTCTCCAGAACCACGGCAATTACGTGCTCTCCCTCGGCGAGCTGGTTCGCTGGCTCGCGCCGATCGTCGGCGAGATGGGCGTCGATCTCTTCCCCGAGTTTCCCGCCACGCGCGTGCTCACCGAGAACGGCGCGGTCGTCGGCGTGCGCACCGGCGACAAGGGCATCGACAAGAACGGACAGCCGAAGGCGAACTTCGAGCCGGGCGTCGACGTGCGCGCGAAGATGACCATCCTCGCGGAGGGCCCGCGCGGCACGCTCACCAAGCAGCTCGGTGACATGTTCGATCTCTACGCGGGGAAAAATCCGCAGGTGTACTCGGTCGGCGTGAAGGAGCTCTGGCAGCTTCCCGACGATCGCTATCCCGCCGGCACGGTGATTCACACGATGGGCTTCCCGCTCGACATGGACACGTTCGGCGGCGCGTTCATCTACGGGATGAAAGAGCGCATCGTCGACATCGGCCTCGTGGTCGGACTCGACTACCGCAATCCGACGCTCGATCCGCACGACGAGCTGCAGAAGCTGAAGCTGCATCCCGAGATCAGGAAGATTCTGCAGGGCGGAAAGATGATCTCCGCCGGCGCGAAGGCGATCCCCGAGGGCGGCTACTACTCGATGCCGCGGCTCTACGGCGACGGCTTCATGATCCTCGGCGATTCCGGCGGCTTCCTCAACGGCGCGCGGCTGAAGGGAATCCATCTCGCGTTCAAGTCGGGGATCCTCGCGGCCGAGACGGCGTTCCAGGCGCTGCTCAGCGGCGACTATTCATCGGCGCAGCTGCAGGAGTACGACGCGCTGTTCGAGGCGTCTTGGGCGCGCGAGGAGTTGTGGTCCCAGCGCAATTTCCATCAGCCGTTCGAGAACGGCGTGCTGGCGGGACTCTTCAACGCCGGCGCGGGGATGGTGACCGGCGGGCGCGGCTACGGCGTCGCGAACAAGCTGGAGGGACACGCGGGACACGAGCGGATGGAGCGCATCAAGCGCTACTTCTCATCCGACGATCCGCATCCGCCGGCGAAGGTGAAGTACGACGGCGTCTACACCTTCGACAAGGTGACGAACGTCTACAACGGCGGCGTGATCCACGAGGAGAACCAGCCCGCGCATCTGCTGATCGCGGATACCGAGGTGTGCATCACGCGCTGCACGGAAGAGTATGGGAATCCGTGCTTCCACTTCTGCCCCGCGCAGGTCTATGAGCCGCAGCCGACCGCGGACGGCCGGGGCCGCGTCCCGTTCCTCAACTTCACGAACTGCTTCCACTGCAAGACCTGCGACATCATGGATCCGTATCAGGTGATCACCTGGGTCCCGCCCGAGGGTGGGGGCGGGCCGGAGTACAAGAAGCTGTAGGTCAGCGTCGCATTGCGACGAAGCCGGTGAGCGCCAGCATCATCGTCAGAATCGCGAGCGCGATCGGTGAGAGCGCGGGAGCGCCGGGTGTCAGACCCACCTCGAAACTGCCCGAAAACAGCGGGGTGGGGAAATCGTAAAAGAAGATCTGATAGGTATAGGTTCCCACGGGGAGCTTCCCGAGGTCTGCGTCGGCAAAGGAGAACGTAGCGTTGCAAAAGCCCCGCGTCTCGAGGTTGACCCGAATGGCGTTGCCGGTTCGCAGGATACCCGTCACGATCGTGGCGTCGCATGACGTAAAGACCCGCAGCTTCACGTCGCTGGAATCGGTTGGGTGAGGGGGGATCACGGTAGTGATCTGCGCGCCGGCGCCGACGGAGACGAAGATCAGGAGAGCAGCAAAGAGGGTCCGCACAGCTACAAATAATATATCGCGAGCTCAAGAATGCGCCAGGCACGTTTTTCGTTCGTCTAAGTCAACATGAGCACTGACGCCGTATCGACTCCGCGCCCTCTCGAGCGGATCGCCGCGTTGCAGGCCAACGTCGAGAAGGTCATTCGCGGCAAATCCGAGGTGGTGCAGTTCTGCATCGCGGCGCTGCTGGCGCGCGGGCACATCCTCCTCGAAGACGTTCCCGGAGTGGGCAAGACGACGCTCGCGCATGCGCTGGCGCGCTCGGTGTCGCTGCAGTTCCAGCGCATCCAGTTCACGAGCGACCTGCTGCCGGCGGACATCGTCGGGGTGACGATCTTCAATCAGGAGCAGCAGGAGTTCGAGTTCATCTCCGGCCCGGTCTTCACGAACGTGCTGCTCGCGGACGAGATCAACCGCGCCACGCCGAAGTCGCAGTCGGCGCTGCTGGAGGCGATGAGCGAGGGGATGATCACGATCGAGAAGCGGCGCCTGCCGCTGCCCGATCCGTTCCTGGTGATCGCGACGCAGAACCCGATCGAGCACGTCGGCACGTATCCGCTGCCGGAGTCGCAGCTCGACCGCTTCCTGATGAAGCTGACCATCGGCTATCCGAGCGCGGGCGACGAGAAGAAGCTGCTGCGCGCGGGCGGCGCGCACGACGCGCTGGAGCACCTGGAGCCGGTGCTGGACGGCGACGAGGTGCGCGAGCTGCAGGCGCGCGTCGCCGCGGTGCACGTGAGCGAGTCGCTGGTCGAGTATCTGATGTCGATCGTGCAGGCGACGCGCACGCACCCCGAGGCCTCCCTCGGCGTCTCGACCCGCGGCGCGCTGACGTACTTCAAGACCTGCCAGGCGCTGGCGATGGTGAACGGCCGCGACTTCGTCGTCCCTGAGGACGTCAAACGCCTCGCCGTGCCGGTGCTCTCGCACCGCATCCTGATGAAGGACCGGCGCATGGCGAGGGGGGATTCTTCGCCGGAGGCGCGGTTCATCGAACGCGTCGTGAACGACACCGCAGTGCCGCGATGAGCTTCGAATTCAACGGGGTGGTGCGACTCACGAAGGTCGGCACAACCTACATCCTCGGCACGATCGTGCTGGCCATTGCCGCGCTGAACACCGGCAACAACGCCATCTACATCGGCGTCGCGTTCATGCTCGGGTGTCTGCTACTGTCGGGCATCGCCTCGAAGGGCGGGCTGAAACACCTGCACGTGGAAGTCGGCGCGATCGATGAGGCGTGGGCGGGGAAGCCGGCCGACGGTACGCTGCGCATCCGGAACGCGTCGCGGATCTGGAACGCGCGCGACGTGGTCTTCGTCTCGGCCGATCTCGCGGCGCCGGCGCTGGTGCCGGTATTGCCGCGGCGCTCCGACGTCACGATCCCGGTGCAGTTCCTCTTTCAGCGCCGCGGCGTCGTGGAAGTGAAGACGCTCGACTCGTACACGCGCTATCCGTTTGGATTCTTTCTGAAGAAACGCCGCCTGCGCGTGCACAGCGAAGCCGTCGTCTATCCGCGCATCCATCCCGAGCAGACGATGCGCGAGCGCTTCCGCACCGTGACCGGCGAGGAGACGACCGAGCCGCGTCCCGGCGAAGGGCCGGAGATCCATTCCTTCCGCGACTACTCGCGCGGCGACTCGCTCCGCCACATTCACTGGAAAAAATCAGCGAGCCTCGGGCGCTGGATCATGAAGCAGAACGAAGCCGAGGGAACGCGGGCGGTGCAGGTGGTCGTCGACCCGTACAAGCCGCGCGCGGTCTCCGCGGACGACTTCGAGGAGATGATCAGCGACGCGGCGACGTTCATCTTCGACGCCGGCGCGCGCGGCTTCGACGTCACGCTGACGCTGCCGCGCGTCGACGTCCACTCGCGCGAGGGCCAGTCCGCCGCGCCTCTTTTCCGCGCGCTGGCGTTGCTCGAGGCGGTACACGAGCCGGTGGAGATGCTCGTCGACCGCGGCGCCGTCTACTTCTCGGTGGCGGGAGGGCGCCATGACGCGAAAAGCGCGTGAGCTGGAGACGCTGCTGCTGGCGTCGTTCGCCGCGCTGCCGCTCTATTTCACGAGCGCCATCGGCGCCGCGCCGCTGCTGCTCTTCCACGGCGCGATGCTCGTCCTGGTGCTGCGCGTGCTCGCCGGAAAAAGCCCGGAGCTGCTTCCCGCGTGGATCATGCGCGACCTCGCGCTGATCTACGTCCCGTTCTACATCATCGACTGGATCATGCTCTCGCACAGCGCGATCGCCGCGTCGACGCACCTGGTGCTGTTCATCGCCGTCTATCAGCCGATCGAGTCGATGCAGCGCAACAACCAGGCGCAGCGCATCCTCACCGCGGCGCTGATCTTCGTCGCCAGCATCGCCACGTCGACGCACATCACCATCGTGCCGTTCGTGATCGCGTTCACGTTCCTGCTGTTCCGGCAGCTGATGCACGTCAGCCACGTCGAGACCGCGCAGTCGGTCGAGCGCGAGTATGCCGAGGCGCCGTCGGCGCGGGCGGCGCTGTTCTACGTCGCCGGCACCATCGCGTTTGCGGCGATGCTCTTCCCGTTTCTGCCGCGCCTCCGCAATCCGTTCGTGCAGGGGATGACCGGCGATCTCTCCGGCGCGACGACGGCACTCAGCGAGACCATCGACTTCCGCGAGCCGCGGATCTCGCCGCTCGACACGACCACCGTCGCGCGCATCTGGATGGATTACTCGAGGCGCCCGTTCTTCATCCCCATGCGCCTGCGCGGCAACATCTACGACGAGTACGCGAACGGCACCTGGCGGCCGAAGAATCACGGACTGCGGCCGCTGCGCCAGCGCGACGACGGCTACTTCATCGCCCGCCCGGCCGGCGTCGAGGGGGGCGCGGTCATCCAGACGCGTCCGGAGCGCGGACGGCTCTTCCTGCCGAGCGGCACGTACAAGGTCGACGGCGCGCTCAACATGTACGAGGGCCCCGCGCGCGACATGTATTACGCCTATACGCGCGGGCTGGTGACGCTCGACGTGCGGATGGCGATGGCCTCCGAGCCGCTGCGGCCCCCGCACGTGGCCGTCACCGAGTATCCGGTCACGCCGGAGGTCACGGCGCTGGCGCGGCAGATCGTCGGCAGCGAAACGCGCCCCGACAAACAGGCCGCGCTGATCGAGCAGTGGATGGTCCGCAATTTCCGCTACGTGCCGAATCCGCAGACACCGCCGGCGATGACCATCGAGCGTTTCCTGCTGCGCGACCGCATCGGTCACTGCGAGTACTTCGCCGCCGGGATGGTCGTGCTGCTGACCGCGCTCGACGTGCCGGCGCGGATCGCCGGCGGCTATTACGGCGGCCGCTTCAATCCGCTGATGGGCTACTTCACCGTGCGCCGCGACGACGCGCACGCCTGGACGGAGGTGTGGGACGGCAAGCGCTGGCTGACGTTCGATTCCACGCCGCCGTCGCTGCGCCCCGGCACGGACGACGACGGGATGCTCACCGCCTACGCCTCGGCCCTCGGCGAGTCAGTCAACTATTTCTGGGACCGCTATATCCTGACCTTCGGCCTCACCGACCAGATCACCTTCTTCGTCGATCTCATCAGCGGCGCCCGCAACGCGCTCGCGCGTCTTCAGGGCAACGTGCGCGAGCTGCGCAGCCCCTCGTTCCTCACGCCGCTCGCGCTGCTCATCGCCGTCGGCTGCATCGCGGTGGTCCTGGTGCGCCGGAGACGGACGCTGTTCGATCTGCTGGCGCGGCGCCTGCGCGAGCGCGGCGTCGAGGTCAGGCCGGCGATGACCGTGGAGGAAGCGCTGCGTCTGCTGCGCGAGACGGACGCCGCGGAGCTCGAGCCGCTGATCGCAATGTACGAGGAGGCCGTGTTCTCGCCGCGCGCCGATCGCGCCCACGTGCGCGCGTTGCGCAAGGCGTTAGTTGCTCGGTAGCCGGCGCGGTGCGCGCATCAGCGCGGCCATTTCCCGCACCGCCGCATCGAGGCCTACCAGCGCGGCGCGCGAGATGATCGAGTGGCCGATGTTCAGTTCCTCGATCTCCGGCACGGTCGCGATGGCGTCGATGTTCCGGTAGGTCAGCCCGTGCCCCGCGAGCACGACCATGCCCATCTTCTTCGCCGCGCGCGCGGCGGTGGCGATCTTGTCGAGCTCCTTCTGCCAGTCGCCGCCTTTCCAGGCGTCGGCGAATTTGCCGGTGTTGATCTCGATCATCGGCGCGCGCAGCTTGTGGCACTGGCGGATCTGCTCGAGATCGGGATCGACGAAGATCGAGACGTCGATGCGCGCGTCCTTGAGCTGGTCCACCACCTTCTCGACATTTCCCGAATGCAGCACGACGTCCAGTCCGCCTTCGGTGGTGATCTCGTCCTTGCGCTCGGGAACGAGCGTGACCTGTTCGGGCTTGATGGTCTGTGCGATGCGCACCATTTCCGTGGTCGCGGCCATCTCGATGTTCAGGTGCGTGGTGACGGTCCTGCGCAGGAGCTCGACGTCGCGATCCTGGATGTGGCGGCGGTCGCCGCGCAGATGGACGGTGATGCCCTGCGCGCCGGCGAGCTCGCAAATCATCGCCGCGGCGACGGGATCGGGCTCGTCGGCCTTGCGCGCCTCGCGGATGGTGGCGATGTGATCGATGTTGACGGCCAGTCTCATAATCCCGGAGAGTAGCAGCATGCGTCCGCGTCACATTCGCGTTGTCATACTCGCTCTCGGCGTCGTCGTCGCCGCGGGCCTGTTCGTGGTCTACGGACGCAGCATCTGGTACCCGATGCTGCTGCAGATCACCGGCCCGCGGACGGTCGCCGATGCGGTCGCGCGTTATGGCGGCGCCGGACGCGCGCGGCTCCAGCCGCACTTCGCGCGTGCGGGCGTCAAGTATCCGCCGAGGCAGCTCGCGCTGCTGGTGTTCAAGCGCGAGCGCCGCGTCGCCGTGTGGGCAGATCACCGCTTCATCCGCGACTATCCGATCCTCGCGGCGAGCGGCCACGCCGGCCCGAAGCTGCGCCAGGGCGACTACCAGGTGCCGGAGGGCGTCTATCGCATCGAGTGGCTCAATCCGAACAGCAGCTATCACCTCTCGATGAAGGTGAGCTATCCGAACGCCTTCGACCGCCAAATGGCCACGGCCGACCGCCGCACGAACCTCGGCGGCGACATCTTCATCCACGGCAAGAACGTCTCGATCGGCTGCGTGGCCCTCGGCGATCCCGCCATCGAGGAGCTGTTCACGCTCGCCGCCGATACCGGACCGCAGCGCATCAAGGTGGTCATCGCGCCGAACGATCTGCGCACCGGCGGCGCGATCCTTCACGAGAGCGCGCCGACCTGGGTCGGCCAGCTGTACCGCACCGTCGCCGCGGCGCTCGCGGAGTTCCCGGTCTGGATGGAGTCGAACAGCGCGCTGGACGTGCGAGGAATGTCAAAAGTGGCGCCGCGTTTCAAGTGACCTGCAATGCTCTATCGCTTCGACAACATCGAAAAGAGTTACGGCCCGCACGACGTCCTCAAGAGCGTGACCTGGCAGCAGAACCCCGGCGAGCACGTCGGACTGGTCGGACGCAACGGCGCCGGCAAGACCACGCTGTTCCGGCTCCTGCTGAAACAGGAAGAGCCGGATCATGGGACGATCATCCGCGCGAACGGTCTGACGATCGGCCACGTCGGCCAGCATCTCGACGCCGAGCCGGGGATGTCGCTGTTCGATTTCGTCGAGACCGCGTTCGCGGAAGTGCTGGTCATCGAGCGGAAGATGCGCGCGATCGAGCACGATCTCGGCGACGCATCGCGGCCCGATCACGAGCACCTGCTCGAAAAGTACGCGGAGCTGCAGCATGACTACGAGCACGCCGACGGCTACACGCTCCACGCCGAAGTCGAGCGCGTGCTGACCGGCGTTGGCTTCGCCGACAAGTCCGAGTGGGAGCGGCCGATCCACGAGTTCAGCGGCGGCCAGCAGAACCGGGCCATGCTCGCGCGGGTGCTGCTGACGCGCGTCGACCTCCTGCTGCTCGACGAGCCGACGAACCACCTCGACCTGAAGGGCATCGAGTTTCTCGAGGAGTTCCTGCAGGAGTTCAAGGGCAGCTACCTGCTGATCTCGCACGATCGCACGTTTCTCAACCGCACGGTCTCGAAGATCGTCGAGCTCGCGCACGGGAAGCTGATCGAGTATCACGGCAACTACGAGAAGTTCCTCCAGCTCCGCGCCGAGCGAATGGAGAAGATGGCCAAGGACTACGAGCGGCAGCAGGAGTACATCGCCGAGACGCAGGACTTCATCCGCCGCAACCTGGCCGGGCAGAAGACGAAGCAGGCCAAGTCGCGGCGGAAGATGCTCGACAAGCTCGACGAGCTGGACCGGCCGGAGACCGACGAGACGCTGGCGAAGTTCAACCTCGACGGCGGCGCGCGCTCCGGGGCGGTGGCGCTGACGATCGATCGCGTGACCGCGGGGTGGAGTGGAGCGGCGCCCGCTTCGGGCGCCGGAACGAGCTCGGCGGCCGAAGCGGCCGCCGCTCCACAGCGTGTCGTGCTCCGCAACTTCTCACTGCAGGTGCGCCGCGGCGAGCGCTACGCGATCATGGGGCCGAACGGCTCCGGCAAGTCGACGCTGCTCAAGACGCTCGCGGGGCGCATCGCGCCGCTCGCCGGCGCGGTCATGCCTGGCCACAACGTGCAGGTCGGCTACTACGACCAGACCCTCGGCGATCTGAAGCCGGCCGGCCGCGTGATCGACGAGGTCTGGGACCTCGACCATACGCAGACCGAGGAGGAGGTGCGGTCGTACCTCGCGCAGTTCTCGTTCTTCGACGACGACGCGTTCAAGAAAACGCGCGACCTCTCGGGCGGGGAGAAGGGACGGCTCGCGCTCGCGAAGATCATGTACGTCGGCGGCAACGTGATGCTGCTCGACGAGCCGACGAACCACCTCGACGTCTACACGCGCGAGGCGCTCGAAGAAGCGCTCGAGAATTTTACCGGCGCGCTGATCGTGGTCTCCCACGACCGCTACTTCATCGACCGCGTCGCCGAGAACGTCATCCTCGTTGAGGATGGGCACGCCGAGGTGTATGCGGGCAACTACTCGGAGCTGGTGGAGAAGTTCAAGACGGGCACGGCAACGCCGATCGAAGGGGGGCGGGCATCCTGCCCGCCCGAGGCGGGCGAGACGCCCGCCCCCCAGGCATCCGCGCCACGCCCCGACCGCACCGAACAGAAAAAGCGCGACAAGCGGCTCAGGAAGATCGACGAAGAGATTGCCCAGCTCGAGGCGCGCATCAATTCCGCGGAGGGTGAGCGCGAGCGCAACGACATGCTGCTCTGCGCCGAGGAAGTCTTCCGGGACGGTGAGCGCGTGAAGAAGATCCAGCAGCAGAATCACGACCTGAAGGCGATGATCGAGCTGCTGTACGGCAAGTGGGAAGTGCTGTCGAAGGAGAAGGAAGAGTTGGAAGATCCTTCGACGGCGCTCAGGATGACATGAGATGAACGCAGCCATCATCGCCATCGGCTCGGAGATGCTCGGGCCGACGCGCGTCGACACGAACTCGCTGAAGATCACCGCCGCGCTCGAAGACTACGGCGCCGGCGTGGCCCGCAAGTCGATCGTCGGCGACACACTCGGCGATCTCGTCGACGAGATCCTCTTCGACATCGAGCGCGCCGACGTCCTGATCGTCACCGGCGGCCTCGGGCCGACCGAGGACGATCTCACGCGCGAGGCGCTCGCCGCGGCGTTCGGGCTGGAGATGGACGTCGACCAGTCGATCATCGACCGCATCGCCGCGCGCTTCGCGGCCCGCGGCTGGGTCATGCCGGAAGTGAACAAGCGGCAGGCGAACGTCTTCCGCGGGCAGACCACCCTCACCAACGAGCGCGGCACGGCGCCGGGATTTCACATCGAGACGCGCGGAAAACACGTCTGGGTTTTTCCGGGTGTCCCGCACGAGCTGGAGTGGATGCTCGCGACGTACTTTCGCCCCTGGCTCGAGCAGCTCAGCGGCGGGCGCGCGCGATTCCGCCGCGTGCTCAAGATCGCCGGCCTGACAGAGTCGGGTGTCGAGGAGAAGCTGAAGCCGTACTACGACGCGCACGCCGGCGAAGTGCCGACCATTCTCGCCTCGCAGGGACACATCGAGATCCACCTGCAGGCCGACGGCGCCGAGAGCGATGCACGCGCGGCGATCGCGTCGCGTGAGGCCGAGCTGCACGCGATCTTCAGCGACAGGATCTTCGGCTACGACGACGACTCGATCGAGAGCGTCATCGGCGCGCTGCTGAAGTCGCGCAACGAGACTCTCGCGACCGCGGAGTCGTGCACCGGCGGACTCCTCGGCTCCCGCATCACCGACGTCTCCGGCAGCTCGTCCTACTTTCTCGGCGGCGCGGTCTGCTACACCGGCGCCGCGAAGATCGCCATGGCCGGCGTCGACGAGGCCTTGCTCCGCGAGCACGGCGAAGTCTCCGAGCCCGTCGCCATCGCCCTCGCCACCGGCATCCGCGAGCGCTTCGGCGCGACCTGGGGCGTCGGCATTACCGGCATCGCCGGCCCTACCGGCGGCACCCCGGAGAAGCCGGTCGGCACCGTCCACATCGCCGTCGCCTGGCCCGACGGCCACCGCCACCACAAGTTCTTCTGGCAAGGCCCCCGCACGATCATCAAGTGGTTCTCCACCCAGTTCGCGCTGGACATGCTGCGGCGGGCGATCCTCAGGCGCGGTTGACAGGACAGATGCACGAACACACACTATCGATATGAACAGCCTGAACGTCGAAGTGGACGAATTGCTGCTCGACGAAGCGCGAAAAGTCCTGCACAAAAAGACGCCTGATGGGGTAGTAGCGGAAGCGCTCCGTGAGGTCGTTCGGGTCGCACGGTTGAAGCGGGGCATTCAAGCGATGCGCGAAACCAACGATCTCTTCTGGCCTGGCTATCTCGAAGAAATTCGCCCAAATTCCTGGGCGGCGTACGAGATGCGCCGTGCTGCGTACGAAGGTCGTGAGCCTTCCGAGGTCCACATTGGCCGTCGTTCTGATTGACACGAGCGTCTGGATCGAAGTTCAGCGCGGCCGATTCAATCTCGATCCTTTTGTGGAACCAGGCGAGATCGCGATTTGTCCTCCGATTGCTCAAGAGCTTTTGCAAGGTGTGCAGTCCCCCGAACGTTTTGCGCTGGTCTGGGATACGCTCCTTTCGGCGCGGATGCTCGACGACCCAATGCCGCTTGCGCGATTTGAGTACGCGGCGGAGATTTATCGCCGCTGTCGCGAGACCGGCTACATGGTTGCTTCGAGCCACGACTGTCTGATCGCTGCATGCGCGATTGAAGCGCACGTTCCTCTACTGCAGCGCGATCATGATTTCGAGGTGATGGCTGACGTAGTGCCGCTCGAGTTACTTCGCAATGTCTAGCCGTTCCGCATCCGCATGAAGTTCGTGATCACGTCGTTGTAGAGGACGACGATCATCAGCGTGGCCAGGACGGCGAAGCCGAGTTGCTGGATGCGTTCCTTGACGCGCAGGGAGAGGTCGCGGCGGGCGATGCCTTCGATGACCAGGATCATGATGTGGCCGCCGTCGAGGACGGGGATCGGCAGCAGGTTCATGACCCCGAGCTGCAGGGAGATCATGGCCAGGAGGCCGAGGAACTCGAGGGGGCCGCGGCGGAGCATGTCGCCGGAGATCTTGGCGATGGAGAACGGCCCGCTCAGCTCTTTCACGCTCGCGCGGCCGCGGACCATGCGCGAGATCGCGGTCATCGCGAGGTCGAGCATCTTCCAGTTTTCCTGCACGCTGTAGCGCAGCGCGGGGAACAGCGAGAGCTTGAAGTACGTCGTCGGCGGCACGACGCCGCGGGTGGCGTCGCGGACGTCCGCGGGCGGCGCGAGGGTCACGTTGAGGTTCTGCGTGCCGCGGGCGACGACGACGGAGACCGGCTTCTTGACCTGAGCCTCGTCGCCGGCGATCTTGGCGAAGTCTTCCATCGACTCGACCGGCTTGCCGTTGGCGGAAAGGATGCGGTCGCCCGGCTGCAGGCCGGCTTTCTGCGCGACCGAGCCCGGCTCCACGCGGTTCACGATCGGGTCGAGGCCGTACGTCACTCCCGCGCGTCCGATCGGCCCGTACTCGGCCTCGGCATGCACCGGCGTGAACGTGGTCGTGTACCGCACGCCGTTGCGGAGATAGGTCACGCGCAGCGGCGTTCCCGCGTTCATCGAGAAGGTGAGCCGCACGTCGTCGTACGCCTTCATCTCTTCGCCGTTGATCTCGACGATGCGGTCGCCGGGCCGCAGGCCCGCCTTCGCGGCCGGCATGCCCGCGGTGACACTCTTGATCACCGGGCTGATGTCGTACTCCTCGTGTCCGACCATCGCCAGCGCGGCCACGAAGCCGATGGCGATGACGATGTTCATCGCCGGGCCGGCGAAGAGGATCAGGAAGCGCTGCCACTTCGGCTTCGAGAGGAACTCGTCGGGACTGCCGGCCACGCTCTCCTCGGGGGTATCGCCGGCCATGCGCACGTATCCGCCCAGCGGGAAGATCGATACGCGGTAGTCGGTGTCGCCGTGGTGGAAGCCGAACAGGCGCTTGCCGAAGCCGAACGAGAAGACCAGCACGCGGACGCCGAAGAGCTTGGCGACGAGGAAGTGCCCGGCCTCGTGGATGAAGATGAGGAATCCGAGTCCGATGATGAACGCGAAGGCGTTATGGGCGATGTCGTTCATGAGAGTTGTCAGCGCCGGACTGCAACATCGAGACCGCGCGCTTCGTTCCGTGCCCAGCCGTCCCAGTGAAGGGCGTCGTCGACTGAAGCGATCTCGCTGACGTTTCCGGCATGGCGTTCGAGCACGCGCTCGACTATGTCTACGATTCCCATGAAAGGAAGTTCTCCGGCCAGGAACCGCTCGACGGCGATCTCGTTCGCGGCGTTGAGCACGGCCGGCATCGAGCCTCCCGCGCGGCAGGCCGCGTACGCGAGCTCCACGGCCGGGAAACGGCGGGCGTCGACTTCGTGAAAGTCGAGCGTGCGCATCTTGGCCAGGTCGAGCCGCGCGAACGGCGCGGCGACGCGCTCGGGATAGAGCAGCGCGTACTGGATCGGGAACTTCATGTCCGTCGTCGAGAGCTGCGCGATGATCGAGCCGTCGACGTACTCGACCATGGAATGGACGATCGACTGCGGGTGGATGAGGATGTCGATCCGCTCGGGCGGCTGGTCGAAGAGATGATGGGCCTCGATCACCTCGAGCCCCTTGTTCATCATCGTGGCCGAGTCGATGGAGATCTTGTTGCCCATCCGCCAGGTCGGGTGGGCGAGCGCGGCCTCGATGCTGATGTCGTCAAACGTGCCGAGGTCGCGAGTCAGGAACGGGCCGCCCGAGGCGGTGAGGATGATGCGCTGTACCTCTTCGCGGCGTCCGGCGCTGAGCGCCTGATGCACGGCGTTGTGCTCGGAGTCGACCGGGAGGATCTCGCCGCCGTGCTCGCGCGCCGCGCGGGTCATCACGTCGCCGGCGGCGACGAGCACTTCCTTGTTGGCGATGCCGACGCGCTTGCCGGCGCGCAGCGCGGCGTGTACCGGCGCGATGCCGGCGGCGCCGACGATCGCGGCGATCACGGCGTCGGCGGAAGGGAGCGAGGCCACGGCGCAGGCGCCTTCGAGGCCGGGGATGATCTCGATGCGGGGAAGATCCTTCGCTGCGCTCAGGATGACGCGGAGACGGGCGGCGTCCTGGTCGTTGCGTACGGACACCAGCTCCGGGCGATATTGCTGGATCTGCTGCGCGAGCAGTTCGACGTTCGAGCCGGCCGCGAGGCCTACGACGCGCAGGCGATCGGCGAACGCGTCGACGACCGCGAGCGTGCTGCGGCCCACGCTGCCCGTCGATCCGAGGATGGAGATCGTTCGCATATCACGCCGACATGATGTTGAGAGAGCGGAATCCGTGCACGATCAGCGTCCAGTAGCAGTAGAGGATCGGCGCGGTGAAGAAAATCGAGTCGAAGCGGTCGAGGAAGCCGCCGTGTCCCGGGATCAGCGTCCCGGAGTCCTTCACGTCCGCGGAGCGCTTCCACATCGACTCCGCGAGGTCGCCGATCACGCCCGCGAACGAGAGGATGACGCCGGCGATGATCGCGTGCAGCAGCGGGAACTCCTTGAAGAATGTGAAGTGAATGACCACCGCGGTGATGATCGACGCGGTCATGCCGCCGGCCAGTCCCTCGATCGTTTTCTTCGGACTGATGCGCGGCGAGAGCTTGTGTTTGCCGAGGTTCTTGCCGACGTAGTACGCGCCGGTGTCGCCGAGCCAGACCACCAGCAGCAGGAAGAAGATCAGCTTCGAGCCGACCGGGAAGTCGTTGCGGAGGCGGATCAGCGAGCCGCCGAGCATGCCGACGTAGGTCGTCGCCAGCACGGCGATCGCGCTCGACGGCAGCGCTTCCTCGAGCGGCTTGCGGCTGAAGACGTACGACGCCGGGATGATCAGGAGCGCCGTGAACATCCCCAGCTCCACGGAGAGGTCCTGCAGGATGAACGCGGCCATGATCACCAGCATGATCACGATGCATAGGATGATCGGCAGGTCGTAGCCCTTGGCGATGCCGAGGGATAGGAACTCGTGCAGCGCGAGGATGGCGATCAGCGCGACCGCGGCGTCGAACACGTACTCGTGTCCCCAGCCGACGATCCAGACTGCAATCGGGGTGGCGATGGCTGCGGTGATCTCGCGCGCGAAACGCATTGGGCGGGGATTCTATCGGTTGCCCGGTCACCCGGTCGCCCAGTCTCCCGGTGAAAGCCGGGAAACCGGGCGACTGGGAAACCGGGCGACCTACGTCCCATCCTCCGCTTCGACGAACATCTCCCGGTCCGCGCTCTCGCCGGGCTCGACGGCGCCATACCGCCGCTCGCGCGACTGAAAGTCGACGATGGCTTCGAAGAGGTGGCGGCGCCGGAAATCGGGCCAGAGCACTTTGGTGACGTGGATCTCCGCGTAGGCGATCTGCCACAGGAGGAAGTTCGAGACCCGCAGCTCGCCGCTGGTGCGGATGAGCAGGTCGGGATCGTCGACGTTCGCGGTGTAGAGGTGATCGGAGAAGAAGGCCTCGTCGATCACCGCGTCGCTCATCTCTTTTTCGCGGAGGAAGGCCATGATGCGGTTGCAGGTGTCGACGATCTCGGCGCGCCCGCCGTAGTTGAGCGCGATCTGGAAGAGCAGCCCGGTGTTCCCCGCGGTCTTCTCTTCCGCGTAACGCAGCTCGCGCTGCACGGTTGGATCGAGCCCGTCGATGCGGCCGATCGGGACGAAGCGGATGTTGTTGTCCATCAGCGTTGCCAGCTCTTTGCGGAGGTACTCCTTGAGCAGCATCATCAGCGTCATCACTTCGATGCGCGGGCGCTTCCAGTTCTCGACCGAGAACGCGTAGAGCGTCATGACCCCGAGCTCGAGCCGCGCCCCGGTCTCGACGGTCTCGCGCACCGAGGCGATGCCGGCGCGGTGTCCCTCGACGCGCGGCAGGCTGCGTGCGCGCGCCCAGCGGCCGTTGCCGTCCATGATCACGGCCACGTGCCGCGGCAGGCGCTTCAGGTCGATCTTCTCGAGAAGCGTCTCCTCGATCGAGCCCGGCGTTGCGAGCTTGCTGACGTCAATCACTTGAAAGGGGATGTTAGTACCGAATCTCCCTCAATACCAATCCCTTCGCCGGAGCTGTCCAGCGCGCCGCCTCGAAGGCCGGTTCCAGCGAACGCGCGAGCGCGTCTGCCTCCAGCTTGCCCCGTCCGATCTCGATCAGGGAGCCGGCGATGCGGCGGACCATGTAGCGCAGGAATCCGTCCGCGGTGATGGTGATGTGGAGTGGTGCGGGCTTCCAGCCCGCCTCGGGACGCGCTGGAAGCGCGTACCACTCCACGTCGATCGCCTCGATCGTCCGCACCGTCGACTCGACCTCCGGCTCGGCCACGGTGAACGCGCGAAAGTCGTGCGTGCCGACCAGCGCCTGCGCGGCCTGCTGCATCCGCGACGCGTCGAGCGGCTGCGCGACGTGCGCATGGGTCTCGCCCGCGAACACATCCGCGACCTCGGCATTCCAGATGCGGTACTCGTAGGTCTTCGCCTTGGAGGCGAAGCGCGAGTGAAAGTCATCCGCGGCCACTTCGACGCGTGTGATGCGGACGTCCGGCGGCAGGAGCTGGTTGATGCCGAGGATCAGGCCGCGAGGCGGGATCTCGAACGGCACGTCGGCGTGCGCGCGTTGCGCGAGCGCGTGTACGCCGGAGTCGGTGCGGCCGGCGCCGTGCACGCGCACCGGCTCGTGGAACATCTTCTCCAGCGCCTCTTCCACGACCTGCTGCACGCTCAGAGCGTTCTCCTGCAGCTGCCAGCCCGCGTAGCGCGTGCCGAGATACTGGATCGTGAAAAAGTAGCGACTCAACGCGTATCGCGCGCGATGACTTGTTCGCGCGAGAAGCCGGCGATGTTCGAGATCTGATCGACGACGCCGATGGAGATCTTGTTCAGCCCCGGCTCGGTCAGCAGCTCCAGCGTGTACGTGTAGAACTTGCCGCCGATGGTCTTGATCTGCTCCGCGGGTACGTGCAGCTGGTGGCCCTTGCGCGCGACGTCGGACATGTCGTTGTCCTTGTTCGCCACGACGACGTAGATGTCGAAGCCGCCGGCGTACTCGGTGTCGCCCTGCGGCAGCAGCGCCAGCGATCCCATCGGGATCTGGATGTCGACCGGCACGCGGAAGTAGCCGTCGCCGGTGGGCACGGCCTGCCCGAGGCGGGTCAGGATGTGGAGATCGTTGTCCTTGATGCGGTAGAGGAGGTTCGCGATGACGCGGTCGCTCATCTCCGCGTAGACCGACTTCTCGACGAAGGTCTGGCGCGCGCGGACGATGAGGTCCTTGCGGTTCTTCGCGCGCACCGAGAGGTAGCGCTGGCGGTCGACGCGCTCGGTGCCGGCGCGGTATCCGAGGGAGTAGTAGGACTGCAGATCGCGCTCGATGCGCTGGAACGCCGCGGCGAAGTTGTTGCTCTGCACCGAGGCGAGGCCGCCGGTCATGTCGGCCATCAGCTGCATCGACTCCATCGTGTTCGTCTGCGCGGCCTGGGTGACGCTGGAGGAGGTGGGGTTCGAGTATTCGGCGGACATGTCCACGCCGCCGACGAGACCGGCCGCGTGAATGGTGTACATGGTGATGCCGTTCGCGTTCGCGGTCTTGGCCACCGACTGGATCAGCGCCGAGCCGTCATAGCTGACCGTCTCGAGCAGCGACGAGCCGGCGCCCCAGCCTTTTTCGCGCTGCATGTCGTCGAGCATGTAGAACGCCTCGCGGCCGGGCTGCATCGGGAAGCCCTCGCTGGTGAGGACGAGGATCTTCTTGCCCTCGACGCCGGCCAGCGTCGTCAGGAGGCCGTTGAGCGAGGCCACGCTCTGACGCAGATCGTGCTCGTTCGACGACGCGTAGGTGCGCGCGACCGCGACGGCGTCGTCGTAGCCCTGCGCCTGGCGGATCTGATCCTGGACCTGCTTCCACTCGCTCTTCGCCGCGACGCCGAGTCCGGACTCCTTCGCGATCGCGTCGATCATGGAGATGATCTGGTTCGGGTCGCGCGTGAACGGCACGCGGATCTTCATGCTGCGGTTGTAGGTGGCGATCATGGCCTCGTCGCCGGGGCGCATCGCCGACTTGGCGAATTCCTTCATCTGCTGGAACACGCGGTTGCGGTTGAAGGGGGCCAGCGAGAGGTTGTCGACGTAGAAGATGATCCGGCGCTTGAGGTTCTCGTTGATCTCGTCTTTCGGCGGCGCGATGGCCGTGGTCGCGGCCGGCTCTCCGGGAACCTCGACGGCGATGTTCTTCGCCTTCGAGCCCTCGACCTCGTAGAAGTTGGAGATGGTCTTCTTCGTGCCGTTCTCGAAGATCTCGAAGTCGTCCTTCGTGAGCCCGGTGACGGCGTTGCCGCGGCGGTCGGTGACGACGACGTCGACGTTGATGACGCGGACGTCGATCGACTCGACCAGCTTCGGCTGTTCGGGCTCGGCCGGCTGTTTTTGTGCGGCGAGGGGAAGGACCACGAATCCGAGAATCAGGGCGAGGGTGCGTTTCACAGGTGTGTTGCCTCCGGACAGGCTTTAGACGATTGCGCGGGTGCGCACGTTACGAGAGTGGCGCGCTCCGTGCGAGAATACCGCGACGGATACGAAAATTCCGATGCGTGGAAGCGGGCAAGTGCAAGCTGGAAAACAAGATCCGCTCACGTTCTCGAAGATGGCGGGGGGCGGAAACGACTTCGTCGTCATCGACAACCGGACGGCGCGGATCGCCGACCCCGGCGAGCTGACCCGCCGCATCTGCACGCGCGCGCTGTCGGTCGGCGCCGACGGCCTCATCCTCGTCGAAGGCTCGGCGCGCGCGACCATCCGGATGCGCTATTACAACTCGGATGGCGGCCTGGCGGCGTTCTGCGCCAACGGCACGCGCTGCGCGGCGCGCTTCGCGTTCCTCAATGTGATCGCCGGGAAGCGGATGACCATCGAGACCGACGCCGGGATCGTGGCCGCGGAGATCGGGGAGGGAGGCGCGGTGACGCTGACGCTCCCGCCGCCGCATGCGTTCCGCGCGCAGCGGCCGCTGGCGGTCGGCAATCAGACCATTCACGGCAGCTCGCTGATGGTCGGCGTGCCGCACTACGTGCTCTTTCTCCGCGATGAATTGTGGTCGCACGACATCGCTCCCCTCGGCTCCGCGATCCGCAGGCATCCCGACCTCGTGCCGGACGGCGGGGCGAACGTGAACTTCGTGGTCGTGCGCGACGCGCATTCGATCGAGGTCCGCACGTACGAGCGCGGTGTGGAGAACGAGACCCTCTCCTGCGGCTCGGGCGTCGTGGCCTCGGCGGTGACGAGCGCGCTGTTCGGCAAGGTGAAGTCGCCGGTCTCGGTGCTGACGCGCAGCGGGATCACGCTCGAAGTTTCGTTCAATGGGGGGCGGGCCTCCGGCCCGCCATCAGCGGCGGGCGAGACGCCCGCCCTCCTTGGCGGCGCGGTGGAGAGCGTGCAGCTCAAGGGTGACGCGCGGCACATCTATCGCGCTACCATCACGCCCGAGACTCTGGAGGGCTTCGATCCCGAGTGGGTTCGCGATCCCGCCAGCCGAGTCACGGTCTCCTAGCGAAGCATCTTCAGTTCGTGAAGCATCTTCAGTGGATCATCGCCGCCGCCGCGTCCGCGTACGCGTGCCATTTCGCCGTGACTCACACGACGCCGATCGACCGCGCCCTGCCGTTCATCGCGGTGGTGGTGGTGTTCGTGGCGTGGGCGTTTTCGGACGTGAGCCTGTTGATCGCCGTACCGGTGTTGATGGTGGCGGAGATTGGGGTGGCGGATGAGGGGGGGCGGTTGGTGGTATTCGGGGTCATCGTGGCTGCCGCGATTGGTTACCCGGTCTCCCGGTCTCCCGGTCACCGGGCAACCGGGCAACCGGGGAACCGGGCAACCGCCCTCGTCATCGCCTCCCTCCTCCTCCTCCGCTGGATCCCCACCCCCGAACACGTCCTCCGCGAGCTCGTGCTGATCGCGATCGCCCTCGCGACCTGCTGGGTGCTTGGTCGTACACCATTCGCGGTAATGGTCGCGGTGATCGCGGCGCTGGTCACGCCGGCGATTCCGCTGCGTACGCTGGCGTTGCCGCTGCTGGTGCTGTTCGTGGCGACGCTGGCGCGGTTGTTCGGGATGCCGCGGCTGCGCCTGGCGTTGCCGTCCGTCATTGTTCTGGCGTTCGCGCTGGTGTTTTTTGCGTGGAGCGGGCTGGTGGCGCGGGCGTTTCCTTACTTTCTGAAGACGCCGCATCCGGTCGCGGAAAAGTACACGGTGAACGCGGCGCTGGCGGCGTCGCAGTCGGCGACGATCGACGTTCCGGACGGTGCGCAGGCGCTGATCGTGTCCGGCGCGAACGTGCCGAGCCTCCGCCGCGGCGCGCTGCTGGGGCGCATCGAGCCCGGCAACATCGCCGTGCGCGTCGGCGACGCGGCCGACTGGGGCTACCTCCGCCGCGAGCATTTCTACGGCTCGCGTAATCCGCTGCCGCGCGATCCGGCCGGAAAAGTGCGCGGCTACGGCTACGACGCCTGGATCGACGGCGCGGGGCGGGTCGCGCTGCCGCGCGCGCGGACGATCCGCGTGACCGGGGACGCGGCGCTGCCGCCGGGCGCGTCGCTGCAAGTGGAAGGATTCGAGCTCGTCCGCCGATGATCCTGACCATTCTTGCGCTCCTGGCGCTGCCGCTCGTCGTCCTGCGGCGCCGCACGCTGCTGGCGTACTACGCGACCGATCTCGTCACCTGGCTCTTGGCGTGGCTGCTGCGCTTGCGCTTCCCCGACGTCGATCCGTACTTTGGCTTCGTCGCGGTCGCGGTGATCAAGCTCGCGACGTTCTCGCTCTTTCTCGCGCGCGGGCGCGACGTGCGCTGGTCCGCGAATCGCGCGGCGGTGCTCGCCGCGATCGTCTACGCCGCCGCGATTCCGTCGATGACGCGGCTGCCGGTCGACGGCGACGAGCCGTTCTATCTCCTCGTCACCGAGTCGATCGTGCACGACGGCGATCTCGATCTCGCCAATCAGTACCGCACGCTCGACCAATCCGCGACGCGCCGCCCCGATCTCGAGCCGCAGCTCGGCGATCCGGTCGGCAAACACGGGCAGAAGTACTCGCGTCACGAGCCGTTCCTGCCGCTGCTGATGGCGCCGGGGTATCTGATCGGAAAGCTCCCCGGCGCGATCGCGATCGTCGCGCTCTTCGGCGTGCTCCTCGCGCGCTCGACGGTGCGGTGGATGGAAGACGAAGGCGTCAGCGAGGCGGCCGCGCGGGCGGTCTTCCCCTTCTTCGCCTTCGGGCCGCCGGTGTTGTTTTACGCGACCCGCATCTGGCCGGAGGTGCCGGCCGCGTTCTGCTACGTCGAAACGCTGCGCGGATTGCGCAATCAGCGCGCGCAACGCTGGCTGCCGGCGATGATCGCGCTGGTGTTGCTGAAGCTGCGCTTCGTGCTGCTGGCTGTGGGCGTGCTGGCCACGTATGTCATCCCGAGCGTAGCGAGGGACCTGGGCGGGCGGGGCGCGACGAACGCCAATCGCCCCGCCCGCCCAGGTCCCTCGCTCACGCTCGGGATGACAATCGCCGCAATCATCGCCATCCCGCTGGCAATCGCCTACCTCGCCACCGGCAACGCCCTCCTCGCGCACCGCTGGCGCGAGCTGGTTCCGAGCGGCAACTACGCGCGCGGCCTGGCCGGTCTGCTTGCCGACGGCATGAGCGGCATCGCGTTCCGCGCGCCGTTCTATCTGGTCGGCATCTTCGCGATCACACGCTGGCGCACGATGCCGCGCGGCTTTCGCGACGGCATCCTCGGGTCGCTGCTGTACATCCTCTATCTCGTGCCGCGCGCGGAGTGGTTCGGCGGCTGGGCGCCGCCGCTGCGCTACGTGGTCTTCCTGATGCCGGTCCTGGCCCTCGGCGCGGCCGCGGTCTGGGATCGCGTCTCGCCCGGCGCGATCGCGCTCATCGCCGCCTGGATGACCGGCCTCGCCATCTACGGCCTCTCGCATCCGTGGCGCCTGTTTCACATTTCCAACGGCGAGAACGCGATCGGTGAATGGTTCTCGGCGAAGTACCAGGCCGACTTTTCGCGCCTCTTCCCGAGCTTCATCCGCATGAACGAGGCCGCGTGGATCGGCGTCGCGGTCGTGATCGCCATCGTTCTCCTCGTCATTCCGCGCCGCCGCGTCGACCTGGCCATTCCGCTGTTTGCCCTCGCTCTCGGCTTCGGCTTCCGCACCGCGTTGCAGCCGGCGAGTCACGTCGAATTCGAGGATGCGCACGTGATGCATCAGGGCGGCGACCTCTATCCGCCGTTCTACACCGTCATCCGCGTCGCCTATCGAGGCGGCTGGGTCCTCGAAGGCAACGACGCGCTCTCGTTTCTCGCGTACCAAGGACCGTGGCGGCTCGACTACATCAGCGGTCCCGGCGCGACGATCGAGCTCGCCGGCCGCGCATATCAGTTGCCGCCGACCGACCGCTACGCCTCCGTCCGCGTCGTCGTCCCGCCGAGGTCAGGCCGCGTGACGCTGCGCTGCGTCGCGGGCTCAGTCAACGTCGATCGGATGGTCCATGAATGACATCGACTTGATCGTCCTGGACATCGACGGCGGCGCGATGCTCGACGAATGCCTCGCCTCGATCCGCGCGCAATCGATCGCGCCGCGTTCCGTGATCGTGTTCGACAATGGCTCGCGCGTGCCGCTCGCGAAGGACGGCGTGCGCGTCATCCGCAGCGAGACGAACCTCGGCTTCGCGCGCGGCGTGAACGAGGCTTTCGCGCACACGACCGCGCCGTACGTCGGCGTGATCAACAACGACGTCGTGCTCGACCGCGACTGGCTCGAGCACGTGCGCGACGCGCTCGACCGCGACGCGCAGCTGGCCGCGGTGCAGACGATCATCCGCCGTCCGGACGGCGCGATCGACGGCGCCGGCATCGACGTCAGCGACGGTACGTTCCGGCAGATCGGCTACGGGCAGACGATCGGCTCTCCGCTCGCCGTCGCCTGGGGCATCTCCGCCACGGCCACTCTCTACCGGCGCTCGGTCCTCGGCGGGCGCGTCTTCGACGAACGCCTGCACACCTACTACGAAGATGTCGAGCTTTCCGCGCGATTGCACGAGGCCGGCTGGCGCGTCGCGGTGCTGCCGATCGTGAAGGCGACGCACCGCGGCTCGATGAGCGCGGCCGCGCTCGGATCGCGCGCGCGCCGCCTGCGCACGCGCAATCGCTACCTGGTCGCGCGCATGCATCGCGGCGCGGGCCGTATCCCCGCGTTGTTGTGGGAAGATGCGCGGCTCGCGCTGCGCGGCCGGACCTCGCTGCGCGGCGTGCTCGAAGGTCTATGGTCAAAGTTGTAGTGCACACGCCGGACGTCGTCGGCGAGCGGATGGCGGGACCCGGCATTCGCGCATCGCATCTCGCGCGCGAGCTGGCGAAGCACGTGCCGGTGACCCTGATCGCGAAACAGGAAAGTGGTATGGACTGCGGCGGCTACGCCGCCGCTTTCGAAAGCGGCAGCGTAGCTGCCGCAGTCCACGGCAGCAACGAAGCGCGGCAGGCCCTGCGCGAGGCCGACATCCTCATCGGCCAGCCCGCGCGCGGATTCCGCTCCTGGCGGCGCGAGCAGCGCGTGGTCTACGACCTCTTCGACCCGGCCGTGCTCGAGCTGCGCGAGCTGTACGGCAGCAAGCCGTCGCTGCGGCAGCGCGTGCACCTGGCGGCGGAATGGTGGCGTCTCTCCGAGGCGCTCATGCGCGGAGACCTGCTCGTGTGCGGCGCGGCGAAGCAGCGCGAGTTCTACGAGCGCCTGCAGAGCAACGACGCGCCGTGGATCGAAGTGCCGTTCGGCGTCGATCTCGAAGACGCGGGAGGCTGCGAGAAGCCGCGCGACAACGTCGTGGTCTGGGGCGGTGGGTTGTGGGAGTGGCTCGATCCCGCGACCGCGGTCGACGCGATCGTCCAGCTCAATCGCGAGGGTGTCCGCGCGAAGCTCCTTTTCCTCGGGCGCGGGCGCCCCAACCGCAGTCTGATCGACCGCCGCCGCGACGACCGTTTCGACGATCTCCTCGCCCGCGGCGGCGCGAACGTCTCCGCGAATCCGGACTGGGTTCCCTACAGCGAGAGACTCGCGTGGCTGCGTTCCGGCAAAATAGCGATCATGCTCCACCGCCGCACGGCGGAGGCCGACTACTCGATTCGAACGCGGCTGTTCGACGCCATCGCCGCCGCCACGCCGATCGTGGCCACGGCCGGCGGATTTGCCGCTACTCTGGTCGAAGAGGAGCATCTCGGCATCGTCGTTCCTCCGGGCGACACGGCGGCGGTGGCGAACGCAATCCGGACGCTGCTCACGAACGACGAATTCTTCTCCGCCTGCGTAGAACGGCTGGAGCGCATCCGGCCGCGGTTCGCATGGGATATCGTGGCGCGTCCGCTGGTGGACGCGGTTTTGACATGGCAATCGCAGAAATAGAGGTGAGTGCGCCCGCGCTCTCCATCCTCATCGTCACCTGGAACAGCGAGCGCTGGATCGATCGCTGCCTCCGCTCGATTCCGGCGGCGTGCGAGGGGCTCGACTACGAGATCGTCGTCCACGACAACTCGAGCGACAACATCGGCTTCGCCGCCGGGACCAACCGCGCCTACGCGAAGTCGCGCGGCCGCTATGCCCTGCTGCTCAATCCCGACTGCGAGCTGGCGCCGCGCGCGCTGACGCAGCTCTTCGATTTTCTGGAGTCGCGGCCGCACATCGCCGCGGCGGTGCCGCTGCTCGTCGACGAGAACGGCGAGCCGCAGCGCGAGTTCCAGTTGCGCCGTTTGCCGACTCTGGCGACGTTCGCCGCCGAGGTGTTGCTGCTCGACAAAGTGTTCCCGAGGAATCCGGCCACGGCGAGCTACCGCTATCGCGACCTCGATCTGACCGAGCCGAGAAAGATCGAGCAGCCGGCGGCGGCGGCGATGCTGGTGCGGCGCAGCGTCTTCGACGACGTCGGGCCGCTCGACGAACAGTTCGCGCCGGCGTGGTTCGAAGACGTCGACTTCTGCCGGCGGCTCGCGGAGCGGAGGAAGGAAATCTGGGTCGTGCCGGCCGCGGTGGTGCGGCACTTCGGCGGCGCCAGCCTCGAGCACATGCCGCCGGCGCGTTTCGTCGAGGTCTGGTACGGCAACATGTGGCGTTACGCGCGGAAGTGGATGGGGAAAGGGGAGACGGAGGGGCTGCGCTGGATCATCATCGGCGGCATGATGATGCGATGCGTGGCGGCGGCGATCGGGATCAAGCCGCGCACGATGACGCGCCGCGAGGCGATGCGCGCCTACGCGAGCGTGATGAGGAACGCTTTCGAGAGATGGGACTCGTCTCCATCATCGTCGTAACCTGGAACAGCGCGCGCGATCTGCCGCGCTGTCTCGAAGGCATCCGTTCACAAACGCATCGCGACCTCGAGGTGATCGCCGTCGACAACGCGTCGTCCGATGACTCCGTCTCGTTCTTCGAGCGCGTCATTCGCAACGACACCAACCGCGGCTTCAGCGCTGCGGTGAATCAGGCGCTCGCTGTCGCGCGCGGCGAGTTCGTGCTGCTGCTGAATCCCGATTGTTTCCTGGCGCCCGATTACGTCGCGCAGTTGCTGCCGGCATTCGACGAGGAGCGCGTCGGCGCGGCGACCGGGTTGCTCTATCGCGACAGCGGGGACGGGGTCGACTCCGCGGGGATGCGAATGACACGTACGGGGCGCCATCTCGACATCACCGTCGCGCCGAAAGAGCGCACCGAGGTATTCGGCGTGAGCGGCGCGGCGGCGATGTATCGCATGGCTTTTCTGCGCGACGCGGCGGTCGATGGCGAAGTGCTCGATGAGGATTTCTTCGCGTATCGCGAAGACGCCGATCTGGCCTGGCGCGGGCAGCTCTTCGGATGGCGCGCCGTCTGCGAGCCGCGCGCGGTCGCGCATCACGTGCGGCGGGTGACGCCCGATGTGCGGCGGGAGCTGCCGGCCGACCTCAACATGCATTCCGTGAAGAACCGCTTCCTGCTGCGCCTGAAAAACGAGGGCGCGTATCTCGCGCTGCGCAACGCACCGTTCGAGCTCACGCGCGACCTGATCGTGTTCATCGCCGCGCTGACCATCGAGCGCACCTCGTTGCCCGCGTTCGCCTGGCTCTGGCGCAACCGCGCGCGCGTGCTCGCCAGACGCCGCGAGATCCAGCGCCGCCGCACCGTCTCCGACCGCGCGCTCGCCAGGTGGTTCCGTTGAAGATTGCCATCCTCGGCACGCGCGGCGTTCCGCCCGCCTACGGCGGCTTCGAGACCTTCGCCGGCGAGCTGTCGACGCGGCTCGTGCAGAGGGGGCATGAGGTGTGGGTGTATTGCCGGTCTGGAGTGCGGCGACGCCAGTCGCCGCTCTTCGGCGATTCCAGAGCGGCGACTGGCGTCGCCGCACTCCAGACCTGGCGTGGCGTCCATCGGATCGAACTTCCAGCAATTAACCACAAGTACTTCGAGACCGTCAGCCACGCCCTCCTCTCCGCGCTCGACGCGCTGCGGCGCGACTTCGACGTGGTCCTGGTCTGCAACGCCGCGAATGCGTTCGTGCTGCCTCTGCTGCGCGCGAAGCGAACGCGCGTCGCCATCAACGTCGACGGCATCGAGCGGAAGCGCCGCAAGTGGAACGTGTTCGGGCGCATCGTGTACGCGATCGGCGAGGCGTTCTCGGCCAGCTTCGCCACCGTCGTCGCCGATGCCGAGGTCATCGCGAGCTACTACCGCGAGCAGTATCAGATCGAGCCGGTCACGATCCCGTACGGCGCCGACTTCCCCGAAGAGGAAGACTCCGATGTCCTGCAGCGCCTCGGCATCGAGGCTGGGAACTACATCCTCTACGTCAGCCGCTTCGAGCCGGAGAACAATCCGCTCGAAGTCGTCCGCGAGTACGAGCGGCTCGATCCGCTGTCCGGCAAGGCGCCGCCGCTGGTGATGCTCGGCCACGGCCTCTACGCGCACGACCTCGTCGACGAGCTGAAGCGGCACGCCAGCAACCGCATCCTCTTCCCCGGCGCGCTCTACGGACCCGATTACCGCACGCTCCAGCGCCACGCGCTGCTGTACATCCAGGCCACCGAGGTCGGCGGGACGCATCCGGCGATGATCGAGGCGATGGCCTCGGGAGGGTGCGTGCTCGCCAACGACGCCCCCGAAAATCGGGAAGTCGGGGGCGACGCGGTTGGTTACTTCAGTGTCCACGAGGAAGGCGAGCTCGCGGGCATGATTTCGGAGTATCTTCGCAATCCGTTGCAAAGGGACGACTTACGCGCGCGCGCCCAGCGCCGCGCCTCCCGGCTATACTCCTGGGAGCGGGTCACGGATGCGTATGAGCGGCTTTTCGAGAGACTAGACGCTTAGCTGACGCGCTCCGTAGTACACACAGCAAAGACTGACTGAACAATGCTGAAACAAAAGGCACTTGTGATTGCGAGGATCGTCTACGGGGTCGATCTCGCTCTGACCACGGTCGCCTTTTTCGCGGCGTTTTACATCCGCGACCTGCTGCTCCCGCTGATCGATCCGGCCCACTTCCCGACCGGCCTCTATCCGCTGGCCGAGTACCTGAAGATCTATCCGATCGTCCTGATCATGTGGTCGGTGCTGCTGTTCACGTACGACAGCTATCACTCCCACCGCACGATTCCTCTGACGCGGGAAGGGCTGAACACGTTCCGCGTCGTCGGCGTCGGAACGGTGCTCCTGGCGACGCTCGCGTACCTCCTCCCGCTGCGCCAGCTCTCGCGCTCCTGGTTCGTCCTCTTCGCCGTCATCTCGGCGACGCTGCTCGTGGCGGAGAAGATCCTGCTGCGCGTGATCGCGCGGTGGGTGCGCTCGAAGGGCCTCAACTACCGGACGCTGCTGATCGTCGGCACCGGCCGCCGCGCCACCGACGTCGCGCGCATGATCGCCGGCCACAAGTACTGGGGCTACAAGATCGTCGGCTTCGTCTCCGACGGCCACCGCCTGTCGAACGGCTGGGCGCGGTACCGCATCTACGGCACGGTGCCCGACCTCAAGCGCATCCTCGAGAACGGCGAGCTCGCCGAACCGATCGACGAGATCGTCTTCGCGGTCACGCGCAAGAAGCTCGATGAGATGAAGCAGATCTTCCTGATGTGCGAGGAGCTCGGCATCCGCACGCGGGTGGCGATGAACTTCTTCCCGAACCGGGTCGCGCGGATGGAGATCGAGGAGCTGGAAGGCGTGCCGTTCCTCACGTTCACCACCACGCCGTCGAACGAGGCCCACCTGGCGATGAAGCGCGCGCTCGACGTCGCCGTGTCGGCGGTGATGCTGGGGCTGGCCGCGCCGATCATCGTCGTCGCCGCGCTGGTGATCAAGCTGACCTCGCCCGGCTCGGTGCTCTTCAAGCAGCGCCGCATGGGCCTCAACGGCCGCCTGTTCACGCTCTACAAGTTCCGCACGATGATCGAGGACGCGCACGCGCGCCGCGAGGAGGTCGCGCATCTCAACGAGATGAACGGCCCGGCGTTCAAGTTGAAGGACGATCCGCGCGTCACCACGGTCGGCCGCTTCCTGCGCCGCTTCTCGCTCGACGAGCTGCCGCAGTTCTGGAACGTGCTGAAGGGCGACATGAGCCTCGTCGGACCGCGCCCGCCGATCCCCGAGGAAGTCGCGTCGTATCACCGCTGGCACCGCCGGCGCCTGTCGATGAAGCCGGGACTGACGTGCCTCTGGCAGGTCAGCGGCCGCAACGACATCGCCGACTTCGACCGCTGGATGCAGCTCGACCTGCAGTACATCGACAACTGGTCGCCGACGTTGGATTTGAAGATTCTGTTGAGGACGATTCCCGCCGTGTTGTTGGGGAAGGGCGCGTCGTAGCAACCTATACTTCGGCGCCATGCCGAAGCTCGATCCCACCACCACCGAGTTCCGCCAGTCCGCGCACGCGGCCGTCGACTGGATCGCCGACTACTTCGATCGCATCGACGACTATCCGGTGCTCTCGCGGGTGCAGCCGGGCGACATCGAGAAGCAGTTCGCGGACGCGGCGTCGGAAAAAGGGAAGGCGTATGACGCGCTGCTCGCGGAGTTCCGCGAGAAGATCCTGCCGGGCATCACCCACTGGAACCATCCCTCCTTCTTCGCCTACTTCTCGGTCACCGGCTCGCAGGCCGGCCTGATCGGCGACATGCTCAGCGGCGCGCTGAACATCAACGGGATGCTCTGGAAAACCTCGCCGGCGGTGACGGAGCTGGAGATGCTCGCGCTGCGCTGGCTGCGCGACGCGCTCGGATTGCCGCCGAACCTTTTCGGCATCATCAACGACACCGCGTCGATCAACGTCTTCCTCGCGCTCGCCGCCGCGCGCGAGTCGCTGGGGCTGAACATTCGCGGCGAGGGGATGACCGGCCGCGACCTCCCGCCGCTGAAGGTCTACGTCTCCGAGCTCACACACTCCTCGGCCGAGAAAGGCGCGCTGGCGCTCGGCTTCGGCCAGAAGAACGTCGTGAAGATTCCGGTCGACGAGAACCTGCACATGCGCGCCGACGCGCTCGAAGAGGCGATCGCGCGCGACCGCGCCGAGGGTGCGATTCCATGCGTGATCGTGGCCACGGTCGGCACGACCTCGTTCGCGTCGGTCGATCCGATCCGCGCGATCGGCGAGCTCGCCGCGCGCGAGAAGATCTGGTACCACGTCGACACCGCGTACGCCGGCTCGGCGATGATCTGTCCCGAGCTGCGCGTGCATTGGGACGGCATCGAGCTCGCCGACTCGATCGTCGTCAATCCACACAAGTGGCTCTTCACGCAGGTCGACTGCAGCGTGCTCTACACGCGCCGGCCCGAAGTGCTGCGCGAGACGTTCTCGCTCGTGCCGGAGTACCTCAAGACCACCGACACCGCCGAGATCAACTACATGGACTACGGCCTGCAGCTCGGCCGCCGCTTCCGGGCGCTGAAGCTGTGGATGGTGATGGAGCACTACGGCCTGGAGCGGATGCGCGCGGTGATCCGCGATCAGATCGGCTTCGCGAGCCGGCTCGCGGAAGAGCTGCAGAAGCGCGACGACGTCGAGCTGCTCGCGCCGCCGTCGTTCAGCGTGGTCGTGTTCCGGAAGAAGAACGAAGACACGATGGCGCTGCTCGAGCGCATCAACGCCAGCGGCGAGGTCTTCGTCTCGCACACCAAGCTCGGCGACAAGTACGGGATCCGCGTGGCGATCGGCAACGGCGCCACCGAATGGCGGCACGTCGAGAAGATTCTCAGCTTCCTGTGATCAGTTTCCTCTGATAACGCGCACCACCGCGTCGCCGAACGCCTCCAGCTTCGCGTCGCCGATGCCGTAGATGCCGCGCAGCTCGTAGAGCGTCGCCGGACGGATGCGGGCGAGCTCGCGCAGCGTGCGGTCGCTGAAGATCACGTACGGCGGCACGCCGCGCTCCTGCGCCTCGCCCCTCCGCCACATCCGCAGCGACTCGAACAGATCGCGATCGTACGCGGCCAGTCCCTCGTCCCCAAGGGGTGCGCGCGTCCCGCGCGCCTTCCCGCCATCCTTCTTCCTAACCGCCGGCTGCCTCAACTTCACATCCGCAAACCCGCGCAAAACCTCGCGCGACCGCGCCCCCATCCGCAGCACCGGATACTCCCCCTCGCTCTGCGCGAGGAACCCCTGCGCGATCAGCTGATAGATCCACTCGCGCACATCCTGCCGCGTGTGTCCCTTCAGCAATCCGTACGTCGACAGCTGATCGTGCTGCCGCTCGCGGATCTTCTCGGTGTCCTCGCCGCGCAGCACGCCGATGACGTGCGAGACGCCCCACGTCTCGCGCAGGCGGTAGACGCACGACACGATCTTCTGCGCCACCGTCAGCGCGTCCGCGACTTCCTCGGTCTCGCCGAGGCAGATGTCGCAGGCGTTGCAGTCGGCGGTGAACTTCTGGCCGAAGTACTCCACCAGCGCACGGTGGCGGCACGTCGCGCCGGAGCAGTAGCGGTCCATGTCGTTGAGATGCCGGAGCAGCGACTCCGCGTGCGCGGCCTCGGTGGTCTCGTTGCGCAGCATCGAGCGCCAGAGCATCGGATCGGCGCCGGAGTAGAGCAGCACGCACTCGGCCTCGAGTCCGTCGCGTCCCGCGCGTCCCGACTCCTGCTGGTAATGCTCGACCGACTTCGGCATCGCGGTGTGCAGCACGAAGCGGACGTTCGAGCGATCGATGCCCATCCCGAAGGCCACGGTCGCGACCACGAGATCGCAGCGCTCGTTCGCGAACGCGTCCTGCGCCGAGCGCCGCTCGTCCTGCGTCATCCCGGCGTGGTAGGCGACGACGTTGTGTCCGCGCTTCTTCAGCTTCTCCGCGAGCGAGTCGACGTCGCGGCGGCGCATGCAGTAGATGATGCCGGCTTCGCCGCGATGCCGCTCGATCACATCGAGCACCTGCTTCGCCTCCTCGTGGCGCGCCAGCACGCGGTAGGTGAGGTTGGGGCGGTCGAAGTCGCCGACCAGCACCAGCGGCTCGCGCAGCCCGAGCTGCGCGACGATGTCCTGCCGCACCGAGGGCGTGGCGGTGGCCGTGTACGCGTGCATCGACGCGTCGGGGAACTCCTCGCGCAGCATGCGCAGCTGGCGATACTCCGGGCGGAAATCGTGGCCCCAGTGGCTGATGCAATGCGCCTCGTCGATGGCGAACGTGCGCACATCCGCGCGCTGCAACAGCTCGCGAAAGTACGGCACGGCCATCCGCTCCGGCGAGACGAAAAGCAGCTTCACCTCGCCGCTCAGGACGCTGCGCTCTACCGAGCGTAGCTCGTCGCGCGACTGCGAGCTGTTCATCTGCGCCGCCGCGACGCCGCAGGCGATGAGGCCGTCGACCTGGTCTTTCATCAGCGAGATGAGCGGCGAAACGACGACCGTGACGCGGTCCTGCAGGACCGCCGGCGCCTGGTAGCAGAGAGACTTTCCGCCGCCCGTCGGCATGACCACCAGCGAGTCGCGCGAGTCGAGCGCGGCCAGCATCGCCTCCTCCTGGAGCGGTCGGAGTGTGTTGTATCCCCAGTGTTTGTCGATGAGCTCGAGGAGGCGGGCCTTCACGTGTTGCAATGGTACCTCGGCGTGACACAATCGCGCCGCCATGCACGCCGTTCGTGCCACGCCGCCGTACGCGGAAGCGATTCATGCGATCGCCGAGCTCCTCGGGAAGCTGCGCATCGAGTCGATGTTCGTCGGCAGCGTCGCGCGCTCGGCCTGGCTCGGCGTCGAAATCGGCGGCGGCTCCATCGACGTCCTTGCGCTGATGAACGCGCCGCAGAAGAATCAGGTCGCGATGATGGCCTCGAACCGCGGCTTCCGCGTAGAGAAGCATGAGATCGAGCAGAGCGAAGAGCTGGATCTTGTGCCTCTGAATTTCGGAGACGTTCGCATCCACGTGCTGCTGGCGAGCAACGCCCTTTACGGACGGATGATGAACAACGCCCGGCCGGCGCAGATCGGCGAGCGGGAGATCCGCGTCGCGGCCGCCGAGGATCTCGCGCTGATGCTGCTGGTCGCGGAGGATGAGACGGCGATGCGGAAGCTGATGATGCTGCCGGAATTCGAGCGCGATGCATTCAACGAGCGACTCAACTCGATCGGACTCGGAGCCGCGGCGGAATGAAGTGGATCGACCGCCAGGACGCGCTCGACGCGGCGATGGGGAGCCTCGGGGCACAGCCGCAGATCGCCGTGGATACCGAGGCGGACTCGCTGCATTCGTACTTCGACAAGGTGTGCCTGATTCAGATCTCGGTGCCCGGCGAGGACCTGATCGTCGATCCGCTGGCGAAGGTCGACCTGCATCTCTTCGGCGCGCTGCTCGCGAATCCGGCGGTCACGAAGATCTTTCACGGCGGCGACTACGACCTCCGGATCATGCACCGCGACTTCGGCTTCGTGGTCCGCAATCTCGTCGACACCTCCATCTGTGCGCAGCTCCTCGGCTACGAGGCCATCGGCCTGGCGGCGCTGCTGGAGCGCCACTTCGGCGTGAAGCTGAACAAGACCCACCAGCGCGCCGACTGGTCGATGCGTCCGCTGACGCCGGACATGCTCGCCTACGCGGCGACCGACACGCACCATCTGGCCGCGCTCGCGGCGAAGCTGCACGAGGAGCTGACCGCGCTCGGGCGGTGGGAGTGGGCGCTGGAGGAGTTCGCGCGGCTGGAGACGGTGCGCCATCGCGAGAACGACGAAGACGTCGAGCCGTGGCGGAAGGTGAAGAACATCGGCAGTCTCGATCCGCGCTCGCTCGCTGTGGTGCGCGATCTCTACGAATGGCGCGACAAGCTGGCGCGCAAGGCCGACCGTCCGCCGTTCAAGGTCCTCGGCAACGACGCGATCGTGGAGCTCGCGAAGGCGAAGCCGGCCTCGACGCGCGAGCTGCCGAACGTGAAGGCGCTGGCGCGCTTTCACGCCGACCGCTACGGCCGCGAGATCGTGCAGATCGTGCGCGGAGTGCTCGAGCTCGAGGAGGGCGCGCTCCCGGAGAAAAATCCGCCGAAGCCGTGGATCCGCGACAAGTCGCTCGAGGCGCGCATCGACCGCCTGAAGCGCGTGCGCGACCGCGTTGCGAAAGAGCTGAAGATCGATCCCTCGGTGCTCGCCGCGCGGCACATCCTCGCCGGCGTCGCCACGAGCGGCACGCTGGAAGTGCCGGCGATGCGGGAGTGGCAGAAGAAGGTGATCGGCGACGCGTTGTTAGCGGCGCTGGAACCGGAGCGCAAGCTGTTCTGAACTACAATCCCGCGCGTCATGGAACGCGTTACTGACTACGAAGTCGTCATCATCGGATCGGGGCCGGCCGGCTGCACCGCCGCGCTCTATCTCTCACGCGCGAACATCAAGTGTCTCGTCCTCGAGGGCATGCAGCCCGGCGGGCAGCTCACGATCACCACTGACGTCGAGAATTACCCGGGATTCCCCGAGGGGATTCTGGGGCCGAAGCTGATGGAGCTGATGCGGCTGCAGGCCGAGCGCTTCGGCGCGAAGTTCAGCGCGCTCGAGCCGGTGGAGCGCGTGAACTTTCTCACGCATCCCTTCGAAGTCCAGACCGACCAGCGCCTCTACATCTCGCCCGCCGTGATCGTGGCCTCGGGTGCCTCGGCGAAGCAGCTCGGATTGCCGAGCGAGCAGGCGCTGCAGGGCTTCGGCGTGTCGTACTGCGCGACCTGCGACGGCTTCTTCTTCAAGCAGAAGAACATCGTCGTGGTCGGCGGCGGCGACTCGGCGATGGAGGAGGCGACGTTCCTCACCAAGTTCGCGAGCAAGGTCACGATCGTTCATCGCCGCGAGGAGATGCGCGCGTCGAAGATCATGCAGGAGCGGGCGCTCGCGAACAAGAAGATCGAGTTCATCTTCAACACCACCGTCGACGAAGTGATCGGGACGAAAGAGAACGGGGTGAAGTCGCTCAAGCTCCGGAACCTGGTCACGAACGAGGTGACCGATTTCGACGCGCAGGGACTCTTCGTCGCCATCGGGCACACGCCGAACACGCAGCCGTACGCGGGACAGCTCACGCTCGACCAGGCCGGCTACATCAAGCTGCCGCACGCGCATTCGACGGCCACGAACATCCAGGGCGTCTTCGCCTGCGGCGACGCCGTCGATCACATCTACCGCCAGGCCGTGACCGCGGCGGGATCGGGCTGCCAGGCCGCGCTCGACTGCGAGCGCTGGCTCACGCACGAGAGGATCACCGAACGGTGGGGATTACCGGTGGGTGAGGAAGAGCGGATCGACTAGTTACGCGATCCGGTCGCGTGCGCCTTTCTCACCCGCCTCCCGCGCGCAGTTCGCGCAGCAGAAGAACGTGCCGTCCGCCTCGATGCCGTGGCCGATGACCATGCATCCGCAGTGAGCGCACTTCGGGGCGAGCTTGTGAATCGCGCACTCGAAGCTGTCGAACGTGCCGCCGCCCTGCGGGCCGCGGATCTCGAAGGCCTTGTCGTAGTCGTTACCGCAAACGTCGCACTTTGCCATGCGCGTCTGCGGTGCAACAAGAGGGCCCGAAGCTAGAACGCGTTGAGGATGTACTCGAGCGGATTGACCGGGTTGTTGTTCACGCGCACCTCGTAGTGGAGGTGCGGGCCGGTGGAGCGGCCGGTCGAGCCGACGTAGCCGATCACGTCGCCGCGCTTCACGCGCGCGCCGGGACGGACCGCGTAGCTCGAGAGGTGGCCGTAACGCGTCGAGTAGCCGTAGCCGTGGGAGATGTAGATCACGTTGCCGTAGCCGTTCGCCCACTCCGCCTTGACCACGATGCCGTCGGCCGGCGAGCGCACCGGCTGTCCGACCGCGGACGAGATGTCGACCGCGTTATGGGTTCCCGGCTCGCCGGTGAAAGGATCGGAGCGGCCGCCGAAGCCGTCGGTGAGGATGCCGCGCACGGGCGCGATCGAAGGCGTGGAGGAGAGAAGGCGCGACTGCGCGACGAACTTCTGCTCGAGCACCGACAGGTCTTTCTGCAGGCGATGCGAGCGGAACGTCATCTTGTCGACGTCGTCGCGATAGGGGTTGCCGGAGAGCTCGTCGTTGCGGAGACCGCCCGTACCGCCCTGGCTGGCCTCGTCGAGCGTGTTGATGCCGGCGATAATGGCCAGCTTGCGGGTGCGGTCTTCCACGGTCCGGAGCTGAGTGCGCAGCGACTCGACGGACTTGCTGAACTGCTCGTTCGCGGTCTGGAGCTGGCGGTTCTCGTGGCGGAGCTTCGAGAGCTCGTGGGTCTGCGTGAGGGAGGTGAAGTACTGTACCGAGAAGAACGTCGAGAGGCAGAGCGACGAGGTGACCAGGGACAGAATGGAGAAGAGGAGCCGGTGCGACACCTTCAACTTTCTGAATTTGGCCCGCGCGTGCGGGACAAAGATGACCGTTGAATACCGCTTATCCATTCTTACTCCCCTGTGACCGATAGGTGAACGTAGTAGATCCGTGGGCCGATACGTGAGCGCGTATTCTGTTGAAACAGGTAGGGCGAGTCAACCGAAAAACCACCCAATCTCGGAGTGTGCTCGTTACAGGTAAACCCGCGTAAATCAAGGACTTGCGGGCCTAAATTATGATGAAACAGCATAAAGCATCCGCGAAGTGGGATGTTCTCGTCCATAATCGAAAATAACTCTGAAGACAGCCTAAAACCGGAACGTGATCCAGCTCACGCAGCAAAATGATGCGCATCACCCCGATGCTAGAATCCGCCCGTTTTTGCAATCGACGACAATGCGGACAGGCTGGGATCAATACTTCATGGGCATCGCCCACCAGGCGGCGACGCGGGCGACCTGCCTGCGCAAGCACGTCGGCGCGGTGATCGTCCGCGACCGCACTGTCCTCTCGACCGGCTACAACGGCTCGGTGCGCGGCCTGCCGCACTGCGAGGACGTCGGCTGCGTGATGGAAGACGGCCACTGCGTGACCACGGTGCATGCCGAGGCCAACGCGATCCTGCAGGCGGCCAAGAACGGCGTGTCCGTCGACGGCGCCGAGCTGTATACGACCGCCTCGCCGTGCTGGAACTGCTTCAAGCTGATCGCCAACGCCGGCATCCGGAAGATCTTCTACGGCGAGTTCTATCGCGACGAGCGCTCGCGCGAGACCGCGCAGAAGATCGGAATCGAGTTGATCGACCTCCAGATGCCATCGAAGTAGGCGCGACCCTATGCTGGTCCTCTCCGCCGACACCTCCCTCCCCATCCTCTCCGTCGCGCTGGTCGACGGCGACGCGCTCGTCGGCGCGGTGGCGATGGAGGGGAAGGGCTCGCGCAACGAGAAGCTGTTGCCGGCGATCGACTTCCTGCTCACCGAGAACGCGATCGACCGCAAGCGGATCGAGCTCTTCGCGGTCACCCGCGGCCCCGGCTCGTTCACCGGCGTGCGCATCGGCCTGGCGACGCTGCAGGGTCTCGCGACGGCGCTGGGACGTCCGATCTGCGCGATGTCGACCCATGAGGCGATCGCCCACGGCACGCGCGGCCGCGTCGCGATCCGCGACGACGCCGGGCGCGGCGAGTGGTACGTCTCGGTCTTCGAGGACGGCCGCGAAGTCATCGCGCCGCATCTCGCACGCGAGCTCGACGAGGCGAACGTCATCGGCGTCGCGGAGTTTCTGCAGCGCGACAACGTCGCCCTCCGCTGCGCGCGGCGCGCGATCGAGATCGAGCAGCGCGGCGAGGGAGAGCGCTATCGCGACGTGACGCCAATCTACGTGCGGCTCGCGGAAGCCGAGGTCAAGCTGCGGCAGAAACAGAATGCCTAGCGACATCGTGATCGCGCCGCCCGTGCGCGGCGACATCGACGCCGTCCATCGCATCGAACAGAGCGCGTTTCCCTCGCCGTGGCGCCGCGAGTTCTTCGAGAGCGAGCTCGCCGCCGACTGGCGCTACGCGCGCGTCGCCAAACGCGCCGGAGCCGTGATCGGCTATCTCTTCGCGATGTGGCTCTTCGACGAGCTGCACGTCAACAAGATCGCCGTCGTCGCGCACGAGCGGCGCCAGGGAATCGCCGACGCGCTGATGGCGGACTGCTTCGAGTTCGCGCGCAAGCAGGGCGTGCACACGATCTCGCTCGAAGTGCGGCAGTCGAACGCCGGCGCGCAGGATTTCTACCGCCACCTCGACTTCGAGACGTCGTACGTCCGCCCGCACTATTACCCCGACGGCGAGGCCGCGGTGGTGATGACGCGGGAACTGTGAGGTTTCCCAGTCTCCCGGTTTCCCGGTCTCCCGGGTGACTGGGCAACCGGGTGACCGGGCGACCGCTCAATCCCGCCAGCGAACGACGTACGCGCGCGGGCGCGCGAGCTGCTCGCGCAGCGCGGTGGTGACGTCCCGGGCGCTAGACACCACCGCCGCGCGGCGGGGCATGGCCGCGAGCTGCTGGGGCGTCGGGATCTCATCGCGCAGCAGCGCCGCCAGCGGATCGGGCGAGATCCAGCGGCCTTCGAGACTGCCGACCGTCTTCAGCAGGTCGACCGGCTCGATGACCAGCTCCTTCCCGAATCCCTCGGACGCCAGAACCTCGCCCGGCACTTTCACCGTCACGCGCGCCGGGAAGGGATTGAAGATCAGGTCCGCCGACTCCGAGAACGTCTGCGCCTGCGCGTTCTGCTGGTCCATCCGCTCCGCGATCGTCACCATCGCCTCCACCACCCCATCCACCAGCGGCTTCTCGTCCTCGGTGACCGGCGGCGGGTCCTGCTCCTTCCCGGCGAGGACCGCGGCGAACACGTACTCCGCGCGCCCCGGGTTCTCATCGAGGTACTGATACAGATGCCGCACCGCGGTGAAGTAACTCGCGACGTCCGTGCTCCACGCGCTCAGCTCCTCGTCGAACTTCCGCTGCCGCTCGCGCGTGGCGCGGCTGCTGGCGCCGGGATAGATCGCCAGCTCGCTCCACCCTTCGCCGCGCGTCACGTTCATCGTGACCGAGACGTCGGAGAAGACGCGCGGCAGATCGTCGGACGGAATGCGCACCGAGCGCGTCACGCGCTCCAATGCGCCGTGCGTGCGCTGCAGCGTCACCCGCTCGCTCTCCGGCGAGAGCCGTCCGAAGCGCATCGACCACGCGTCCGTGCCCGACTGCGCCAGCTCGCGCGCCGTGTCGATGCGCTTGCGGATGTCGGCATTGGCCGGCTTCAGCTCGAAGCGCGTCTCCGCGGTGACGTTGACGAGATCGCTGTCGTTCGAGAACTCGATCGTGACTTCGTCCTGCACCGGCAGACGCGAGCAGGAGGCGATGAGAATCGCGAGAACGGCGAAGAGTTGGCGGCGCATCATTCCTCCCGGATGGCGGTGATCGGATCGAGCCGCGACGCGATCCGCGCCGGGTACCAGGTGGCGACCACCGACAGCACGACCGCGACCACGTTCACGCCCACGACGTCTTCGACGTCCAGGGTGAACGGAAGGAAACTGATGAAGTAGACGTCGGCGGGGATGGGGATGAGGTGCCAGCGATTCGCGGCCCAGGCGAAGCCGAGGCCGATGACGTTGCCGAGGAGCGTGCCGGAGAGGCCGATCAGCAGCCCGACCTGCATGAACAGCGAGAGGATGTTGCGCTCGGTCGCGCCGAGGGTGCGCAGGACGCCGACCGAAGGGCGCTTCTCCAGGATCAGCATCGACAGCGACGAGATGAGGTTCAGCGCGGCGACGAAGATGATCAGCGAGATCGACGCGAACATCACGATCTTCTCGAGCCGCAGCGCCAGGAAGAGCGGGCGGTTGATCTCCTTCCAGGTCTTGAACTGCGCTCCCGGAAACTGTTGCGCCAGCGCGCTCTGAATCGCCTCGGCGCGCTCGGCGTGTCCGTACATCTCGATCGCCGTCGGCTCGCCGCTCGTGCCGAACAGCGAGGCCGCCTCCTGCTGCTCGATCCACGCGTCGGTGTTGCTCTCCTCGGTGGACGGCAGCGCGAGCCGCGAGATGCGGTACTTCTTCCAGACCGGCGCGGGGCCGAACGGCGTGAGCCGCGTGCGCGGCGCGAAGATGGTGATGCGGTCGCCCACGTCGAGCGAGAGCGAGACCGCCAGCCCGCGCGTGACGTAAATCTGCGGCTCGCTGCCCGCATCTACCACCGGTGCGGCGGCACTCATGCGCGGCTCGTGTCCGCGCGTGTACGAGCGGATGCGCACCGGCTGATGGCGCTGCTGATCGTCGGTGGTGCCGTAGCCGATGCCGCTGATGAACGGCCGGATGTCGGTCAGGCCCAGCTTGCGCGCCGCGGCGACGATCTCGCCGGAGCTCGCGATCGTGTTCCTGCCTGCCGGCTCGACGAGGAGCTGCGGGCTCGACTCGATGAGCCGCCCCTTGATCTGTCCCTGCAGCCCCGAGAGCAGCGCGATCGAGATCAGCAGCGTCGCCACGCCGACCGCCAGCCCGAGCATGCTGATGAGCGAGAGAAACGCCGTATGCGCCTGCTTGCGCGCGGCCCAGAGATAGCGGCGGGCGATGCGGGATTCGAGCAATTGAGTCTCCCAGTCTCCCAGTCTCCCGGTCTCCTAGGAGACTCGGAGGCCAGGAGGCTCGGAGACTATAGCCTCCTCAGCGAATCCACCGCTTCTTCTAACACGTCCATCGAAGTCGAGAACGACATCCGCAGGTGTCCTTCTCCCTCTTCGCCGAACACGGCGCCCGGCACGGACGCGATCGCGGTGCGCTCGAGCAGCGTCTCCATCGCCTTCCACGAGTCGCCGCCGAGGCGGGCGGTCACGTCGGGGAAGGTATAGAACGCGCCGGGCGGGGTGAGGCAGTCGAAGCCGGCCTCGCGCAACGCGGCGACGAGGAGATCGCGGCGCTTGCGGTACTGCTCGCGGATCGGGTCGAAGAAGCCCGGGTCGTGCGCGATCGCGGCGGCCGCGGCGAACTGCGTCGGCGTCGAGACGCCGTTCACGCTGTTGAGCACCAGCTTGCGGAGGAACTCCATGAACGGCTCCGCGGCCGCGAGGTAGCCGATGCGCCAGCCGGTCATCGAGAAGCTCTTGCTGAGCGTGAACACGGTGATCGTCCGCTCGAACATCTCCGGCATCGACGCGATCGAGACGTGCTCGCGCTCGTAGTGCAGGTCCTCGTAGGCCTCGTCGGCGATCACGGCGAGATCGTGCGCGCGCGCGAACGCCGCGACCGACTCCAGCTGCTCGCGCGTCAGCATGTCGCCGCTCGGGTTCGACGGCGAGTTGACGTAGAGCACGCGCGTGCGCGGCGTGACCAGCGATTCCAGCGTCTCGCGCAGATCACCCAGTTCGCGGATCGCGTCCCAGTGCACGTGCACCGGCACGCCGCCGGCGTAGCGCACCTGATCCTGGATCGGCGTCCAGTAGGGCGCGAAGAACATCACCTCGTCGCCCGGATTCACCGTCGCCTGGAACGCGCAGAAGAGACCGTGCGCGCCGCCGGAGGTCACGATCAGGTTGCTGGTCTCGACGTGCATCGCGTTCTTGCGCGCCAGCTTCTCCTTCAGCGCGTCGAGGAGTTGCGGGACGCCGGAGGACGGCGCGTAGCGCGTCTGGTTTGCGTCCAGCGCCGCGCGCATCGCCTCCTTCACGAAATCGGGCGTCGGCATGAACGGCTCGCCGCCCTCGAGCTGCAGCACGCGCTGACCGCGCGCCCGCATCTCGAGCACGCGGTTGCGGATTCTCACGATGGCCGAGAAGCCGAGGGATGAGGCGCGGTCGGCGAGCAAAACGCGCGGATTGTAATCGAGCTTACGTCGAAGTCACGGGCGGCACCGGCGGCGCGGGCTGTTGCGACGGATCGGTCACCGGCGCGGCGGGCGGCACGATGTTCTGCGGTGCAGCCTGCGGCGACGGCGCCTTCCCGCTCTCGCTGGACGGCTCGCGGTACGACGACGGCGTTCCCTGGAACTGGATGCTGTCCTTCCAGTGCTTCTTCGGATAGAGCTCGATCATGGCCAGGTGCGTCAGGCGCGAGTCGAGGATGCGCGGGTTCACCGCGACGTCGAGCAGCGCGGGGTTGATGCCGTAGGCCTTGGCGTAGAGCTGCACCGCCTTGTCGACGTTGCGGCGTTTCTCCTCGATCAGCCCGAGCTGGAAGAGCGCGTTCGCGTGTCCCGGCTTGTAGCGGATCGTGCGGTAGAACGCGTGGCGCGCGCCGAAGTCGTCGCCGTGGCTCGCGCGCACGGAGCCGAGGTTGTACCAGGCCGGATAAAAGTGCACGTCGGCGTTGACGGCGCGCTCGAACTCGCGCTCGGCGTCCTTCGGAAAGCCCTTCTGCACCAGCAGCATGCCGAGGTCGTTGTGCGCGCGGGCGGAATCGGGATTCTGCCGCACCGCCTCGAGCGTCCGCAGGATCGCCGCGTCGAGCGGCGAGTTGGTGTTGAGGTACTTCGCGTAGAAGGGGTTGTCGTACGGATTCTCTTTGCTGGTGAGCTCGCGCAGCTCCGAGCACCCGGCAATGGCCAGCGTTGCAACCGCGATCGTGAGGAAACGTTTCATTCGATTTCAGTCCTGAAGTGGTTTGGCTTTCAACTTCACCTTGCCGTCGATGGTCTCGACCCGGAAGGCGACGCTGTTCACGTGATATTTCTCGCGGAGCGTATCGCTCTGCTTCTGCACCATGGTCGCCAGCTGCTCGATCGTGACGTTCGGCGCCTTGCCGAGCTTCACGTGCTCGTTCTCGATCAGCTCGTACAGCTTGCGGATCTCTTCTCCGTTTGCTCCGGGCGCCATCTTTACATACGGATCGGCCCCCGCCGACGTTACGCGCGGCTGCGGAGGAGGCGGCGCGGACTTCTCCTCCATCGGCGCGTTCATGGCCCGCTGGCGCGCCCGGAAGTCGAGCGGACCTTCCTCCCGCTCGCGCATCTTCCGGCCCCACATTTCGCGGAACTGGTTGTAGCGGGAGAGGATCGTGTTGAAGCGGAAGCGGCGCGTGTTGTCGCGCATCTTCTGCCTGCTGATGTCGTGGATGGAGCCTTCGACCTGGTGCCGGTCGAAACTGGGGGGAATCTTGACGATGCCGGTGAAGAACTGATCGTACTTGTTCTTCAGCCGCCGGATGTCCTCCTCCAGCTTGTCGAGCTCTTCGTCCGATTTGATCACGGCTTACACTGTCTTAACGATATGGCAAAAACCGCCATCCGGCCGGTAGATTCCGCCTTGCGGGCACTCCCCGCAGTCGAGCGCATCCTTTCAGCCGGCCCGTTCGCGGCGCTGGCGGCGGAATTCGGGCGCGACCGCGTCAAGGAGCACGTGGTCGGGCATCTGGCGTCGCTCCGCGCCGCCCGCGCGCCGTACGACGAGACCTCCGCTCTCGATGCCGTCGGCGCCGCACTCGCGAACGCGACCTCCTCGACGCTCCGCCGCGTCGTCAACGCCACCGGCGTCATCATCCACACGAACCTCGGGCGCGCGCCGGTCGACGACGCGCTGCTGGCCGAGGCGGCGGAGATCGTCTCCGGCTACTCCAACCTCGAATTCGACATGGAGAGCGGAGAGCGCGGCGCGCGCGACGAGCATCTGACCGCGCTCTGCCGCGCGCTCTTCGGCTGCGAGGCGGCCGTGCTGACGAACAACAACGCCGCCGGGACGATGTTGACGCTCGCCGCGACCGCGGCGGGACGCGAAGTGCTGGTCTCGCGCGGCGAGCTGGTCGAGATCGGCGGCGCGTTCCGCGTTCCCGACGTGATCCAGCAGGGCGGCGCGAAGCTGCGCGAAGTCGGAACGACCAACCGCACCCGCGCGCGCGACTACGCGGCCGCGATCACGAAGAAGACCGCGGCCATCCTGCGCGTGCATCGCTCGAACTTCGACATCGTCGGCTTCACCGAGACCCCCGAGATCGCGGAGCTCGTCGAGCTCGCGCGCGCGAAACGCATCCCGCTCCTGTACGACGAGGGGAGCGGGCGCGTGGTCGATCTCGCCAGGTACGGCTTCGCCACGGGAGCGACGCTCCGCGAGCTGATCGCGGGCGGCGTCGACGTCGTGACCTGTTCCACCGACAAGCTGATCGGCGCGACGCAGGGAGGCCTGATCCTCGGCAGCGATGCAATCGTGGCCAGGATCCGCCGCCATCCGCTGATGCGCGCTCTGCGCGTCGGCAAGGAGACCTACGCCATCGTCGCGGCGACGCTGCGCGCATTCGCGACGCAGAAGCACGAGGAGCGGATTCCGATCTACCGCATGCTGGCGACGCCGCTCGACGCGCTCCGCGCGCGTGCCGAGGCGCTGATCCACGGGATATCGACGCGACCTGAACGATCGCTGGCACGCGTGATCGAGTCGCGCTGCGCCCTCGGCGGCGGCACGACGCCGACGGAGACCATTCCCTCGATCGCGATCGAAGTGCCGGGCAGCGCGAGCGAGACTTACACGCGGTTCCTGCGCCAGTCGATCGTCGGGCGGATCGTCGACGACCGCTTCACGCTGGAGGTGCGGACGCTGCTGGGGCCGGATCTTCCGCTCTGCCAAAAAGCATTGCGTGAATCTGCGCCCGCGACTCGGTGAGCAACCGCTCCTTGTCGCGCAGCGTCAGCCCGGCGGTCGGGATCGGCGTGCCGCCTTTGATGGTGACGCGTCCCGGCGTGATCCGCTTCGCGCGCGCATTGAGGACGTCGTACGTGCCGTCGATCGCGATCGGCATGATCGTCCGCTCCGACTTGAGCGCCAGCAGGAACGCGCCGCGCTGAAACGGGCGCATGGCCCGCTCCCGCGTCCGTCCCTCCTCGGGGAAGATGACGATCGTGTTTCCCTTGCGGATGCGCTCCGCGGCGAGATCGAACGACTTCACCGCCGTGCGGCGGTTCTTGCGGTCGATCGGGATGAAGCCGGCGCGCCCGATGGCCCAGCCGAAGAACGGGATCTTGAACAGGCTGGCCTTGGCCATGAACCGGATCGGCTGCGGCACCGCGGCCAGGACGCAGGGGATGTCGAAGTAGCTGTAGTGGTTGGCCACGAGCACGAAACGCTGGTCGGACCGGAGGACGTCGATGTTTTCGGTGCGCAGGTCGATGCCGGCCGCGCGGACCATGATCCGAGCCCAGAGGCGGATGATCCGGTCGACCCACGGCGAGGTCGAGCTGATCATCGCGGCGAGCAGCGTCGCCGTCGCCAGGGGCAGGGTTGCGAGGAACACGACGAGCGCGGCCCAGAACGTTCGGATCATGTGCGGTGTTTATAAGATGAGATGGTGCTGCTCCGCTACTCGAATCCGTACGACTGGCCGCTGGTGTCGGGCTGGCTGCGCGCGCGGGCGATCGAGGGAGTGGAGTCGGTCGACGGCGACGAGTACCGCCGCGGCGGCGTCATCGTGCGTCACGACTCCGCGGAAAACGCGGTGCACGCGCCCCGTCAGGCAGCACCGCGCGCGCGCCGTCTCTTCGATCTCGACGCCGACCCGGTCGCGATCCGCGCGGTGCTCGCGAAAGACCGCATGCTCGCGCCGCTCTTGCGCAAGCGTCCCGGCATTCGCGTGCCCGGCGCGTGGGATCCGTTCGAGCTGGCGGTGCGCGCGATCGTGGGGCAGCAGGTGAGCGTTGCCGCGGCGCGCACGCTCCTCGGACGCATCGCCGCCTCGCACGGCTTCGTCCCCGAGCGTCTCGCCGAAACGACGCTCGGCGGCATGCCCCGCAAGCGCGCCGAGACCATCCGCCTTCTCGCGCGCGCCGTCGTCCTGGGGGGCGGGCTTCCAGCCCGCCTCACCTCCATCCCCGGCATCGGCCCCTGGACCGAGCAATACATCGCCATGCGCCTCGGCGAGCGCGACGCCTTTCCCGCCGGCGACTTGATCCTGCGCCGCAACGCCGGCAATCTCACCGAGCGCGAGCTCTTGCGCCGCGCGGAAGCGTGGCGCCCGTTCCGCGCTTATGGAGCGATGCTGTTATGGACTACACCTTCATAGAAACGCCGGTCGCGAACCTCCTCGTCGCGCGCGACGAGCACGGCATCCACGCGATCCACTTCCGCGGCGAGCCGAAGGACGAGTGGACGCGCAACGACCGCGCGTTCGGCGACGTCCGCGAGCAGCTCGCCGCCTACTTCGCGAAACAGCTGCGCGAGTTCGACCTCCCGCTCGCCCCGCGCGGCACGCCCTTCCAGCTCGACGTCTGGCGCGCCCTGCGCGCGATCCCGTACGGCGAGACCCGCTCCTACGCCCAGATCGCGCAGATCATCGGAAAACCCGAAGCCATCCGCGCCGTCGGCGCCGCCAACGGCGCCAACCCCCTCCCGATCGTCGTCCCCTGCCACCGCGTCATCGGCTCCAACGGCTCCCTCACCGGCTTCGGCGGCGGCCTCGAGATGAAGCGCTACCTGCTCGACCTAGAGCTGTACGTCTGATTTCGGGAACGCCGGCGTCCCCGCCGGCTGGCCGGGCGTCGTCTCGACGCCCAGCGGCGGGACGCTGTCTGGCGCCGATGGTAGGATCTTCGTCCATGAGCGAATACACGGCAATCGTCAAGCAGGATGGTGATTGGTGGATCGGCTGGATCGAGGAGGTGCCCGGCGTGAACTGCCAGGAGCAATCACGCGATGCCCTCCTCGAGACGCTGCGCATCACCCTGAACGAGGCGCTCGAAGCCAACCGCGCCGACGCGCGCTCCGCAGCCTCCGAAGATTTCGAGGAAGTTCGCATCGCCGTATGAAGCGCCGTGCGCTCGACCGCCGGCTCAGCGCACATGGCTGTGAATCGTCCTCCGCAGTCCCTCGTCATCCGGCAATCCGCGATGAGCTCGTGCGCAAGATCTGTCGAGACCTCGGCATCGATCCACCAGACCACAGCTGAACCCGATCTTCGACCGGTAGCGGTTGACGATCGGCAATCCTCCGTGCGCTCGCGCGCAGTCCAACATGGACTATTAGGGCGCTATGCGCTCGATTTCGTCCGGCTCGAGTCCGAATGACAACTTCAGCACTCGGTCGCGATATGCGTTCTCGGGCGGTAGAAGCGAGATAGCTTTCTCCTCCATGATCTGACCCGCAATGTTCACTGCGGCCGAGAAATAGAGGCACGCCTTGGCGTTCTCTCCATCGAAAGCGTGCGCGCCCGGCAACGTTGCGACATCCGTTGCCCAGCCTTGACGCTGATCGAGCGCCTCAAAGAGGGGCCCGAGCACTTCCGGCGGTACGGGAGGCTCCAGCGACACAGCGCTGTCGGTCTCTTGCTGCCAGACGTGAAAGGGAGAGAGCCGGTCGAGGAGGATCGATGTATAGAGCATGTTCGCGAAAGGTAGCGCCATCGCATCCGGAAAACGTTCTCGGATCATCGCACCCATTTTGTAGTAGTGCACGACGTGCGGCCGGTTATCAGTCGGAAACGGTGCTCCTCGTTCCGGTTCCAGTATCGAAAGTACGGTCACGTTCTTTCCGTCAAGCCGGGGCATCGACAGCGAGAGATACCGCGCGGACTCCCACAGCTCCCACGGCGGCGTCCACTTCAACCGCTCGCAGATGGCACCGATTACCGCGCGATAGTCGAACGGTCTGCCGGGACGGACGCTCTCTGGACCGGTGAGAAGTCCCAGCTCCTTAGCGGCTACGGTCGCGCGGGCAAAGCGCCATCCAGGATGAATATCTTCCCATTGGTGGGGTGCAGGCCGCCGCAGCATCTGATGAACATCAATGGCACCGCACATGGCCAGATCCGCCAGCGCGGCGACCCAGGTGCCGAGCTGACAATCACCTGCTGCAACTTGTGCGACATAGCCCCAAATCAGTTTGTAGGGCTCAACATCCGCCTCCGACCAGCGGCGATCGGACACTCTGTCGGCAATGGGCTTCAGGTCATGGTTTGATCCGCCGGCATGCCAAAGAAAGTCCGCTTCCTGGCCTAGGGCGAATCCCTCGGAGATAGCCCTGGCTCCAAGTCCATACGTGCCGCCCGAGAAGGTCTGCGTTGTAGGCAGCGTCAAACGTGGGCTTGCCGGCGCCTCGACGGTCGCGCACGTGCCAATGGCGTTGTCCTTGATAAAACTCGGGTCGATCTCATGGGCGGCGCAAATCAGTTGGAGCACCCGGGTCCAGTCGTGGGCGACTTCGCCGAATGTCTGGCCGCCAAGAGCAAACCCGCCCTCGATGTGTTGCGCGTGTCGTGAAAGGCAATCCCATATTTCGAAATAGAAATCGAGCAACCTTCGCACGGGAGCGTTTGCGGTCCGGGCACACCACTCATGCAGCGGAAGCCGGATGGGGCCGTGGTAGCGCGCATCATCTCTGAGCCTTTGAAGGAGCTCGCCGACAACCCCGACGCGAACAGTGTGAAGCCGCCACAGATGGAAGCCGTAGGGGCTGGAGATATGTGGCCAGAAGTGACCAGCCAGTTCGTGTGCGAGCACACAAGCTCCGATGCAGTCAGACTCGTTGCGAAACCCGCCGGGATACCCACTAGCGAAGTGCTGAAGGCCCCTCAGGACCTCGATGCGTTGTGAGTCAACATAGAAAGCCCCGAGGTTCTTGGCGTGGCGACATCGAGGGGCGGTGCTGTTCAATGCGTCTCACCAACTTCCAGGATCGCATCTATCGCTCGATTCAATAGTGTGAAGCGCAGAGTGATCGCGGATTCGGTTGCTCCCGTGAGACGTTCGGCGCGAAAATGCAGAGGATCGAGTTCATCTGTATGTGTGCCTTCGAACGCCGCCATCGAACGACTCTCAGCGACTCCTGAGCGATTCCGTACGTGAATTGCGATTTCTAACCCAATGACGGAGCCATTGACGATTCCCAACTCCGCGATCGTCTGTTGCTCGAAGCCCCCAAACCGTCGTCCTTCGTGAACGAGCGAATAGTTGATCGCAACGAAGGCTCCCTCCGAGTCGTCCGCATAGGAGAAGGGGAGCAGCAAAAGCGCCTGCAGCATCTGGCACACGTCACTCACCGTCGACTCGCCGGAAATCGCGAGGTCGTAAATGCGGTCGGCGCGATGCGAGTAAAGCAAGACACGGCGTCGGTCGCGTGCGAGTTGTTCGCGGAGATCTTGCGTGAAGTGGATCGCCGCAGGTGCCGTGAGCGCGCTGTCAACGATTCCGTTCGGTACAGGAGCAATGGGTCGAAAGTAACGGCGGGCGACATCTGGATGGCGACGGCATAGGTCCTGCCAGAAACTACGCCCACGGATTCCGATCTCCGGGAGCAACCTGCGAAGGGCAACCTCTTGCGCAGCGGTCACGTCGACGTTTGTACAGAGATCGAATCGCCGCCAGCCGATCTGCTCGCGTGCAGCGAGCGCACGACGCAACGACGTCACCACTCCAGCGACCCGGAGCCGACCAGCCAACGACTCCACTGCCTTGCACTGAAACGCGATCGAATGGTCAAGGTCGAAAAGATCAACACCTTCGTCCGGTGCTCTCCTGCGCAAGATGTTTTCCGTGCCGAGTTGCAAGGTCAGCATCCGCCTGCAGAAAGCTTCCCAAGCGCCTGAAAAACTCGTCTCCTCCGGTATGTGGAGAAAGGGCGGATGTAAGTGATATTCCAGCGGCATGATTCAAATCAACGTGGTGCTTTCACGCAGGGCGTATTCGGGAGTAGTGATCGAAGGCCGTTTGGTATTTTGAACTCCACAGCTCGCTCAACCGCTCCTGTTCCCAGAGTATCTTTCTTCCGTCCCGTGAGATCGCCGCCCAGATTGCGGAGCGTAGGCCGAAATGCTCGGCGATCTCTCCCATCTCCTCCAGAGCGATGAGCCACGCGTCGTCGAAGTTTTTCATGATCCTGGCGCCGCAGACGTGGGCGTGTTTCGACATGTATCCGTACGCGGCCACGTGGCGAACTGCCGGGTGGGGGTGACCGGCGCTCTCGTACCGAGCGATCGGCGCTTCCGATGCGTCGGAAATCATGAGGAGAAGGTTCAGCGCTGTACACCAGCGGACTAGTGCCTCCGCAGAAGATGCGAACTTCGTCCCTTGGTTTCCGTGAAGCCACGGGCGCCCTGTTTGCTCAATGGCAAAGACGTCCGCGCTTAGTTCGAGCATCTTCGCAAGGTCGGGCGACAGTCCCGATACTGCCTTTCGCTCGCTAAGCTGATACACGCCGAATTCCTGTTCGAGGAAATCACCATGACCATAGATGACGTGACCCAGTTCATGAAAGAAGAGGAAGTCCAACGCAAAGGTCGCGATATCTTCTGCAAAGGAACGGCGAATCGGATCACAAGGATATTCATCCGGTGGTTTCGCGATTGCTCGAATGGTAGGCAGTACATGGCGCAACGGCAGCGTCCAGTCGGCGCGATCCATCAACATCCACCATGGAGTCTCCGTCTCGCGGTTGCCGATTCCCTTGAAGCTGAGCGGGTGGGCGAGCAGCGTCTGCGTGAATGCCACTATGTTCATTACAGCGCCGTCGTAGAGGCCGACCAGGTCGTAGCCATCGTGCCTGCCGCACGCGGCGCCGAGTGCTTTGTTGCGAATCATGTGGAAGAAGGTCGAACTGAAGGCAGTGGCGTATGGAGCCTCTGTGCGGTAGTTGTGCATGTACCGGAGGTAACGTTGCCGGAAATGATCAATCTCGTCCATCGGTGTGAGCGAGAGTCCGCCGTACTCGTAGAAGCACGCGTGAAAAGCAGGTGCGATCTCCACATCGTCCATGGAGACTCGGAAGTGTATCCGCTGGCTTACACAGCTTGAACACCAACAACGGAAAGGGGAACGCGAGCTTATCAAGCACCGAGATATCCGAGATGTCGGGGATGTCTTCGGATAGCCGTAGGGCGACCCTGCGAACACTTCGCGAACACTACGCGATGTTGGAAACAGCCCTTCGAGGAGGTGCCCGGCGTGAACTGCCAGGAACAATCACGCGATGCCCTCCTCGAGACGCTGCGCATCACCCTGAACGAGGCGCTCGAAGTCAACCGCGCCGACGCGCGCTCCGCAGCCTCCGAGGATTTCGAGGAAGTTCGTATCGCCGTATGAAGCGCCGTGCGCTCGACCGGTGGCTCAGCGCACAGGGTTGTGAACTGGATCGGGAGGGGAGCCGGCACTTCTGGTTCATCAACCGATCGTTGAATCGTCCATCAGAATGGACCGGGCGCGTCGCCGCGCCCGGTCCCCCTCCCTTCACATCACGTTACTGCTGGGTCGGTTTACCCGCCGGCGGCTGCACCGGGGCCGGCTGGACCGTCGGCGGCTGAACGGGCGCCGGCTGGACGACCGGCGGCTGTTCGACCGAGGCTTTCCCGCGACGGCGCGCGAACTTCTTCATCCGCCTCATGCCGTTCACATGCGGCAAGAGCTCGGCGTGGTCGGGGTTTCTGACGAGCTGGCGGCTGATGTTGTACGTCTGCAGGGTCACCAGGCCCAGGCGATGACGACGCACCAGATTCGCCGTCACGACGCCCTTGAGCATCGCACGCAGCTCATCCTCCACCGCCGTCCAGCGCGTGATCTCGTCCTTCTCACGGCGCAGGTCTTCGGACGTGCGTCCGACCGCGGCCTGCATCGTGCCGGACGCGCCGACGGTGTTGATGGCGGCGTGTGCGAACTCCGCGTCGACATGTGCCGCGCGGCGAAGCGCTCGCTCACCCGAGAGCTTCAATTGCTGGTACTCCGGGATCTGCTGACGCAGCCTCAGTCGCCGCCGCAGGTCTCGATAGTCACCGGGGAGGTCTCGCTGGTCCCACGGAGAGTCTGGCTAGTTGAATTTCCCAACTAACGAGTCGCCAAATTCGACTCGCTAGTCGCCGCCGAGGTCTAGAAAGTCGACGCGAAGGTCTAGCTAGTCGCTGCGGACGTCTAGAAAGTCGCCGCGGACGTCTAGAAAGTCGACGCGAAGGTCTAGAAAGTCAACGCGAAGGTCTAGCGAGTCCTCACGGAGGTATTGCGAAGTCGACGCGGAGGTCTAGAAAGTCGAATTTTCCCACTAGCGAGTCGCCAAACTCGACTAGCTAGTCGCCGCCGAGGTCTAGAAAGTCAACGCGGAGGTCTAGCGAGTGCTCGCAGAGGTCTAGCGAGTCCTCGCCGCCGACTGTTCAGTGCTCACGCTACGTCTACGAGTAAAATCCGGTGAATTCCCGTCATGCGCGTTCATCAGTCGATCGTTTCTCTCTTTATCGCCATCACCACGGTCGCAGTGACGGTGCAGGCCGCGGATTGCACGGGTTTGCCTGCGGACTGCACGGAGGTCTCGCTCAGCGTCGATGGCCGGAGCCGGATTTATCAGTACCACTTGCCGCAGGGATCATCCTGCGCGAAGACGAGCCTTCCGGTCGTTCTCTTTCTCCACGGCGGCAACGGAACGGCCAACGGCATACGCCAGTCTCTGGGGTACGGATCGAGCGACCGGAACTGCTTCATCTATGTGTTCCCGGAAGGGGCGCGGGGGACGGGCGGAGGCGTCTGGAACTCGGGAGACTGTCTCGGTCTCCCGCAGGGCTCGGGATATACGGGGCCGGTCACGCTGCCGGGCTGCGGTTACGGGCTCGATCAGGCCGGAATCAGCGATGTGCGCTACGTCGCCGCGTTGCTCGACGATCTGAAACAGCGCACCGGGTTCGATTCGAGGCGAGTCTATGCGTCGGGGTGGTCGCTGGGCGGCGGGATGACCCACCGTCTCGCCTGCGAGCTGTCGGACCGCATCGCCGCGATCGCTCCGCTCGAAGGCACGATGAAGATTCCGCCGTGCACGCCGCCACGTGCCGTGCCGATGATGGAATGGGCGTCGCTCGGCGACACCACCTCTCCATTCGCCGGCGGGTCCGGCGACACGAGCGTTCCCTACAGCGTCGCCGTCCGCCTCGCGGCTTGTGGCTTGCCGTCGTATACGAGTCCGACGACGACGTTCGTCGTGCCGAGCACCCTGTCCGCGGCCATCACCGACTCCGTGAAGCAGTGGTCGGGCGGCAGAGACGGTTGCACCGTCGTCCTGCACACACTCAGCTCTCAACTGCCTCACGACTGGCTCCTCGCCGACCCCGTGGCGTTCGACTGGCAGGAGACGAACTGGTCGTTCTTCAGGCAGTACGCGCTCCCCGCCGGCACCGCCAGGCGGCGCGCGGTCCATCATTGAGCCCGCTCAGCCCTCCGGATAGAACACGAACAGCCGCCCGCCCTCCGCCGACTTCGGCGAATGCGAGGTGCCGGCCGGGTAGTGCACGAACGTTCCCGCCGGGAGGACCGTGCCGTTGTCGTCGAATTCGCCCGACAGGACGTACATCTCCTCGGGGCCCGGGACGTGGTAGTCGAGGCCCGGCCACTGCGCGCCGGCGTCGAACTCGACTTCCAGCGCGCGCTTGACGCCGTCGGCCCACAGCTCGCGTATTTGCACGCCGGGGCCGGGGGAGCGTTCCGCGAGGAGCTTGCCCACCACCGTGCCGGCGTGGTTCGGCGTGTCCGTCGCCGCGAGGCCGAGCGTCTGTTTGATGCGCTCGATCTGCCGGAGATGCTTCTCGTCGTGATTCGCGATCCGCTCGAACATCTGCGCGATGGTGATCGGTCCGTAGTCGGGATGCCGGCCGATGCGCGCCAGCTCCGCCTCGGACAGCCGCGACTTCAGCGCGAGGTTCATCCGCCGGTGAAACCAGAACTGCTCGAGCAGCTCCGAGACCGGCTCGCCGCGGTGGACGTTCGCGATCCAGGCGGTCTGTTTGAGCGCCGGCACCTCCGGGTCTTCCACCGCGAGCGCGGTACGCATGCGGACCGCGTAGATCATCTCCAGGTCGCCGAGGTGGGCGATCACGTCGGCGATCGACCACTTGCCCTCTCCCTCGACGCGGCGCAGGTCCTCCTCCGCGATTCCGTGAATGGCCAGCAGCAGGCGCGATTGAAAGTCGTTCATGTACGTGATTCTCCGGCAAATCGCGACTGTACGCCAACTCATACTCGCGATAGAATCAATGAATACCGCTCATGAAGATCGAATTGCGGCATTTACAGCTCGTCGACGCCATCACCTCCGAGGGCAGCGTGACCCGCGCCGCGGAACGCCTCAATGTCACGCAGTCGGCGCTCAGCCACCAGCTGCGCGAGATCGAAGACCGCCTCGGCACGCCGCTCTTCCTGCGCGTGAACCGCCGCCTCGCGCTCGCGCCGGCCGGCGAGCGGCTGCTCGCCTCGGCGCAGCGCGTGCTCGCCGACATCCGCGCCACCGAGGACGACATCGCCCGGCTGGCGTCCCATCAGGACGGCGTGATCCGCGTCAGCACCGCCTGCTACACCTGCTACGCCTGGCTCCCGCCGCTCCTCGGCCAGTTCCACCGCCGCTTCCCCGGCGTCGACGTCGAGATCGTGCCGGAAGTCTCGCGCAACGCGATCGAGGCGCTGCTGGAGCGAAAGATCGACCTGGCGCTGGTGCACGAGACGCAGCGCGACCCGCGCATCCGGCTCTCGCCCGTGTTCGACGACGAAATCGTGGTGATCACGCCGCGCGGCCACGCGCTGGCGAAGAAGGAGTTCGTCGCCGCCGAGGATCTGGCGGGCGAGAACGTCATTCTCCACTCGGCGGCCGACGACAGCTTCTTCGCGAGGCAGGTGCGGGCGGCGGGCGTGCGGCCGCGCAAGTTCTCGCACGTCACGCTGACCGAGGCCATCATCGAGCTCGTGCGGGCGGGGCTCGGCGTCTCGGCGATGCCGCGCTGGACGATCGCCAACGCGACCGGGATCGCCGGCGTGCGCTTCACGCGCAAGGGGCTGTGGCGGCGCTGGGCAGCGGCGACGCTGAAAGGGGCGCCGCTGAAGGGCGAGATGGCCACGCCGGTCGAGACGCTGATCGAGCTGATCCGGGAGGCGCGGGCGCGGTGAGTCCGGTTACAATGTGCCGCTCTCAGAAATGGAATTCCTCACCCCCGCCCTGTGTCCAACTTCCGTGGAACTAAGGAGAACAACGTGTCCGGAACCCTGATGGCGGACGCCGCCGAAGAAGTGGGTGCGCTCACCGAGCCGGTCGTCAACGACCTGACCATTCACGTCGCGACGGTCAACGGCTCGGGCTCGCAGTCATCGAACAATGTTCTGATGCGCTCGATCTTTCAGATGGGCGTGCCGGTCAGCGGGAAAAACATGTTCCCGTCCAACATCGCCGGCCTCCCGACCTGGTTCACCATCCGCGCGAACAAGCACGGCTGGACCGGCCGGAAGAAGGAAGTCGACCTGATGGTCTGCATGAACGCGCAGACCTCGCGTGAAGACGTGGAGGGCCTGCCCTCCGGCGCGCTCTGCATCTACGACGCGCCGCTGAACTGCAAGGCCGTCCGCGACGACGTCACGTTCTTCGAGGTGCCGTTCGCGAAGCTCGCCGCCGACTTGCACGACGACTCGAAGCTGCGCAAGCTGCTCACGAACATGATCTACGTCGGCATCGTCGCGGAGCTGATCGGCATCGAGCGCGCCGAGATCGTCGCCGCCATCACCAAGCAGTTCAAAGGAAAAGAAAAAGCGATCACCCCGAACGTCGCCGCGATCGACAAGGGCTTCGAGTATGCCAAGGCGAATCTGCCGACGCAGAACAAGTGGCGCGTCGAGCGGATGAACGCGACCCAGGGAAAGATCATCATCGACGGCAACGCCGCCGCCGCGATCGGCGCGATGTTCGCCGGCGTCACGGTCGTGACCTGGTATCCGATCACGCCGTCGTCGTCGCTGTGCGAGTCGCTGATCGACTACATGAAGCAGTACCGCATCGACGAGGACGGGAAGGCGACGTTCGCGATCGTGCAGGCCGAGGATGAGCTGGCCGCGATCGGCATGGTCCTCGGCGCCGGCTGGGCGGGCGCGCGCTCGATGACCTCGACCGCGGGCCCCGGCGTCTCGCTGATGGCGGAGTTCATCGGGCTTGGCTACTTCGCCGAGCTGCCCGGCGTGGTCTGGGACATCCAGCGCGTCGGCCCGTCGACCGGACTTCCGACGCGCACCGCGCAGGGCGACGTCAACCAGGTCGCGTTCCTCTCGCACGGCGACACGCAGCACATCACTCTGATCCCGAACAGCGTCGGCGAGTGCTACGAGTTCGCCGCCGAGGCGCTCGATCTCGCCGAGCAGTTCCAGACTCCGATCTTCGTCCTCAGCGATCTGGACCTCGGCATGAACAACTGGATGTCCGATCCGTTCGAGTATCCGGCCAAGCCGATTCAGCGCGGCAAGGTGCTCACGGCGCAGCAGCTCACGGAGCTGCAGGGCAAGTGGGGACGTTACGCGGACGTGGACGGCGACGGGATTCCGTGGCGCACGCTGCCGGGCACCGATCATCCGTTCGCGTCGTACTTCACGCGCGGCTCGGGCCACGACGCGCAGGCGCGCTACTCCGAGCGTCCCGAGGACTACAAGGCCACGGTCGACCGCCTGGCGAAAAAGTACGAGACCGCGAAGCTGTTCGTGCCGCAGCCGGTGGTCGATCAGCGCGACGGCGCGAAGATCGGCTTCATCGCCTACGGCACCACCCACTGGGCATTGGAAGAGTCGCGCGACCAGCTGCGCCGCGAGTCGGGGGTGGAAACGAGCTACTTCCGCCTCCGCGCGCTGCCGCTGACCGGTGAGCTGAAGCAGTTCGTCGCCGCGCACGACCGCGTCTACGTCGTGGAGCAGAACCGCGACGGGCAGATGGCCGACATCATCCGGCTCGAGCTCGGCGAGGATCAGCGCAAGGTCCGCAAGATCCTGCACTACACCGGCCTGCCGTGCGACGCGCGCACGATCAGCGACGCCGTGCTGCAGATGGAGTCGACGGTCGCGATGCCGGAGCCGCTGCTGCTGGTGCGCGCCGAGGCGCGGCTCACCAGGGCGGCGCTGCCGATGATTCCCGGCGTGGCACCACGGCCCGCCATCGGGGCGGAGGATTAATCATGGCTGAGAGCACACTGAAAATCGGCAGCAGCGAAGCGATCAAAGAGAACAAGCTCGGTCTGAAGGCGACCGACTACGCGGGCGGCAAGTCGACGCTCTGCGCCGGCTGCGGCCACGACGCGATCTCCAACCAGATCATCCGCGCGTTCTTCGAGATGAGCGTGAAGGCCGAGAAAGTCGCGAAGTTCTCCGGCATCGGCTGCTCGTCGAAGACGCCCGCGTACTTCCTGCAGCGCTCGCACGGATTCAACGCCGTGCACGGACGCATGCCGGCCGTCGCCACCGGCGCGATCCTCGCGAATCACACGCTCATCGGCCTCGGCATCTCCGGCGACGGCGACACGGCCTCGATCGGACTCGGGCAGTTCATGCATCTCGTCCGCCGCAACATGCCGATGATCTACATCATCGAGAACAACGGCGTGTACGGATTGACCAAAGGCCAGTTCTCGGCGACCGCGGACGAGGGCTCGAAGCTCAAGACCGGCGTGATCAACGATCTGCCGCCGATGGATCTCTGCGCGCTGGCGGTGCAGCTGGGATGCGGCTTCGTCGCCCGCGGCTACGCCGGCGATCCGAAGCAGATGGTGAACATCCTCAAGGCCGCGATCGCGCACAACGGCCTGGCGGTGATCGACGTCATTTCGCCCTGCGTGACGTTCAACAATCACGACTCGTCGACGAAGAGCTATACGTACTCGAAGGAGCACGACGAGCTGCTGCACCAGATCGGCTTCGTGCCGGAGTACGAGCAGATCGAGATCGACTACGAGCCGGGAACGGCGCGCGTGGTCGAGATGCACGACGGCTCGCGCATCGTGCTGAAGAAGCTCGAAGAGGACTACGATCCGACCGACGCGGTGATGGCGCTGCAACGCCTGCATCGCGCGACCGTGAGCGGCCAGATGCTCACCGGCATCGTCCACCTCCGCCCCGAGAAGAAGAGCTTCATGGAGATGCTCAACGTCACCGACGCGCCGCTGAACACGCTCCCGCTGGAGAAGACGCGTCCGCCGAAAGAGTCGCTCGACAAGATCATGCGGGACCTGATGTGACACAGCCCATCACCGATGCCGCCACCATTCGGCGAATGGTGGCGGAACATGGGCGGTGGTGGCATGAGATCGAGGTGGCGCCCGGCATCGTCACGCCGGGCGACGACTCCAACCGGATGAAGTTGCCGATCCTCGACCGGATCGGCCTGCCGGCCGACCTTCACGGCCGGCGATTGCTCGATCTCGGCTGTTCCGACGGCTACTTTTCCTTCGAGACGGAACGCCGCGGCGCCGAAGTCGTGGCGATGGACTTCGTCCCCGAGACCTACACCGGCTTCGCCACGGCGCGGACGATTCTCGGGAGCCGCGCGCAGTACGTGATGGAGAACGTCTACAACCTCGAGCCGGAGAAGTACGGTCAGTTCGACGTGGTGCTGTTTCTCGGAGTGCTGTACCACCTGCGCAAGCCGCTCGCGGCGCTCGATGCGATCCGTTCGGTCCTGAAGCCCGGCGGGCTGCTGTTCGTCGGAACGATGATGATCGACGAGTATGTTGCGCTGCCCGACGGCACGGTCACGACCCTGGCGGCGCTGAACCCGCTGCTTGCGCAGCTCCCGCTCTGGCAGGCGTATCCGGCCGACAGCCTCAACGGCGACTATACGAACTGTTTCGCGCCGAACCGCCGTGCGCTCGAAGTCGCGCTCGCAGAGGCGCAGTTTCACGTCGATCAGTTCGAGATCGTCTCCATGGGCGGCTACGCCCGCGCGACCGCCGTCGAAAACGCCACGGCCGCGAAGTATCAGCGGCTCGACACCAGGCTGGAGAAGACGCCGTTCGACCCCGGCGTCCCGTACTTTCTCGATGAGGAAGATGCCGTGCACGAGGTCACGCCGCGGCGCAACAGCGCTCAGGCGGAGCGCTAGCTACTTCTTCTTCAACGCCGACAGCCGCGATCGCGCCTGCTCGTTCTCCGGCGCGATCTTCAGCACGTCCTCGTAGCAGGTCTGCGCGCGCGTGATCAGGCCCTCGGCGCGATAGAGGTCGCCGAGGGAGATCAGGGCGTCGGTGTTGTTCGGGTTCGCGGAGAGCGCCATCTGGAAGCTCTCCGCGGCGTCGCGGCGCCAGCGGGGATTGCGTTCCTGGCAGGAGCCGAGGAGCACCCAGGCGTCGGCGTGATCGGGGACGAAGTTCACGGTCTGCTTCAGCAGTACGATCGCGCCGTAGTAGTCGCCCTGGATGGCCAGCTCCTTCGCCTTGAGGAAGTTCTGCTCGGCGATCATCTGCTGGGTCAGGCGCTGCTGGATGGTGGCCTCGCTGCCGCGGCCGCGCGTGTTCAGCAGCTTGTCGTACGCGCCGCGGCGCATCGGATCCTTCAGCACCTCCACGGCCTCGTCGATGCGGCGGAGGATGACGGCGATGCTGTCGCGCGCGGCGGGCGGATACGTCGACACGTCGAAACGCTTGCGCATCAGATCGCCGACGCTGATCACCTGCGCGCGCGTCGCGGCGCGGGGGATGTCGAGCACCTGATAGTGATCGAGGTTGGGCAGCTGCTTCGACAACGCCACCGCGCGCAGCGAGCGCTGGTCCTCGGCGCCGATGGCCGCGAGCAGCATCAGGTCGCGCTGCATGTCGTCGTAGTCGGCCGGAGTCGGCGTGCGCTGCTGCACGACCGTGTAGACGCCGAGGGCCAGCATCGCGATCACGACCTTCGAGACCGTCGTCGATTCGCCGGGCACATGTTTCAGAAAATTCTCGATCGTCAACGGCTGCGTCAGCGCCGAGGCGACCCTGCGCTCGGCGTCGGTCAGCGGCAGCGCGTCGATGCGGAAGTTGCTGTCGCGGTCGATCTCGACGGTGCGCTTCAGATCGCCGAGGGAACGGCGCAGGACGAGCCCGTTGGTGATGGTCCGGATGCCCTCGATGAACAGTGCCGCCGTCGACTGGACGAACACGCGTTGCTCCGGCGGCAGCGGCTCGTCGTCGTCGAACGCGGCCGTTCCCTCGTCGAGCGAGAACAGCGGGATGAACTGGGAGGCCAGCCACTCGCGCATCAGCGTCTGGCGCGTCGAGAGATCGAGCAGTCCCGACTCGTGCAGGGTGGCCACGGCGGCGTTCGGATCGCCGCCGAACATCTCCCGCGCGCGGTCGGCGGTCATGACGCCGCGCCCGACGAGAAAGTGGCCGAGGGAGTCTTCCGGTGCGGTCGAGGCGGCCATGACCAGCTCGCCCTGCGACCAGTAAAGGACGCGCGTCTGCGGCGGCTTGACCACGGTCAGTGAACCGTTGCGCCGCTGCTGCAAAACGTCGCCCGCGATGACCGCGAACGGTGTGATCTCGATCCGCTCCAGACTCACGCGGGTGGCCTTGTCCTCTGGCCCGCGGTTTTAGCACACATGGCACGTTTCGGGCTCTTGCTGTCCCTGCCGTAGGGCAAGAATTCGCCGGGCGCGGCCTTGGTTGACCTGTCGAACAGGTATCGAACTGGTACTACGATGAAAACGATGACGAAGTACGGGCTGGTGCTGCTGACGCTTCTCTCGTTCGGCGCCGCGGCGAACGCCCAGGATTTCCCGAACGAGCCCCACGAATTTCTCGCGGCGAAGCTGGCGGCCCAGGAAGGCCGCTACGACGAAGCCCTCGACAAGATGGCCGCCGTCATCAAGAAGAGCCCGAACGATCCGGTGCTGCTCTACGAGCGTGCGATGATGCTCATCGACGCCGGCCGCATCGACCGCGCCGAGACCGAGCTGCGCGCGGTCACCGAGAAGAATCCCGAGTTCTACGACGCCCAGCGCGTCCTCGGGCGGCTGATGCTCGACCGCGCCGGCGGCGACCGCGCGCGCGTCGACGAGGCCCTCAAGCATCTCCAGGCGGCGTTCAAACTGAATCCCGACGATCTGATGGCCGGCATCGCCGTGTCGCAGATCCTGATCTCCACCGACCGCATCGCCGAGGCCGAGCGCGTGCTGTCGGCGATGGTCGAGCGCGCCCCCGATCAGCGCGCGCTGAACTACAACTACGCGCAGGTGCTCACGAAGCTCGGCCGCGGCAACGAGTCGAAGCCGTATCTCGAGCGCACCGTCCTCGCCGATCCGACATACGGCCCGGCGATCATGCAGCTCATCGAGATCTACCAGCAGGAAAACGAGTACCGGAAGGCGGCGGACCTCCTCCAGCCGCTCATCGACGAAGACCCGCTCAACCTCGACGCGCAGCGCCAGCAGGCGTTCTTCTATCTGCGCGCCGGCGACGCCGCGAAGGCGCGCGAGCGCTTCAAGGCGCTCGCCGCCGCCGATCCGAAAGACACCCGCGCGCGCTTCTTCCTCGCCGAGGCGCTCAACGATCTCGAGGAGTACGCGGAGGCGGAGAAGCTTTACAGCCAGCTGCTCACGGCGACCCCGAATGATCCGGAGCTCCTCTCCAGCTACGGCCTGAGCCTGATCGGCCTCAAGAAGTGGGACGAGGCCGCCGCGACGTTCAACAACCTCATCGGACGCGGCGACATCCCCGACCATCTCGGCGCCATGGCGCGCACGCAGCTCGCCCACATCGACATGCAGAAGGGCAACTACGACGCCGCGATCGAGACCGCGAAGTCGATCTTCATCTTCCGCGACAAGCCGAACACGCAGGCCATCAACATCGCCCTCGAGGCGCTGAAGAAGCAGAACCGCGGTCCGGAAGCGGCGCTGGAGCTGCTGCAGCCGCTGGTGGCGAAGTTCGATTCCGATCCGTTCGTTAACGCGCGCTACATCGAGACGCTCGTGCGCGCGGGACAGAAGGAGAACGCCGCGAAGCATGCGGCGCTGCAGGCCAAGCTCGGCACGCGCAACGCCATCACCGCGTCCGAGGCCTATGCCGCGGCGAAGGATCTGCCGGCGGCGGTCGCACTGATGAAGGGCGCGGCGGCGGCGAAGCCGGACGAAGTCGATCTGCAGTTCCAGCTCGGCTCTCTCCAGGAGCGCGCCGGCGACCCCGCGGCCGCGGAGAAGACGTTCCTGGCGGTGCTGGAGAAGAATCAGAACCACGCCCCGACGCTCAATTACCTCGGCTACATGTGGGCCGAGAACGGCCAGCACCTCGAGCAGGCGCACGAGATGCTGACCCGCGCCGTCGGGCAGGAGCCCGACAACGGCGCCTACGTCGATTCCCTCGGCTGGATCTACTTCCGCCTCGGCAAGCTGGAGCTGGCCGAGAAGTACCTCACCGACGCCGCGAAGATGCTGCCGCGCGATCCGACCGTGCACGAGCACCTCGGCGACGTGCTCGCCAAGCGCGGCAACACCGAGCGCGCGCTGCAGGTCTACAAGACCGCGCTGACGCTCGATCCCGAGGCGAAGGAAGTCGACACGCTGCGCTCGAAGATCGCGGAGATCGAGCGGAAATCGCATCCGACCGAGCGATGACGCGCCGACTCGCGCTGCTGGCGCTGTTCGTGGCGATCGGCTGCCGCACGGGACGCCCGAGCGGCGCTCCCATCGCGCCGCTGACCGCTCCGACTTCGGAGGCGGCGATGCAGGAGCTCACCGCGCGGCGCGCCGCGTTTCGCGGGATGAAGAGCCTCATGCGCGTGCGCGCGACGCAGAACGGGCAGACGCAGTCGTTCCGCGCGCAGCTCGCCGTGCACGACGCGCGGCGGATGGAGCTGGTCGCCTACACGCCGGTCGGCACGATCGCGCTGAAGATGCAGGCGAACGGCAACAAGGTCACCACCGAGCCGCAGGTGCCGCCGGGATCGTTCGATTTCCTGCGTTCGTCCGACCTCACGCCGGCCGAGATCGCGATGCTGCTCCTCGGGCTGCCGCCGCGCGATGACCTGCAGATGGAAGTCGTCCCGGCCGGACTCGTGAGCGCGGCGTCCGGCGGGATCACGGTCACGTTCGATCCGCCGTCGTTTCCGGCAAAGCACGTGGTGGTCACGCGCGGGAACGACCGCATCGAGATCGAGCACCTGGAGGTCGTGACACCGTAGGTGTCATCCCGAGCGTAGTCGAGGGAGCTGGGTGGGGTGCGCTACGATCACGTGTATCGTGCCGGCCCCGCGCCCAGATCCCTCGACTACGCTCGGGATGACACGCGTCGCGTGTCACGCCAAGATCAACTGGTCGCTGCGCATCATTGGGAAACGCGCCGACGGCTACCACGATCTCGAGACCGTCTTTCAGACCATCTCGCTGCACGACACGCTGATCTTCCGCGACTCCGATCGGCTCACGCTGACCTGCGACGATCCGTCGATTCCGGTCGACGATACGAACCTCGTGCTCCGCGCCGCGCGGGCGCTCGGCAGGACTGCCGCGATCGAGCTGCGCAAGCGCATTCCGGCGGGCGGGGGACTGGGCGGAGGATCGTCGGACGCGGCGGCGACGCTGCGCGTGCTCGGGGAAGGCCGCGACGATCTCGCGAAGATCGCGCTCGAGCTGGGATCGGACGTCCCGTTCTTCCTCGTGGGCGGAACCGCCTACGCCACCGGCCGCGGCGAGATCCTCACGCCCATGCCGCCGATCGACGCTCCGCTCCTGCTCGTGCTGCCGGAAGAGCGCGTGCTGACGAAGGACGCCTTCGCGCGCATCACGCGCTACTCGCAGCCCGCCGGCATGCACGCGCCGTTCACCAACGACTTCGAAGAGCCGGTGTTCGCGATGCTCCCGCGTCTGCGCGAATACAAGCAGCGCCTCTACGACGCCGGCGCAACGTGGGCGGGCATGAGCGGCTCCGGCTCGACGATCGTCGGGCGCTTCGCCGACGCCGCCGCGCGAGATCACGCGGCGGCGCGGTTCAGCGATGTGCGTTGCTTGACGGCCGAAACGTTACAGGCAGTCGGGCGGTGAAGCCTTCTGAGAGTTGTTGCCGAAGGACCGCGCGCTGTCCAGCAGCAAATTGATCCAACGCTCGTTTCCGGCCGGAGCGCTCCGCAGCTCGGCGATCGCCGCGTTCAGCAGCGAGAGTGCATGCGCTTCATCCGGCGGCGTGGCGTCGAGGGCCGCGAGGAAATCATCGAGGGCGCGGGTGGCCGCTCCTGGGGCGATTTGCGAGCGCACCCATCGGACTCCGGCGAGCGAAGAGCCAAAAAAGTCGGAGAGCCGTTCCGGCATTCGCAGCGCGTTGTCGAGCTGATAGGACGCCGCGGACGCCAGGAGCGATTGCTTCGGAATCGCCGCCAGCAGCTCGCGCGCCGCCTGCTTCTCCACCAGGGCCGCCGCGATCTCGTTGCGCCGCGCGAGACAGATGCCACGCGCGATGCGAGCCTCGGCGATGCGAAAGCGATAGTCGTCGGCGAAGAGTCCGCGCGGATCGCGGCCGAGCGCTGCGCCATAGAGCTCGATGATCGCTCGGTGGTTCTTTCGCTCATCGAGAGGCACCGGAACACCGTACGCGGCGTAGGCCGAGCTGGGGTATCGCTGCCACAGCTCGGGAAAAGGCGCCATCCCCCAGAACGGACCGCGGCGTCGTGCGAGCCTCCACGCGCCCGCATCCACTCCGCGCGGCGCGATCACCGTCAGGGTGGTCTCGTTCGACGTTACCGATCCGGCCAGCGATCCGCTCAGCCGACGCGGACCGGGACGGTCGACGGTGAAGCTGTCGTCGGCGATGAGACGAAGACGGTAACGCCCGGGCTCGAGGCAGCCCAGCTCGGAGAACCCATACTGCCAGTACGGCAGCATCGCTCCGGCCGGCACATCCAGCGTCGCGCTTTCGGCCGGTGAGAGCGCCCGTTTTCCGCCGAAGTAGAGCGTCGCGCGAAAGGTTGCTTCGTCCGGTTGTTGGGCGACTGCCATGAACGGCTCGCCGCGCTCCGGGATGACTTCGAGCGCGAACCATTGCGGTACCACGATGGGCGTGCTGCCCTGATTGCTCATTCCGATGCGCAGCGACAGCGGAAGGCCGGGCAGCGTCTCGGCCGGCTCGACCGCGAATGTCATGGCGACCGATGAAAGGTCCACCACGGGAGCGGCCGGATTTGCCGGTTCGGGCCTCCACGGAAAGATCTGCCGGCATTCCCACCGCCGGCGAGTGTTCTCGTGCAGCGCCGCACATCCCTCGTAACGTGGATATCTCTGCCGGCGGCGACGGACGCCTGGAAAGTGCCGGCGCTGGATGCGGTCGATCTCCCGGACGAGCCGGTCGACCGCCGGCAGCGACGGGACTTCCTCTTCGCACAGTCCGTAGCGCTGGCCTTCGATCCAGAAGTAAGTGACCGACGCATCGAGCACGGGGCAGCTGCTGTTCAACAGCGGCTTCAGATCGGTGTTCGCCTGCACGTCGCGAACGAGCCCTTTAACGCGCAGCAGTTCGCGCCGCGTCAGCGAACCGCACAGCGGACAACCGTGCTCGAACGGACCGATGGCGATCGTTCGATCGTCGGAGATCTCGATCGTTTTGACGATCGCTGGAACCCAGGCCGCGGCGTGCATGACGGTGACGAGGGGACGCGGCCGGCTCGCGCAGTTGCCGGCCATCCCGGGTCTCGGGACGGCCAGCAACAGCAGCGCGAGCGCCGCGATGCGCAACTAAGTTCCCGCGACGGACACATTCTCGAACACCAGCGTCGGCGTCCGGAACGAGGAGTAGGGGAAGGGATCGTTGCCGATGGCCACGAGCTTTTTCCAGAACTCGAGGTGGTTGCCGGAGAGGTTCATCTCCGCGACCGGCTCGGCGACGGCGCCGTTGCGGACGCGGAAGCCGACCACGCCGAGGGAGAAGTCGCCGGTGCCGCCGTTCGAGTTGCCACCGATGAAGCCGGTGATCAGCAGCGCCTCTTTCGCGTCCGCGAGCAGCTCCTTCTGCGACTTCGTCCCCAGCTTCCAGGCCAGGTTCGACGGCGAGCCGCTGGTCGGCGCCATCTTCAGCTTCCGCCCGTAGTACGTGTCGACGTAGTACGACTTCAGCACGCCGTTCTCGATCACCGCGCGCGGCTTCGCGGCGATGCCTTCGTTGTCGAACTTGCGCGAGCCGAACGCGCGCGGCACGAGCGGGTCGTCGGTCAGCGAGATCAGCGGGCTGACGATCTGCTGGCCGGTGCGTCCCTCGAGGAACGAGCGCTTCTGCTGCAGCGCGTTTGCGGACAGCGGGCCGGTGAGCATGCTCACCAGGCGGCCGGCGGCGCGGTTGTCGACGAGCACCGTCATCGCGTCGGTCTGGCCCTTCTTCGATCCGAGGCGCGCCAGCGTGCGCTGCGCGGCCGTCGCGCCGATCCGAGCCGGATCGGCGACGCCGTTCCAGAAGCGCGAGCCGGCGTAGTCGTACTCCTCCGGACGCCGTCCGTCGGCGTCCTTCGCGCTCACGTCCGTCGAGAGGAAGAACGACGTGCTGCGGTTCGCGCCGGAGAAGCCGTTCGACGCCACCATCCACGTCTCGACGAGGTTGGTCGAGAACGATGCGGTCACGCTGAGGATGGCCTCGGCGCCCTGCACGCCGCGCGCGGCGTCGTGCATCACCTTCGCCGCCTTGCGTCCCTCGTCGGCGGTCACGTCGAGGTACTTCGGATCCTCGAGCTGCAGATCGAGCGACGCCTGCCCCTTGTACAGCTCCGCATCCGGCAGCGCGCGGAAGGGATCGGGCTGAATCGCCTTCGCCAGCGCGACCGAGTCGCTGATGAACGTCTTCAGCGCCTCGGGGCGCAGGTCGCTCGTCGAGACGCTCGAGTAGCGCCCGTCGACGTACAGCTGCAGCCCGACGCCGCGCGTGGTCGACTCGCTGATCTTCTCGACGCGGCCGTCGCGGTATTCGAGCGAGACGTCGCGCACGCGGTATCCGCGCGCGATCGTGCCGCCGGCTCCGGCGCTCTTCGCCATCGCGATGCACGACTGTGCGATCGCGAGCATGTCGTGATCGTTGTTCGTTTTCGACATGAGCTATCCCTTCTTCTCGGCGCGGCCGCCGACCGTGATCGCCGAGACGCGCACCGTCGGCAGACCCTGCGACACCGGCACCATCTGGCCGTCCTTGCCGCACGTCCAGCCGCCTTCGTCGATCTTCAGGTCGTCCGCGACCATGTCGATCTGCTCGAGCACCTTCGGGCCGTTGCCGATGATGTTCACGTCCTTGATCGGCTTGGTGATTTTGCCGTCCTCGATCATGTAGCCGTTCTTCACATAGAACGTGAAGTCGCCGGCGCCGATGTTGACCTGGCCGTTGGCGAAGAGGTCGCAGTAGATGCCCTTCTTCACCGAGGCCACGATCTCGTCGCGCTTGTGCGGGCCGGGGAGCATGTACGTCGAGCGCATGCGCGGCATCGGCGCGAACTCGTAGCCCTGGCGGCGTCCGTTGCCGGTCGGCTTCACGCCGTAGTGCTTCGCGGAGATCGAGTCGTGCAGGTAGCTGGTGAGCGTGCCGTTCTCGACGAGCATCGTGCGGCCGACGGCGTTGCCTTCGTCGTCGACGTTGATCGCGCCGCGGGCGTTGTCCTGCGTGCCCTCGTCGACGATGCTGACGAACGGCTTCGCCACCGGCTTGCCGAGCTTGTCGGAGTAGATGGAGATGTTCTTGCGGTTGAAGTCCGCTTCCATGCCGTGACCGATGGCCTCGTGCAGGAGGATGCCCGCGGCGCCGGCGGCCATGACTACAGGCATCTCGCCCGCGGGCGGCTGGACGGCGTCGAAGAGGATCATGGTCTTGTCGACGACGTCGGTGACCATCTTGTCGAGCCGCGCCGGCGTGTAGTAGCCGATGTCGGCGCGCGCGGCGCGGTTGACGCTGTTGTTCTCGAGGCGGCCTTCCTTCTCGGCGACCACGCCGAGGTAGACGCTGGTCATCGGTTGCGCGTCCTCGACGATGCGCCCGGTCGAATCGGCGACCAGGATCACGCTGCCCTGATCCATGAAGGTGAGGTTGACCTTCTTGATCAGCGCGTTGGCCTTGAATGTCTTCTCATTCAGTCCGCTCAGCATCGATAGCTTCTGCTGCGGCCGGATGTCTTCCCACTTCACCTTGATCGGATAGCGGTTCGGCTTCGACTCCATGACCTTGAAGCGCGCCGGGCCGGTTCTGGCGGCGCCCTCGGCGATCGCCGCCGCGGTCAGCGCCGCGCGGCGCAAGCCGTCCGCGGTGATGTCCTCGGTGAAGCCGTAGCCGGTCTGGTCGTTCCTGATCACGCGCACGCCGACGCCTAAGCCCACGTTCGCGGAGGCGCGGCTCACGATGCCGTCCTCCAGCGCGAGGCTGTTCGTCACGCGATGCTGGAAGAAGACGTCCGCGTAGTCGCCGCCCTTCGACAGCGCCGCGGAGATCGTGTCGCGCACCAGCTTCTCCGTCACGCCGAAGCGCGAGAAGTAGCCGATGCCGTCGGTGGGACCGGTCTTCGCGAAGACGGTCGAGACATCGAGAAGATCGGACACCGCGACCGTCGCAATTGCCGCGGCACCGGCTCCGATTACCGTTCGCCGGGAAATCCCCGTCTCTTCGGCCATGAGACCCTCCTGCAGTTCGAGTTCGAACATTCTGAACGCGCAGGGGAGGAATTCGGGCGTTACGGTTTAGTGTCGGTCTGGAGTGCGGCGACCCAAGTCGCCGCTCTTACGCGCGACCGAGAGCGGCGACTTGCGTCGCCGCACTCCAGACCGCACGGATTCGAGACGCTGCTCGACCGCCCGCTCGGCGCGGTCGAGCGCGCGCGCGTCGGCGCGGAGGTAATAGGCGAAGTTGGCGCCGAAGAAGAGCGAGTTGAGCTCGAATGCGAGCTGCGCGGGATCGACGGCCGGATCGATGTGGCCTTCGTCGATCGCCATCGCCACGGCTTTCTCCAGCGCGCCGATCCAGTCGTCCATCAGCCTGCGCACCAGGTCGCGCACGGGGCCGGGACGGCCGTCGAATTCGAACGACGCCGCGGCGAAGAAGCAGCCGCCGGGAAAGACGCCGCGGCGCAGATACGAGAGCCAGGAGCGGCAGATGGCCATGAGGCGGGGATAGCCGCGCGGCTCGCTGAGCGCGGGGCTGTAGATCTCGTCGATGAAGCGCTTCGCCGCCGCCTCGATGGCCGCGATCTGCAGGTCTTCCTTCGAGCCGAAGTGCGCGAAGAGCCCGCTCTTCGACATCCCCAGCTCGTCGGCGAGCCGCCCGATCGTCAGCCCCTCGAGCCCTTCGAGCGACGCGAGATCGACCGCGCGCTCGAGAATGGAATGGCGGGTGCGCTCACCTTTCATGCGTACGCGGGAAGATCCTTCAAAAGCTCCTCGTGTGCAACCCGGAAGTCGCGGCTCCACTTCTGCGGCGTGCGCGAGGCTGCGTCGATGTTGACCACGCTGCGCTCGCCGCGCGCGTGCGGCACGCGGCCGTCCTCGCTCGAGCAGAGGAAGCCATAGGTGCAGGTGAAGTCGTCGAGCTCGTTAACCCAGAGGTCCACGCGCAGCGCGTTCTCATCGAACGAGACCGGCACGAGCTGCTCGATCGCGCAGTCGCCGCCCGCCGGCGCACGGCCGTCGAGCGCGATGATGGCGTGGTCGACATGCTCGACCAGGTCCAGCGGATCGGACAGAACGTTGCGAAGCGGGGAGTAGAAAACGAATTTGGGATTGAGGTCCATGAGCGTGCCTCCTTGCATCGCGAAGGAAAATAGCACGATCGTTCGTTTTCAGTCAACTCAGTCCCGATAAATGTCCACGTGGGGGACTCCGTCCGCGCCAATCCACCCCCGATACATCCCCTCGCTGTTGAACGGCATCGCGAAGTTGCCTTTGGCGTCGAGCGCGATCACGCCGCCCTCGGCGCCGGGCACAGCCTTCAGGATCTTGTTGACCACCTGGTCGGCGGCCTGCTGCACGCTCAGGCCTTTGTAGCGCATCAGGGCGGAGATCTCGTGGGCGACGCTCCAGCGGATGAAGAACTCGCCGGCGCCGGTCGCGGAGACGGCACACGACTCGTTGTCGGCGAAGGTGCCGGCGCCGATGATCGGGGAGTCGCCGATGCGGCCGTACTGCTTGTTGGTGGTTCCGCCGGTCGACGTCGCGGCGGCGAGGTTGCCGCTCTTGTCGAGCGCCACGGCGCCGACGGTGCCGAAGCGGTTCTCATCTTCGACCGCGAGGCTCGCCTGCGGCTGCTGCTCCTTGAGCAGCTCCTCCTGCAACGCTTTCCAGCGCCGCTCGGTCCAGAAGTACGACGGGTCGACGATGTCGAGGCCCATCTTCGTCGCGAAGAGCTCCGCGCCGCGGCCGGCCATCATCACGTGCTTCGACTTTTCCATCACCGCGCGCGCGGCGGTGATCGGATTTTTGATGATCGTCACGCCGGCCACCGAGCCGGCCTTGCGCGTGGCGCCTTCCATGATCGCGGCGTCGAGCTCGTTCTTCCCCTCGTGCGTGAACACCGCGCCTTTGCCGGCGTTGAAGAGCGGCGAGTCTTCCATGAAGCGCACCGTCGCCTCGACGGCGTCGAGGCTCGAGCCGCCTTTGGCCAGCACCGCCTGACCGGTGCGCAGCGCCTGCTCCAGCGCCGCGCGATACTCGCGCTCGCGCTCCTCGGTCATATTCTTCCGGTTGATGGTTCCAGCCCCGCCGTGGATCACCAGCATGAATTTCTTTGTCTCCTGCGCCCCGGCGGTAAGGACGAACATGAATGTTGCAGTGAGCAGCGCGAGTCGCTTGAACATACTTCGTACACTAGCATTGTTGATTCTCGCCGGGCCCGCACTCTACGCGCAGGCTCCGTCGGCGGATTGGCGGACGGTCGAGACCGCGCATTTCCGCGTGCACTATCCGGCCGGGTACGAGGCCTGGTCGATGCGCGCGGCGTCGCGCCTGGAGTCGATCCGGGAGGCGGTGTCGAAGGAGGTCGGCTTCGCGCCGCCGCAGACCGTCGACGTGCTGGTGATGAATCCGGTCGCGCAGGCGAACGGCGCCGCGCTGCCGCTGCTGGCGTCGCCGCGCATGATCTTCTTCGCCGAGCCGCCCGGCCCCGACGAGCAGCTCGGCGCGTACGGCCACTGGATCGATCTCCTCACCGTGCACGAGTACGCGCACACGGCGCACCTCCTGCGCCCATCGCGCAATCCGCTCGAGCGGTTTCTGCTGCCGCTCAATCCGATCACGCTGCGCGCGCCGCGCTGGGTCATCGAAGGCTACGCGACGGTGATCGAGGGACGCCTCACCGGCGCCGGCCGTCCGACCAGTACGTTCCGCGCGCTGGTGCTGCGGCGCTGGGCGGAGGGCGGACGGCTGCCCACGTACGGCGAGCTGAATTCGAGCCGCCGCTTCGCGGGCATGTCGATGGCCTACCTGATGGGCTCCGCGTTTCTAGAATGGCTCGAGCAGCATGGAGCGGCGCCCGCCTCGGGCGCCGGCGTTCGGCGGCCGGAGCGGCCGCCGCTCCACGACCTCTGGGCGCGGATGACCGCGCGAAACCGGCGCTCGTTCGAAGAGGCGTTCACCGGTGTCTTCGGCGAGCGTCCCGACCGGCTCTACGGCCGCTTTCTCGCCGAGGTCACGGCGTCGGCGATTGCCATCGACAAGGGGAGGACGCTGCAGGAAGGGGATCTGTGGCAGGAAACGCCGCGCAACTCCGGCGAGCCGGCGGTGTCGCCGGATGGGAAGCAGATCGCGGTGGTGCTTCGCGAGCGCGACGAGCCGGAGCAGCTCGTGATCTGGTCGACCGGCCCGCCGGATGAAGAAGAGAAAAAGTTCGGCGAGCGCGTCGCGAAGATGCTCGAGCGCGATCCGGAAGACGTCGCGCCGCTACGCGTGAAGCCGCTGCCGCGCAAGAACGTGCATTCGCTGACGATGCCCGACGGCGGCGACATCCTCACCCCGCGCTGGACGCGCGACGGCAAGTCGCTCGTCTTCGCGCACCGCACGCCCGACGCCGGCGGCTTCCTCCACTTCGATCTCTATCGCTGGTGTCTGGACTGCGGCAGCAGAGCTGCCGCTTTCGAAAGCGGCGGCTCCGCCGCCGCACTCCAAAGGATCACGCACCTCGCCGACGTGCACGACGCCGATCCGCTTCCCGACGGCCGCACCGCCGTCGCCGTCCGCAGCCGTTACGGCGCGACGCAGCTCGTGAACGTCGATCTCGAAACCGGCGCGGTCACGCCGCGCAACGAGGCGTCGATCGACGTCGTCTACACGCACCCGCGCGTGAGTCCCGACGGCGCGCACGTCGCCTACGTCGCACATTCGTCGGGACGCTGGACGCTTTACGTCGACGATCAGCCGCGTACGCTGCCGGGCGACGCCGCGTCGCCGGAGTGGATGTCGAACGATGCGATCGTGACCACCGTCTCCCGCGCCGGCTTCGCCGAGCTCTATCGCGGCAGCGAACAGATCACGTCCTCGCGCGGCGGCGTCTTCGATCCCGCGCCGTCCCCCGACGGCCGGGTCTTCTTCATGACCCTCGACCCTGATGGCTTCGTCATGCGAGTAGTGCGCGCCTCCGGCGCGCCTCTGGATGCGCGCGAAGACGCGCGCACCACTCCATCTCTCGTCCCCGCCATTCCCCCCCAACCCCCAACCCCCGTTCCCCTCACCGCGGAAACGCTGAACGCCCCACACGCCTACGGCCTCGGCCGCCAGGAATTCTCGACCTTCTCCTCCACCAACATCGCCCGCGGCCAGCGCGCCTTCGAAATCGGCGTGCGCCTCGGCGACGTCGTCGGCCGTCTCGACACCCTGCTCATCGCCTCGCTCGCCACCGGCGACGCGCCGCAGGGCGTCGCGCTCGCGAGCGCGTGGCGCGGCTGGCCGGTCGAGCTCCAGGCGCACGCCTTTCACACCGAGGATGACGACGGCCTCGAGCTGCGCGCGCGCTGGTCGCACTATCGCCTGACGCTGGAGGGGGGCGGGCATCTTGCCCGCCAGGCGGGCGGGACGCCCGCCCCCCTTTTCGCCAGCGCCGCGTACTCCACGCGCCAGGTTCTCGGCACGTGGCGCCTCGAGGAGGCAGCGCGCGTCGACGTCGACGACGCGCATCAGCGCGGCGTCATCCAGGCCGCGATTCGCAGCAGCTCCTTCCGTCTCGCCGCGCGTTTGCAGCACGATCGCGGCGACGACCTCGTTCTCGGCGGACTCCCGTCCTCGATCCTGCCGCGCTCGGCGTACGCGCGGCGCGTGTTCGATCCCGCGCTTCCGGTAGCGACGCTGGCCGGGACCGACTACGATGGCTGGCGCATCGAATCGAAAGTGCCTGCCTTGCCATTCACAGCTTTCTACCAGCGCCACGAGCTCGGCGGCGCGCGCATCTCGCTCTATGGACTCGAAGCCGAGCTGCATAGCGATCCGCTGCCGATCGTGAAACTGCCCGGCCTCGACGCCACGATCGGTGTCGCGCGCGCGAACGATCATACGAACTGGTGGCTCGGCCTGCGGTGGCGCCCATGATCCACATTCACAACGGCGACGTGGTCGCGCAGCTCGCCAAGCGGGCAAACATCCCCGGCGATCACATCGCCTTTCGCGAGTCGCTCATCACCGGCCCGGTCGTGCCGGGCGACGACTGGATCGAGACGCGCGCGCAGGCGCTGGCCGACCGCTACGGCGACGATCTGCTGCGCGTGCGCACCGCGGTGCTGGAACAGGAGCAGATGCTCGACCACGCGCGCTCGCGCGGCGAGATCGTGCTCTGGTTCGAGCACGACCTCTTCTGCCTCGTGCATCTCCTCTACGTCCTCGAGCGCGTCGGCGGCACGCGGGTCACCGCGGTCTGGTGTCCGACGCCGATCAGCCAGTACGACGACCGCGAGCTCTTCCTCCGTTTCGAGTCGCGCCGCGCCGTGACGCCGATGATGCTCACAACCGCGCGCAACGCCTGGCGCGCGTACACCGCACCCGATCCGGGTGGCCTGAACGCGCTCATCGCCCGCGAGGCTCCCGATTTCCCGTTCCTCCGCGAAGGTCTCGCGCTCCACGCGTCGCGTTTTCCCTCGACGCAAAACGGCCTCGGCGCGATCGAGCAGCGCATCCTCTCGGTGCTCGCCACCGGCTCGCTCGACTTCCTGTCGCTTTTCCCCCAGGTCGACACCGATCCGGCGACGTACGGCTTCGGCGATTCCGAGGTGCTGGCGACGCTGCGCGCGCTCGAGAGGAAGGGAGTGCCGCTGATCATGACCAGCGGGACGGGCCAGAAGACGATCTACTCGATCACGCCGGCGGGCGAGAAGGTGCTGCACGGCGAGATCGACGACCTTGCGATCAACGATCCCGACGCGTGGCTCGGCGGCGTCCATCTGACGAAGGAGAACGTGTGGCGCTGGGACGGCGCGACTCTGAGCCAAGTGCCCGGTTAGTACGCTTCGCGGCGACCGATGAGGTCGACCTCGCGGGCCTGCTCTTCGAGCCGAAGCGAGAGTCCGTGCGCGCCGCGGTCTTCATCCACGGCATGGGCGGGTCGTTCGAGTCGAAGCGCACGAACATCCTGGCGCGCGCGTTCACCGAGGCCGGCATCGCCTTCTTCGCCTTCAACAACCGCGGCTCGTACGTCCTGCGCCGCAGCGGCGGCATGGCGAACGAGGTCATTCGCGACGGCGTGCACGATATCGAAGGGGCGATCCGCGAGCTGCGCCGCCGCGGCTATCGCGACATCACGCTGATCGGCCATTCCACCGGCGCGAACAAGATCGCCGTCTTCGATCATTACACCCGACGCAACTTCGCCAAGCGCTACGTCCTCCTCGGCGGCGGCGACGACACCGGCCTCGCGTACCTTCACCTCGGCGCCCGCCGCTTCGCGAGCGCACTGAAGCAGGCGCGCGAGAAACGCCGCAGCGAGGAGCTCGCGCCGCGCGCGCTGGCGCCGCACGTCACGCCGCACGTTACGACATGGCGCGCGTTCTACGACATGGCCAACCCCGACGGCGACTACAACGTCTTCCCGTTCCTCGAGGTCATGCGCGGCATCCGCCTCTCTCGCCGCCCGCGCTTCCGCTACCTCCGGGCGATCCGCAAGCCGGCGCTCGTCGTCTACGGCGATCGCGACGAGTTTTGCCACGGCGACGTTTCCCGCTGCGTCTCGATCCTCGCGGATGTCGTGGGCCCGAACTTCGAGCTCGCGATCATGGAAGACGCCGACCACGGCTTCAGCGGCCGCGAAGAAGAGCTCGCGCGCCTGATCATTGCGTGGATCTAGGAGTGCGGCGGCCGAGCCGCCGCTCTTAGAGCGGTAGCTACGCTACCGCACTCCTAGACTCGCCAGCACTTCGAACGACTTCAGCTCGTGCCCCAGGAAGTTGCGGCGCACGGTGCCGGCCAGCGAGCGCACTTCCATCAGCACTTCGAGCGGCGCGGAGAATTCGGCGACGGGGAGGCGGGCGATGGCGTCGAGCGCGTCGGCGACGTCATTGCCGATCACGAACGCGTCGCGGCCCGCGCAGTTGTCGCAGACGAAGCCTTCCTTGCGCGTGTCGAAGCGCAGCGGGCGCGCCAGGGGCGCGCCGCAGTCGCCGCACGCGCGCTGTGACGGGAAGATGCCGGCCAGGCGCAGCGTCCAGATCTCCGCGTACGCGACGACGGCCATCGGCGCCGCGCCCTCCAGCAGCGCCTCGGTCGTCCGATCGAGCAGGCGATACATCAGCTCGGCCGGATCGTTCGCCGGCGCGAAGGTGTCGGCCATCTCCGCGATGTAGGTCGCGGAGACGCTGCAGATGAGGTTCTGCTGCGCCGGAAAGAGCGAGCGGACGAGGTCGACCGACTCGATGCGCACGACCTCGTCGGCCTCGAGCTCCCGGTAGCCGATGCGCACTTTCGCCAGCGGCTCGAGCGCCGCCCCGAAGCGGCTCTTGATCGCGCGCGCCCCGTACGCCCACCCCTTCCGCTTGCCGTGCTCGGGCGTGAGGAAGACCACCATCTTGTCCCGCTCGCGCGCGGGGAAGGTGTGGAGGATGATGGCCTCGCTGCGCTCGATTTTCACCGTGTCATCATAGGCGCCAATGCTCGTTCATCCCGCCGAGGCCCGCAGGCAGTTCCGCGAATTCGCGGCGGGCGAGATCACGAATGAGAATCTCGCGTACGGCGCGCTGCTGGTGACGCTCGAGGACTACCCGCGCATCGACATCCTCCATTACATCGCGGAGCTCGACGCGCTCGCGGCCCGTGCGCTGGCGCGCTGCTCGCCGGGCGAGCCGCCGATCTTCCGCCTCGGCCATCTGCACGCCGAGCTGTTCGACGCGGCGGGGTTCTGCGGCGACGAGATCAACTACTACGACCCGCGCAACGCCTACCTGCACGAAGTCATCGACCGCAAGCTCGGACTGCCGATCACGCTCTCGATCATCTTTCTCCACGTCGCCGCGAAGCTCGGGCTCGCGGCCGCCGGCGTGGGGCTGCCGGGCCACTACATCGTCAAGGTGCAGTTCGAGCTCAACGAGATCTACGTCGATCCCTTCAATGCCGGCGCGACGCTGACGCTGCCGGAGATCGGCGCGCTGATCCAGCACGTCGGCGGCGGCTCGATCCAGCTCTCCAGCGAGCATCTCCGCGCCTGGAGCGGCCGCGAGACGCTGGTGCGCGTCCTCGGCAACCTGCAGGCGATGTGGATGCGCGCCGGCGATCCGCGCAAAGCCGCCGCCGCGCGCGAGCGCATGGAGATCCTCGGCACGTGATGCTGTTCGTCACCGTCTTCGATCTCGAATCGATCCGCGCGTTGCAGGAACATCACGACGGCATCGAGCTGCGCGCCGAGAATCTCGGCGAGCTCGATCTGCACGCGCTGCGCGCGGCGACGGCGAAGCCGGTGATCCTCACGTATCGCGGCTCGCGCGTGCCGGACGTGGGCCGCGCACTCGACGCGGGGATCGACTACGTCGACGTCGAGTGGCAGGACGGTGTCGAGATCGCGGCGCCGGAGCGGACCGTGCTCTCGCATCACGACTACGAAGGGATGCGCGACGTCGAGGCGATCTTCGCGAAGATGCGCGCGCGCGGCTGCGCGTTCACCAAGCTCGCCGCGACGCCGCGGAACTTCGCCGACAACGAGCGGCTGCTGCGGCTCCTGCCGGGAACGGTGATCGGGATGGGGGAGCGGGGGCTCTACTCACGCATCCTCGCGCCGTTCCTCGGGTCGGAGCTCGTGTTCGTCGCCGCCAACACGATCGCGGCGCCGGGACAGCTGACTCTGGAGCGCGCGCTGGCGATCTACGGGGCAGAACGCTCAACGCTCGAGGCTGAACGCGTGTTTGCCATCGTCGGAAATCCGGCCGGACACAGTTTGTCGCCGACGATTCATAACGCGCTCTTTCGGGAGAAGGGTGTGGCCGCCGCATACACGATCGCGTCGATCGAGTCGTTCGATGAGATCACGGATGCGTTCCTCCGCGGCGAGCCCTGCGGCCTCAGCGTGACCGCGCCGTTCAAGGGGGACGCGTTCGCGTTCGCTGTGTCTCGTGGGGCCTCGGTGGGAGAGAACGCGCTTCGCGCGAGGGCGGTAAACACGCTCGTGAACGTGCGCGGGACGATCATCGCCGATAACACAGACGTCGACGGCTTCGCCGCCCTCCTGTCGTCCCTGTGGAGCGGCGGCCGCTCCCGGCCGCCGGCGGCCGAAGCGGCCGCCGCTCCACAAGTACGAGCAGCCGTCGTCGGCGCCGGCGCCACCGCCCGCGCCGCCCTCGTCGCGCTCGAAGACGCGGGCATTCCCGCGACGGTTTTCAACCGCACCGTCCGAGAGGGCGTACGCCCCCTCGCGGATCTCGCGAGCTTCGACGGCAATCTGCTCATCAACACGCTGCCGGGCGGCGTGGAGGTCGCGCTGCCGCCGTGCGAGCACGTGATCACCGCCGCGTACGGCGGCGGGAACACGAGCGGGCTGGCCTTGCTTCACGCACAGGCGAAGCGGCAGCATCAGCTCTTCATGAAGGTGTTCGATGGACTTTGACGTGATTCCGGTCGTGCGCGAGCTGAGCGCCGACACGCTGACGCCGCTGGTGGCCTTCGCGGCGCTGAGTGGCGAGAACGACGAGGCGTTTCTCTTCGAGAGCGTCGAGCGCGGCGAGAATGTCGGCCGCTACTCGTTCATCGGCTTCGAGCCGCGCCGTAACCTGCGCATCGACGCAACGACCGCGGATCCGGTGCAGCTGCTCAACGGCGAGCTCGTGCCGCTGCGCGTCAAAGACGAAGAGCGTCTCCCGCCCTTCTTCGGCGGCGCGGTCGGCTACTTCGGCTACGGCGCCGGGCGCTGGAGCGAGCGCATTCCCGACACGCATCCGAACACGCTCGGCATCCCCGACGCGAAGCTGCTCTTCTTCGACAACGTCGTGGTCTTCGACCACGTGCGGCAGCGGCTCTACATCGTCGCGAACGTCTTCACCAAAGACGGCTCGCTCGAAGACGCCGAGCGCCGCCTCGAACGCGCCGCGGAGCGGCTGCGAAGCGCGAGCGTCGAGCCGCTCGCCTTTCCGCACGACGCGCCCGCGGCGGCGTTCCTCTCCAACTTCACGCGCGACGCGTTCGAGCAGATGGTCCGCGACGCGAAGGAGGAGATCGTCGCCGGCGAGATTTTCCAGATCGTCGTGTCGCAGCGCTGGGAGACGGACTTTCCGACAGCCGAGGCGCTGACGCTCTACCGCACGCTCCGCTCGATCAACCCGTCGCCGTACATGTTTCTCCTGCGCACGAATGAATGCACGCTCGTCGGCGCATCGCCGGAGATGCTCGTGCGTGTGACCGACGACGTCGTTGAAACGCGCCCCATCGCCGGCACACGCCCGCGCGGAGCGACGCATGAAGAGGATCTGCGTCTGGAGAAAGCGCTCCTCGATGACCCGAAAGAGAATGCCGAGCACCTGATGCTGGTCGACCTCGGGCGCAACGATCTCGGCCGCGTCTGCCGCAGCGGCTCGGTCGAGGTCTCCGACTTCAAGCACGTCGAGCGCTACAGCCACGTCATGCATCTCGTCACCGACGTGCAAGGCCGCCTGCGCGAAGACAAGACGCCCGTCGATGCGTTCCTGGCCTGCTTTCCCGCCGGAACTGTCAGCGGCGCGCCGAAGATCCGGGCGATGGAGCTGATCGACGGATTCGAGACCGTCCGCCGAGGACCGTACGCCGGCGCGGTCGCCTACTTCAGCTTCAACGGCAACCTCGACTCCTGCATCACCATCCGCACGATCACGCTCGCGAACGACCGCGCGTACGTGCAGGCCGGAGCGGGCATCGTCTACGACTCCGATCCCGCGACCGAATACGAGGAGAGCGAGAACAAGAGCGCGGCGCTGAAGCGGGCGATCTCGATCGCGAAGGCGCTGGTCGACGGTTAATGCGCCGCGCTGCGCCTGCGCGGCGGCGCGGCCGGGCCGAACTCCACCACACGCATGAACGTCCGGAACTCCTGCTGCTCGTTGTACCGGCGATAGAAGACGAGAAACTGCGACTGCGGTCCCGGGAACGTAACCGGTCCTTCGAAAAAGGTCGCCTGCACGTGGATCGGAATCGCCTGAGTGGAGAGGAGGTCGCCCGACGCATTGAGCGCCATTCCGAAAATCCCGGAGGTCGGGTAAGCACTGTCCTTCGCCACGACGAGAAAGTGGTTGCCGTCCCAGGCGGCGGACGCAGTGATGATCGTACCGGAAACGACCGGATCGACCTTCGCGCCATCACCCAACACCGCGCCGGATACATGGACGCGCTGTGCGCGCATCGCGAGGCCGTCGCTCCATGCGACGAGAAAATCCCGGCCGTTCGTGGCGATGGACGGTGAGTAGCCTTCCGGCGAGAACTCGAAGCCCGCGGGGTCGAGAATCTCGAGTTGCGGATCGAGGCGCGTCGCACGCAGTCGCACGTTGGAGACGCACGGAAAGAACACCGTGGGCTCGCAGCCGTAATAGTCTTCCCAGACCAGCAGCAGGTCAGTCGCCGTCGCGCCAAGGGAGACTCGACCCGGCCAAGGCCTCGGCGTGCTGGTGATGACGCGGCTCGCAGCGACCGCGCCATCATGGATCCTGGCGACGACGATCGCGCTCGGATTGGTTTCCGTGATCCACCAGGCGATGAACTCGATGCCGTTCCATTTGACGTTGCACGAATCTCCCTCCGCGAGAACCGTCGGGTCTCCGATCCGTGCGAATGACTTCGTCAGTCTGCGCGCGACGATCCTGCCGGGAAACGCGGTGGTGAGCAGCAGGAGCTCCTGGCCGTCGAACGCCACGCCGCCGACGAGCTCATTCTCCGCGAGCCGCAGAGCCGGACCGTGCAACTGGCCGTCGAGTCCGACCGCCGCGGCGAACAACCCGGCGTCGTCTCCCCAGAATACGGCGAAAGATTGTCCAGTCCAGACCGCGGCCGGATCTGTCCTCCCTCCCTCGACGGAGACGGAGTTGGAGAGCAGGCGTTCGGGCGTGACGCGCTGCGCCAAGACGGAGACCGTGAAGAGGAGCGAAACCACAAGTCGTCGGACCACGGAGTTATTGTAATTCTGGCCGCTGCGGCGTCGAGACGAATCGCACCTTTTCGAATCCAACCGTGTGCAAGAACTCCGACATTTTCTTCTCGCCGCTCTGCTTCGCGATCGTGAGCACGCCCTTTCGCAGCGCCTCCGCGCGGATGTTCTCCTCGGCATGCTGCCGCGCGCGCGTTTCCAGGTCGATGTCGCGCCGCCGCAGCACGCCGGTATTGCGCGCGATCACGCGCGACTCGTTGTTGTCGACGCGCGTCACCAGGATCTGAGCGGGCGGGAGGCGGAGGTTCAGCGTGCCGTCGGGCGAGCGCCACACATCTTTCTGCTCGAGGCGCGCGAGATCGATGCCGGCGATCACGTCGCCTGCCGCGAGGAACGTGATCTCGTCGCCGGCAAGCGCATCCGGAACCATCTTGTACGTCTGCGACACGCGGCCGACGTGGATCACGTGCATCGACGCGGTCTCGAGCCGCTGCAGCTCGCGCACCTGCGTCACCAGCGCCGCCACGTCAATGGTCTTCTCCTGCGGCGCCAGGATCTCCTGCTGGATGGTCCGTTTGGCGATGCGCCAGACCACCAGCGCGGTGCCGGCCACGAACGCGCCAATCAGCACGACGACCAGGAGCGCGATCAGAAGTTGGTTTCTTTTCATTGGCTTGACTCAGTAGTGGCGCTGCCGCCGATGTTGTGCTACTGTTTCCAGCCTCCCGGTAAGGTTCAAGGAAGCGTCCAAGCGGCCCCTCGAGACCCTCCGGCTTCGGCCTGCTTCACAACTCCAGCGCTTCCCCCGTCAGCTGCCGGTACGCTTCGAGATATTTCCAACGCGTCTTCTTCACCACGTCGCGCGGCAATTCGGGTGCCGGCGGGTTCTTGTCCCACCCCGTCGTCTCCAGCCAGTCGCGCACGAACTGCTTGTCGTACGACGGCGGATTCTTTCCGACGGCGTATTGATCGGCGGGCCAGAAGCGCGAGGAGTCGGGCGTCAGCGCCTCGTCGATCCAGACGATCCGGTCATCCATCAGCCCGAACTCGAACTTCGTGTCGGCAATGATGATGCCGCGCGAGAGCGCGTAGTTCGCGGCCTCGTCGTAGATCTCCAGCGTGAGGTCGCGCAGCTTCGCCGCCAGCTCTTCGCCGACGATTCCCGCCATCCTCTCGAAGGAGATGTTGATGTCGTGGCCGGTGTCTTCCTTCGTCGCCGGCGTGAAGATCGGATGCCGCAGCTTGCTCGCCGTCGTCAGTCCCGGCTCGAGCTCGATGCCGCACACCGAGCCCGACTCTTTGTACTCCTTCAAACCGGAGCCGACGAGATAGCCGCGCGCGACGCACTCCACCGGCACGACCTTGCACTTTTTCACCAGCACGCTGCGGCCGCGCAGCTCTTCATGCTTGCGGATGTCGTCCGGGAATCGCTCGAAGTCCGATTCGAGCAGGTGGTTCTCGAGTCCGGTGAAGCGCTGGAACCAGAAGTTCGAGATCTGCGTGAGGATCGTGCCCTTGTCGGGGATGCCCGGCGAGAGCACGACGTCGAAGGCGGAGATGCGGTCGGTGGCGACGAAGAGGTAACGGTCGCCGAGGTCGTAAACGTCGCGCACCTTGCCACGGCGTGCGAGAGGGAAGGGGAGCGTGGTCTCGGTGATCGCGGCGCTCATGAGGGGCGCATTGTAGAACGCCCCGCGGAGTGGTGCGCGTCTCCGGCGCGCCGGGAGGCGCGCACCACTCCAGCCTGTTACTGCGTGATCCGGTAGCCCTTCGTCTCGCGCGTCAGGCGCGCGGTGCCGAGGCGCTCGGCCTGTGCGCGCACGCCGCGCGCGTAGGCGGAGTCGATCTTCTTGCCGATCGAGGTCGGATCGTTCTGCAGCGAGGCCGACTGCGCCTTCGAGAACAGCGAGCTCGCGCTCGCGAGCAGCGCCGGCGACTGATACGACGGATCGCCCGACTGCGGATCGATCGTCGACGTGTAGGGGAAGACCACCGCGTAGTTCTCGTTGCTGTTCTTGCACGGATCGACGATGTAGAACTCGACCGACGCCGCCTCGGTATCGACCGGCAGGCGGTCCTGGAAGTGGCCGAGCGGCGGCAGGCCGAACGGCGCCTGGTTGAGGATCGTGTGCCCGTCGGCGTCGTACGCGCTCACGCGGAGCGTCACGTTGCAACGCCCGAGGTTCACTGCGCCGATGTTCGTACGCCAGCCCGAGGCGTTGCGGATGTTCTGCGCGACCGAGGTGATGCCGTCGTCGAGGAGACCCGTCCAGATGCCCGGCACCACGGTGCCGAAGGTTCCGCTGTGCGCGTTGTTATAGGTGCTCGTGGTCACGAGGAACGCGCGCGCGAGGGCGTTGTTCGGCACCGTCGGGTTGTCCTCAGCGAACGTCGCCACGAGCAGCGCGCCGCCGGCGTTGCTCAGCCCGAAGAGGTCATCGAGGATGTTGTCGGAGAAGGCGAGGGAGTTCGCCGGCACCGGCACGAGCTCCTCGAATCCCTGCGTGCCGCCGGTCGGGATGAACGTGACGCTGACGTTGAGATCGTGATCGAGCTGCGGATTGAAGAGGCTGAACTGCGTCGCCCATCGCGTGCCGTTCGCGCCGCCCTGGTTCGCCACCGCCGGAATGACGTAGGTGTCGTTGACCTGCGCGGCGAGGGGAAGCGAGACGAGAATGAGGAGTGCTGCCGGGAGCAACAGTCTGGTGGTTTTCACGGTCGATCCTTTCAACTACGCTACCTTCGCGCGGGCTCAACTGCAGCCGCGGTGCCGCGATCGAACCATGTACTTTCAATGACTTAGGCGAGCGCGGGCGAATGCCACGTCTTCGTCACGCTACACTACCGTCCATGAATCAGATCAGCGACCGTCTGCGCGGACTCGTGCAGTCCGACATCCGCCGCATGTCCCGCGAGTGCGAGCGCGTCGGCGGCATCAACCTCGGCCAGGGCATCTGCGATCTGCCGACGATCCCCGAGCTCGTCGAAGGCGCCTGCGACGCGATCGCGTCGTCGAAGGCGACGTACTCGAAGTTCGAGGGCATCGACCTGCTGCGCGAGCGGATCGCGAAGAAAATCGCGACGTTCAACCGGTTCGAAGTCGATCCCGCGCGCGAGATCGTGGTCACGGTCGGCTCGACGGGCGGCTTCGCGGCCGCCGCGCTGGCGACGCTGAACGCCGGCGACGAAGTCATCCTCTTCGAGCCGTACTACGGCTATCACCTCAACACGCTGAAGGTCCTCGGCGTCGAGACGAAGTACGTCCCGCTGAACCTGCCCGACTGGTCGATCGACTTCGACGCGCTGCGCGCGGCGTTCGGTCCGAAGACGCGCGGCATCGTGGTCTGCACGCCGTCGAATCCGTGCGGAAAAGTGTTCACGACCGACGAGCTGCGCAGGATCGCGGAGCTCTGCCGCGAGTTCAACGCCTGGTGCTACACCGACGAGATCTACGAGTACATCGTCTACGACGGACGCAAACACGTGTCGATGGCCTCGGTCGACCGCGACGTGACCATCACCATCAGCGGTTTCTCGAAGACGTTCTCGGTGACGGGATGGAGGATCGGCTACGTCGCCGCCGACGCGCGGGTCTGCGCGTCGATCGGCCTCGTGAACGATCTCTTCTACGTCTGCGCGCCGACGCCGCTGCAGTGGGGCATCGCCCGCGCGCTCGAGATCGGCGAGGAGTACTACCGCAACCTCGCCGCCGACTACGAGAAGAAACGCGACCTGCTCGCGGCGGCGCTCACCGACGGCGGCTTCCAGCCGTTCGTGCCGCAGGGCGCGTACTACATGCTCGCCGAGATCCCCGACGGCTTCGCCGACGCGCGCGAGGCGGCGATGGCGCTGATCGAGGAAGCGGGCGTGGCTTCGGTGCCGGGCCCGTCGTTCTACGCGTCGGCGCGCGGCGATCGCCTGCTGCGCTTCTGCTTCGCGAAAGACTTCGCGGCGCTGGAAGAGGCCTGCCGACGTGTGCGCGCGTTTTCAAACGCGCGCGTTACTTCTTCCTAGCTTCGCGCAGGTCCGCGAGGATGTCTTCCGCGTGCTTCGCGGTGTCGACCTTCTTGTAGATCTTCCTGATCCTGCCGTCGGCGCCGATCCAGTACGTCCTGCGGGCGATGCCCCAGGTGCGGCGGCCGTACATGTTCTTCTCTTTCCAGACGCCGTACATCTTCGCGACGTCCGCGGTCTGGTCCGACAGCAGCGGGAAGTTGAGGTTGTACTTGCCGGTGAATTTGTCGTGGCTCTCGAGGGGATCGGTGGAGACGCCGAGGACGACCGCGTGCTCTTTGGTCAGGTCCGACTCGTGATCGCGGAACGAGCACGCCTCGGCGGTACAGCCCGGAGTGTCGTCCTTCGGATAGAAGTAGAGGATGACGTCCTTCCCCTTGAAGTCCTTCAGCGACATCTCTTTTCCACGCGTCGACGGCAGCCGGAAGTCCGGCGCCATGTCGCCCACCTTCGGCTCATAGAAGTCCTGCATGCGATGTCTCCTAACTCAGCACTTTCTCGGCAACCAGCAAGGCGTTGAGCGCCGAGCTGCGGCGCAAATTATCGCAAACCGCCCAGACCCAGAAGCCGCCGGGAATCGCGGCGTCGGCGCGCACTTCCGCGATCAGCACTTCGTCTTTCCCGGCCGCGTCGATCGTCCCGAACTCCTGATCGCCTTCCGGGAATCCGATTGCGGGATTCGCTTTCAGCGCATCGGTGATCTTCGCGGCGTCGAGCGGATCGCGTGTCTTGATGAACAGCGAGAACGTGTGTCCGTGAAAGATCGTGCCCTGCGTGATCATCAGCGCGAGCTCGGTGCGCGGATCGACGAGCGCGCGGAGCTGCGAGACGATGAATGCTTCATTGCGCTCGGCCGCGGGATAGAGGTTGAACGCCAGCTGGCGGTCGAACACGCCCTGCTTCACGGGCTGGATGTTCAACACGGCGACGGTCTGCTGCGCGAGCTCTTCGACGCCTTCCTGGTCGAACACCGACGCCGGCTGGATCACCGTCGCGGTGCACGACTCGACGGGACTGATGCTCTCGATCTGATGGAGGATCAGCGCGATCGGAATCGCGACCGGGTGCGGCGAGATCAGTACGGTCCCATCCGCGTCATCCAGGTTGATGCCGGCGACGACGAGCTTTCCCTCGACCGCCGACGGCTGCGAAAGGTCGAGGGTGGTGAAGGCGTCATCGCCGGCGCGCTCGATCCATTCGCGATTCGCCGCCGCGGGACCGCAGAAGAAGACGAGGTCGCAATCTTCCAACTCGTCGTCGGACACCGGCGTCACGACCGCCGGCTCGTCGCCGACCTCGGTCAGCGCTCCGGCCGCCGCACCGGTCGAATCGAGCAGCGTGATTTTCGCGAACGGAAACTCATGATCGCGCAGGATGGTCTTGATCTCGTTGCCGACCAGCGTCAGCGGGTTGACGATGCCGAGACGGTAGCCGTTAGGGGATTTGGGTTGCGCCATGTGCGGCGCGTTGTATCACCGCAGTCTCAGAGTCTCAAAGTTGCAAAGTCTCAAAGAGCTTCTGCGGAAGGAGGTCCTTCCGGGGGACTTTGAGGCTCTGAGACTTTGAGACTCTGAGACTCGGGCGGTGGGGCGGGTGCCTTCGGAAACGCGATCGACCACAGCTTCGCCAGCGGCCCCGACACGAGATACGCGATCGCTCCGGCGAACCAGAACTCGCGCGGCCACTTGAAGGCGATGCCGAGGAACGCCGCCAGCAGCAGGAAGTACATCAGCGAGCGCTCTTTCTGGAGCGCCATGCCCTTCTGGCTGCGATAGCGGATCGGCGACACCATCGCGAACGCGGTCACGATCGTCAGGACCATCACCACGATCGCAAAGCGGCGGTCGGTCACCGGCGCCGGCGCGTAGAAGATCATCGACGCCAGCGTGAGCGCGCCGGCGGGAATCGGCAGTCCGACGAAATAGCGGTAGTCGGTCTTTCCGGTGATGACGTTGAAGCGCGCCAGGCGCAGCGAGCCCGCGGCGAGGAAGAGAAACGCGATGCCGCCGCCGAGTCTCTCGAAGACGTGCAGCCCCCACGCGTAGACCAGGACCGCCGGCGCGCAGCCGAACGTCACCACGTCCGCGAGCGAGTCGTACTCCTTGCCGAACTCGCTGGTTGCGCCGAGGGAGCGGGCCACGAGACCGTCGAACGTGTCGAAGATCGCGGCGAAGAGGAGCGAGAGGCAGGCCGTCTCGAAGAAGTCGATCGCCGCGTCGGTGCGCCCGAGGGTGATCGCCTCCATGGCGCGCGTCGAATAGATGATCGAGCGAAAGCCGAAGAAGACGTTCAGGACGCTCAGCGACGTCGGGAGCACGTAGATCCCGCGCCGTACATTCGCTTTCGTCGGTTTGATCATCGTTCTGTCATGGGGATGAGACTCCACTCCTCGAGTGCCGAGTCGCACTCGCAAATGGCGCGCCGGAACCGCAGTGAACTACGCGACGTGTGCCGAATCGAATGACCGGATGCGCTCGGCCATCTGATCTTTGAGGCGGAGTTTTCGCTTCTTCAACGTTTTCTCTTCCATCTCCTCGTCGACGGTGATGTCCGTTTTCCCGGTGAGCTCGCGCAGGCGGTTCTCGCACATGCGATGCTCCTCGGCCCAGGTCCGGAACTCGGGATCCGCGTCGGCGAGGGTGCGTTGAATCTCAGCGAAATCTGACATCGAATTTCCTCCTTCGATTACCAATCCGCGAGACTGATTCTAGCATTCTGCCAACGCCTGTTTGTGTGCGCTGTAAATCATGTTCGTGCAGTCGCTTACGCTACAATCCCGGCCGTGCGCGCCGTCCGGATCGCGACCGCAATCGTCTTCGCGACTGCTCTTCTGTCGCCTCTCCAGCGCGAGCTTTTCGCGGGGGACGAGACCAAGTACAGCCAGGTCGTGCGCGAGATGCGCGCGGGTGCGTTTTTCCTGCCCACGCTCGAGGGCAGCCCGTTCACGCACAAGCCCCCGCTGCACTTCTGGATCGTCGATCTGCTCACCTATCCGTTCGGCGTCTATTCGATCTGGCCGTTCGTGATTCCGTCGCTGATCGCGTTCGCGCTGCTGCTCTGGCTTCTCTGGAAAATCGAGGGACCGCCGGCGGCGTTCGTCTGCGGAACGTCGCTGATGATGTGGGGCTCCGCGCAGACCGCGCGGATGGATGTGTCGTTCACCGCGCTGCTCGTGTATGCCGCGTGGATGCTGCAGCGGGCGTTTGATGATGGTGAGCGGACGCTCTTACGCGCGGGACTGGCGACCGGAATCGCGACGCTGGTGAAGGGGCCGATGGCGCCGGTGATCATCGTGTGCCTCTTCGCGTTCGAGGCGCTCCGCCGACGCCGCGCGCCGAAGGACAACTACGCGCTGGCCATCGGCGCGATGCTTGGGATTCCTCTGGTCTGGCTGGCGAGCGCGGTGGCGGTCGGCGGGCGCGCGTACTTTCACGAGGTGTTTTTCAAGCAGACCGTCGGCCGCGCCGTCGGCTCGTGGGTCCATCAGTCGCCGCCGTGGTTCTACGTGCTGCGCGCGCCGATGACGCTGTTGCCATGGTTCTTCCTGCTCGTTGTGGCCATCGTGGCGATTTATAAGCGCAACGACGAGCGCGCGAAGTTTTACGTCAGTTGGATCGCCGCCGTGATCGTGCCGTACTCGCTGCTGTCGTCGAAGCTCGACGTCTACATGATGGCCATGATTCCGCCGGTGGCGCTGGCGATCGCGCGGCTGCTGTCCGACGAGCATCGCTGGGGAAAGATCGCGAACGCCGTGATGGCTGCGATTTTTCTCGCGATCGGAATCGCTGGCCTGTTCGTGCAGCGTCCGGAGCTCACGCCGCCCGTTCGCGTGCTCTTCGTGATCCTCGGAGTCGCGGCGCTGATTGCGCTGGTCGTGACGATGCGCGGACGCCTCGTGCATTCGACGCTCGCGCTCGGATTCGTTCCACTCGCCGCGCTCGTGTACGCGGCGACGGCGCTCGTGCCGCTCGCGAACAAGATGGCGTCGACCAGGCCGCTGGTTCGCGTGCTGATCGCGCAGAACGTGCCGCCGGAAGAGACCGCGCTTTTTGTGTCCCCACATCTCTGGGCTCGCGGCATGCCGCCCGAGCTGGCGCGCGTGCACTACGTCAATGCCGAAGAGTTGCGGCGGATCGAGCCGCCGCGGCTGATCGTCGCGCGGCGCAAGAACTCCGGCGAGATCCGCGACGTCCTGCGCGGCTACAGGCGGGTCGGCGAGCTGCAGATGATCGGAAAGTGGTTCGATGTCTATCGAAGGTAAACGCCGCTACGCGAGCGCGGCGTTCGTGACGCTGCTGATCCTGTCGGTGTTCTGGCCGTCGCCGGTCGTCTCCGCGAACCGGCTCTGGTTCGGCTCGCCGCTGGCTGTCGATGATCTGTCGTTCCTCGGGCGCGAGGCGCCGTCGTGGGATGTGGTGTTCTGGTTTTTTGCGGGGATCTTGCTGCTGGTCATCGTGCAGACGGCGGAGGCGGAAAGCGGCGGCGTTGCCGCCGCAGTCCAAAGTGTGCGCGCGATGCGGTTTGAGCGGCGGTTGTGGCCGCGGGTTGCGATCGGGTTGATCGCGGGCGCAATTGCGACGACGCTGGTTTGGCTGCTGCTCGACGCGCCGGTGCTGGCGTGGGCCGAGGGAGTGCAGTCCGATTTCACGGAAGACGTGATCCGAATCCTCAATCGCTTCGGCGGGGGGATGAATCCGGTGCTCATCGTGGCGTTCTTTCTCGTGGCCGGCATCGCCTACGCGCAGCGGCGGTGGGTGTCGTACGCGCTGGCCATGGCGCTGGCCGGCCTCGGCGCGGGCATCGCCGGCCAGATCGTCAAACAGCTCGTCGGCCGCGCGCGTCCGGAGCTGTGGCTCGGACCGTCGCACTACGCGCCGGGATCATCGACGTCGTTTCCGAGCGGCCACACCGTCGGCGCGTTCGCGCTCGCCGGCGTGCTGGTCTTCGCCTCGCGCAACCTCCCGCTGCGCGTCATCGCGCTGCTGCTCGCGGCGGCGGTCGGGATGTCGCGCATCCTCGCGTTCCGCCACTGGATGTCCGACGTCACCGCCTCCGCGGCGGTCGGCCTCCTCGCCGCCTGGGTCGCCGTCTCCGTGATCCCGCTCACAAAATCCCCGGAAGCTCAACCGTAGAATCCGGCTGCCTTTTGCAGAGAGGGTGTGTCGATGGAACGGCTTTCACTGATCAACTACGACGTCCTGCGCGAGCTTTGCGACCATTGCCGCAAGGAGCGCTTCCACTTTGTCCCCATCGGCGCGGCGCCGGCAACCGGCAAGTGCAAGAGCTGCGGCGCCGAGTCGAAGCTCGCCGACATCAGCGACACCGCCGTCTGGCGCCTCATGACCGGCCCGGGCGGGGAAGTCGTCGTCGTGCCGTTGATCGCCAAGACGGCGGTCGCGAAGTCGGCGTAAGGATCTCGCTTCCTCGCTTCGCGATGTTACTTATCGCGCCGTACCATTAATGGCAGTGGCTACTGCGCCGTTTCCTGAAACCATCCGTGCGCGTGTGAAGTCGCTTGTTGGCGGCGAGATCAATCAGCGCTTCGATCGTGGCGACGGTGGGCCGGGCGGTTGGTGGATCGTTAATGAACCCGAGTTGCACCTCGGCGATGACATGCTTCGGCCGGCGATTGCCGGCTGGCGTCGCGAGCGGATGCCGACATTTCCCGAGGCACCGTGGTTTGATGTCGCGCCCGATTGGGTCTGTGAAGTCGTTGCCTCCGGTTACGTAGGCGGCGGACGTACGAAGTGGCCGCGATACGCGCAGCTCGGGATTCCACACGGATGGATCCTCGATCTCAGCGGGAAAGATGTCGAATGCTACCGGCTCGAAGGAGCCTACTGGCTGTACGCGTCGGCGCACGAGGACAGCATCCGTGCCGAGCCCTTCGACGCATGCGAGATCAACTTGGCGTCCCTCTGGATCGATCCGGAGGTCGACGCTACCCCTCAATCTCCGCAAAGTTGACCGACACGAGGCGCGAGCAGCCGGCCTCCTCCATCGTCACGCCGTAGAGCACGTCCGCGGCTTCCATCGTGCGGCGGGAGTGGGTGATGACGATGAACTGGGTGTCGCGGGACATGTCGCGCACGAGGCGGACGAAGCGTTCGGTGTTCACTTCGTCGAGCGGCGCGTCGACCTCGTCGAGGATGCAGAACGGCGAGGGCTTGTAGCGGAAGATCGCGAAGAGGAGCGCGATCGCGGTCAGCGCGCGCTCGCCGCCGGAAAGCAGCGCGATCGACTGGTTTTTCTTTCCGGGCGGCTGCGCGATCAGCTCGATGCCGCTTTCGAGGACGTCTTCTTCGTCGAGCAGCTGCATGCGCGCGCTGCCGCCGCCGAAGAGGGACGTGAAGATCTCGCCGAAGTAGGCGTTCGTGGCGTTGAAGGCGTCGCGGAACAGCTCGCGCGAGGTGAGGTTGATCTTGCGGATGGTCTGGCGCAGCGACTCGATCGAGTTCACCAGGTCGTCGCGCTGCGTGCGCAGGAACGACTCGCGCTGCTCGAGCTCCTGATGCTCTTCGATCGCGAGCACGTTCACCGGTCCGATGCTCTCCAGCTTCTCGGCGAGCTTCGTCACTTCGACTTCGAGCGACGCACGCGCCTCGTCGTCGGCCGGCGGCTCGACGTCGGCGAGCGCGTCGATGCCGGCGTGCAGGTCGAGCGAGATCTGCTCGCGCAGCAGGTCGAGGGCCGACTTGGCGCGGTCGACGCGGCGCTCGGACTCGAACAGCGCGTCCTTGGCGGTGTTCCACTGGTCGCGCGACGCGACCGCGCGCGCCTCCAGCTCCTGCACGCGCGACTCGAGATCGGCGGCTTCCGCCTCGAGCGCCACGCGCATCTCCGAGAGGTCGTGCAGTTTCGCCAGCGACTGTTCGAGCTGGCCGCGCGCGTCCTCGGAGGCGGCGCCGGTCTCCTGCTGTTTGCGCAGCAGCGTCTCGATCTCCTGCTGCAGCTGCGTCGCGCGCGATCCCAGCGAGATCACGATGCGGGAGAGGTTCTCGTGCTCGCGCTGGATGGCGTTCACGTTGCCCGACGCGCTCTCGACGTCGACGCGCGCCTTCGACGCGACCTCGGTCACTTCCTCGAAGCCGCTGCGCGAGCCGGTCAGCTCTTCGTCGTGGGCGCGGATGCGCTCGTGCAGCTCCTGCTCGCGCGCCTGCAGCTCTTCGAGCTCGGCGATGGCGGCGTTCTTCCGCGCCAGCAGCTGATCCTTCTCTTCCGCGTACAGCGTCTGTTCTTCCGAGGCCACGGCGAGGTCTTTCTCGAAGCGCTGCAGCTCGGCGCCGGCGCGCTCGCGATGGTTGTGCCGCTCGCGCAGCTCCTGCTCCGCCGTCCGCGCGCGCTCCTCGGTGAGGATGCGCGCGTCATCCGCGGCGCGCAGCTCTTCCTCGAGCGCCTGCAGCTCCGCGGCGATGCCGCTCGCGCGCGTTTCCTCGGTGCCGAGGAACGCCTCCAGATCGGCGATCTCGCGCTTGATCGAGAACACGCCCGGCGTCGCGCCCTCGGTCTTGCCGCCGATGACCAGCGGGCCGCGCACGATGTCGCCCTCGAGCGTGACGAACGTCGCGTGCGGACGCTCCTTCGCGCGCTCCATCGCCTCGCCGAGCGAGCCGACGATGTAGGCCTCGGGGATGGCCAGGCGCACCGCATCGGCGACGGCGCCTTCGCCCATCACCGAATGCGCGGCGTCGCCGCGGCGCGTGCCTTCACCCTGCGCGGCGTAGTCGAGCGTGATGAACGCGCCGCGTCCCGCGCCGCGCTCGCGCAGGCGGCGGATGGCCTCCGACGCGGTCGTGTTCGACTCGACCACGACTGCCTTCGAGACTTCGCGCAGCAGCGTGTCGAGCGCCGCCTCGTACCCGGCTGCGGCGTGAACCGCTTCCGCGGCGCTCATCGCATTAGGGATTAGCTCGAGGATCGCGCGGCGCACGTCCTCGTCCTGCGCTTCCAATGACGCGAGCAGGCCGCGCAGCGAATCAATCTTGTAAGTGGTCTGCGACACGCGGTCGCGTGTGCCGGAGAGCGACTCGCGCAGCGCGTCGCGATGCGTCAGCAGCTCGTCGCGCAACGTCAGCGCCTCGCGCGCGTGCTGTTTCGCCAGCTCGAGCGCCTCGTCCGCGTCGCGCACCGACTGCTCCCAGTCGTTCATCTGCACGCGCGCTCCGTCGCGGCTCTCGGCCGCGCGCCGGGCGCTCTCGGTCAGCTTGGTCAGGTAGAACTCGCACTTTTCGACGGCGATCTCGATCTGATGCACCTGGTTGCGCGACTCGGAGATGCGGGCGATGGTGCGCATGAGCGACTCGCGCGCGTCGGCCAGCGACTTCTCCTGCTGCCGCACCGCGTCCGCTTTTTCCTGGCGGTCGCGCTCGACTTGGTCGGCGATCTCGCGCAGCTGGTTGCGCTCCGCGCGCGCCGACTCAAGCTGCTGCGTCTTCTCGTCGAGCGCCGCCTGCTGCTCCGCGCCTTCCTGCGCGAGCGTGTCGATCTGCCCGCGCGCGCCGTCGATGCGCTGCACCAGATCGCCGAGGTTCGTCTCGGATTGCTGGAGGAACGAGCGGAGGCGCTCGACCTCGCCGGAGAGGCCGGCGATCTCTTCGCGCACTTTCGACGCGCGATGCGAGCGGTCGGTGTGCACGGTGCGCGTCTCGGCGAGCTCCGACTCGTCGCTGCCGAGCTGCGCGGCGAGCTCCGATTCCGAGGCCTGCGCGCCCGCGAGTCCGCCGTTCGCCGCTTCTTCCTCGAGCTGCGCGGCGACGATGCGTCCTTTGTACAGCGCGCGTTTCGCGGTCGAAAGCTGATCGGCGAGCTCTTTGTGCCGCCGCGCTTTTCCGGCCTGCCTCTTGAGCGAGTTCAGGTTGCGCGTGACCTCGGAGAGCGTGTCGTCGATGCGCAGGAGGTTCTGCTGCGTCTCTTCGAGCTTCAGCTCCGCGGCGCGGCGCTTGGTCTTGTACTTCGTGATGCCGGCCGCCTCTTCGATCAGGCGGCGGCGGTCCTGCGGCTTGTTGGAGAGGATCAGGTCGATCTTGCCCTGCTCCATCACCGAGTAGTTGCGGATGCCGAGGCCGGTGTCCATGAGGATGTCGGAGATGTCCTTCATCCGGACGCGTTTTCCGTTGAGGCGGAACTCCGACTCGCCGGTGCGGAACACGCGGCGGTTGATGACGATCTTTCCGTCGTCGGCCATCGGATGGTTGCTGTCGCCGTTGCTGGTCGCGAGCGTCAGCGTCACCTCGCCCATCGACAGCGGCCGGCGGCGCGCCGAGCCCTGGAAGATCACGTCGTCCATGGTCTCGCCGCGGATGTGAGAGGCACGGTTCTCGCCCAGGACCCAGATCAGCGCGTCGCAGATGTTCGACTTCCCGCAGCCGTTCGGGCCGACCACGGCGGTCAGCGCGGCGGGGAAGGTCAGGTTGGCTGGATCGTAGAAGGACTTGAAGCCGTGAATGTCTAGCTTTTCGAGTCGGAACATTTTCTTTGGCCGGAGGGTAACATCCGCGGCCATAGCGAATGGCAGCGGACCTTGTGCAGTTCCTGAAACAGGAAATCGATCTCGGCTCTTTCCCGGGCGCGAGCTACGCGATCGGGTCGCTGGACGGCATCGAAACGGAGGGCGCGCTCGGCAACGCCGTCGCGGTGCCGCTGCGCATCGCCGCGACCACGGACACCATTTTCGACATCGCCTCGATGACGAAAGTCGCGGTGACGACGATCCTCGTCCTGCAGGCCGTCGCCGAGAAGCGGATCGCACTCGATGACGCCTTCGAGGGCTTCACGTATCACCAGCTCCTCACGCACACCAGCGGATTGAAGGCGTGGCTGCCGCTGTACGCGTTCGAGGAGAGCTACCTCGAGACGATCCGCGAGCACGGTGGAGCGGCGGCCGCCTCGGCCGCCGTCTACTCAGATCTGAACTTTGTCCTGCTGTACTACGCCTTGCAGCGGATCTTCGACGACGACTACGTCACGCTCGCGCGCAACCGCATCTTCGAGCCGCTCGGACTCCGCGACACGATGTTCAACCCGCCTCCGGCGCTGAGGCCGCGCATCGCGGCGACGGAGTGGGGACAGCGCTTCGAAACGGGGATGGCGGCGACGCGCTCCATCGCTTTTGCCGGATTCCGGCAGGGACTGATGTGGGGCGAGGTGAACGACGGCAATGCGTTTCACGCCGGCGGCACGTGCGGCAACGCCGGACTCTTCGCGACCGCGCGCGACGTGTTCCGCATCGTGCGGGCGTTCGCGCGCGGCGAGCTCGTGCCGCGGGCGCTGGTCGAGGAGTCGACGCGCGCACACGCCGGCGACCGCGGACTCGGATGGCAGATCGGCGAGCTGGGATTCGGCCACAACGGCTTTACCGGAACGTCGGTCTGGGTGAAGGACGATCGGATCTCAGTGCTGCTGACGAATCGCGTGCACCCATGCGCCGCGCCGATCGGGATGAGCCGCATTCGCGCGGCGTTTCATCGCCATCCCCACTCCCGCGCCTGACGCGCCAGCGAGTCCGCGCGCGCGTGCTCTCCGTTCGCATCCGCGACCACCGAGAACAGATACAGCGTCTCCGACAGCAGCGGGTCGGGATCGGTGTAGTCGTCGTGGAAGCGCGTTTCGAGCAGCTCGACGTTGTCGCGGTAGAGGCGCAGCGCGGCGTCGCGGTCGCCCGCTTTCAACAGAATGTAGGCGAGGGCCAGCGACTGGAACTCCATGATCTGCGGGTACTGCGCGATCTGCGTCTCCATCAGCGCGCGCGCCTCATCGAGATCGCGCCCGAGGTGCGCGAGCGAGAGAGCGATGCCCTCGCGTGCCGCGGGATCATCGGATTGCCGGTACGCCGCGATCGCCTCGTCGAAACGCCCGAGAAGCTTGAGCGCTTCGGCGCGATGGAAGACGTCGCCGCTGCGCGTCGCCTCGGCGACCGCGTCCTCGTAGCGGCGCTGCTGGATCAGCTGCTGTACGGTCGTCACCGGCTTCTGCGAGATCATGTAGGCGAGGAGCCAGCCGATCAGCGCGATGGCGATGAGGAGAGTCCAGAAACCGACGCTCATCGAGTCGTGGTCGCGGGCGGGGCAGGTGGCTGCGGTGCAGTCGTTGTTGCCGGCACGGGTGCAGCCGGCGCGATCGCGCCCGGCTCGGCGATGAAGGTGCGCATCGCCTGTGCGCGTCCCTCGTATTGAAAATCGAGCGGCGGCAGCGGCGTCTGCGTCGAGTCGGCGGCGAGATTGGAGACGTCGGCGATCTCGGTCAGCGGCACCGCGGGCGCGTCGGAGACGGCGCTGTCGTTGCGCGCGGTCACGAACTGATGCAGCAGCGCGAGGAGCAGAAACACGACCGCGACGGAGACGCCGATCACGATTCCCTGGCGCTGCCGCGCGTACTCCATGACCGTTTCCGACTTCGTCAGATTCTTCGGCCGGAAGACCTCCTGCAGCATCGCCTGCGTGTCGACGCGCTCACCGGTGGAGGTATCGGCGCCGCAGTAGGGGCAAACCCTAGCGGCCGCGTCGATCGATCGCCGGCAGGCGGCGCAGACACCACTGCTCATCTGTCTTTGAATGATATTTGAACGCTGTACGGCGCGGATACCGGGCGTCCGTTCTCGGTGGCCGGCTTGAAGCGCCAGCGCTGCACGGCGCCGATCAGCGCGGCGTTGTTGCCGCTGGCGGCGCGGCGGATGTTGATGCTGGTGACGCGTCCGTCCGGTCCGACGTTCAGGTCGAGCACCGCGGTGCCGTACGCGCGCATCGACGGCACCGGCTGATACTGCGGCACGGGACGCGTGCGCAGACTCCGTGGCGGCGACGAGGCCGCGACGTCGGAAGCGGTGCGGTGGCGCGGCGCGGGCGTCTGCGCGTACGCGGCTCCGGTCAGCGACCGCGGATCGACGAGAGGATTGTTCGCTTTCTTCTCCGCGCTGGCGCGCTGTGCGAGCTGTGCGTATTCGACGGACGAGACGGCCGTGGCATCGCTGCGATCCCATTCATTCGAGGCATTGCCGGCGACCGGACCGCTCGCCGGCGCGCTGGTGATCGGCTGTTCGATGCCGCCCGGCTCGTTGGTCGGGACAAGCTGCGTGTCGGCGCGCTTCTGCACGGAGACGTTCGCCGTGGCTTCCGGCTCCGTCACCGGCTCGGGCGCGTCTTTGGGAGCGCCGTCGCTGTTGATGATCATGCCGATGACGAACGCGAGGATGAGCATCACCACGCCGCCGCCCGCGAACATCATCTTCTTCCTGAGGCTGGTCTCCTCGGGCGGCTTGTACTGCGCGACTTCCAGCGGCACGGCCGTGACTGCCGGCGCGGCTTTCGACTGATCCCAGTTGCAGTAGGGGCAGATGCGAGCCCAGCCGTCGATCGCGCGCTCGCAACGGATGCACCGTCTTCTCTCGCTCATCATTGCCTCCCTTGTGCAACCAGGGTGCCGTCCTTCCAGTAGACGACTCCCTCGGAAGTGACGGCAAACGCCTGCGGGGCAATGCCTTTCGCAATGACCGTGCTCTTCGACTTGGTGAAGCGGTAGAGCGTGCCGGTGCTGGAGTCGTACGCGACCCAGACCTTGTCGCGGATGACGACGCGGTCGACGCCGGTCGGAAACTGCGAGGAGCGGTTGCCGAAGAGGCCGAGGCCGAGGAATCCCCGCAGGAATCCGCGCGCGACGGCCTGCATCGTCGATTGCGTTCCCTCGGTGAGCCAGACGCGTTTCGCCGAGGGGTCGGCGACCGCGAGGATGCGCGCGGAGATGGCCGTGCCGCCGCCCGCGAACGCGAGGTCGGCCGGCACCGCGCCGATGCTCACACTGCCGCTGTTTTTCATCGACGCGAGGTCGACGGTTCGAATGCGCGCCTCGCGCGGGAAGACGAGATAGCCGGTGCGCCCGCCAATTTCAAAGTCGGACCCGAACGGCGCGACCTGCACGCGCCGCGCAACGCGTCCGCGCACGACTTCGGTGAGCGCCCCCGTGGTGCGCGAATAGACATAGAGCACACCGCCCGACTCACGCAGAAAATCGCCGCGGATCGCTCCACCATCGCGCGCCAACACAAACAACTCCGATCCGATGAACGCGCCGCCGACGGGCGTCTCCGCGGTCTGCATGCGGGTCGTTTTGCCGGAGGCGAGGTCGGCGATCACGGCCTCGTTGTTGAGCGCGTCGAGCACGGCGACGCGATCGCGGCCGGTGACGATCGCGGTCGCGTGCTCGACGCCCGCCACGTTCCACGCGCCGCGCAGTTCGAGGCGCCCGTCATGCGCGACGACCGCGCCGCGCGCGCTGCTTGCCACGACCTGTCCGAACGCCGGCGCCGCGAACAGCAGAACGAGCACCAGCGCCATAGAACGCCGGCGTCTCGCCGGCTGGTGCGCCGCCGTCCCGGCGGCGAGACGCCGCCTGACCAGCCGGCGAGGACGCCGGCGCTCCCGGTTCATGGCTGCACTCCGAGCGGCTCGAGGAGCAGCGCGTCGGCGGATGCGCCGAGGATGCGGTAGGTGAGGCGTGCGTTCACGCCGAACGTGCCGGCGAAGATCGTCGGCTCGCTGAAGCGGAACGGGACGCCGTCGATCGTGCCGGACTCGAACGTCGTCTGGTTGTTCGCGGCTTTTGCGCTGTCGAAGACGACCACGCTCGTGAACGATGTCTGATCGAGCGCCACGCGCTGATCCGGCGTGAGCCGCTCGAAGTTTTCGAGCAGCGCGCGTAATTCCGCGCCGGTCGGATTCGGCGACGGCAGGGAGACTTTGGAAGCTTCCGCTTCGCGCCGCAAGGTCCGCAGCGTTTCGTTTTCCGGAAACTTTGCGAGCAGTGCGTCGAGCGTTTCGCGCGCGGCGCGCGTTTCGCCGCGTGAGAGTTGAAGGAGCGCGTTTCGAACTGTTATCCCGAGCGTAGCGAGGGACCCGGGCGGGCGGGGCTCGCCGGATGGGATGACACGGGCCAGGTAGCGTTGATACTCGCGGATCAGCGACATCGAGAACGGATTGGCCTCGAACGCCTCCGCGTAGTGGCGCTCGCGTTCTTCATCCGACTGCGAGAGCCGCGCGAGTCCCGCCAGCGCCGCGGCGTCGTCGGTGCGTCCCTCGAGCACGCGCTGGTACTGCGCGCGCGCGTTCTCCAGGTCGCCGCGCTGTTCGTAGAGCGCGGCGAGGCGCAGCTGCGCGCGGTTGAGCAGCGAGACGTACGCGGCGACGTCGCCGCGCGCCGAGGAGTAGATCTCGAACGCCTCGCCGCGCGCGGCCTCGCGTTTGAGCGCGTCGAACTTCGACGAGTGCAGCGTCTCGGTGATCGTGACCAGCAGCCGCCGCGCCTCGTCGCTCTCGCCCGACTCGATGAGCGCGGTCGCGAGCGCGTGCTGATAGATCGCCACGTCGAGCGGCTTCTGCGCGAGCGCGACCGCGTTGCGCGCCGCGGCGGCGGCCTTGCGCGGATGCCCGAGCACGCGCATCGCCGAGGCGTAGAGGTTCCAGGCCTCGGCATCGTCGCTGGCGTAGCGCATCGCCTCCTCGAGCAGCTCGAACGCACGCGCCTCGCGGCCCAGCTTCGCCTGCGCCAGCGCCGCGTACGAGGTCGCGTTTGCGTAGCGCGCGAGCTTCGATTCCTTCCGCGCGTCGACGCGCTCTCGTGATGCAAGCTCGTAGGCGCGCATGTACTCCGCGCGGGCCAGCGAGAGCTCGCTGCGCGACGCGCGCAGATCGCCGAGGTTCAGGCGGCTGGAGAGCTGCGCCTCGAACGCGCGCGACTGCGCGAGCTGCTTCTCCATCTGCGCGATCTCGAAGTCCGAGGCGATGCGGGTCTGGGCGAGCAGCGCCACGAGCAGGAAGAGGCGGGTCACTCCGCGAAGTACCCCTTCCGCGCGTTCACGATCGCGATGGCGTTGCCGCGCGGCTTCACCTCGATCGTCCGCCAGCCGCGCTGCGTGCCCTGGCTCTGGTAGACGACCAGATAGCGGCTGTTGATGTCGGTGAGGATCTTCGCCAGCTCGCGCGACACGTCTTCCTTCGAGGCCTCGGCCACACTGCCGCCGGTGTTGCCCGCGGCGCGGTCGAGGAACTTCGTGTGCGAGGCACCGAGGACGATCGCGTTCACGATCGTCTTCGTGTTGCTGATCTTCCGCAGCGCCTGCTCCTCGGAGAGCTCGCTGTTCCGGTCGCCGCCGTCCGTGATCACGATCGCGTACGTTCGCTGCTTCGATGCCACCGACGCCACCGCGTCCCGCAACGACGTCCCCCCCGACGCCCCGAGGCCCCGAGGAACCGAGGAACCGAGGGACTGCGGCTTCGACACGATGTGGTTAAAGAACGTAATCGACCCCGTATCCCCCGCACGCAGCAACCGCCGCGCATTCTCGATCGCCCGCAACGCCGCATCCAGCTTCCCGTCACCCATGCTCAGCGAGCGGTCGACGATGAACGCAAAGTGCGCGGCCGGCCGCTCCTGGCGAACGTCGCGGATGGTCTGCTCCACGCCGTTCTCGCGCACGCGCAGATCGCTGGCGCGGAGCGCGCGCGAGGAGCGGATGCGCAGCGGCACCTCGACCAGGTCGACGTTCAGCGTGTCGTTCGCGCTCAGCGCCGCGGTCATCACCGTCGCGCTCTCGCTGTTCCTGTAGCCGTTCGTCCAGAGCTTCGCGGCCACGGTGCGCGGTGCGAGCGTGGTGCCGAAGTCGAACGCGATGCGATACGGCGGCTTGCGCGCGACTCCGGCCAGCACGCCGTCGACGTAGAAGTCGACGCGGTCGACTTTGGTCGCGTCCGTCGTGACTTCGAGCGCCTGCACGTCCACGGCCTGCGAGCCGGGCAGCGGCGACACAAACGTCAGCGCGGCGAGAACGAGGAGCGTCTGCACGGGGAAGGCAACTCCCTATAATCTCGACGTGTTCCCCCTCATCGCGCTTGCGCTCATTTCGTTTCAGCGGCTCACGATTCCGCAGGACGTGCCGGCGCATCTCTGCAGCGCGATCGCGCAGGACCGCGAGGGGTTGCTTTGGTTCGGAACGCAGGGCGGGCTCGTGCGCTACGACGGCTACGACTTCCGCGTGTTCAAGTCGAATCCCTCCGATCCCACGACGCTGGCCGGCAACTACGTCCGCGCGCTGCATGTCGCGTCGGACGGGCGGCTGTGGGTGGGGACGTTCAGCGGCGGCTTGTCGGTCTACGACCCGCGCACCGAGACGTTCACGCGCTTTCAGCACGATCCGCGGAACCCGAATTCGCTCGCGTACGACCGCGTCGAGGGACTCGCCGAGACGCAGGACGGCCGCATCTGGATCGCGACCACGGCGGGGCTCGACCGCCTCGATCCGCGCACGCGGCGCATCGAGCACTTCCGTCCCGGCGATCGCGTGCGCGGCCTCCTCGCCGATCGCGAGGGACGACTCTGGGTGGGCACGCGCGACGGATTGCATCGCTGGCTCGGCGAGGGCCGCGGTTTCGCGCGCGTTGCGCTCTCCGGCGAGTACGTGATCAAGCTGTTCGAAGACGCGCGCGGCAGGATCTGGATCGGCACCGAGGAGCACGGCGCGGCGGTGCTCGATCCGCGCAGCGGTGAGGTGAAGCGCTTCGAGCCGGGGGCGGAGGGGCTGAGTCATTACTGGGTGTATGGGTTTGCCGAGGCGGTGGAAGGCGAGCTGTGGATCGCCACCTTCGGCGGCGGCATCGACGTCGTCGACGAATCCACGCTGACGATCTTCGATCGGCTGCGCTCCGATCCGTATCTCGAAGACGCGCTGCACGATGACCGCACCGGCGCGATCTTTCGCGACCGGGACGGGGTGATGTGGGTCGGCACGTGGGGCGACGGCATCGTGCGCTACGATCCTCGCACGCGCGCGTTCCGCTCGCTGCGCTACAGCCCGAATCGTCCCGGCGGTCTCTCGCATCGCGCCGCGGTGCGCGCGCTGGAGCTGCGCGACGGCACGATCTGGGTCGGCACGAACGGCAATGGCATCGATATCTTCGATCGCGACCTGCATCGCATCGGCGAGTTCCGCGCCGACGTCCTCGGCGACGGCAGCGTCACCTGTCTCGCGCAAAGCGAAGACGGCAGCGTGTGGGTGGCGACGCTGAACTCGATGCTGCACCGCCTGCGTCCGGGCGCGCAGACGTTCGAGCACATCGACGCGGCGCATTTGCCGGGCGGTCCGATCAGGACCATTGCGTTCACGAAAGACCGCGTGTTGTGGGCAGGCGCGGCGGAAGGGATGGCGCGCGTCGATCCGGCGACGCTTGAGACGCGCATCTATCGCAGCTGGCCCGGCGCCACGAAGTCGTCGCCGGCGATCGAGTCGATCGTCGCCGCGAGCGACGGCACGCTCTGGGTTGGTACCGACAACGGTCTCTACTCGTTCGATCCGCGCTCCGAGTCGATGGTGCGCATCGCGCGCGATCCGTCGCGCGCCGACGCGCTGCCGGACAACTGGGTCCCGGACCTCATGCTCGCGCGCGACGGCCGCCTCTGGGTCGGAACGGCCGGCGGCGCCGCGGTGCTCACGCACTTCGACGGCCGCGGCGCGCAGTTCCACAGAGTCCAGTCAGGTGCCGCGGAGGCCTTGATCGAGGATGCCGACGGCAACGTCTGGATCGAGGGGGGCGGCCGTCTCGGCCGCCTGACGTGGGCGGGCGGGACGCCCGCCCCCCTTCAGGAGCTGGGGCCGGCGGACGGCGTTGCGTTCCGCAACTTCTTCATCGCCAGCCGCGCGCGGACGCGCGACGGACGCCTGCTCTTCGGATCGCCGGAAGGCTTGCTCGTCGTCGACCCGAAACTGCTGCCGCGCGCGAGCGACGCAGCGCCGGTCGTCGCCACCGCGTTGCGCGTGGAGGGACAGCCTCGCGCCGGCGCCGAGGTGTTGCGCGCGCTGACGCTGACCTCCTCGGAGCGCAGCTTCACGCTCGACGTCGCCGCGCTCGACTACACCGCCGCGTCGCGGCAGCGCTATCGCTACAAGCTCGAGGGACTCGATCCTGACTGGACGCTCGCCGGCGCGTCGCAGCGCTCGATCACCTACAGCCGCCTTCCGCCCGGTGACTACGTGCTGCGCGTCAATGCCACCATGCGCGACGGCCGCTGGAGCGCGCGCTCGCTGCAGTTGCCGGTGACGGTGATCCCGGCGTTCTATCAGACGCTCTGGTTTCGCGCGCTCGCCGCGCTGGCGTTCCTCGCGGTCATCTACGCCGCCTATCGACTGCGCGTACGCCAGCTGCGCGCGCGCGAGCAGCAGCTCGAAGCGACGGTCGCGGAGCGGACCAGCGAGCTCGCCGCCGCGTACACGCGCATCGAGGAGGCCAGCCTCACCGATCCGCTCACCGGCCTGCGCAACCGCCGCTATCTCGAACAGACCATCAACGCCGATCTCGAGCTGGCCGCGCGCGGCGAAGGCGATCTCGTGGTCCTGCTCATCGACCTCGATCACTTCAAGAGCGTCAACGACACGCACGGCCACGCCGCCGGCGACGCGGTGCTCGCCGAGCTCGCGCGCCTGCTGCGCCAGACCGTCCGCGCGTCCGACGTCATCGTGCGCTGGGGCGGCGAGGAGTTCCTGATCGTCATCCGTTTCGTCGAGCGCGCGCTCGCGCCGGAGCTGGCGGAGAAAGTACGCGCCGCCGTCGCCGCGCACGACTTCCCGCTGCCCGACGGCACGCTGCTGCGGCGCACGTGCTCCATCGGCGTGTCGGTGTGGCCGGCCTCGCGCTTCGCGCCGCGGTCGCTGTCGTGGGAGCGCGTAGTCGATCTCGCCGACGGCGCGCTTTACGCGGCCAAGAAGGGCGGGCGCAACGCCTGGGTCATGGCGCCCGATCCATCGCGATCCCCCGAGTCGCTGGCGAGTTGATTACCATGTCCGGCATGCTCCTCGGCAACTACCGCCTCATCGAGAAGATCGGCCAGGGTGGGATGGGCGAGGTCTGGAAAGCGGAGGACACGCGGCTGGGACGCACGGTCGCGATCAAGATCCTGCCGCAGGCCGTCGCCGCGGACGCGCAGGCGATCGCGCGGATGAAGCGCGAGGCGCGCACGGCGGCGCAGATCTATCACCCGAACATCGCCACGATTCACGCCTTCGAAGAGGCGGGCGACCGCATCTTCATCGTGATGGAGTACGTCGAGGGCGAGCCGCTGACGCAGCTCATTCGCCGCGGCCCGGTCGCCGAGGCGGACGTGTGCCGGATCGGACGCAGCGTGGCCGACGCGCTGGCGGAGGCGCACGAGAAGGGGATCATCCATCGCGACATCAAGCCCGACAACATCATGGTCAAGGGCGCGCGCGTGAAGGTGCTCGACTTCGGAATCGCGAAGCAGGTCGAGCAGCATGGCGTGGACGCGAACGATCCGACGACCGTGCTCACGCAGCAGGGAATGATCATCGGGACGGTGTTCTACATGTCTCCCGAGCAGGCCCTCGGCAAGCCGCTCGATGCGCGCACCGATCTCTTCTCCCTCGGCGTAGTGCTGTACGAGGCCGTGACCGGACGGCGGCCGTTCCACGGCGACAGCGCGACCGACACCATCACGCGCATCGTGCGCGACGAGGCGCCGCTGCCGCAGAACGTCTCGCGCGGCCTGGCGACGATCATCCATCGCTGCCTGCGCAAGGACCGTGAAGACCGCTTCGCCGGCGCGCACGAGCTCTCGCAGGCGCTCGAAGCGCAGCTCTCCGTCGCCCCGACCGCGCCGCTCACCACGCCGGCAGCGCCGTCGGCGCCCGCCGCGACGACCGTCCTCACCACCGCCCCGCAGATTGTTGCGAAGCCGCGATCGAGCCCGTGGATGTGGATCGCCCTCATCGCGCTGTTCGTGATCGTGACGATGGTCTTGTCGCAGAGGACGAAGGAGAGGAAGGAGCCGGTGGTGAGCGCGACGACTGATACCACCGGTTCCTCGGTTCCTCGGGCTCTCGGTTCCTCGGGGGCGGAGCAGACTGTGACTGCTGCTCCGGTCATCGAGGAACCGGCAACCACCACGACCATGCCACCGACGCCAACCACGCAACCACCTCCCGAGGAACCGAGGACCCGAGTGACCGAGAAACCGGTTCCCGCGCCGCCCGCTCCTACGACCACGCCCGTCCAACCAACAGCAGACGCCGACTACAACGCCGGCGTCACCTACCTCGTCCAGCGGCAGCCGATGCAGGCGCGAGAGTCGTTCGAGGCGGCGCTGGCGAAGGATCCGCACCATGCGCGCGCGCACTTCCGGCTCGGCGAGATGGCGCTGTTCCTTCGCGACGTCGACGGCGCGCGGCGCGAGCTCGAGGCCGCGCGCGCCGACTCGGACCGGCTCGATGCGCGCGAGCTGCGGCTCACCGACCTCGGGCTGGCGGTCCTCGACGGTGACCGCCCCCGCGCGCAGGCGCTCTTTCAGGAGATCCAGCGCACGAGTCCCAATGATCCCGATCTGCTGCGCTTCCGCGCGATGGTCATGGAGCTGCGCGGCGAAGGGCCGAGGCCGTTTCGGCGCGGCCGTCTGCGCCCGCATTAGTTGCTATACTGAACCCGGCCCCGGGTTCCAAAAAACATGGCTCGCTACGGAATCGAGATCTGCAACAGCTGTAACGCCTGCACGTGGCGCAACGACGACTTCTTCTGCCAGTTCGATCCCGAGACGCTGACCGCTTTCGATTCCATTACCTTCGCAAACGTCTACCCTGAAAACGCGGTCCTGTATGCCGAAGGAGAGACGCCGCAGGGACTGTTCATCCTCTGCTACGGCCAAGCGAAGCTGACCATCTCCGCGTCCGGCAGCGGCAAGACGCTCATCAAGCGGATCGTGCAGCCCGGCGAAGTCCTCGGCCTCTCCAGCGTCCTCTCCGGCAATCCGTACAAGGCGACCGCGGAGACCGTGCGTCCGTCGCAGTTCAAGTTCGTGAAGCGCGAGGACTTCCTCCGTTTCTACGGCGAGCATCGCGACGTCTCGTTCAACATCGCCCGGCAGCTGATCGAGGAGTGCGAGTCGGACGCCGATCAGATCCGCGCCCTCGGGCTCGCGAACTCCGCCGCCGAGCGCCTCGCGCAGCTTCTCCTGGCCTGGTGCGAGGAGTCGGGCAGCCCCTCCGCCAGCGGCATGCGCTTCCCCGTGGTCATGACGCACGAAGAGATCTCGCAGCTGATCGGGACCTCGCGCGAGACGGTCACCCGTCTCCTCAAACGCTTCAGGGATCAGAAGATCCTGACCGTGCGCCGCTCCTCGATGACTCTCCACAAGAAGGACGAGCTCGAGGATCTGATCATGGATGTGACCTAGGACGTCACCTGGCGGCGTCCCGGCTTTGTGACGTTGGTCACAAGACTTCGTGGTCACTTCTCCCAACTGCTCGGTTCAGGCGTCCTGTCTGTTTTCCCCCCTCCGGCCGACATTGGGGCACGAAAGCAGGGAGGAAGCCATGAACACACTGAGCAACATCATCCGCAACACCAAAATCGCCGCGATCATCCTGATCGCCAGCTTCGCGGCGGCAGTGAATGCCGACGAGCTGAAAACCTATAACCCCTACACCGTGGTCGGCCACCAGCTCCGGTCGAACCTGATCACGCAGTCCCCGTTCGGCGATGAGAAGCCGATGCACATGGGACCGACGCTGTTTCAGGAAATCGTCCCCTGCCGGTTCGTGAGCACACTCGAAGCGGACGCGTATCCCGCGCCGTGGGGCGGCAAGGCCTATCAGGCGCACGAGAGCCGCACCTACTATCCGATCGGCAAGCTGGTCTCGGGCGACTGGGAAAACCCGTGCTCCGAGCTCGTCGACTCGCGTGCGATCGCGGTTGCGCTGCGCATCATGGCCACCGATGCGGACGGCGACGGCGCGGTGTTCCTCGCGCCCTCCACCTACGGCAATTACAACCTTCCGGCGGTGTGGTTCAAGGACGGCGGGAACGCGCAGCGTGAGGCCGACGTCGCTCTGCAGGCGAACGGTTTCCGTGTCCAGCCCGACGAAGCGGTACACCTCGTGATCGACATCATCGGTTACTTCATGCCCGATCCGGACGCCGGCACCGCCGGCCCGAAGGGCGATCGTGGCGAGCGCGGTCTTCAGGGCGAGCAGGGCCTTCAGGGCGCGCAGGGCCTCCAGGGTGAGAAGGGTGAGCAGGGCGAGCGCGGCGAGCAGGGACTCCAGGGCGCGCAGGGTCTCCAGGGCGAAAAGGGTGTGCAGGGCGAGCGCGGCGAGCAGGGACTCCAGGGCGCGCAGGGTCTTCAGGGCGAAAAGGGTGCGCAGGGCGAGCGCGGTGAGCAGGGACTCCAGGGCGCGCAGGGCCTCAATGGTGAGAAGGGCGACAAGGGCGAGCGTGGCGAGCAGGGTCTCCAGGGCGTCAGGGGCGACAAGGGCGACCGCGGCGAAACCGGCGCGCAGGGACCGATGGGACCGATGGGCCCCCAGGGACCGGCCGGAAAAGACGGCAAGGACGGCAAGGACGGCAAGGACGGCAGCGGCGTGCAGATGGTCGCGAGCGGCGTGCTCCGCTTCCCGCCTCCGGGTCAGATCACGATCAACGACCCGGCCGTGCGCCAGAACAGCATCATCATCCTGATCTACACCGAGTACTCCAACGGCAACGCGCTCGGAGTGGCCTCGCAGACGACCGGTTCGTTCGTCGCGAGCGGCAGCCCGAACAAGCCGTTCCGTTACGTGGTCTTCAACAACTAGTTCGCGGGTAACAGAGGGAGAGAGCGGGGGCGGCCGAAAGGCCGCCCTCGTTTTTTTTGTGCGAGAGTATGCAGCGATGGCAATCGATCCCCTGACGCTGACCCGCGCGCTCATCGACATTCCGTCGCCGACCGAGCACGAAGGCGAAGTCGGCGAGTTTCTCGACCGCACGCTCACGAGCCTCGGCTTCGCCACGCGCCGCCAGGAGGTCACGGCGTTGCGCTTCAATCTCTTCGCCTCCGCCGGAGGACGCCCGCGCGTGGTGATCAACTCGCACATCGACACCGTGACGCCGTGGTTTGCGTCCTCCGAGGACGACGAGAACATTTATGGACGCGGCGCGTGCGACACCAAGGGCGTGATCGCGGCGATGATCGCGGCCGGTGCGAACCTGCAGGCGAAGGGCGTGCGCGACTTCGCGTTCCTCTTCGTCGTCGGCGAGGAGACCGACTCGGTCGGCGCGAAGAGCGCGAACACCGCGTTCGCCGATCTCGGATCGGAGTACGTCGTCGTCGGCGAGCCGACCAATTCCACGTTCGCGCGCGCGTCGAAAGGCGCGCTGACGGTGACGCTGCGCTTCGAAGGCGTGGCCGCCCACTCCGCCTATCCGCACCTCGGCGACTCGGCCATCAATCGCATGGTCGCCGCGATCGCGGAGATCAACGCCGCCGACTGGGGAACGCACGAGGTCCTCGGGAAGGCGACGGTGAACGTCGGCGTCGTGCGCGGCGGCGAGAAGCCGAACATCATCCCCGCGCTCGCCGAATGCGACATCATCTTCCGCCTCGTGACCACGCCCGACGACGTGCGCGAGCGCCTCGCGGTGATGATCGCCGAGCACGGCGGCACGATCGTGATGTCGCGCGGCAACGAGCCGCAGTTCATGGTCGTGCCGGCAGGGGAGGAGTCGACGGTGGTCGCGTTCAACACCGACGTCCCCTGGCTCGGCAACCTCGGCAAGCCGCTGCTCTTCGGCCCCGGCTCGATCCTCGACGCGCACGGCGCGAACGAGAAGATCGCCAAGCAGGAGCTGCTCGCGGCGATCGGGACCTACGAGAAGATGGTGGTCTCGCTGCTGGAGGGACGCACCGCGTGATCTTCACCGACTCCCACTGCCATCTCACGATGTCGAATGCCGAGGCCAACCTCGCCGCCGCGCGCGCGGCGGGGGTGCGCGGGTTCGTGGTGCCGGGGACGAAGCGCGAGGACGCGCCGCAGGCGGTGGCCATCGCGCGGGAGAACGCGGACGTGTGGGCGGCGGTGGGGTTTCATCCGCACGACGCGAAGGACTGCGACGACGCGGCCTTTGCGGAGATCGCGCGGCTCGCGCGCGACCCGCGTGTCGTCGCGATCGGGGAGTGCGGGCTCGACTATCACTACGACCATTCGCCGCGCGACGTGCAGCGCGCGGTGTTCGAGCGGCACATCGCGCTGGCGAAGGAGCTCGACAAGCCGGTCATCGTGCACAACCGCGAGTCGACCGAGGACATGGTGGCGATCCTCTCGCGCAGCGATGCGCGCGGGATTCTGCATTCGTACACGGAGTCGCTGGACGTCGCGCAGCGCCTGATCGCGCTCGGCTACTACATTTCCTTCTCCGGCATCGTCACGTTCAAGAGCGCGGAGTCGCTGCGCGAGGTGGCGCGGACGCTGCCGCACGATCGCGTGCTCATCGAGACCGACACGCCCTATCTCGCGCCGGTCCCGTTCCGCGGCAAGGACAACGAGCCGGCGTTCGTGATCAAAGTCGCGGAGCTGCTGGCGGCGCTTTGGAACGTGCCGGTGGAGCGCGTCGCCGAACAGACCACCTCAAATTTCGAGCGCGCCTTCTCGGTTAAACTCGCCCGCGCCGAATGACTCAGCCCGACCTCTCCGTCGTCTTTCCCGTCTACAACGAGGAAGAGAACATCCCGATCCTGCTGCGCGAGATCGCCGCGGCGCTCGAGGGGCGCGGCTGGACGTACGAGATCGTGGCCGTCGACGACGGCTCGACCGACCGCAGCCTGGCGGTGCTGCGCGAGGAGCACGCGCGCTATCCGATGCTGCGCGTCCTCACGTTCGAGAAGAACAGCGGGCAGACCGCGGCGCTCGACGCCGCCTGGCGCGCCGCCCGCGGGAAGCTGGTGGTCTCGCTCGACGCCGACCTGCAGAACGATCCCGCCGACATCCCGGCCATGATCGCGAAGCTCGAGGGCGGCGGCGCGGACATGGTCATCGGCGTCCGCGTGAATCGCCGCGACACCTGGAGCCGGAAGATGCAGTCGCGCATCGGCAACGGCGTCCGCAACTGGATCACCCGCGACAACATTACCGATACGGGGTGCTCGCTGAAGCTCGTCAAACGCGAGGCCATCGACCGCGTCCGCCTCTTCACCGGCATGCACCGCTTCCTCCCGACACTCGTCCGCTACGCCGGCTACCGCGTCGTCGAGATGCCGGTCAACCACCGCCCCCGCCAGTTCGGCCAGTCGAAGTACGGCGCCATGAACCGCGCCTTCCGCGGCCTCGCCGACTGCTTCGCGGTGAGGTGGATGGGGACGAGGATGCTGGATTACCGGGTCTCCGAGGAAAGCGGTTTCCCGGTCGCCCAGTCACCCGGTCTCCCGGCACGAGAGACTGCGATGTCCACCGGGAGACCGGGAGACCGGGAGACCGGGCAACCATGAAAACCTGGCACTGGGACCTCTGGGTCGCCTTCGGCCTTGCCGGGCAGCTCATCTTCGGCTCGCGCTTCATCATCCAGTGGATCGCGTCCGAGCGGAAGAAGGTCAGCTACATCCCGATCGTATTCTGGTACCTCTCGCTTGGCGGCGGGATCATCACGCTCATCTACGCAATTCACATTCGGGACACCGTGTTCACCGTTGCGCAGGGGGCGGGGCTGATCGTCTACATCCGCAACCTGATGCTCATCTACAGCCGCCGCTCGCATGCTCAATCGGGAACAACGCAGCCAGCTTCTCCGGATCGCCCGTGAGTCGATCGAGGCCGCGCTCGAAGGCCGCCGCATCGAGCTGGCCCCCGAGGCGTTCGACGAAGAGCTGAGGCGCCCGGCCGGCGCGTTCGTCACGCTGACCAAGGACGACGACCTGCGCGGCTGCATCGGCTCCATCCATGCCGTCGCACCGCTGTATCGCGCCGTCGCCGAAAGCGCCGTCAACGCCGCGTTCCGCGACCCGCGCTTCTACCCGCTGGGGAAGGACGAGTACCCGCAAATCGCGCTCGAGATCTCGGTCATGGGACCGATCGAGCCGGTGACGAACATCGACGAGATCGTGGTCGGACGCGATGGCCTGATCGTGAGCCGGGGCCGCAACGCCGGCCTGCTGCTGCCGCAGGTGGCGACCGAATACGGGTGGGATCGCGAGACCTTTCTCCGCCAGACCTGCGTGAAGGCCGGCCTTCCGGGCGACGCCTGGAGGCTTCCAGACTGCCGTATTGAACGGTTCGCCGCAGAAGTTTTCAACGAACAAACCCCTGCCTGATCAGCACTTAGCTGCTGAGACTGGCTTTTCGCGGCATATTCCCTGGAAAAGAGGGCGTTTTAAGCCGCGACATGCCCAATAACACTCGTCCGGTCGCCCGTCCTGTCAGGCTCTCGATCCCGACCCGTGTTGCTCGCGCGCGCAAAGCCGCCGAGCGGCATCGCATCATCCGTTTTCTGGGGGGCCGCGGCGCCGTCGCGCTGCTCCTCGGCACGGCGCTCTCGATCGGCGGACTCGCCGAGACGATGCAGCACGTGCACTTCCTCGTGCAGAAAGACCTCGACTCGGTGCGCGTCGTCCGCCAGCGCGGCGACGACACTCGGATCGTGGCGAGCCTCGACGGCGGCTTCACCGCCAACACGCTGTTCAAGCTCTCGAAGGCGCTTCCCGAGCGGTACGTCTCGCGCGAGCTCGCGCTGTTCGACCGCAAGTGGATCGCGACTGAGAAGTGGGCCGCGGGCGAGCGCGTGCCGCACGGCCCCGGCGACATCTTCTTCGAGGAGATGCATCGCATCAACACCGCCATCCGCGCCGAGTTCTTCGCCGAAGAGATTCCGTACGGGGAGCTGATTCACGAGAAGGCCGAAAAGTACAACGTCGATCCCGCGCTCGTCGCGGCGGTGATCGAGCAGGAGTCGAAGTTCCGTCCGGGCGCGAAGTCGCCCGTCGGCGCGCGCGGCCTGATGCAGCTCATGCCGCGCACCGGCCGCTGGATGGGCGCGCGCAATCTCTACGACCCCGAGCAGAACATCGACGCCGGCGTCCGCTACATCAAGTACCTCAACGAGCGCTTCCACGGCGACCTCCGCCAAACCATCGCCGCCTACAACGCCGGCGAAGGCAACGTGAAGCGCTATCGCGGCGTCCCGCCGTTCAGCGAAACCCGCATCTACGTGAAGAAGGTCCTCAAGAATTACGACAGGCGAAACAAGCAGCTCGAGGACTACAAAAAGCGTGAAGGCGGCTCGGTCCCTGAGGCGGATGGGACCTTGACGTTGCGCTAAAAACCGGGTTGCTGAGTTGCTGAGTTGCTGGGTCTTTAGCAACCCAGTAACCCAGCAACCCAGCAACCGGGCGTTTGACGCCCCACCCACCTTGCGCTAACCTCTTCACCGAACTGGCAATACGACCAGGGAGGGGACAATGGTCAGTGTGCGTAGGGTGGCTCCCTTTCTCCTTCTCGTGATGGCGACGGCCGCGTTCGCGCAGCCTCAGTCGTCGCGTCCGCCGCGCGAGCTCCATCGCGTCGGCGATCATTACACTCCGTACAATCCTCCCGATCCCGCGACGTATCCGGCGGGGGCGAAGACGCACGCGATCAAGTCCGGCGACACGCTCTGGGCGCTCGCGCAGCAGTACTACGGCAACGCCTATCTCTGGCCGCAGCTGTGGGAGTCGAACACCTGGATCACCGACGCCCACTGGATCTATCCCGGCGACGTCCTCCTCGTCGAAGGGGAAGCCGCGGCGGCCGCGGTCGTGCCGAAGGACGGCACGGCGGCGGAGACCACCGGAGAACAGACCATGGCCGAGTCCACGGTGGGGTCGTCGCTGCTGCAGCCCGACACCGGCACCGGCGGCATCGCCGTCGCGCGGATCCAGCGCGAGAGCCGTCCCGTGCCCCTCGCCACCGAAGCCGACATCTATTGCTACGGCTACGTCGGTCGTCCCGACGAGCCGCTGCCGAACATGATCGAGTCGTTCGAAGACGTCGAGACGCGCTACGTTCCGCGCGCCACTCCCGACACGCCGGCATCGGCCTCGCTGACCGATCTCATTTACGTCCGCGGCGGCGCATCGACCGGACTCGTGGCCGGCGAGACCTACCTCGCCGTCGAGCCGGGCGAGCTCGTTTATCACCCGACCACCGGCGCGCTGCTCGGCCGCCGCTATCTCTACGTCGGACAGGTGAGAATCCTCTGCACCGAAGACGGACGCTCGCGCGCCATGGTCGTGCAGGCCTGCCGCGAGATCCCCGTCGGCGCGCGGCTCAAGCCGATTCCGCAGCTGCCGATCCCGATCGCGCGTGTCCCCGACCTTCCGGCGTGGTGCGATCCGCCGAGCGGCCGCACGACCGGCACGATCATCGACTCCCGCGAATGGACGCTCGGTCTGGTCGAGGGCAACCTCGTGCAGATCGACCTCGGCAGCGAGAACCAGCTGCAGCCCGGCGACTTCCTCACCGTCTACCGCGCGTCACCGCGCTCCGACCAGCCGCGTCAGGTCCTCGGCGAGATCGGCGTGCTGACCACGGAGGCCAAGACCGCCACGGCGGTGGTCGTCGCCGCGCGGAGGGAACTGGTGATCGGCGACTCGGTCGAGATGCGCTAGCAGTCTGCTAGAATCCGCCGTTCGAGGGTCCATAGCTCAGCGGTTAGAGCTACCGGCTCATAACCGGCAGGTCCCAGGTTCGAATCCTGGTGGACCCACCAGAGGGTAATGCAGAGTTTCCTTTTCAACATCGATCGCTGTTGCATGAGCGGCGGAGACACTCCGGCCCGCACAGGCGTTCCGACCACGGAACGCCTTTTTTCTTTCAGGGGGTTTCGTTGAACGATCTCGACAAACTGTGGGAGCTGCAGTCGGTGATGACGGCTCTCAACGAGCGAGAGAAGCAGATGGCGGTCAAGCCCGAGGGGTTCGCGGCCATCGACTCGGAATACCAGTCCGCGAACGAAGAGATGACGCGGCTGCAGGCGCAGATCGACACGCTCGCCAAGGAGCGGCGCCGCGTCGAGGGCGAGCTGTCGGACCAGCAGGAGATGCTCAAGAAGTATCAGGGGCAGCTGATGCAGGTGAAGAATCAGCAGCAGTACGCGGCGGCCTGGAAGGAGATCGACGCCGCGCGCAAGCACGTCAAGGACCTCGAGGATTCGGATCTCAAGAACATGAGCGAGGCCGAGGTGCTGCAGAACGAGCTCGACGCGCGCAGCGGAGCGCACGGCGATCTGCAGAAGCGTTACGACGAGGCGCACGCCGAATGGCAGCACTCCCTCGGCGATCTGAAGGCGGAAGCCGAGAAGCTGCGCCAGCGCGCGGCCGAGATCGAGGCCACGCTCCCGCCGCGGCTCAAGAACGAGTTCCAGAAGATCTACAGGCAGCGGCAGCAGGTCGCGGTCGCGCGCGTGCTCGGCGACACCTGCTCCTCCTGCCGGTCCCGCGTCCGTCCCGCGCTCGCGCAGCAGCTCAAGCGCGGCGACATGGTCGAGTGCGAAGGCTGCCACCGCATTCTCTACCTGGAGAAATCCACATCCTGAAAGTCATTGCCTGGATCGACGGAGCCGCCCGCGGCAATCCCGGGCCGGCGGGCTACGGCGTTTACATGAGGAAGGACGGGGAGCTGATCGAAGTCTCCGGCTACCTCGGCCGGACGACCAACAACGTCGCCGAGTACGCGGGCCTCATCGACGCGCTCACGGTCGCGGCGAGCGAGGGCGCGCGTGAGGTCGAGATCATCTCCGACTCCGAGCTGCTGGTGAAACAGATGCTCGGCGTCTATCGCGTGAAGCACCCCAACCTCGTGCCGATGCACGCGCAGGCCAAGGCGCTGGTGCGCAAGTTCGCACGCTTCTCGATTCGGCATACCCTGCGCGCGGGGAACAAGGACGCCGACCGCCTCGCCAATCTCGCCGTCGACCGCGGCGAGGGACGGCTGCTGGAACGAAGACTTGCCGAGAGCTGACGAGATCCGCGCGAACATCTCTGCGCTCGAGACGCGGATTGCCGCAGCGTGCGCGCGTGCGGGACGAAAACGCTCCGACGTCACGCTCGTCGCCGTCTCGAAGACCTTTCCCGCGAGCGACGTCGACCTCGCCATCGAAGCGGGGATGACCGACATCGGCGAGAACAAGGTCCAGGAGGCGCGCGACAAGAAGCCGTCGGTCGCGCGCGCCGCGCGCTGGCATCTCATCGGGCATCTGCAGTCGAACAAGGTCAAGGACGCGGCGCGTTTGTTCGACGTCGTCCAGACCATTGACTCGGTGGAGCTGGCCGAGAAGATCATGCGGAGCGGTTCCTCGGTTCCTCGGTCTCTCGGTTCCTCGGTAGCTTCGCCAGAGAACCCCGCCGTGCTCCCGAGGAACCGAGGAACCGAGGAACCGGGTTTTCCCGAACTCCTCCTCCAGGTGAACATCGGACGCGAGCCGCAGAAGAGCGGCGCCGATCCCGAGGAGGTCGCGGCGCTCGCGAAGCGCATCCCGCTGCGCGGACTCATGGCCATTCCTCCGGTCGGCTCGGCGGAAGAGACCCGTCCCTTTTTTCGCGAATTGCGCGCGTTGCGCGACGATTGCGGGTTGAAAGAGCTCTCGATGGGCATGACCGATGACTTCGAAGTGGCGATCGAGGAAGGAGCGACGATCATCCGCATAGGCCGCGCCATTTTTGGTGTTCGCGCGATTTTCGGGAACCGCTGAATGGAATTCTTACTGATCGTCTTCAACGCCCTCGACTGGATCCTCAGCATCCTGCAGTGGACGATCCTGGTCTGGGTCATCCTCAGCTGGATCCTCTTCTTCCTCCGCGACTCGCAGTTCCGCTGGCGCCGGCGTTCGTTCTACAACGCGCTCGAGCAGCTCAACGACATCTTCGAGCGGATGACCCGGCCCTTCCTCCGCCCGTTCCGGCGCATGATGCGCCGCTTCGACACCGCCGGCATCGACTGGTCGCCGTTGCTGCTGATGCTGGCCATCTACGTTCTCCGGCAGATTCTGTGGGCGATCGCGCGCAGGCTTATACTTCCTCCAGCCATCATGTGACGTGACGTGGCGGGAGGGTGACCATGCAGGATCTGACTCCGCTCGAGATTCAGAAGCAGACGTTCTCGCGGACGATCAAAGGCTACAACTCCGACGAAGTGCGCGCGTACCTGCACCTCGTCGCCGAGGAGATCGAGAGGCTGCTGAGGGACAACGACCGGCTCTCGCGCGAAGTGGGTTTGCTGCGCGAAGACCTCGAGGACCACTCCAACCGCGAGCGCATCCTCAAGGACACGCTCCTCTCCGCGCAGAAAGTCGCGGAAGACCTGACCACGAACGCGCGCAAAGAGGCGGAGCTGATCGTGAAGGACGCCGAGCTCCTTGCAGACCGCCTGGTCGGCCAGGCCATGCATCGCGTCGGCGATCTCGAGAAAGCGATCGGCGACCTGAAGATCGAGCGACGCGGCGCGCGCAACAAGCTGCAGGCCACACTCGACACGATTCAGCAGATGGTGATACTGGATGCGGAAGAAGAGGCCAACGAAATGCCTCTGACTTCGTTGTTCAAGCAGCGCAACCAGTGACCGTTTAGGTCACCTTTCAAGTGAAGTGACGCTTCTCATCCGCAACCTTTCCCAGATCGCCACGCCCACCGGCCGCATCGCGCGCCGCGGCAAGGCCATGCGCGAGCTGTCGGTGATGGAGAAGGCGGTCATCGTCGTGCAGAACGGCCGCTTCGCGTACGTCGGTCCGGAGAACGAGAAGCCGCCGGAGCTGCTCATCGACGAAGACTTCGACGCCAACGGCGCGACCGCGGTGCCGGGCTTCGTCGACTCGCACACGCACATCCCGTTCGCCGGCTTCCGCGAGTCGGAGTTCAACCGCCGCCTGCAGGGCGAGACCTACGAAGAGATCGCCGCCTCGGGCGGAGGCATCGCCGCGACCGTGCACGCGACGCGAAAGGCGACCGAAGAGCAACTGACCGCGAATGTCCTCGCGCGCGCCGCGACGATGGCGCGTTACGGCACGACCACCGCCGAGGCGAAGAGCGGCTACGGACTGGACAAGGAGTGCGAGCTCAAACAGCTCCGCGCGATTCGCGAGGCCTCCGCGACGTCACCGGTTCGCCTGATCCCGACCTGCCTCGCCGCGCATGAGTTCCCTCCCGAGAGCCGCGGCAGCGAAGCCGCGCGCCAGGGCTGGCTGTCGACGATCGTCGCCGAGATTCTCCCCGCCGTCGCGGAAGAGAAGCTCGCGGTCTTCTGCGACGCCTTCGTCGAGCGCGGTGTCTTCACGCGCGAACAGGGCGAGCACGTCCTCGGCGCTGCCGCGGAGCTTGGAATGATCCCGCGCCTCCACGCTGACGAGTTCTCCGACGGCCAAGGCGCCTCCCTCGCCGCCTCCCTCGGCTGCGCCTCCGCCGATCACCTCATGCACATCTCCGACGACGGCATCGCTGCGCTCGCGGCCTCCGACACCGTCGCCAACCTCCTCCCGGCCACGAGCTTCTTCCTCATGTCCGACCGCTACGCCCCCGCGCGCAAGCTGATCGAGGCCGGCGCGATCGTCTCCCTCTCCACCGACTGCAACCCCGGCTCCTCGATGACCGAGTCGATGCAGACGGTGATGCAGCTGGCCACGCTGCAGATGAAGATGACCGTCGAGGAATCGCTCACCGCCGCGACCCTCAACGGCGCGTCCTCGCTGCGCATGGCCAAAGAGATCGGCTCGATCGAGACCGGCAAACGCGCCGACTTCGTCCTCCTCGACGCCCCCGGATATCTCCACCTCGTCTACCACTTCGGGGTGAACCTGGTGACGGCCGTGTTCCGGGAGGGTCAGCGCGTTGTTTGAGGTCTCTCTTCAGTTTATCCCGCGCGCAGACGCGGGATCACCGGTTATACCGGCAGGCAGCGGCCCAACGTCGCCTCACGTGCCGCGCCAGTCGTTCCATCTATCGCGGTGCCACCGATGATCCCGCGTCTGCGCGCGGTATAAACTAAGACGAAGGCCCATAAAACGCCGCGATCTTCTCGTACAGCATCGCCCCGATATCCGCCTTGCATTCGAACGAGCAGCCGCCGATGTGGGGGGTGAGGATGAGGCGGGGGTCGTCGGGGAAGCCGGTGGTGGGCGGCTCGGGATCGAAGACGTCCAGCGCGAGGCCGGCGAGGTGGCTCGGTTGCAGCGCGCCGAGCGCGGCCTGCTGGTCGAGCACTTCGCCGCGTGAGGCGTTGATGAGGTACGAGCCGGGACGCAGCGACGCGATCTCGGCGGGGCCGATCATCCTGCGCGTCTCGGCGTTCAGCGGGACGTGCAGCGTGAGGATGTCGCTCTGCGCGATGAGCGCCGCGAGTGAATCCACACGCTCGGTCTCGCCGAAGTCGGTGATGGTGATGTAGGGGTCATACGCGCGGACATGCATGCCGAACGCGCGCGAGAGACGGGCAACGCGCGAGCCGACCTGGCCGAGGCCGACGATGCCAAGCTGGAAGTAACGCAGCTCATGGCGGGTCGCGCAGTCGTCGCGGAAGAAACGGCCGCTCGCGACTTCGCGCGTGTAGAAGGGGATGGTGCGGGTCATCGAGATCATGAACGCGATCACGAGCTCCGCGACCGCGTTCGCGTTCGCGCCGGGGAGGCTGATGATCGGGATGCCGCGCTCGCGCGCGGCGTCGGCGTCGATGTTGTCGGTGCCGCTCGTACCCTGCGCGATCAGCTCGAGCCGCGGCGCGGCGTCGATCACGCGGCGCGTGACGCGGTTGTACGCGCGCGTGACCAGGATCTGCGCGTCTCCGACGATCGCCGCGAGCTCGTCTTCCGTCCGCACGGGGTGATGCACGACGTGGAAGCGCGCGTCGCTTTCGGCGCGCGCGTGCAGGCTGCGGTCGACGTCGGCGGCGACGAGAAGCGTCTTCGGCATCGCCTCATTGTTACACTTCGCACGTTTGAGCCGGTTCCTCCGCAGACACGCCACGGCGCTGATCGCGATCGCGGTGTGCAATCTCGTCGTCTTCTTCCCGGTCGTGTTCATGGGCCGCGTCGTGTCGCCCAACGACGTCTTCTACAGCTACAGCCCCTGGTCGGCGCTGCGCTCCGACACGATGCATCCGCAGAACCTGCTGATCAACGATCCGCCGACGTCGTATTACACGATGGTCTCGATCGTCAAAAGCGACTGGCGCGTCTTCCACTGGAATCCCTACATCGCCTGCGGGACGCCCGGCTTCGGCACGGCCATGGACGCGATGGTCACGCCGCTGATCATCATCCCGCTGCTGCTGGTGCCGCTGGTCTGGATCTACACGGCGATCATGTTCGCGAAGCTGAACGCAGCGTTTTTCTTCGCCTACCTCTGGCTGCGCGAGGAGCGCCTCGGCCGCCGCGGCGCCGCGATCGGCGCGATCGTCTTCGCGGCCGCTAGCGTCTATTCGGTGCGCTGGCTGTGGCAGATGACCATCCCGCCGGTGTTCTATCCGGCGCTGCTCTGGATCGTGGCGCGCACGTTCCATCGCAAGCCGACGTCGATCGCGCTCGTCGCGTTCATCGCCCTCTGCTTCGCGACGTCGGCGTTTCCCGCCGCGATCGCGTACGGGGCGTGGATGGTCGTGATCTACGCGCTGTTCCTGGCCATCCGCGCGTTTCCGCTGCGCCTGATCGCGCGCGGCGTCGCCGGCGTGGTCATCGCGTTTCTCATCGCGCTGCCGACGTACATCCCGTTCGCTCGCCAGATCAAAGGCAGCGGCTATCTCGAGACGCGGCAGCAGACCAGCCTCGCCGCGATCTTCCCGCCGAACCACTGGCCGAGCTTCGTCGACGCCGACCGCCTCGGCAATCCCGCCTTCAAGAACTGGCGCGGCGACCCGAGCCTCGGCGTGTTGAACAACTACGTCGAGGCGACGGTCTACTTCGGCGTCATCCCGCTCCTCCTCGCACTCCTCGGCCTCTACAACCGCCGCGCGCGCGCGCGCTGGTTCTGGGCCGCGGCGGCGCTGCTGATCCTGATGTGCATGTTCGGCTTCCCGTACGTCTCGCAGCTCGTTGCCCGCCTGCCGGGCTTCAAGTACTCCGCGCTCGCGCGCACCGCACTCCTGCTTCCGCTGCCGGCTGCCTACCTCGCCGCCGCCGGTGTGCAGTCTGGAGTGCGGCGACGCCAGTCGCCGCTCTCACTGTGGCGTGCCAGCCAGAGCGGCGACTGGCGTCGCCGCACTCCAGATCTTCTCGCCGGCGCCCTGGCCATCGCCATCGCCTTCGACCTCGGCCTCGTCGCCGGCCGATTCCATCCATACCTCGAAGTGAAAAACGCGGGCGTTCCCTCGACGCCGGTAATCGACTTCCTGCGCCATGACCGCGGACCGTTCCGCGTCGCGGCGTTCTTCGATTACTTCTGGCCGAACTCGGCGGAGCTGTTCCGGATCGAGGATGTGCGCAGCCATTTCTCATCCGAGGAGGATTACCGGCGGATGCTGCAGCGGCTCGATCCGGGCGTGTGGAACGGGCAGTCGACGGTGCTGCAGTTCAGCAGCCTCAAATACAACTTCGCCGATCCGCTCGCGGGCATGCTCGGCATCCGCTACTACCTCGAGCACAAGAACATCGACATCGTGAAGTGGGGCATCTTCGCGGCCACGCAGCCGGGCACAAAGAACTTCGGGCCGATGCAACTGAAGCCCGGCGCGACGACCGAGCGCAGCATCGCCATCGACGCCGAGCCGTTCTGGGCGATCGAAGTTCCCGCGGCGATCGAGGAGGTGGAGCGGCGGCCGCTTCGGCCGCCGAAACGGGGCCCGGCGGCCGAAGCGGCCGCCGCTCCACAGGACCACGCAATCGAAGTCACCCTCCTCAAGAACGGCGCGCCGGTCTGGTCGCGACGGTTCACGAAGGCCGAGGCGGACGTGATGAACAAGCTGTACGTGCCGCTGCGGCCGTACGCGCGGCTCGGCGAGGTGGTGACGCTGCGCGTGCGGGCGATCGGCGTGCGGGCGTCGCTGAATCGCGGCGAGAACGGGTTCTATTACGGGCGGGTCACGACGCCGGTCATCTTCGATCGCGAGCTCCCCGACGGCCGCGTGTTCCGCAATCTCGCCGAGCTGCCGCGTTTCTGGGCGGTGTCGAAGTTCCGCAAGCTGAATCGCGATGAATTCCTGAAAGCGACGGACATCGACTTCGCAAACGAAGCCGTATGGACTGCAAGGGGGGCGGACGTCTCGTCCGCCTGGCGGGCGGGACGCCCGCCCCCCAGAGTCACGCTCGCGCGCTACGAGCCGCACCAGCAGCGCGTCATCACCGAGTCGCCCACGCCCATGTTTCTCGCGTCGTCCGAGAAGCTGACGCCCGATCTCCGCGTCACCATCGACGGCCGTCCCGCGCGCGCGATCGGGATCAACCTGCTCTTTGCCGGCGTGGCCGTGCCCGCGGGCCAGCACGAGGTCGCGTTCGAGCGGCGGCTCGCGCGCGGGTGGTGGTGGATCGCGATCGTTGGCGCGGCGCTGTGGCTCGCCGTCGCGGTGTGGGAGCTCACTGCTTCGCTGCGACGACGACGAACTGGTAGGCGAACAGCGACCGCCACAGCCGCGTGATCCAGGTCAGCAGCCGCTCGATCGGGCGCAGGATGAAGTCGGGCATGTAGCCGCCGACGATCAGTCTGACGGGCACGGACGAGCCGCGCACGGCGATGATCCGGAAGCCGGCGCTCTCGATCTCGCGGCGGAACGTGCGCATCGTGTAGAAGCGCAGGTGCGTGTGATCGAGGATGCCGCGCTCGCGATACTCGAAGACGCCGAACAGCAGTCCGAGGCGGATGGTGATGTTGGCGATGTTCGGGACGGAGATGAACGCGCGCCCGTCGTCCTTGAGCGCCTTGTGAACCAGATCGAGCACCGGCTTCGGACGCCGGAGATGCTCGAGCACGTCCGCGAGCACGACCACGTCGAGTCCGGAGGGCAGTTCCGCGACGCACTCGAGATCGGCGATCACGACCTGGTCGAAGCAGTCGCGCAGCTCGCCGATGCAGTCGACGTTGTACTCGAAGCCGATGGTCTCCTTGAAGGCGTCGCGCAGCGCGCGCCCGAGGTGCCCGCCGGCGGCGCCGAGATCGAGCAGCTTCCCGTGCCCGGTCGCGTAGCGGCCGATCAGATCGATGAGGATCCGGTGGCTGCTCCCGTCGAAGTCTTTGAAGGTGTAGACGTTCGGCATCTAGTACTCACCGTATCCGGGAGCGCTGGAGTGAACGTCGATGACGACCGTTCCCTGTGGAGCGGCGGGCTTCAGCCCGCCGAAATCGTTCGGAACCTCGACCGTCTCTTCGGTCGTCACACGCCACGGCGTACCCATCGGGTCCGTCGGAATCCGGCGCAGATACTTCGGCACGAGCTCCTCGAGCGTTCCCGGGTAGCGGCCGTTGTCTTCGTGAAAGTTCGCGATGGCCTTGCGCATTGCCGCCAACGTGTCGCGCAGCGCGGTCTCGCGAGCGGTTTTCCGCTCGCGCTCCATGCGCGCGCGCTGCTGCACGTACAGCGCACCGCCTGCGAGCACCACAACCACGGCCACGATCACCCAGCGCAGTCGCATCAATGCAGCGGGATCGTCCCGACGTTCTTCAGCGTGATGGCGATGCCGTAGTTCCAGTCCGTCTCCAGCTTGCCGGTCGCGGACTTGAAGACTTCGTAGCGCCGGTACTCGAGGCCGATGCCGTAGCAGGAGCCCGTCCAGCCGGCGACGTAGCGCTGCTCGAGGAACCGCTTTTCCTTGATGTTGTAGTTGAGCTGCACGTCCGCGCGGATGCGCTCGTGCCACACCGGCGAGCCGGTATTGATGCGGATGCCGGCCGAGTCGCCGGTCGGATTCGCGGGCTGCTTGAAGGTCGCGAAGTAGGTGAGGCCGAGGTACTTGTCGGCGCGTTTGCCGGTGCCGACCAGGTTCGTCGAGAGGCTGAGCTGGTCGAGCTGGTGAGAGACGTTGCCGTACGCCGCGTTGGCGTCGACGGTGATCGACTGGTAGGGATTGAAGCGGAGGCTCGCGGTGAGCGGCGTGAACTTCTGCTCCTTCATCCCGGGAAAGACGGTCGTGCCGGGAAAGGGATCGGACAGCGCCACGCTCTGGCGCAACGCGAACGACAGCACCTCGCGGGCGTTGCCGTTCGGCCCGGTCTCCTTGCCGATCAGCCGCTGCGTCAGCGAGTACTCCACCGAATGCTGCACGATCGGCAGCGCCGGCGAGTCGACCAGGTCGAAGCGGATGATCTCGTTCTGGTCCTCGACATTGGTCGTGTAGACGTAGCGGACGCGCGGCTCGATGACGTGCTTGAACTTCGAGAAGCCGCCCGCGGCGCGGTTGTACACGCGCGAGAACGACGGGCCGACGGTCTCCACCTGCCCCTGCGCGTAGAACCGGGTCAGCGGGTCTTCGTCGTCGACCTTGCCGTCCGTGGCGCGGCTGGCCGAGTAGTACGTCTCGCGCAGCGAGACCTGCGGCTTGATCGACAGCCACGGCGGCGTCCGCAGCTGCAGCGAAACCGTGGGGAAGAGATCGGCGCGGTAGTAGTCGGCGCTGATGGTGCGCACGTTCCCGGCGATCGCGCCGGTGCGCAGCCGCGACGACGACGACTCCATGGCGAAATAGAACGGCGTGCCGAGGATCCGCTGCGGATACATGCGGAACTGCAGCGACGGCAGCTGCTCGTAGCGCTGCCGCGTGTCGCCGAAGATGATGTCGCGCCGGTCGGTCAGGACGTTCAGCGAATAGGTCGGGCGGTTCTTCGTGATGTAGGCCGACGAATAGATGTTCGAGATCGTCTGCAGCGTCGGGTCGTGGTCGTATTGCCGGAAGAAGTCGAGGTTCGAGTAGTCCTGCACGTCGACGACGCCGCGGAACCCGCCCGGCAGGTTCTCCTGAGCGTGCCGGTACTGGTACTTCCACTCGATCTGCTTCTCCTCGACGTTGTTCACCATGTGCGCGCGGAAGTCGCCGATCTTCACGTTCTCCGACGGCACGTAGCGCGCTTCCACGCCGGCGCCGTAATACCCGTTCGAGCTCACATCGGCATACACCGTCGCGTCGGCGGAGTCGCCGACCGGGAGGAAGTAGCCGTTCTCCAGCCGCACGCCGAAGTTACGCGTCACGCGCACCCGCGGGATCAGCAGGCCCTGGGAGCGCTCGCGCTTCGTCGGCCAGACCATGCGCGGCGCGTAGAACACCGGGATGTTGCGCGCGCGGAAGCTGATGTTGCGCAGGTGCGCGTAGTCGTCGACGGTGACGTCGGCGCTCCCGACGTGAAACGACCACGCCGGCCGGTCGAGATCGCACGAGGTGAAGATGCCGTTCGACATCCGGTAGGTATCGGCGTCGATCTTCTCGATGCGGTCGCCCGAGAAGTACATCGACGGATCCATGATCGCCGTGGCGTTGAAGAACGTGCCGGTCTTGGTGTCGAGGTTGTAGATCGCCTGGGTCGCGGTCATGCGCGTCGGACCCTGGTCGATGATGACGTTCCCCTCGCCGGTCACGTCCTTCGTCTTCTGGTTGTACGTGACCTTGTCCGCGCGCATCTTGATGTCCTGGTACTCGATGCGGACGTCGCCGGTGAGGATCGAGTACTCGTCCTTCTGCGCCTCGACGGTGCCGCCGGGCATGACCGTGATCTTCACCTCGCCGCCGCCCGGTTTCGGGCCGGGCATGAAGCTGAATTTCGGTCGCTCCTGGGAGTACGCGGTGGCCGTGGCTGCGAGGAGGAAGAGGCAGAGTGCGATTCTGCGCATTCGTGGTCGCATTCTAACCGCCATCGTTCTGCGCACGCATGGCGCGATCGATGCGGGTCATGTCCTGCAACTGCATCCGCAGTTTGATGACTTCGAGCTGATACAGCCTGGCGATCTCCTCCGCGCGCCCGCGCTGCTGCCGCTTGCGCAGGGCGATCTCGTTGGCGATGCGCACGAACTCGCGATGCGCGGCGCGGTCGTGCCAGCCGCCGCGGCCCAGGCGAAGGATCGGGTGCGCGGTGATCCGTACATCCTCGTCGTCCATCACGCCGAGCGCCGCCTCGTGGCGCAGCTCGCCGCGGATCACCGGCCACTGCTTGAACACCGTCAGCACAATCAGCAATGGAATGATCGATGCGGCGGCGACCGCCGAGTCACGTTCCCGCCACGCCAGAATCGACGCCAGCCACGCCGCCGCAATCGCCACGACCATCGTGAGCGCATCGATCCCCACCTGCCGCGTCTTGTCGCGCACGTGCGTGAGCCCGAACGTAATGCCATATCCCGCGACCGCGCCCGCGAGCACGCACTGCGCGAAGCGCAGCAGCTCGTGATCGCCCTGCACCGCGAGCGGGATCGCGGCGCAGGCGCCGGTCATCGCGCCGAGGACCATGCCGTCGGACGGCTCGCTCTCGTGGCCGGTCAGGCGCACGTAGAGCGCGGCGATCGTGAGGACGGCCCCGATGACGATCGGCGAGACGAAGAACCAGAAGATCGCGCCGGAGAGGAGCCCGGCGATCATCGGCACGCGCGCATCGGCGCCCAGCCGGCTGTCGAGCGTCTTGAAATACGACGCGGCCGCGAGCGCGGCGACGAAAGAGGCAATCAGTACGAAGGCGAGGACCGGATCGGACACTTTTGCAGTTTATCCCGCGCGTAGACGCGGGATCTCCGGTTGTCCCGCGACGAGGCTGCCCACGTAGCATTCATGGGCAACCGCCTCGCAGTGTAACCAGAGATCCCGCGTCTTCGCGCGGGATAAACTAAAAAAGCGTGTCGTTGTCCCGGATCGGATGCCTCAGGAAGTAGCGCCGCGAGCGCTCGATGTCCTGCCGGATCTGGTTCGTCAGCTCCAGCGCGGAGCGGAACTGCTGCTCGCGCCGCAGCAGCTCGTGGAAGTAGAGCCGCACCGTGTCGCCGTAGACGTTGGAGTCGAAGTCGAAGATGTGGCTCTCGATCGTGGTCGCGTAGTTTTCGTAGAGCGTCGGCCGCACGCCGATGTTGGTGACGCTCTCGAACGAGCGCGAGAAGCTCTCGAAGCGCGACGTGGTCACATACACCCCGCCGCCGGGAAAGAGATCGTTCGACGGATCGACGTTGACGGTCGGGAAGCCAATCTTGCGCCCGAGGCGGCGGCCGGTGGCGACGCGGCCGTCGATGAAGTACGTGCGCCCGAGGGCCAGCGTGACCGTGCGCATGGCCCCTTTGGAGATCGCGTCGCGCACGATCGAGCTGGAGACGCGCATCCCGTGAACCTTGACGTCGCCGATGCCCTGGACGTCGAAGTGGAAGCGCTGGCCCGCGGCGGCGAGCTTCGCCAGATTCCCCTCCCGCCCCGCGCCGAAGCAGAAGTCCCTCCCGATCCGCACCTCGGCGACGTCGAGCGCCGCGACGAGGAACTCCTCGATGAAGCGGTCGGCCGTCCAGCGCGAGAACTCGTGGCTGAACGGCACGATCAGCAGCGCGTCGACGCCCATGCCGCGCAGCAGCTCCTCCTTCTGCGCGATGGTCAGGATCTGCTTCGGCACGCGATCGGGCGCGACCACGGACAGCGGATGCGGATGAAACGTGATCACCGCCGACGGCCGTCCCAGCTCCCGCGCGCGCTCCACCACCCCACCCACGATGGCCTGATGCCCGACATGCATCCCGTCGAAGTTCCCGATCGTCGCCACGCACCCGCGCGGGAGATCGGTCTGGCGAAGAGGGTCGTGAAGGACGATCATGCCCGGCTTACGCGAGCCTCAGCATCGGCGTCGGCAGCGAGATCTCGTCCCATTCCGGCGCGCTCGCGCCGAGCATGGCCGCGAACTGCTCGACCATCTCCGGATCCCACTTTCCGCCGGCCGACTCGCGGCGCAGCGTTGCCACCGCGGCCTCGTGCGTGAGGGGCGCGGGACGGTAGGCGCGATGCGACGTCAGCGCGTCGTAGGCGTCGACGATCGACAGCAGCCGCACCTCGTACGGAATGGTCTCGCCGCGCAGGCCGTCGGGATAGCCGCGGCCGTCGTAGCGCTCGTGATGGTGGCGGATCAGCTGCAGCACCGACGAGAGCGTCGTCAGCGGGCGCACCATCTCCTCGCCGATCACCGGATGATCGATCACGCGCATGAACTCCTCGCGCGTGAGCGGCCCCTGCTTGTTCAGGAGGCTCTCCGGCACCGCGATTTTCCCGATGTCGTGCAGCAGCCCCGCGATGCGGATGCGCTCCGCATCCTCGGCATGCATGCCCGCGTACAACGCGAACTTCCGCGCCAGATCGCCGACCCGCTGCGAATGCCCGCGCGTGTAGCGGTCCTTCGCTTCGAGCGCGAGCGCCAGCGCGCAGATCACGTTCTGCGTCAGCTCGAGGTCGGCGTGGTACTCCTTGATCCGCAGCAGCGAGTGGATGCGCGTCACCAGCTCGAGGCGGTTCAGCGGATAGCTGATGAAGTCGTCCGCGCCGTTGACGATCGCTTCTTGCCTCATTTGATTGTTGCGGTGCGAGGTGAGGACGATGATCGGCAGGAACTCGTAGCGCGGATCGGCGCGCAGCGCGCGCAGCGTCGACTTCCCGTCCTGCGCCGGCATGAGCAGATCGAGCAGCACCACGTCGACCTGCTCGCGCTCGAGCACCTCCAGCGCCTCGCGGCCGTTCTCCGCGAGGACGACGTGCATCCCTTCCTCGCCGATCGTCGCCGCGACCAGCTCGCGGTTCAGCCGGTTGTCGTCGACGCAGAGGACGCGCGTCTTCGGCGCGCTGCGCGGACGGATGTGCTTCGTCGTCACCGCCCGCGGCGTCTCTTCGGTCAGCGCCGCGCTAAACAGCCGCACCAGCTCGTGATCGTACGCGCCGCCCGTGGCATCGGCGGCGAGCTGCGCGTGGGCCTCCTCGTGGGTCTGGCCGAGCTCGTGATGCAGCTCGTCGAAGCGGTCGGCGATGCCGACGATCTGCGCCTCGAGCGGGATCTGCTCGCCTTTCAGGCCGTCCGGATAGCCGTGGCCGTCGATCCGCTCGTGATGCCAGCGGACGACCGGCACGAACGGGCTGAACGTCGTCATCGGCTCCAGGATCGACGCGCCCATGCGCGTGTGCTCGGCGATCATGTGGCGGTCCGCGTCGCTGAGCGTCTTGGCGGCGATCAGCTCGTCGGGCACCCCGATCATCCCGACGTCGTGCAGCATCGCCCCCTTGGTGACGATCTCTTTTTCCTCCGCGGACATCCCCAGCTTGTCGCTGAGCCGCGCGGCGTACTCGGCGACGCGCTGCACGTGGCCGGCGGTGCGCGGGTCCTTGCTCTCCAGCGCGCTGGTGAGCGCCATGATGATGTTCTCGCTGGAGTCGAGCTCCTTGCGGAGATTGCGGATCTTGATCAGCGAGCGGATGCGGGTCCGCAACTCCTCGCGGTTGATCGGCTTGTTCAGGAAATCGTCCGCGCCGCATTCGAGCGCGCGGATCTTGTCCTCGGTGCCGGTGAGCGCGGTGAGCATGAGGATCGGGATCGTCCGCCCGCCCGGCGAGCCCTTGATCCGCGCGCAGGCCTGGTAGCCGTCGACGTTCGGCATCATCACGTCGAGGACGATGATGGCCGGGTCGTGCCTGGGGTAGAGGTCGATCGCTTCCTGGCCGTCGCGCGCGAGCACGGCGTCGTATCCCCAGCTCGACAGATACTCCTCGAGCAGCTGCAGGTTCTGCTCGTTGTCGTCGACCGCGAGCACTACGTCGCGCTCAGCTGCCGCCTCCTTGACTACCGCGATGGTCATTGGGGATTCCTCGACGGACGGCGGGATTATACGCTTCAGAACATCGCGCCCTGTTCCGGAGGGTACGTGACGCAGTCGCCGTCGATGCGCGCCATCGCGCTGAGCTTGTGCGGCTGCGTGGCGGCCGGGCCGATGATGTGAACGACTTCGACGCCGCGCCGCACCAGGTCGTCCGCCAGCAGGTTGCGGTGGCAGCGCCACGGCACCGCCTCGGCGCACATGACCGCAGTCGCGCCGAGTGGAGCGGTGGCCGCTTCGGCCACCGGCCCGGCGCCCGAAGCGGGCGCCGCTCCACTGAGCAGGCGATTGACCGCGGCGCGGAACTCCGGCGTGCACATGTAGTCGGCGTAACCGCGGAACTGCGGGTTCTCCCACGCCATGTTGCGCGAAGTTTTCGACGGCGTGCGCCGCCCGCCGAGGTCTTCGAAGTGGATGTAATCCAAGGGGAGGGAGCGCTCCAGCGACTCCCGCGAAAAGTGCGGATGGCGGCGCGACCCGGGATACCGGCGGATATCGGCCAGCCTCGTCACACCGTGCTCGTGCAGCAGCGAGACGAGCTCGTCAAGGCTGCGGGTGGAATGCCCGATCGTGTAGATTCTTTTCATAGATGGTTACTGGGTTCCTGAGTTGCTGAGTTCCTAGCAACCCAGCAACCCAGCAACCCAGCAACCGATGGCCACCTACTACTCCGAACACGCAGGACAGCTCAAGCGCGACCTCGCCGCCGAGATTCCGGCCGAGGCCCTGCGCGAGCTGCACCGCAAGCGGCCGCTGCTGCACGCGCTGATCGCGTTCGCGAACTTCGCCGCGGTCGTGGGCGCCGGGATCGCGATCGTGCAGCTCGAGCGCTGGTATTTCTGGCTGCCGTGCGCGTTCATCGCCGGCTTCGGCGTCTTCAACTGCACGGTGCTGCTGCACGAGGTCGTGCATCGCGCGGTGATCAACGTCGCCAACGACCGCACCTACCGCTTCCTCGGGTTGCTCTACGCGATCCCGAGCGGCATCTCCTCCTCGCAGTTCACGCGCTGGCATCTCGACCACCACGCGGGACTCGGATCCGATTCCGAGGATCCGAAGCGGCACTACCTGTCGCCGAAGCGGAACGCGCGCTGGTTCAAGCTGCTCTACTTCACGCCGGCGCTCTTCCCGATCTACTTCCGCGCCGCGGCGAAGGAGGCGGCGGACTACGAGCCGGAGCTGCGCAAGCGCATCGCCCGCGAGCGCCTCGGCACGATCGCGTTCCAGCTCTCGGTCCTCGGCCTGATCGCCTGGCTGGGCGGCTGGTTCGTGGCCTGGAAGCTCTACGTCATCCCGATCTTCTTCGTCTTCCCGATCGCCTTCGCCCTCAACCGCCTCGGCCAGCACTACGACATCAACCCCAACGACCCCGCGAACTGGTCGACGCTGGTGAAAGGCTCGCTGTTCTGGAACACCGCCTACCTCTTCTCGAACTTCCACCTCGAGCACCACTACTTCCCCGGCGTCCCCTTCTACAACCTCCCGCGCCTCCAGAAACTGCTCACGCCCTTCTACGAGAAACGCGGCATGACCCCGCGCGGCTACGGCGACCTGCTGTGGCGCTACATCATCCTCAACCGCAAGCCGCACACGGACTGGGCGCATACTCTTCCCCATGCCGTTCGCGAACGTCATTCAGGGTTTCTTCCCGAATAGCGGCCGCAGCGCGCTGCTCCCGCCGCAGCACATGCGCTTTCCGCTGCACGGAGGCAAGCCGCTGCCGCCGCTGATCCAGCGGCGGGTCGAGGCGGCCTTCGGCACGAGCTTCGCCGACGTGCGCGTGCACGTCGGGCCGCACGCGGCGGCAATCGGCGCGCTCGCGTTCACTCACGGCGCGAACGTCTATTTAGCGCCGGGCCACTACGACCCGCACAGCGCTCGCGGACAGCGCATGCTCTGGCACGAGCTGACGCATGTCGTGCAGCAGAAGTCGGGACGCGTGCGCAATCCGTTCGGCGGTGGCATCGCCATCGTGCACGACCGCATGCTCGAGGCGGAGGCGGAGCGCATGAGCCTCCGCGCATCGCAGACGATGGCGGTACCGCGGCGCGCCGGGTCGCGCATCGTTCAGCCGCTGCTCATGTTCACGTATCCCGCGGGGACGATCGTCAACAGTCCTTATACCGAGGAGTACCTGGAGGGCATTGGCAAAGTCGCGGTGACGTACCGCGGTGTGACCGTCTACACCGACCCCCGCAATCAGGCCGAAACGAAAAGCGAGATCGATCGCCGCTTCACGATCGGCACGCTCAGCGCGATTCCGGCCGAAGGCGATCTGCAGGAGATTGATGCCGGCGTCCGGCCGCTCGGCCCGCAGGCGCGCCTGTTGATCCTGAAGACGTTCGATCCCGACACCATCGCGCGCGGAGCGGGCGTCTATGTCCCGGGCAAGGTGTTCTACCGGATCGGCGAGAACGGCGCGATCCACCATCTTTCCGCGTCGATCATCAATCGCTACTGGGACCTGAAGTACTCGAAGTTCGCGCGATTGTCGCATCCTGACTGGCGCTACAACTGCGGCGACTACGCGCTCAGCGACAACGGCACCGACTCCATCGATGACGAGGACACCCACCTCGGCCAGCATTTCGCGCTCGTGTGCAACCTCAAGACGACGCCGGTCGAAACCGTGCAGGCGCGCTTCGAGGCGAGGCAGGGACGCTACGTCGTCCAGACCGGCTATCACTACTTCCGGCTGCAGGTCGGTGTTGCGCAGGTGGTGGTCTCTCAGAAGGACGGCGACAGCGGCGTCTATTCGGCGACGATGAGCATCGCCGAGGCCGCGAAGTATTGCTACGAGCGGCAGGCCGCGTCGTCGATGCGGCTGTACATGAAGAACTAGCGCGTCACCGCAAGCCGCGTAAACGCAGCAACAGATCATGCAGTGCCGGCCGCGAGCCGGTCTCCACCGGGAGCTGCGAGCGCTGCTCTTCCATCTCCAGCAAACCGACCATCCGGTGATACTCGCGCTCGAAAAACGCGACGTCGATGTCGATGCTCTGGCGTTCCGCGCCTTCGATTTTCCGCGCGATGAGGTCGGGGAGATAAGGCAGCTCGTACATCTCGTTGAGCCGAACGAGATTCGCCTCGACGATTCCGGTTCGCATCAGATGGATGCCGGTGAGCAGCGCGCGAAAGACGTAGAGCAGCGGTTTCAGGCGACGCTCTTTCTCAGCGAACTGCCATTGCCGCGCGGCGAAGCCGAGGTAGTGATGTGCGTGATGCCGCGTGACGCAACGCCGCGCGAGCTCACACAGCTCTTCGTGCTCCGGCGTCGTTCTCAGGACGAGCGGCGACAACACCTGTTCGAGCACGTAGCCGTTGCGTTTGAGCAGCAGCCGGAAGAATTTTGCGGCGTCGTGCGTCACGAGATCGACTTCCGGCGGACCGTCGAGCATCTGCTGGATCGTATCTTCCCCTTGCAACAAGCCGAGGACTTCGGCGGCGGGAAGCACGTGCACGCCGCGAAGGTCGAAGTCGGAATCGGGAGACGGAAAACCGTAGAGATGCGCGCCGCTGATGGTCGCGAAGACCAGCGGATACGGATGCGACGCAACCGTCTCGAGCACCAGCGGCGGCAGCTCCTTCACAGCATGCTCCTTCTTGCTTTCAGAAGAAATGCGTTCGCGCGCTCGAAGTCGGGCCGGTCCGGCAATCGCGTGGAGATGAATGCCGCATCGAACTGCCGATGCAGCTCGAGCCGCCAGGTATCGATCTCCTCCCATGGCATCTCGCCGCGGCGGATGGCCAGCAGCCGCTCGCGATGTTCGACGACCTGCACCGGCACGTAGCCTTCACGCAGCGTGATGATTCCGGAAACCAGCAGGCGGATCAGATGCATCGGATGCTTCCATTTGATCGCCCCGCGCGCGCGAACGTCCTGCTCGATTTTCTTGAACTGCGACAGAACGTAGCCGTTGTAGGTCTGATAAACGAGCTTCGAGAGAAAGGAGTCTCGCATCGCCAGCAGCCCGGTGGCGAGCTCCGACGCGTGCTCGACGAGCGGCGAGTAGAGGCATTCGAGGATTCCGGGGTTGGCTTTGAGCGCCAGCTTCAGGAACTTTTCCAGCTCCCAGTACACCTCCTGCGTCTCGTCGTTCTCGAATTGCTCCGGCACGCCGTAGAGTCTCCAATGCAGATCGGCCGGCGGCAGATAGATGCCGCGCCGGTCGATATCGGATTCACCGGTCTCGAGACCGAACGCGCGCGATCCGACGATGCACCGAAAGATGATGAAGTTCCGCCAGTCGATCTCCTGCGCTTCCCCGATGCCGCTGTCGCGCACCGCCTGCAGGATTCGGAAATCATCGCGTACGAGACTCGTCTCGGCGCCGTCGACGAAGCGGATGCGGTACGCATGCATCGGATCGGCAGGCGCGCGCACGACCACGCCGACGGCGCCGCTCGGCAGCGTCTTGCCGGTCTCGCGGATCTGCACGTCCGCCGAGGCCACGACCTGCGTTCCAGCCGGAACAGTTTTCTGCATTACACCTTCGGCTTCGGCGGAATCGGGCGGCCGTATGAATTCTCGTGCGCCCGCCGCATCGCCTCCACATGCGGAATGACGTCCGCGTGCTCGGGATCGCGCGCCAGTTCCTCGGCGACGTAGTACACCTCGAGCGCTTCTTCATAAAGCTTTTCCATCCGCCGGTCGATGACCGACTGGATCTGTCCGGCCAGCGTTCCCAGGGCATCCGCGGCCGCGGCGAGCTCGAAATCGGACTCCGCGAGCGAGCCTTCTTCCGCCGCATACGTCGCCGGCAGCTCGTCCTCTTTGCCCTGCTGCTGCATCAGCGCGAGCTCCTCGGGCGTGAGCGCCTTCTGAAAGATCGCGCTCGCCTTCCCCACCACGTCCAGGATCGCCCCGGCGTCCACCTCTTCTTTTTTGTTCGTCATGACGTTCTCCGGAATCGGTCCGGGCGTGCGACGCGCCGCACGCCCGGACGGACTTCTCTCACACTACGGCGTCTTTACGGGTTCCGGCGGAGTGGGCTCCGTCTTGCGTGCGCGCTTGCGCCCGAACCGGTTCAGTCGCTTCATTTCCTGGATGTGGGACGCGAGGGTGGCGTTGGCCGGATCGCGCGCGAGCTGCTGGCAGATCTGGAAGGTCTGCATGGCAGTCAGGCCGATGCGGCGCTTGCGCACCGTGTTCGCGGACGTTACCGCCTTGAGCATCGCCCGGAGCTCGTCGGCGACGGCGTTCCAGTTGACGCTGTCATTGACCTCGCCGCGCAGGTTCTCCGGCGTGCGGCCCAGCGCTTTCTGGACGCCTTCCGAGGCGCTGACGGCGTTGACCGACGCGTGCACGAAGTTCACGTCCACGTGCGCGAGGCGGCCCATCGTCAGTCTCGGATCCAGCGCCTGCGGCTCCGGGAGCCGCTCACGCAGTGTGCGCAGCACCCGGAAGAAATCATCCGCGGTCATCTCTTCAGTGGGCAGGGGGATGGTAGTCATAATTTTCTCCTTATCGTTTCTCCTTTCTAGTGACCGCCGGCCACGCGCCGCCGATCGGGGGGTTGATGGGATCCCGGGTTCTAGAAACTCGGGGGCTTCATTTGTCAAAGAGGAAAGAGGAGCGCAGCTCGACTCCCGGACACGGCGGAAGGGCATGACTCAACCCGTAATGTCGACCGCCGCACCGTTCACCCCGAGACTGGGAGGAGCTCGGCTCAACTCCCCATGTTCCGGTGTGGCCATTACTCAAGCCATGACACCGGGCATGTTAAGACTAAATAGAATATGTCCGCCGGATGAGCTTGTCAAGCGCTCATCGCAAAATCGAGATCCGATATCCCTTCCGAGGACGCGGAAATCGAGCGACGGGACTAGCTAGACCTCGCGTGCGACTAGCTAGACCTCACGTGCGACCAGCTAGACCTCGCGCGCGACTAGCTAGACCTCACGTGCGACCAGCTAGACCTCGCGCGCGACTAGCTAGACCTCGCGCGCGACTAGCTAGACCTCGCGCGCGACTAGCTAGACCTCCCACGCGACTAGCTAGACCTCACGCGCGACTAGCTAGACCTCGCATACGACCAGCTAGACCTCGCATACCACTAGCTAGACCTCCGGTGCGACTAGCGAGTGCTCGCGAAGGATCAGCGAGTGTTGTAGTTTGACTTCCACGTGACGAACGAAGAATCCACTCTCCGCCGCCAGCTCGCCGACCTCCTCGACTGGGACCACGCCCACATCCCCTTCGACGAGGCGGTCAAAGACTTTCCTCCCGAGCTGCGCGGCCGGCGTCCCGAGGGCGGCCCGCACTCGGCGTGGGAGCTCCTCGAACATCTGCGCCTCGCGCTGTGGGACATCCTCGAGTTCACGCGCGACGCGAAGAACCACGTCTCGCCGAAATTTCCCGACGGCTACTGGCCGCCGACGCCGGCGCCGCAGACGGAGACGGCATGGAACGAGAGCGTCGCCGCGTACCGCCAGCACCTCCGCGACTTCGCCGCGCTCGTCAACGACCCGTCGATCGACCTCTTCGCGCCCATGCCGCACGCGGACGGCAAAACCGTCCTCCGCGAGGTGCTCCTGGCCGCCGATCACAACGCCTACCACCTCGGGCAGTTGGTGATGGTGCGCCGCCTCCTCTGATCTTGTACAATCCTGCCCTCCGCAACTCCATACAGACAGCAGGAAGGGAATCAGGATGTACGATCACGACAGCGCGAGCTCGGGAACGACTGCGTCCGCGGGCGTTTCCGCACCGGCGAAAAGCGTCCGCATCGGTGTCCTCAGCAGCATCAGCAAGCTCGATCCGCGCGAGGCGGTCGACAACATCAGCGGCCTGGTGCTCGGCCAGATCTTCCAGGCGCCGTACGCGATCGCGGCCGGCGAGACCGCGGTCCGCCCGCAGCTCTTCGAGCCGCTCCGCCACGATCGCGGCCTGCAGTACTCGGCCGCCGTGCGACCCGGTATCCACTTCTCCGACGGCACGCCGCTCACCGCCGACATCGCCGCGCGTTCCCTGCGCGGCTCGAAGGTGCTGCAGTCGAAAGCCACGATCGACGTCTACGAAGACCGCGTGGTCTTCACGCTGACCGAGGCCAATCCGCGCTTCGACCTGACCCTGACGCAGGGCAACACCGCGATCGTGCTGGACAAGAGCCTGCAGCTCTGCGGCACCGGCGCGTTCATGTTCGATCAGCGTCCGAACATCCGCCTGCTGCAGGCCGCGCGGAGCATCCGCCTCGTGCGCAACCCGCACTACCACGGCCGCACGAGCGTCGACGAGCTGCAGTTCGTCGTCCTGCCCGCCGACGCGCAGGGGAATCCGGCGCTGCTCGTCGAGGCGCTGCAGAAAGGGGAGGTCGACATCACCACCGCGCTGTCGATGGCCGACCTGAAGACGTACGGCCTCTCGGGCCTCACGCCGTCGATGCAGCCCGGCAACTCGACCGGCATCCTCTTCTTCAACACCGAACGGCGCGTGCTTGCCGACGCAAACGTGCGCCGCGGCATCGCCACGGCGCTCGACGTACACGAGATCGCGACCCGCTCGTTCGACAAGAACCCGGCTGCGTTCGTCGCGCCGAACCTCCTGCCGCCGATGATGGGCCGCGCCAGCGGTATCGCGGCGTTCGATCGCGCGGGGGCGAAGCGCCTCCTCGACGCCAGCGGCGCGAAGCCGTCGAGCCTCTCGCTGCTCGTGCCGTGGGCGCCGCGCCCGTACATGCCGAAGCCGCTCCCGGTCGCGCTGTCCATCCAGTCGCAACTGGCGGAGGTCGGCATCAGGATCGACCTTCGCGAGACCAAGACCGCCGAGAACTTCTTCGACGATCTGATCCACGGCAACTACGACCTGGCCCTCGCCGGCTGGATCGCCGACACCCCCGACCCCGCCGACTTCTTCGAAGCCCTGCTCTGGTCGAAGATGTGCGAAGGCGAGAACCACTCCAACCACAGCCGCTGGAAGAACGCGACCATGGACGCCGCCCTAACCCGCTTCCGCGCCACCCCGTCCGAGGAGAACAAACGCGAGATCCACCGCCTCGTCGCCGCCGAAGCCCCCCTCGTCCCCCTCATCTACGGCCAGTCGGTGGTGCTGCACTCGCGCAAAGTGCGCAACGTGACGGTCACCGCGACGGGGGTGGTGTCGTTGGCGGGGGTGACGGTTTAGGCACCTGTAGTCGCCGGTGATTTGGTAAACTCGCTTGCGGGTCAAGCCATAACTGAGGATTATCGTTGCGGAACCTGCGGAAATTCTGGCGCCTTCCGAACGACCTTCCGACTCTCGGCATTGTCGCCCTCGCGGGCAGCATCATCTGGACGTTGTTGGGGTGCTTGATTGCTGCTCTTGCCGATCAACTGCACTTGTTTATCCCGCAGTGGATCCGGGTTCAGGCATCGTTCGCGATGATCGCTGCCATTTATCTAGGCTTGTTGCCATTTACGAGCGCGCTCGCCGACCGCCTGGCGCCTATGCTCAAGCCCAGAGCATCGCCCAAACGCGTCTTCCAACCGCCGAATCGTCTTCGGTTCCGCACGCCGATCGTTTTGGCAATTTTCATCGTTGGCACCGTGACAACAACGCAGCTCGGGTTTGCCGTGCCAAAACCGACTCTTTATTTCATGTGGGCGACATGCGGCGTCATCTGTCTACTGGCCGGTTTTGCCACGTGGCATGTGGTAGAAGTTCTAACCGTTGCCGGACGAATCAAGGGGTTGCCGGTCGAAGTTTTTCGGTACGCGCCCAGCGAAACACGTTCTCTCAAGCACATTGCGTCGTACTTCACTTTTTTTGGCATCGCGATGACGTGCGGATATGCATTTGCTCTGGCTGGAACGCTGCTTGCCGACTGGCAGGGTGATCCAACGTTCGTCCGGTTTGTTCAGCTGCTCTGGCCGTTGGTGTATGTTCCGACCTGTTTGTTCGTGGTGACCTATCCCCATGTCGCCATTCATGGCCTCATCCGGCGCGAGAAAGACCGGCTTATCACTCTTTACCAGCAGCAGATCAACCGGATTCTCACTCAAGATGAGGCCCTTTCAAATGAAGCCATTGAGCGTGTGAACTCGCTGGCGAGCCTCATTGAGCGCATCGAAAAGACACCGAACTATGCCATCACCTTTCCGATCGCGTTGAGTACGATCGCCACCTATGCAGTCAATCTTGGGAGTCTCCTCATTCCGAAGGAGGCTTTAGCCAGCTGGGTCCAGCATCGCTTCTTTCTGCCTTGAAGCGCGACCGTCGAGAAAGAACAAACGCCAACCGTAACGCGGTCAGCATATGTCCGCCGCGCAGGCTCGTACAAAATAGGTCATACGCTCGCCGCGGTCCGAGGCGATCGAGAAATCGCACCAGTGATTCGAAGTCTTCGAGGCTTCCGTCTGTCAACCTTTTGGCAAGCATCAGCTGCAGGCAATCGTTGACGCGCTTTGTTAGTGGATATTTGACGAGTACATTGACGAGCCCCTTTGTCGTTGTGTGAAATGCCTCGTTTACGCCATTGGCGATAAGAGTGGTATGGTCAAGCATCTCGTTGAACGCAGCGCCCAGGAGCGGCGACTGAATCATTGCCGACTCCCCACAAGACAAAAGCCCCGGAACATGTCGCCTTTCGCTCGCTCCGATAGGAATGGCGCCAAATTTCGCGGTGAATTGGGGACGTGCCTGGCGACAATGAAAGAAGGGATTGTCGCGCACGTGATCTTCGAATGCACGTTTCAGGCTGGCTGGCGAATGGAGTCGCCGTGCGGCGACAAAGACGACGACGAAGGCCGAGGTCGAGCTGGTCGGAATGACCTCAAACAGCGGCGGCGGATCCCCAAAGCGGAGAACATATGCGCCGACGATGTCCGCCGACGCCAATGTTAGATTCTCAAGGTGCGCACCGTAGATCGAATAGAAGCCGATGATCCGGTGAAGTCGAAATGAGGCTGCGATTTGGGATAGACCCCCCGTCGCGTCCACGATTAGCCGTGTTTGGGCAGGTCCGCGGTTTGTTTCGACAGTCAGCCGAGAATCAGCGTGATGAAAGTTGAACGCTTCGGTCTGTTCGCTGAAAAATACTCCGCGCTCGTCACAACGGCGCATTAACTCGCGCAGGAGACGTTCTTCGTCGACCACGGCAAAGTCGCCCGTCGCGACCGCGGGCGGCGCAAGAAACGTTCCGACAGTCGCGCGATTTGTGGTGAACCGTACGCATTGTTCGAGCGCATGGCGTTGCAGTCGCGACTGATTTGTCAGCCAGAATTTTGAGGTCAATCCAATCTGATGCTTTTCGAGAATTCCAACACGCAGGTCGGCGCTCAAGTTGCTGGCGAGTAACAAACCAGCCGGCCCTCCGCCAACGATGATCACGTCGAAGTACGCTCCTTCAGCGAGGAGCTGGCGCTCAGGCAGATTGATAATCCTCAGTTATGGCTTGACCCGCAAGCGAGTTTACCAAATCACCGGCGACGCGGGTGCCTCTCCGTGATCCGCACCTTCAGCGCGGCGTCCGCAACGTGGGTGTAGATCTCGGTGGTCGAGATCGAACGGTGGCCGAGGAGGCGTTGGACGTATCGGATGTCGACGCCTTCTTCGAGGAGGTAGGTGGCCACGGAGTGGCGGAACATGTGGGGGGTGACGCGGTCGCGGACGGCGCTGCGTTCGCCGTGGAGTCTCACCAGGCGGCGGATCATCTGGGGGCTGGCGGCGTCGCCTCTCGAGTTGATCAGGAACGTTTCGGCGGTGGAGGGGCAGCGGTCGCGGACGATGCGGTAGTCGCGGAGGAGGGACTTCAGCTCGTCGGGGACGAAGACGCGGCGCTGGCGGTTGCCTTTGCCGATGATGGTGATCGTGCCTTCGTCCACGTCCACCGCGGAGTCGAGGAGGCTGGCCAGCTCGCTGACGCGCATGCCGGTGGCGAAGAGGAGCTCCGTGGCGACGTAGGCGGTGAGGTCGGCGAAGGTGTGGGGGCGGTCGTGCAGCAGGAGCCGCCTGAGGTCGGAGCGGGCGATGACGCGGGGGAGGCGCTTGGGCATGCGGATGCGGATGCGCGCGCCGCGGAAGGGATCCTCGACGACTTCTTCTCCGTCGTCTTCGAGCCAGTGGAAGAACGAGCGGAGCGTGGCCAGGTGGCGTTTCACGCTCGCCTCTTTCAGCGAGCGCACGTCGAAGAGGTGGCGGACGTAGTTCTGGATCACGCTCTTGTCGCAGATCGCGACGGCGGCGCGCCGGCCGAGGAAATGGGAGAAGCGGGCGAGGTCGAGCTCGTAGGCGCGGACGGTGTGGGGCGAGAGCTTCCGGATCGACTGGCAGTGGCGGATGAATTGAGTCGCAGCGTCTCGGAACAGCACGCGGGAGACGTTATCCGAGAGCGCGGAGCGTGGCGACCGGAATTAGGGAGGGATGGAGAGAGCGATGCGTTGGTTCCTCGGTCGCTCGGTTCCTCGGGACCTCGGTTGCTGAGTTGCTGAGTTGCTGAGTTGCTAAGTTGCTAAGTTGCTAAGTTGCTAACCCAGCAACCCAGCAACCCAGCAACCCAGCAACCGAGGAACCGAGTGACCGAGGAACCGAGGAACCGACCTACTCAAACACCCGATACACCCTCTCCTTCAACACAAAGTTCACATTCCTCCCAAGCGCCAGGAACTGCGCGGATTCGGGCTCGTTGGCCAGGAGCGCGAAGTACTCGGGACTGGCGAACTTGATCTGCTGGACCGTGGCGATGCGCGCCGACTGCAGTTGCGAGTCGACCCAGTTGTCGCCGACCTGGTAGACCGCGCGGCCCTGCACGTTCTTCGACTGCGAGGCGAGGTTCTGCGTGTTGCCGTCTTTGTCGACGTAGTTCATCCGCGACTTCCCCTGGCCGATCTGCGCGGAGTTCTGCGCGTTCTTCAAGGCCTCCACCTCCTTGCTGGCCTGCACGCTCGGCGCGCCGGCTTTCGACTGCATCGCGCCGTATTCGCCCTTCATCCGCGCGCCGAGCTGCGCCTTCGGCGCGGCGGCGTTCAGCGTCTGATGCTCGGGGCGCAGCGTGTTCGACGCCACGCGGCGCTGCTCGTCTTCCATGATCAGGTAGCTCGTGTACGGGGTCACCACGCCGAAGCGGCGCGCGAGACGCGTGGCCTCGTCGACCAGCTCCTTTTCCTGCCCGTGCAGGCGGATCTCGTCGAGCAGATACCCGATGCGCTGCGCCGCCCAGAGCGGCGGGATGAGGTCGTTGGCGTCGGTGCGCGAGGGGAAGCTCGCCGTGTACGGGATCGTCACGCGCTGTCCCTCGACCGTGCCGGTCAGTGTCACCGTGCCGCCGGTGCCGGTGTAGCGCCCGAGGACGACCAGCTGCGAGCCTTTGAACAGATCGGGGAGGTCGCGCGGATACGACTGCGACACCCGGAGGCCGCTGCTGTACTGAATTCCGACGTCGACCATCACCGGCGACTTGATCTTCTCGAAGAAGCTCGATACCGGCAGCTCGAGGTCCTCCTTCTCGCCGACGTACGTCCGCGCCGCGCGCGTGGCCTCGGTGAGCCTGTCGAGGAAATGCGTGTTGAGGTCGTCGCCGACGCCGAACGTGAAGACGCGCATCGCGCGCACGTTCGCGTCCTGCACCTTCTTCACCAGCCGCTCTTCATCCGTTTCACCGATCGTCGGCTTGCCGTCGGTGATGAAGATGACGACCTTCGGCCGCCCCGACTCGCCGGCATTCGATTTGAGCGCGAGCTTCAGCGCCTCTTCAGAGTTGGTCCCGCCGATCGGCTCGAGTCCCTCGACGTACTGCTGCGCCTTCGCGACGTTCGAGCGGCTCGCGGTCACGAGCCCGTCGAACAGCGCCTCGGCCTCGGTGGAGAAGCGGACGATCTCGAAGCGGTCGTCGGGATTCAGGCTCCGGAGACAGAACGCCAGCGCGCGTTTCGCCTGGGTCATCTTCGCGCCGGCCATGCTCCCCGAGGTGTCGAGGACGAACGTGATGTCCTTCGGCAGCGCCCGGCCGCCGGAGTCGTAGGCCGGCGTGACCGTGAGCAGGAAGTAGCCGTCCTCGCCTGCGGGATGATGCGGCAGCACGGAGAGGCCGACGCCCTTGTCGTCGGTGCTGTAGTAGAGGACGAAGTCCTTGTCGGGCTTGATCTGCTTCGACTCGAAGCCGACGACGGCCTCGTTCGCGCCCTTGCGGCGGATCTCGACGTCGTGCGTCGGGCAGAAGATCGTCTTGAGCCCGTGATCCGACGCGATGTTCACGCGGATGGCGACGTCCTCGAGCGGCGCGGCTGAAAACTTCTCCGTGTTCAAGCCATAGGTGTACGCGAGCAGTCCTCCGTCCGCGTGTACCACCTCGGAGTACGACAGCTTCACCCGCTTCGTCGAGCGCGGCTCGATCGGGAAGATGCGCACCTTGAAGGCGCCCTTGCCGATGTACTCGAGCAGCGCCGGATCGCGCATGCTGCGGACGATGTCTTCGTAGATGCCGCGCGCCTTCGTCGCGTCGAGCAGCTCCGCCTTGGTGATCTTGCCGTCGATCTCCATCGCGAAGTCGCTGATCACCGCGCCGGCCGGCAGCGGGAAGATGTACGTCCCCTCGAGCCGCACGCCGGTCGGGTTGTAGAACTCCTGATCGACGCTCGTGCGCGCGACGCCGTTGTCGATGTCCACGTTGACTCGGTGGTAGCGCACCGACAGCGGGAACGGCGTCGGTACGCGCGGCTCCGGCCGCGCGATCACGATCATCCCGTCCGCCAGCAGCAGCGGCGAGACGAGGAACAGGACAACGAAAAGCGTCGCGCGTTTCACGGCAGAACCTCTATTTCTCGAACTTGTAGCCCTTTTTCGTGCCGTTCACGCGCACCGCGCGGACGACCGCGGCGTCGAGCGTGTTCTCCGCCGGCGGCTTGTTCTTCATCTGCTCGTCGACGTACTTGCGGCGCTCTTCATCGAGCTTCTTGATCTTCGCCTGGAGCTCGGTGCGCTTCTTCTGCGCCTCGGCGACGTAGGCCTTCCGCTGCGCGGGCGTCATCTTCTGCATCTCGGCCGGCAGCTTTTTCGAATCGACCTTCTCGAGATCGAGCTCGCCGCTCTTGACCGCGTCGACGACGTCCCACGATGAATTCGAATACGCGGCCGACGCCTTCGCGACCTGGCGCTGCACGTTCGCGGCGGGCGCGGAGGCGACGTTGGCGTCCTGCGCCGACTGACGTCCCGCGCCTACCGCGGCTCCGGAGCCGTAGCCGAGGTAGGTCTTGTTGAGCTCCAGCCCGAGCTTCGCGATCTCCTGGTCCTGCGGCGCGGGGATGTAGACCGCCTTCACGTTCTGATCGATGGCCAGGAAGCTGCCGTCGGCGAGATCGGCGCCTTCCTTCCACGACGTGCGGATGCCCTCGTCCTTCGCGCCGCAGAAGATCGTGTTCACGACGATGCCCTTCTCGATCGCGCGCTTGCACGACTGATGGAAGTCGACGCTGCCCTGCGTGAACGGCTCGTTGCCGGCGATGAAGATCAGCTTCAGATCGCTGTTCGACGCGCTCCACTGCAGCTCCTTCGTCGCGACGTCGATGACCTGGCCGCAGAACTCGTTGCCGCCGTCGGTCTTCAGCGCGAACAGCTCCTCGGAGACCTTGTCGAGATCGGAGGTGAGGGCGAGGACGCGGCGGATGTGCGGCGCGGCGAGCTTGTCGTTGCCGTACTCGTAGAGCGCGACGCGGAGATCGGGCGTGATCCCGTTTCTCTTCGCGGTCGCGAGCTCGTTCACGACGCGCCAGAGCTGCGTGCGCGCCTGATCGATCAGGCCGTCCATGCTGTTGCTGGTGTCGAGCAGCACGGCCACCTGGATGAGCGGCTTCGCGGGAATCGTTGTCGCCGTTGCAGTTACGGCGACCGCCGAGGTGATGAGCAGAGCGGCGATGAGGGAGCGAGAGAGATGCATGCGACCCTCCTGTTGGTCTGTTTCGTTTAGACGGGCAGGGGCGGTAAAACGTAACTGCCGCCTATAATCGTCACCTTCCCGTAATGGACACGCGCCAACTGACTCACGGCTCGGAACTGCATGTCATGGATGCCGGCGGGTTTGTCGTCGTCGAGAGCAGCTATGCGCCGGCGCGCGCGCTGCCGCGGCACGGGCACGACAATGCGGCGCTCTGCTTCCCGTTTCGCGGCTCGTTCGAGGAGTCGATCGACGGGGTGACCTTCGAATGCGCGCCGTACGACGTGATGGTGCGTCCGCCGGCGGTGCGGCACTCGAACCGCTACGATCCGAAGGGGACGCGCTGCGTGCTGATCGGGGTTTCGCAGGAGATGGTGCTGCGGCTGCAGCAGCACACGACGCTCTTCGATTCGACGCGGCTCGTGCCGCGCGAGACGGGCAACGCCATCGCCGCGCGCATTCATCGCGAGCTGCTGGCGCGCGACGAGTCGTCGCCGCTCGTGGTGGAAGGGCTGGTGCTCGAATTGATCGGCGAGTCGTCGCGCACCCGGCGCAGCGAGCCGCCACGCTGGCTGCGGGACGCGCGCGATTTCATCCACGCGCACTGGACCGAGCGGCCGTCGCTCGCGGACATCGCGCGCGCGGGCGACATCCATCCGGCCAGTCTCGTGCGCGGCTTCCGCGCGCATCTCCGCTGCTCGCCCGGCGAGTACATGCGCCGGCTGCGCCTGGAGCACGCGCGCGACGCGCTGCTGTCGGAGCGCTCGATCGCCGACATCGCGCTGGAGGCGGGTTTCTACGACCAGTCGCACTTCACCGCCGCGTTCCGGCGGCAGTTCGGGATGACGCCGGCCGCGTATCGCTTCCAAACGCGCGCGTGATTTCCTAGAACGCCGCGGCCTTCGCGGTTAGCGTGGTGCCGTGATCTTCCTGACCGGCGACCAATACAACGCGCTCGTTTCGATGGACGACTGCATCGCCGCCGTCGAATCGGCGTTCCGGCAGCACGGCCAGGGCACCCTCGGCGCGGGACTCCTCAGCGCGCACTCCGAGCGCGGCGCGTTTCACATCAAGACCTCGATCGACGCGCGCTACTTCGCGGCCAAGCTGAACGCGAATTTTCCCGGCAACGCGCCGCTCCCGACGATTCAGGGACTGGTCCTGCTCTTCGATGCCACGAACGGCGTTCCGCTCGCGGTGATGGACTCGATCGAGATCACCAAGCAGCGCACCGCCGCCGCGAGTGCGGTCGCGGCAAAGTACCTGGCGCGCGCCGGCTCGCGCACGCTCACGATCTACGGCTGCGGCCAGCAGGGCGCGGCGCAGCTCGCGGCGATGCGGCGCGTGCTGCCGATCGAGCGCGTGCACGTCGTCGATGCCGACCCCGAGCGCGCGGCCGCGTTCGCGCGGCAGCACGACGCCGAAGTGGGCGAGGCGCCGGCGGACGTGATCGTCACCTGCACGACTTCGCGCAAGCAGTTCCTGCGCGACATCGCCCGCGGCACGTTCGTCGCCGCGGTGGGCGCTGACAACCCCGAGAAATCGGAGATCGCGCCGGAGGCGATGCGCGACGCGGTCGTCATCGCCGACGTGCTCGAGCAGTGCGCGACCATTGGCGATCTGCGCGTGGCGATCGCGGCGGGCATGATGACGCGCGACGACGTCCGCGCGGAGCTCGGCGCGATCGTCGCCGGACGCGCGGCTGGCCGCCGCGGCGACGACGAGATCATCATCTTCGACTCCACCGGAGCCGGATTCCAGGACGCCGCCGTGGCGGCGATTGCATACGAGCGGGCCATCGCATGATCGACATCCTTCGCGATCTCATCGCCATCAACTCCGTCAATCCGTCGCTGGTGCCGGGCGGCAACGGCGAAGCCGGCATCGCCCGCTACATCGCCGCGAAGCTGCGCGCGATGCGTATCGATGCCGTGCTCGAAGACGCTCTGCCCGGACGTCCGAACGTCGTCGCCGTGATCGAAGGCGCGTCGCCGGGGCCGTCTCTGATGCTTTGCGGTCACAGCGACACCGTCGGTGTCGAAGGGATGGCCGCGCCGTTCGATCCGGTCGAGCGCGACGGCCGCATGTACGGCCGCGGCTCGCAGGACATGAAGGGCGGCATCGCCGCGATCCTGGGTGTCGCGCAGGCGCTGGCGAAGGAGCCGCTGCGCAAGGGCTCGGTGGTCATCGCGATCGTCGCCGACGAGGAGTACAAGAGCGCCGGCGCCGAGGCGCTGGTCAAGACGTGGAGCGCGGACGCAGCGGTCGTCTGCGAGGCGACGGACCTCACCATCGGGATCGGACACAAGGGGTTCGAGTGGGTCGAGGTGACGACCGAGGGCGTCGCCGCGCACGGTAGCCGCGCCGATGACGGCGTCGACGCGATCGCGCACATGGGGCGTGTGCTCGTGGGTCTGGAGCAGCTCGACCGTTCGTTCGCCGCGCGTCCGCATCCGCTCCTCGGGCGTCCGTCGCTGCACGCCTCGCTCATTCACGGCGGCCGCGAGCTGAGCACCTATCCCGACCGCTGCACGCTCGAGGTCGAGCGGAGAACGGTCGAAGGCGAGGCGCCGGAGATCTCGCTGCGCGAGACCGCGGCGATCCTCGACGCGCTGCGTGCCGAGGATCCGAAGTTTCGAGCGAGCGCGCGCTGCACGTTCACACGCTCGCCGTACGTCACGCCGCGCGAGCATCCGCTGCCGCAGCTGCTGCAGCGCGCCGCGAAGACCGAGCTCGCCGCGATGACGTTCTGGACCGACGCCGCGATCCTCGGCGCGGCCGGCATTCCGACGGTCATCTTCGGTCCCGGCGGCGAGGGATTGCACGGAATCGACGAATATGTTCGCATCGACGAAGTCTTTGCCTGCCGCGACGCGCTCGTCGCGCTCGCGCGGATGTACTGCGAAGGAGAGGCATGAGCTTCGAGGATCTCGCCGCGTTTCCGGCGCGCGTCGCCGGCCTGATCGAGGGCGTTTTCGACGCGAAGATGAAGCCCTCGCCGGGCGACTGGGGGATCATCGAGAATGTCTGCCATCTCCGGGACATCGAGGCCGAGGGATATGCGGTGCGGATCGAGCAGGTGCTGCGGGAGGACGATCCGCTGCTGCGCGATCTCGACGGCGAGCGATTGGCGATCGACCGGCGTTACTCAGAACAGGATGCCGGCGATGCGATGCGCGCGTTCGCCGATGCGCGCGCGAAAAGCATTGCGCTGCTGCGCGACGCGGATGAAACCGCGTTCGCGCGCTCCGGGCGATTCGAGAACGTCGGACCGGTGACGCTCGGGAAGCTCGTGGCGATGATGCGCGAGCACGACGCCGGACATCTGCGCGACATCGCGCTGCTCGCGGCGCTCGACCGCTTCGCGCAGCAGCGCGACGCGTTCCGTGCCGATCTCGAAGAGCTCTGCCGCATTCCGGGTGTGTCGGCAGGCGATCCGGCACCCGTGCGCCGCTCCGCGGAGGCGACGGCGCGCCTGCTGGAGAAGCATGGCGTCGCCGGCGTGCGTCTCCTCGAGATCGAGAACGTGCATCCCGCCGTTTACGGCGAGATCAACGCCGATCCGAATGCGCCGACGGTGCTGATCTACGGCCACCACGACGTGCAGCCGGTCGGTGCGCTGCAGCGCTGGACCACGCCGCCGTTCGAGCCGGTGGAGCGCGACGGACGCCTCTACGCGCGCGGCGCGTCGGATGACAAAGGCGGCGTAATGGCGCACGTCGCGGCGGCGGCGAGCTATCGCGGCGTCGTGCCGTGCAACATCAAGTTCTTCATCGAGGGGGAGGAGGAGATCGGCTCGCCGAACCTCGGCGCGTTCCTCGCGCGCTACGGCGACCTGCTGCGCGCCGACGCGGTCGTCCTCGCCGATACGCCGAACGCCGACACCGGCATCCCCGGACTGACGCAGCGCCTGCGCGGCCTCTGCGTGGTCGACATCGAAGTGCGCTGCCTCGAGCGTCCGCTGCACAGCGGACGCGGCGGCGGCGCGGCCCCCGACGCGATCGCGATCCTCTGTCAGCTCATCGCGTCTCTGGACTGCGGCGGCAACGCCGCCGCTTTCGAAAGCGGCAGCGAAGCTGCCGCACTCCACAGAGATCTCGGCTTGCTCGACGGCGTCGCGCTCCTCGGCACGCGCGAACAGACCTGGAACGCTCCCTCGATCGCCGTCATCGGCTTCGACGCACCGCCGGTCGAGCAGTCGTTCAACCAGCTCGCGGCATCCGCACGCGCGCGACTCTCGATTCGCATGGTGCCGGAGGCACCGGGATTTGCCGATGAAGTCATCGCGCGACTGAAGTCCAATCCGACGCCGCACGCGCTCATCTCGGCGACGATCGTGAAGACCGTTCCCTGGTGGACCACCGACGCCACCGGTCCGGTGTTCGATGCCGCGCGGCGCGCGCTGACTCGCGGCTATGGCGCCGAGGCGCAGATGATCGGCTCGGGTGGCACGATCGGCTTCGTCGGCGCGTTCGCGACGGCGTTCGAAGGCACGCCGCTGCTGCTGATGGGCGTCGAAGATCCGCCCTGCAACGCGCATTCGGAGAACGAGAGCCTGCACCTCGGCGACTGGGAGAAGTGCACGCGCTCGTCGATCTTCCTCTACGACGAACTGCGCCGCGCATTGCGATGACGCTGCGCGCGCTGCTGTTGTACTTCCTCCGTCTCGGCACGATCGGCTTCGGAGGGCCGATCGCGCTGGCCGGCGCGATGCAGCGCGACCTCGTCGAGACGCGCGGCTGGTTCACGCGCGACGACTACCTGCGCGGCCTCGCGCTCGCGCAGCTCGCTCCCGGCCCGCTGGCCGCGCAGCTGGCGATGTACCTCGGATGGCTGCGCGGCGGCGCGCTCGGCGCGGCGCTGGTCGGCATCGCCTTCGTGCTGCCGTCGCTGCTGATGGTCCTCGGCATTTCGTACGCGTACACGCGCGCCGGCCCGGCGATGTCGGCGATCCTCGGCGCCGCGTTCTACGGCATCGGCGCCGCGGTCATCGCCGTGATCGCGCGCAGCGCCTGGAAGCTGGTGAGGCTCACGCTCGCGCGCGACTTCATCCTCTGGTTCATCTTCGCGATCAACGCCGTGCTCACGGCGGTCACCGAGCGCGAGGTGATCCTGCTGATCGTGGCCTCGGGATTCGTGATGCTGCTGCGGACCACTCCCACTCTCGCCGTGCCGCTTCTCGAGATCGGCTGGTTCTTCGCGAAGGCGGGCGCGTTCGTCTTCGGCAGCGGCCTGGCGATCGTGCCGTTCCTCTACGGCGGCATCGTGCGCGAGTACGGCTGGCTGAACGAGCGCCAGTTCCTCGACGCCGTCGCCGTCGCGATGGTCACGCCGGGCCCGGTCGTGATCACCGTCGCCTTCATCGGCTACCTCGTGCGCGGCACACCCGGCGCGCTCGTCGCCGCCGCCGGCGTCTTCATCCCCTGCTACGTCTTCGTGATCGGCCCCGCGCCGTTCTACGAGCGCATCGCCAGCAATGCCCGCGTCGTCGCCTTCGTCAACGGCATCACCGCCGCCGCCACCGGCGCCATCGCCGGCGCCGCCGTCGTGCTCGCGCGCCGCGCCATCATCGACATCCCCACGCTCCTCATCTGCGCCGCCGCCCTGCTCGTGCTGACCTTCGCGCGCCGGATCCCGGAGCCGGTGGTGATCCTCGCGGCGGGGGTGGTGGGTCTCCTGATCAAGCCAGCTCTTTGAGCGCCTTCTCCATCCTTCGAATCCCCTCCGCCGCCTCGTCCATCGAGAGGTTCAGCGGCGGGCGGAAGCGGGCGGACTGGCTGCCGGAGGAGAGGACCATGACGTCGTTGGCCATGAACGCTTTCAGCGCGTTGTCGCGGATCTCGCCGCTGGGCAGGTCGAAGGCGGCCATGAGGCCGCGGCCGCGGACGTTGGAGACGAGGTTCGGGAAGACTTCGGCGAAGCGTTCGAGCTCGCCGAGGAAGTAGGCGCCGACGCTGGCGGCGTTCTCGACGAGGTTCTCTTCGTCGATGATCTCGAAGTAGCGCTGCGAACGGACCATGTCGGTCAGGTTGCCGCCCCACGTCGAGTTGATGCGCGACGAGACGGTGAACACGTTCTCGGCGATCTCCATGATCCGGTCGCTCGAGGCGAAGCCGCAGACCTGGGTCTTTTTCCCGAAGCAGAACAGGTCGGGCTCGATGCCGTAGTGCTGGAACGACCACATCCTGCCGGTGATGCCGACGCCCGACTGCACTTCGTCGAAGATCAGCAACATCTCGTTCTCATCGCAGAGCTGGCGCACGGCGCGGAAGAACTCGGGGCGGAAGTGGTTGTCGCCGCCTTCGCCCTGGATCGGCTCCATGATGAACGCGGCGACGTCGTCTTTCCGCTCGGCGAGGAACTGCTTCGCCTGCTCGAGCGCGGCCTTCTCACGCTGCTCGGCATCCGCGAGCGAATCCGCGTTCACGGGGAAGCGCAGCTTCGGATTGTCGATGCGCGGCCAGTCGAACTTCGGGAAGTACTGGGTCTTGCGCGGATCGGTGTTGGTCAGCGAGAGCGTGTAGCCGGTGCGTCCGTGGAAGGCCTCGCGCAGATGCATGATCTGCGTGCCCTTCTCGGACTGCGACCCCTTCTTGAAGTTCTTGCGGATCTTCCAGTCGAACGCGGCCTTGACGGCGTTCTCGATGCCGAGGGCGCCGCCTTCGATGAAAAACATGTGCTTGTTGAGCGAGGGCGGGACGGCGACGCGCGCGAACGTGTCGACGAACTCGGCCATGTAAGTCGTGTAGATGTCGGAGTTCGCGGGCTTGTTGATGGCCGCGTCGGCGATGCGCTCGCGGAACTCGGAGGTGTCCATCTTCGGGTGGTTGTAGCCGACCGGCACCGAGGCGAAGTTGGTGAAGAAATCGAGCACGTTGCGGCCGCGGCGGGCGTCGAACACCCACGAGCCTTTCGACTTCCTGAGGTCCATGACGATGTCGTATCCGTCGGCCAGCATGTGGCGCGACAGGACGTTGTGAACCTCCGCCGGCTGGACGTGGATGCGGCGGTCGGTAATGGATGAGACGGGCATGAAATGCGCTCCTGAAAGGATTGACAGGAATGATAGAACTGCGTCGCCGCAGTCAAGGGCGGTGCATCTTACCGTAAGGAGCTTCCATGAAAGAAATCGTGATCCTCGGCGGCGCGCGTACGCCGATCGGCTCGTTCCTCGGCACACTCTCGTCGCTGCCGGCGCCGCGCCTCGGCGCCACGGCGATCAAGTGCGCGCTGGAGAATGCGCGCGTGCAGCCCGAGCAGATCCAGCAGGTCATCATGGGCAACGTCCTGCAGGCCGCGATCGGGCAGGCTCCCGCGCGCCAGGCCGGCATCTTCGCCGGCATCCCCGTCGGCGCGGGCGCGGTCACGGTGAACAAGGTCTGCGGCTCGGGACTCAAAGCGGTGATGTACGCGGCCAACGACATCCGCTGCGGCGAGTACGACATCGCCATCGCCGGCGGCATGGAGTCGATGTCCAACGCGCCTTACGCGCTGCCGCAGGCGCGCGGCGGATACCGGATGGGCAACGGCAAGATCATCGACGTCATGATCCACGACGGCCTCTGGGACCCGTACGGCGACAAGCACATGGGCAACTGCGCCGAGGCGTGCGTGGCGAAGTACAACTTCACGCGCGAAGAGCAGGATGACTTCTCGCGCGAGTCGTACCGCCGCGCGCAGGAGGCGATCAAGACCGGCAAGTTCAAGAAGGAGATCGCCGTCGTCGAGATCGAAGGGAAGAAGGGGAAGACGGTCATCATCGACGACGAGGAGCCGTTCGCCGCGCCGCTGGAGAAGATGGGATCGCTCAAGCCGGCGTTCAAGAAGGACGGCGGGTCGGTGACGGCGGCGAACTCGTCGAAGATCAACGACGGCGCCGCGGCGCTGGTCGTGACCTCCGCGGATTACGCGGAGAAGAACAACCTGAAACCGATCGCGCGGCTCATCGCGCAGTCGACCGCGGCGCAGGAGCCGGAGTGGTTCACGACCGCGCCGGCGAAGGCAATCGACATCGTGCTGCAGCGCGCGAACATGACCGTCGACGACATCGACCTGTTCGAGATCAACGAGGCTTTCGCGGCGGTGGCGCTGGCGGCGATGAAGGACGTGAACATTCCGCACGAGAAGCTGAACGTGAACGGCGGCGCGGTGGCCCTCGGGCATCCGATCGGCGCGAGCGGCGCGCGCATCCTGGTCACGCTGATCCACGCGATGCAGGAGCGGGGCGCGAAGCGCGGCCTCGCGGCGATCTGCATCGGCGGCGGCGAGGCCGCGGCAATGATTGTCGAAACTGTTTGAGGCTTTGCACGGCGGGCGGGTGTGTAATCACGTGAGGAGGTCTTCATGCGATATCTCCTCGCCGCAATTCTCCTGGCGATCTCGGTCTCGGTTCCGCTGGCCGCGCAGCAGTCCCCGGTCCGGGTGGCCGTCTTCGTCGCCGAGCCGGAGCACGGGTTCGGCGGCTCGCTCGAATTCCGCGTCGCGCCGACCTGGGCCGCCGAAGTGTCGGCGTGGTCGGCCTCGCACAGGCTCACCATCGGCAACATCCTCGCCGGCCACGTGATCGAGTTCCGCACGCGCACGATCGATATCACCGCGCATCACTACTTCGTGAATACGACCCGCTGGCAGCCGTACGCCGGCGGCGGCGTGCACCACATGGCCTCATCGAGCGATGAAGTCGAGAACCGCACCTCGGCGGTCGTCGACGGCGGGGTGCACTTCATGGTCACGCCGTCGTTCTCGGTCCGCATCGACGCCAAGGGACTGCTCAACTCCAGCAAGAGCTACGACTTCGGCCTCACGTCCTCGCTCGGCCTGGCCTGGCGGTTCTAGGCGGTCGCGAGGTCGCCCTCCACGCTGCCTACGACCGCCAGCGCGTAGCCCTGCGGCGGAAGCACGGTGTTGAACGCGGACACGCGGATCAGGTACTCGCCCGGCTCGGCGGCGTCGACGCGGATCTGCTCGACGTTGTTGCGCTTGTCGAGCACCACGCCGTTCGGCGAAAGGTCGCCGAAGTCGGGATCTTTCATGAACACGTGATTTGCGTTGCCGATCAGGAGAATGTCGCCCTGCCCGCGGAGATCGAGCTGCAGGTTGTTCTGCAGATCGTTGCCCGGCGGGTCGGTCCAGGCCAGCGTCACCACGAGCGGCGCCTTCGCGCCGGCGGCGATCTTCAGTTTGTACGTGCGCGTCGACTTGCGCGCGCCGCCCACCGGCGCGCGGCTCTCGAGCGCGTCCGCCGAATCGTTGGCGACGTCGGCGAAGAGCAGGCGGCGCGGCGAGGGGTTGGCGACGTCGGGGATGATCGAGCTGATGTCGATGCGGCCGAACCCCTGGTCGAAGTCGGGGAAGCCGATCTTCTGGATTGCGGGATCGGTGCGTTGCGGCACGGGCTTGGTGGCGCTGATGAGGATCGCCTTGAGCAGCGCTGCCGAGGGATTGGCGGCGTTGCGCTCCTCGCGCAGGTACTGGCGCAGCACCGCCGCGAGTCCGCTCACGACCGGCGTGGCCATGCTCGTCCCGCCGACGTACACGTAGTCTTTGTTCGGTCCCGGCTTCCACTCCAGCTTCTGTTTGAAGTTCTTCGCGCGCGGCGCGAGGATGTACGTGCCGGGCGCGACGACGTCGGGCTTGATGCTGTCGTAGTCCGTCGGGCCGCGGCTGCTGATGCCGGCGACTTTGTCGGGATCGCCGGACACGGGATCGTCTTTCGCGTTGGCCACCGGGAAGAGCGACGGCCGGAACGTGCCCCAGGTGCCGTTGATGTCGTTGCGGTCGGTGATGCTCGCGCCGACGGTGAGCACGTTCTTGGCCGTGGCCGGCGCGCCGATGCTGCCGAACTTGTAGGTCCCCTTCGGCGCCTCGCCTTCGTTGCCGGCGGCGACGAGGAGGAGCACGTCGGGATGCTCGGCGATGAACTTGTCGACGCTGCGCGAGCCGGAGTCGTAGGCGCTGCCGAGGCGGCGGCCCCAGCTCGCGTTGATGATCTTGGCGCCCGCCTTGACCGCGACGTCGAGCAGCTCGCCGATGTCGAGCGGGATCTGCGGCACCTCGGCATCGTTGACCATGCCCACGATGACCAGCTTCGCGTCCGGCGCCACGCCGCAGATCGTGCCGTCGGATTTCTTGCCGGTGCCGGCGATGATGCCGGCCACGTGCGTGCCGTGGCCGATGTTGTCGACGACGCTGCAGCCGCGGAACGAGATCGGAGCGGTGTGGAGCTGTCCCTTGAAATCGGGATGGGTGGCGTCGATGCCGCTGTCGAGCACCGCGACCACTTCGCCCTTGCCGGTCCACTGCTTCGGCGGCGCGGCCTGGTTCACCTTCATCACGCCGACGAGCGCGCGCGCGCGATCCATGTACAGCGTCGGCTGCGCGGTCTGCACGAGCCGGCTGACCTCGGGCATCTTCGCGACCGTGGCCACGACCACGGAGTCGGCGACGGCGCGGAAGCGCACCGCGTTCGATGACTGCTCGACGTACTCGGCGTCGGCGCGCGACTTGATGTAGTCGACGACGCGCTGCAGGTCTTCCTCGCGATGGACCATGACGTCGAAGGTCTCGCGCTCCGGCTCGCCGGCGTCGGCGAGCAGCTCGTTGTCCTCGCGCTCCTTTTTCTTTTCGATCGAGAGCAGGACCGACGACGACACGCTGTCGGAGAGGTCGTAGTCGGCGACTTCTTTGACGCACGGTAGCGCGCGGACCGCCTCGACTTTCTGCGGATCGATGAGAGCGCGATACATCCCGCGCTGGTACGACACGATCTCGGCGCCGTGCTTCTTCAGCTCTTCGCGCCACTGCGGGCGGATCGGGCCCTGGAGCTTCAGTTTGAACGGCATCGGCTGTGAGGCCTCTTCGGCAGCCGCCATCGCCCCGGCCGGCGCGGCCATCTCCAGGCCCGTATCGGCCGACATATTTTCGGCGCGCATGTCGAGCTCCATGAGGCGGTCGTGGAGGTCGGGGTCGTTGTACTTCGAGCGCCGCCCGAGGGGATCCTCGGCGGCGGGCGCGGCCTCGCCTTTCTGGATCGTGCAGACGACTTGGCGCTTGGTCAGCTCCGCGATCACCTCTTTCGTCGCATAGCCTTCGACGACGCCCTGGTACTCGACCGGATCGCGCAGCAGCTCCATCGCCGCCTTGCGCTCGCTCTCATTGTCGACATACGCCGAAACGAAAATGTCAGACGTGTCCGGCATCTAGCCCTCGCTCGTTTTTGCAGTATCGGTGTTGTTGGCGTCGTCGGCCAGATCCCAGTGCCCGCGCTCGTGCTGGAGGCCGGCGTAGAAGCTCTCCATCAGCGCATTCTGCACCGGCTTGTCGGGCGCGTCGGTGGGCGCCGCGGCGGCCATCAGCTCCGGCGGCGTTTCCAGCGGCGTGATCTCGTTGATGTAGTCGCACTTCCCGATCTCGAGCATCGTGCAGAAGACGCACGAGCCCTGGGTGCGCATCAGGTGCCCGGTGTCGGGATTCAGTTTCAAACGCCCCGAGCCGCCGAGCTGCACCATGCGCTCCATGAACACCGGGCGCGCCTTCGCCCAGTTCTGCGGATCGCCGGTCGGGTGCGGCGCGAACAGCACGACCGCGTCGAGCACCTTGCCGCCCGACTCGCCGTACTGAATGCGGATGTCGCGCTTGATCAGCTCCGTCACCGGCTCGTTGACCTGCGGATTGCCCATCGAGAAGCGGCCCTTGAGCGTTCCGATCACGCCGTTCGCGGTGCTCTGGCTGAAGACGAGGATCACGCTCGGCAGCGTCTGGAAGAGCTGGCGCAGGAAGTAGCGCCGCTCGTCGAAGCATTCGTCGATGATGCCGTCGCGCTGGCGCGTGGTCATCGGAGGCAGCTTCGGATCGTCGGGATTCTTCTTCGTGGTCCACTTCGCCGACGGACAGGCGACCATGTTCGCGTACGCGAGGTCCTCGCCGACGATGAGGTTGTGGTTCTGCCAGTTCATCGCCTTCGCGAAGTCGTCGAGGATGCCCTGGTAGGCCTTGTACATCCCCTGGGCCTGCTCCTCGACCGGGATCGCGCGCGCGCCGTCCGCGTCGGGGACGTTCAGCTCCACGTCGTCGAACGGATTCGGCTCCGCCGGGCCGCCGAAGTTCGTGTAGTCGTCCATCGGGATGGCGAGCTTCGAAATCTCGCGATAGCGGAAGTAGTGCGCGTACTGCTTGTAGTCGTCGAAGTGGGGGTTGACCCAGCTGCGCGTCTTCGCCCACCAGCCGGGCAGATTCGGATTGATGCCGATCGCGAGGATCGGGGTCTTTCTGCATCCGCTGAGCATCTCCGGCAGCATCGCCGCACGTCCGACGTAGTTGCATTTCTGCATGATGCCGCGCTCGAGCGGCGCGCCCGGCTGCGCGTAGTCGTAGCTGTTGTACGTGCCCCACTCGCGGAAGTAGGCGCAGGGATGTTTTTCCTTCTGCACCGCTTCCTGTGCAACGCGCAAGGCATTGCACGGCATCAGCTCGTACACCAGCTCGACTTCGGTCGGAATGCGTATGTCGCTCACGGGACTATGCCTCGTCGCTCACGCTAGGCCTCGTCGCTGATGCCGGCGGCGATGGCCCAGCAGGTGATGGCGCTCATCACCGTCGTCCAGTAACCGTAGCCCTTGTAGTAATAGACCGCCCACAGCGCCTGCTGGCTGATCTTCGACGGCGTGGCCACGAGCGCGCCGTTGATCTGCGGATCGGAGCAGTTGCGCACCACGACCCAGTTCGGCGCGGGCTTGCCGGCGTCGCGCAGCTCCTGCACGACGAGGCCCAGGACCGCGTCGCCCATCTCGCAGGCGGAGCCGGTTTTCTCGAGACCGTTCGTCGACGTGCCGAACTCGAAGAAGTCGGTGGTGAGGATCGGATGGAACTCCGGCATCTTCTTGCCGTCGCCGAGCTTCGGCACCAACGCGCCGTCCTGCCAGATGGCCGGCACCGGCTGGCGCTGCGAGCGCGGCACGTGGTCCGGATCGTTCGGCGAGTAATACGCGGTCGGCGGCAGCACCGGCGTATATGCCGGCTCGAGCTCGTCTTTGTACTTCGACATCAGCTCGACGGCTTTCTTGAAGTGCTTCGTCGGAATCTTCCAGTCGTCCTTGTAGATCTTGCCCGCGAACGGCGCGTTCTTGAACTCTTTCTGGACCTTGAACTTGGCGGCGCGGGTGACGACGACGTCGCCGAGGTCCTGCTCGGTGTACACGCCGCCGGCGGTGCCGGTGGTGATGATGTACTTCGCGCCGGTCTCCTCGATGATCTGCTCGAAGAAGGTCTTCACCGGCAGCGTGGCGTTGCCCGGATGGTTCGGGTCTTCGATGCCGTCCTGGTTCATGTGCAGCTCGGACTTCATGCAGAGCACCTTCAACTTACCGATCTTCGCCGGCATGTAGCTGCCGAGGCGTTTGCCGATTTTGGCGGGAGCGCCCTTGCGGATCTGCGCGTCGTACTTTTCCTGATAGAAGCGCGCGTAGCGGTACCACTTGTCGCGGTTGAACTTCGGGGTGAGGACGTCGCAGAGCGCGACCAGCTCGTCGACGGTCCAGGTGATCACGACGACGTCGCACTTCGGCAGCGCCACGTTCGGCCCCGGCGTGGGCACGATCGGCTGCGGCACGGGCGCGAGTCCGGCCGGCCACTCGATGCCGAGATCGGCCATCAGCGCCTCGCCGGCCTGCTGCTGCTCGAGCGTCGGGAACATCTCGTAGTCGGTGTCTTCGATGCCCGACGAGAGGATCTCGCGGGCAAGTTCTTTTCGGATGCGAAGGTCGTCCAGCATGGCTCTCTCCTTTTATGCTTTCGCCATCTGCGTGCAGACGCGGTAGGCGTTGGCGATCATCGTGATCGAGGGGTTCGACGCGCCGGCGGTGGGCATGAACGAGCCGTCGATCGCGTACAGGCCCTTGACCGACCACGACTGGCAGTTGGCGTCGATCGCCGACTTCTCCGGCTTCGTTCCCGCGCGCAGGCATCCGTGCACGTGTCCGTATCCGGGATTGTCCGTTTTCTGGGGATCGTATTTCCGTACCTCGGCGCCGGCGTTGCCGAGGACGTTCGTGATGCGGTCGAGCGCGTACTTTGCGAGATCGGTGTCGTACTGATGATGGTGGTAGTAGGTGCGCGCGACCGGGATGCCCCAGGAGTCCTTGACCACCGGATCGAGCTCGACTCGGTTGGAGTGCACGCTCATCGCGTCGCCGGTGAACGAGAACGAGAGCGCCGCCTGCGAGCGCTGCTCCTCGAGATAGCTGACGAGGCTCTTGCCCCACACGTTCGGCTTGTCCGCGCCCATCGACGCCGCCTTGATGTTCCGCAGCGGCGGGATGCAGGTGTAGGGATCGTAGATCGAGAACTTCCCGCCCTTGGTGAGGTAGGTGTTCTTGTCTTTGATGACGTAGAGATCGCGCAGCTGCAGGCTGCCGACCGCGGTGCGCGGCTGGAAGCCGGGACCGGTGTCCCACACCGGCATGTTCTTGAAGGTGACGTCGAGGTTTCCCTTCGGGTGATAGGTGAGGTAGTGGCCGACCATGTCGTGCGGATCGGGCACGCCGGACAAGAGGAAGAGGCGCGCCGACTGGATCGGCTGCGCCGAGAGGATCACGACCTTCGCGCCGAGGAACTTCTCCTCGCCGTGCGGCTCGGTCTTGTAATACACGCCCTTCACTTTTCCCTGCTCGTGCGCGACGCGCGTGACGCAGTGACTCGTGCGGAGGTCGCAGCGGCCGGTGTGCAGCGCGTGCGCGAGCACGGTGTTCTGCGAGTTGGCGCGGCTGTTCGACGGGCAGCCGAAGAACTGGTCGTAGCCGCAGTAGGAGCAGCCGGGGCGCGCGTCGAAAGTGCGCGAGTTGATGCCGCGCGGTCCGACGTACGCCGGCATCTCCGCGGCCTCGAAGGTCTGCATCAGGAACTTCGTCGAGCCGTGCAGGAGGAGCGGCTGCATCGGATATTCATACGAGTCGCGGACGCGCTCCTGCGACCACGGCTTCGCGCCTTTCTTGCCCACGGTCTGCCGCGCCTTGCCGGACACGCCCCAGTCGCGCTCGGCCATCTCGAACCACGGCTGAAACTCGTCGTAGGTCCACGGCCAGTCGACCATGTCGACTTTGTCCGCGTCGGGGATGCTCTTCATGTCGAGATACTTGGTGATGGCCATGTCTTCGTCGGCGTAGCGCGGGAAGTTGGCGTCCCACACCATCGTCGAGCCGCCGACCATCTCGATCTCCCACCAGCGCTCGCTGCGGATGGTCTCGTTGTCGTTCTTGCCGGCGTAGGTCATCGGGTCGGTGTCGACCTTCGGGATGAGCGCCTTGTGCTCGCGGAAATGCAGCTCGTCGAAGGGGAGGAAGTCGTCGGCCCGCCAGAGGTTGCCTTTCTCGAGGACGACGACGTTCCAGCCGCGCTGGGTGAGGACGTGCGCGGCGGTGCCGCCGCCGGCGCCGCTGCCGACGATGATCGCGTCGGGATGCTTGATGGCGGTCATGGACGCTGCCTCCACTCCTCGGGCGGCACGGTCCAGCCGTACCAGCGCCACATGACGTTGTCCTTGTTGCCGCCCCACCGCGCGTCGCCGAAGCAGCCTTCGATGCAGCGCGTGCGGAGGTCGGCGAAGAACGCGGTCTGGTCTTTCGCCGCGAACGAGGTGCCCTCGATTTTTCCGGCGGCGAGCTTCTCGAGCAGCTGCGTGCGCTCATCGAGCGTCAGCGCGACGATGCCGCGGCCCGCGAACATCCGCCGCGCGGCGTCTTCGAGCACGAGCAGGCCGACCGGATACATCGTCCGCATCTGCGGGATCGCGTAGTAGGTCTCGTGATCCATCGTCAGCAGCGTGTCGAGATACTCGGCCGCGTTGGCGTCGGTGGCGCCGGGGTTCGTGTCGGAGCCGGGCAGGATCGCCTCGAACAACGCCTCGACCTGCTTACGCTGGTCGGGCGTGAAGAAGTGCGTGTCGGGTTTAACGAGCTCCCACATGCGTCACCTCGCCGCGCGCTTCGGACTTGCTCCACTCTTCTTGAATGTGAGCTTGGGTGTCGCCGCAATCGCCGCGGCGGCCGCGCCGATACCGAGGGCCTTCTCCGCCGACTCCACCATTCCGGCGAACGGGCCGATGTCGCGCCAGCCGATCTGCATGATGATCTGCATCAGCAGCGTGTCGTCGTTGTCGCTGAAGTACGCGCCGACGGTCGGATAGAAGTCGTCGTTCTCCCGCACCGCGTGGTGCTCGAACAGGATCACGAACGCCTCGGTGGACCGCCAGAAGTCGCCGATCGCGTACGCGCGGTCGTCCGGATCGCCGGTCAGGATGCGATGCCAGGCGACGTCGATCGAGCGCCAGTAGGCGCGCGCCTGCTCGTGGTGATTGAGCACCCACTGCGTCTTCCTCGGATCCATGCCGCGCGCGACGGCGATCGGAATCACCGCTTCTTCGGCGCGGAGGTGCGTCGGGTCGGCGAAGATGTCGATGAGGTAGACGTAGATGCCCATCGCCGCGCGCACGCCTTTGTCGATCGGCCGCTTCGGATTCTGTTTCTTCAGCGCCTCCGAGACCGCCTTGCCGATCGCGAAGATCCGCTCGCCGAGCATGTGCTCCATCTCGAAGAGCGCCTCGAACGCGCGGCCGCTGTTGGTCTTCGAGCCGCCGAGCTTCGTGATCAGCGCCGGGAGAAACTCGTGTCCCGGCGGGAAGGGCTTGAGCTGGTAGTTGAACCCCGCGGCCGCGGCGCCAAGACACTCCGGGAGGTTCTCGCCGCAGAACAGCGATTCCGACGGTTTCACGCCGAGGAGAGCGGCCGCTTTTTTATAGATGCGCGGATCGGGCTTCGATACGCCGGCTTCGTGATTCGTCATCACATGTTTCGCCGGGATGAAGTCGCCGATCGTGCGGTATTTCCCGGTGACGGGATCCTGGGAGAGCACGGCCTCGGTGACCATCTTCTTGCCCGCGGCGGCGCTCACGTTGTCGGGGAGATTCGTGATCACGCCGATCTTCACTCCGAGCGCTTTTACGGACTCGAGGAGCTGCTCGGTGCTCGGTCGAAATGCGACGAGCTGACCAGGACCGACGACATTTCCGAGGGTATCGCGGGCGTCGAAAAAGACTGCGCGAAGCGGACGGCTCTCAGCCATGGAAAGTCCTCCTTGCACCTGATTTTGGTATGTAAAGAGGAGTGTACGCCTGAACGGCTTTCCGTCACGAGAACTTTTAGAGGTCTACAATTGCCGTAAAGGAGACATCTATGGGCTCGTTCGAAGCCGGCGACGGCGAGAGTGTCCTCATGTCCGCGGGGCTCGAAGCCCTCAATGCATTCGACTCACCGCCGCTCGTGCTTTTCGGGCGCATCGTGCCGGTTTCGGGCGAGGCGGTCGACGACGGCGCGCTGTACATCCGCGACGGAAAAATCGTGGCGGTGCAGACGCGCGGCGCAAAGGCGCCCGACGGGTTCGAGGACGTCAAGGGCGTCGAGACCGGCGGCACGATCTATCCCGGCATGCTCGATCTCCACAATCACCTCGTCTACAACGTGATCGCGGTGTGGGAGGTGCCGAAGCGCTTCGACAACCGCGGCGAGTGGCGCTCGAACAAGAGCTACGCGGAGCAGGTCAAGAAGCCGCTCTCGGCGCTCGCGAATTACCCGCCGACGATTCCGGCGATCGTGCGCTACGTGGAGACGAAGGCGCTGGTCAGCGGGACGACGTCGATGCAGGGCATGCGGACCGTGTTCTCCAAGACGTCGAAGTACTTCACCGGCGCGGTCCGCAACTTCGAGGGGACGGGCGACAAAAATCTGCCCGCGGCCGAGACCAAGATCGACGACCTGACGTTCGACGACGAAGCCATCGGGAAATTCAAGAACCTGGTGGAATCGGCGACGAAGAAGAAAGGCGCGTTTTTCTACCACATGTGCGAAGGCGTCGACGACGAGACGCGCGGGATCTTTACGAACTTCGTCGGCCGCAAGCTGCTCGACAAATGCATCGCCGCGATCCATTGCCTGGCGCTCAACGCCGACGACTTCGCCGAGTTCGACGCCGCGGGCTGCCACATGGTCTGGTCGCCGCTCAGCAACTCGCTGCTGTACGGGAAGACGATCGATCCGAAGCTGCTCGAGAAGCGCCGCTTCACCATCGGCTGCGACTGGTCGCCCAGCGGCGGCAAGAATCTGCTCGAAGAGTTGAAGGTCGCGCGGCTGACGATCAAGGCGGCAAAGGCGAAGGTCTCCGACCGCGCGCTCGTCGAGGCGGTGACGAAGAACGCCGCGGCCGCCGTCGGCTGGCAGAAGTCCCTCGGCACTCTCGAGCCCGGGAAATACGCGGACGTCCTGGTGATCGCGGGCCAGGACGATGATCCGTACAAGCACCTCGTCCTGGCGACGGAGAAGGACGTGCGGCTGGTACTGATCGCCGGCTACGCGCGCTACGGCGACGAGGATCTGATGAACGAGGTCCCCTCGGCGGGCGACGACCGCGAGCCGCTGACCGTCGGCGGGAAAAAGAAAATCATCGACAACTTCGATCCCGGCTCGAAGCTGGAGATCTCATACGGAGAAGCGCAGAAACGCCTCGCCGACGCAATGGACGATCTTCCCGCGATCGTCAACAGCCTGCAGGACGTGCTCAACTCGGTCGGCGTCGCGGAGATGCCGGAGCCGTTGATGCTGGACAACGAAGGCGGCGAGGATCAGGAAGCCAGCCTGGCCGGACTCTTCGCGCTGGAGGCGGCGGAACTGCCGAAATCGGTGCCGCTCGACGCGCTGACGGTGGTCGACGACAAGATCCACTTCGACCGCATCGAGGCGGTCGGGCATCTGCCGAAACATCTGAAGGAGTTGAGAAAGCTGTACGCGTAGAGCAAACCATGACAGAAACGTCGGCGCCTTAGAGCCGTCCAAGCAACAAGGAGGGCTTCATCCATGCGCAAGGCGCTGCTGGTCGTTTGTGTGCTGTTCGCCATTCCTTTGTTCGCGCAGCAGTCGGAAATTCAGGTGTCCGTCTTCGCCACGGATCCCGGCTATGCCCAGAGCCAGAGTACAGGCAGCAACTTCACGGGCGGGATCGGCGCGGCGCTCGAGTATCGCTGGAATCAGCGTTGGGCGCTCGAGCTCCAGGTTTCGAGGGAAGAGCGCGATCGCACGCTGGTGCGCATCGATCCGGACCCCGTTGTTCCGCCCGTTCAGCGGCTGCAGGGCACGGCGTATCCGATCGATCTCCTCCTGCACTACCGCTTCGAGAATGCGTCGCGCTGGAAGCCGTTCCTGGGCGCGGGCGTCCGTTACGAGCGCTCGGCGTTCCGCCAGTTCGACGAGAACCGCACCCTGTTCGAGGTCGACGGCGGCGTGCATTTCATGATCACGCCGGCGCTGTCGCTGCGCCTCGACGCGAAGCAGCTGCTGGCCGACGACAACGGCCACTTCGACAGCAGCATCAGGCCGTCGATCGGCTTCGGCTGGAAGTTCTAGGCGAGCAGGTCCGCGAGCCCGGCCATGTCGCGCACTTCGTGCAGCGGCGTGCCGCCGGGCCGCTGCGCATCGCCGCGGCGGTTCACCCACGCCGTGGCGATGCCCAGCGCGTTCGCGGGGACGACGTCGTGGAAGTTGCTCTGCGCGGCGTGCAGCCAGCGCGCATCGCCGATGCGCTTCCGCGCCTCGATCCAGTGTCCGTGCGCCGGTTTGTACGAGCGCACCTGCTGCGCGGTGACGATGGGATCGAAGCTGACGGTGAAGTGGCGCCGCGTGGCGGCGAGCAGATCGTCGTCGACGTTGGAGAGAATGCCGAGGCGATAGCCGGCGGCGCTGAGCCGCTCGAGTGCGGCGTTCGTGTCGGGGAACGGTTTCCATGACGGGAGCGAGTTGACGAGGAACGTGGCCCGCTCGAACGCGAGCGGCCAGCCGCGGGAGCGCGCGACGCGGGCCGCGGTCTCGGTGAGGACGTCGCGATAGAAGCGGAACTGCTCGCCCTCGACGAGCGGCTCCTCGATCTCGTACGCGCGCAGCACTTCATCGCGGCCAAACTCGATGCCGTCTTCGCGCGCGGCGCTGAGGAACGCGCCGGCGATGCCGCTCTCCCAGTCGATGAGCGTTCCGTAGCAGTCGAAGGTGATGACGTCGTATGGCCGTTCCATTTGTGCTCCGCCTCAGGCTTATCACAAAATGGCCGCGTGAACCTCCGTAAAGCGGAGCGCTTTCTGCTCGCGCCTCCGATCGCCGCCACGTTCGGCGGCGCGGCGGTGGCGGTGTGTGACATCTCCGAGAAAGGCGCGCGTTTCCGCCACGATAAGCCGCTCGAGGCAGACGCAAAGGCGGTGCTCGAGCTCGGGTCCCTGACGCTCGAGGCGGCGATCGTCTGGACGCAGCTCGATCCGGCGACGCCGGGCCGCTACGTTTCGGGCGTGCGGACGTACGGGCCGCCCGAGGCCATCCAGTCGCTGATCGCGCAACTGCATGCGTCGCAAAGATCGAAGCGCGTGGAGGAGTTGCGCTCGACGGATCGCTTCTTCCTCGCGCCGCTGCTGGAGGGAACGTTTGGCGGGGAGAAGGTGCAGATCGAGAATCTCTCCGCGCGCGGCGCGCTCCTGGAGCTGCCCACGGAACGGCCGCGCGGCTCGTCGGCGGCGCTCCGGTTCAGCGTTCCGGAGTCGTCGATCGAAATCGACGTGCAGGGCGCGATCGTCTGGACGGCGCTCAAGTCGCTCGCCGCGCCCAGCTACCGCGCCGGCCTGTTCATCAATGAGAAGCCGGAGCTGATGCGGATGGCCATCGGCCACCTCTGCGAGATCAACCGCGCCGCGCTCGACACGCAGTCGCTGCGCCTGAAGCTGAAGATCATCCGCGCCCGCGCGCGGCACCTCGCCCCGCAATACCGCGACGTTGAAAAGTCCGGCATTCCCGCGGAGCAGTACCTCCTGATCCAGGGCGTCCGCGAAGAGCTCCGCCTCAACCCCGAGGAGGCCATGCACTGGTACCGCCGCGCGCGCCTGATCATCAACGACCCTGCCACCCGCACCCTCGCCCCACCCATCGCCACCCACCCCGACGCCCTCGCGGTCTGGGAGTACCTCGACCGCTCCGTCGACCCTTCGATCGTGGGGAGAGCGTTCGAGCTGGGGATTCCGTAGGTTCAGGCGCCGAGGACGGTGAAGTTCATCGCGCGGGCGGCGGTGGCGAGCTGATGATCGTGCGTCGCGAGCACCATCGGCGGTTGATCGGCGGGCTGCGCTTCACGAAACAGCAGGGCCGACGCAAGATGGAGCGAATCGAGCGTTGCGAGTGGCTCCGGAAACGACTGACTGGCCATGTCGATGACGCGCTGGTCGAGCTCGAGAGTGATCATGCGATTCATCATCTCGCCTGCTACAGCCGTTTTTGCGAGCATGACTTCTTCGGTGAGCTGCTTTTGCTGCCACAGTCGATCAAGCGTGCGAGTCACTTCGAGGTGCGTAAGCGCGCTGACCACGCCTACGTCGATCGAGTTCCACTCGCGCAGCGGATCCGGCTGATTAAGCACGACGCGCAGCAATACCGATGAATCAACAAAGGCGATCAGGGGCGCCATCTTTTCTCGGACCGCTCGTAATTGCGCTCATCAATGATGATTTGCGCCGGGTCACTGGTCAGAGACTTCGGCCGCGGTCCAACGTCTACGTCCTGGAATCGAAGCGTCGTTTCCGGGCGATGCCGAATCAAATCGTCCATCGATGACGTAGGAGCGAGCGTTGCGACCGGTTTTCCCGCCGCCGTAACAGTGAGCGTCTCGCCGCGCTGCACATCGGCGATGTGCGAATCGACGTCCGCCGCCAGCTCCTCCACCGTAATGGTCTTGCTCATGACTTCAGCATCCCTCGGTCATCCCCACCTGTCAACGCTTCTACGTTGCGTAGCATGCCGGCGAGTTTGGCGCGTTTGACGGCGCTTTTTTGGAACAGCGCGGAGAAGTCGCTCTGGGTGAAGCGGAGGAGGTCGGTGACGGGGGTGGCGCGGTAGGTGTCGCGCGGGGCGAACGCGGGGTGGGTGGGGGCGGGCGCGTGGTTCCAGGGGCAGGCTTCCTGGCAGATGTCGCAGCCGAAGGCATTGCCGTGCGCTTCGATCTCCAGCGCGCCGCGGTGCTCGATGGTCGCGTAGCTGATGCAGCGCGCGGAGTCGAGCGTGCGGTCGGGGAGGATCGCGTTGGTGGGACAGGCGTCGATGCAGCGGGTGCAGGCGCCGCAGCGGTCGGCGACGGTCGTCGCGCTGATGTCGTTTTCGAGAGCCGTCAGCAGCGTGCCGATGAAAAAGTAAGAGCCGTGCTCTTCGTGGATCAGCATGCCGTTCCTGCCGATCCAGCCGAGGCCCGCCTGCGCGGCGAGCGAGCGGTCGGAGAGCGGGCCGGTGTCGACGTAGCGCCACGTCTTCGCGTCGCCGAAGAGCGGCTCGAATCTGCGGAGGATGCGGTCGAGAACTTCGTGATAATCGTCGCCGAGGGCATAGCGGGCGATGTGATGGCTGAGCGCGTGCTCCGGCGCGAGAGGACGCTCGGCGGAGTAGGGGATGAGGATCACCACCGCCGAGCGCGCCCACGGATAGCGCTCGCGCGGATGCGTGCGGATCGAGACGTTTTTCGCGAGATACGCCATCGACGCGTGATGGCCGTGCTCGATCCACTGCGCGAACAGCGGCGCGTGCGTGTCGTCGATGTCGCTCGCGCCGAGGTGCAGCACGCCTTCCTCGCGCGCGACGCGCTCGAGCTCGGGCCAGATCTCAGAGAGTCTCGTGGGCATTGACGGATCGCCGCAGAACGAACGTCGCCACCTCCGGCCTGCACAGGATGCGCAGCGGCGGGATGGCTCCGATTCCGCGGCTCACGTACAGCAACACGTTCCCCACGCGGTGAAATCCGCGCGCGTAGCGCCCCTCGTGCTTCGACGGCACGATGACCGAGCCGAAGAACGGAAAGCGGATCTGCCCGCCGTGCGTGTGGCCGCAGAGGAGGAGATCGATCCTGCGGTCTTCGAGGATGTCGACGACGTCGGGGTGATGGCTGATGGCGATGCACGGCGTTCGCGGATCGAGGCGCCCGAACGCGGCGTCGGCGTCGGGCGCGCCGCGATAGATCTCATCGATGCCGGCGAGCGCGATCGCCTCGTCGCCGCGGCGGATGTCGATGGAGCGATTGATGACGAAGCGCACGCCGCGCGCGGTCATCGCGGCGACGACGCCGTCGGCGTTGGCCCAGTAGTCGTGATTGCCGAGGACCGCGTAGACGCCGTCGCGCGCGGTGAGGTCGGTGAGCAGCAGCTCCGCCATCAGTGGGATGTGCCGCTCCCACGTGACGAAGTCGCCGCCGAGAAGCACGAGATCGGAATCGAAGCGCGCGACCTGCGCGACGACTTCGCGGAAGAACGCGCGGCGCATGAACGAGGCGATGTGCGTGTCGGTCAGAAACGCGATGCGGTAGCCGTCGAACGACGGCGGGAGGTTCGCGATCGCGACTTCGTGCCGCGTCACTTCGATGTCGTACACGTCGTTGTGCGCGCCGAGGTTGCGGAGGAACGCGAACGGGATGTGCGCCCTGCGCAGCCGCACGATCTCGGATGGGAGCGTCGCCGTGCCGGCGACGCGCTCCTCGCCGATGCGCAGCGCGTGCAGGCGATCGATGATCCAGTAGACGCCGACGGCGGCGGCGATGAACAGCCACCCGCGGGTGATCTTTGCCAGCGTCAGAAACAACAAGACCGGCGGCGTGGCGTACATCAGCCACTTCCAGGGCGAGGTCTCGTGGCGATGGCTGCCGAAGACGAAGCGGTTGAGGACGAAGAGGAAGATCCGCGCGTCGCCGAGGAGCGCCAGCGCGACTAATGAGAGGAACACGGCTCAGAGCCGTTCAAGGATCGGACCGATCATCGACTCCGGCACTTTGATCGTGCCGAGGGTCTCGCTGGTCTTGACGCTGCCGTGATCGTCGGAGCCGCCGGTGGTCATCTTCCCGCGGAAGCGCGCGAGGTTGGTGTAGCGCTCGCGATTGAGCGCGTCGACGTCGGGATGCATCACTTCGATGCCGTCGATGCCGCCGTCGAGGAGCTTCGGCACGAGCCGCTCGTGATCGGGATAGAGCGTCGGATGCGCGACCGAGGTGACGCCCCCGGCGCCGCGGATCAGCGAGACCGCCTCGCTCACGCGAAAGCGCTCCTTCTCCACGTACCCCGGCTTGCCGGTTCCCAGCAGCTTGTCGAACGCCTCGGCGACGGACGCAACATAGCCCGCCTCGACGAGCGCGCGCGCGACGTGCGGCCTTCCCATCGCCCCGCCGCCCGCGAGCTGGTCGACGCGCTCGGCCTTGATGTCGTATCCGAGCGTGCGCAGGCGCTCCACGATCGCATGGCCGCGCTGCGCGCGCGTCTCGCGGAAGCCGCGCAGGCGTGCGTCGATCCGCTCGTCATGCGGATCGAACGCGTACGCCAGGATGTGCACGTCCACGCTTTCAAAGAGGCACGACAGCTCGATCGCCGAAATCAGCGTCACGCCGCGCTCGCGGGCGTACGGATGAATCTCGTAGTACGCCGCGAGGTTGTCGTGATCGCTGATGGCGATGATCTCGAGGCCGTGCGACTGCGCGACGTCGATGACTTCTTTCGGGGATCGGGTTCCGTCCGAGTGGTAGGTATGAAGATGAAGATCGGCGTAACGCAAGGCGTCAGATCTTCTTGGCCGCCTTCTTCAGTCCCTTGGCCGCGCCTTTGAGCGCGCCTTTCGCGGTCTCGCGCGCGGCGTTCTTCACCGCCTTCGCAACCGGCTTGGCGGCCTTGGCGAGTGCCTTCATCTTCGGCTTCGCGGCCTTCTGGATCTTCTTCACGACCGGCTTCGCGTATGCGGTCGCGGCGTCCATCGCGTCTCCGGCGGCGGCCTTGGCCTGCTTCACCGCTTTCTTTGCGACCTTCTTCACCTGTTTCGTCTTGATTGCCACATGAACCTCCTTCACAACTTTGTTTAGTTTAGCAGGCGTCATGCCGTCGGAACTTCGGATGGCGCGAGCTCGTCGACGACTTTCTGGCAGCGCGCGCAGAGGCCGCCCTCTTCGGCGACTTCCTCGCGGTACTGCCAGCAGCGCCCGCATTTCTTTCCGCGTGCCGGCGACCAGGAGATGCTCTCCGTGTCCGCGGGCTGCACATCCACGTGAGAAACGATGAACAGCTTCGCGAGGTCGACGCCGATGTCGGGAACCGCGCCGCGGATCGTGACGTCCGCCTCCAGCGACTGTCCGATCTGTTTCGCCGCGCGTGCACCTTCGAGCGTTGCCAGCACCGCATCGCGTACGCGCAAGATCTGCGCCCACGCCGCGGCGTCGTCCGCGCTCAGCGTGACGTCGAGCTTCGGCATGTCCGTCAGGTGCACCGACGCTTCCTTCTCGCCGGGCATGGCCTCGTAGATCTCTTCGGCGGTGAACGAGAGGATCGGCGCCATCACGCCGGCGATGCCGCGCAGCACGTGATACATCGCCGTCTGCGCGCTGCGGCGCTCGCGCGAGGGCGGCGCGTCGCAGTACATCGTGTCCTTCGATGCGTCGAGATAGATCGACGACAGATCGACCGTGCAGAGCTCGAGCACGCGGTGATAGACGATGTGGAACTCGAACTCGTCGTAGGCCTGGCGGCAGCGCTCGACGACGTGGCTGGCGCGGTCGAGGATCCAGCGGTCGACGGGCAGCAGCTGTTCGAACGGCACCGCGTCTTTGGCCGGATCGAAGTCGTGCAGGTTCGCCAGCAGATACCGTGCGGTGTTGCGGATCTTGCGGTAACCCTCCGAGGTCCGGGTCATGATCTGCGGGCCGAACACCATGTCGTCGGTGTAGTCGCTCACCGCGACCCACAGCCGGAGGATGTCGGCGCCGTTGTCCTTGATCACGTCCTGCGGCGAGAGCCCCTTCCCGGACTTCGACATCTTCTCGCCGCCCTCGAGCAGCACAAAGCCGCAGGTGACCACGCGCTCGAACGGCGCGCCGCCCTCGATGGCGGTGCCGACGAGCAGCGACGACTGGAACCAGCCGCGATGCTGATCGTGTCCCTCGAGGTACACCTGCGCGGGCCAAGGCAGCTCGGGATTCGGCTTCAGCACCGCGATGTGCGAGCAGCCGGAGTCGAACCAGACGTCGAGGATGTCCATCTCCTTGCGGAAGGATGTGCTGCCGCACTTGCCGCACGCGCCGTCATAAAAATCGCCCGGCGGGCGCTCGTACCACGCGTCCGCTCCTTCGGTTCGAAAGTACTGCGTGACCTTGGCGAAGAACTCGGGCGTGCTGATGACGTCGTTGCACTGCTCGCAATAGAGAACGGTGATCGGCACGCCCCAGAGGCGCTGGCGCGAGATGCACCAGTCGGGGCGGTTCTCGACCATGCCGTAGATGCGGTCGCGTCCCCACGCGGGGAACCATTGCACTTTCTCGATCTCCTCGAGCGCTCGGACGCGAAGTCCGCGCTCGTCGTCCATCGAGATGAACCACTGCTCGGTCGCGCGGAAGATGATCGGGTTCTTGCAGCGCCAGCAGTGCGGATACTGGTGCACCAGCGCCTCGCTCTTGATCAGCGCGCCGGTCTCGCGGAGGTGCTCGACGATTGCCGGATTGGCCTTGAAGACGTGCATGCCCGCCCAGAACGGCACGTCGGGCGTGAACTGGCCGCGGTGATTGACGGGCGTGTAGATCTCGAGCCCGTAGCGGCGGCCGGTGTTGAAGTCGTCGGCGCCGTGGCCGGGCGCGGTGTGCACGAGGCCCGTGCCGGCATCGAGCGTGACGTAGTCGCCGAGGACGAAGAGGCCTTCGCGGTCGACGAAGGGATGGCGATAGCGGAGGCTCTCGAGCATCTCGCCTTTGAAGAGCTTTCCAACCTTGTAGTCGCTCCAGCCGAACGACTGCGTGACCCGCCCAACGAGCTCATTCGCGATGAGGTAGTTCTCGCCGTCGTGCTCGACGACCGCGTACTCGTAGTCGGGCTTCACGGCGATGGCGAGGTTGGCCGGCAGCGTCCACGGCGTCGTCGTCCAGATGACGGCGTAGAGCGGCTTCTCGATCGGGAGATCGAGCCCGGTCACCGCCTCGTCGAGCATGCGAAAGCGCACGTATACCGAGGGGGAGGTGTGCTCGCGATACTCGACTTCGGCCTCGGCGAGCGCGGATTGATCGACGGTGCACCAGTGCACCGGCTTGAGTCCCTTGTAGACCATGCCGGTCTGGAAGAAGCGCCCGAGGGCGTCGGCGATGTCGGCCTCGTAGTCGAAGGACATCGTGGTGTAGGGATGGTCCCAGTCGCCGAAGACGCCGAGGCGGATGAAGTCGGCGCGCTGGAGATCGAGATACTTCGCCGCGAACTGGCGGCAGGTGCGGCGGAACTCCGCCGCGGACATCTCCTTCTTCTTCGAGCCGAGCTCCTTGTCGACGGCGTGCTCGATGGGCAGCCCGTGGCAGTCCCATCCCGGAACGTAGGGCGAGTCGAAGCCGAGCATCGTCTTCGACTTCACGACGATGTCCTTGAGGGTCTTATTGAGCGCGTGACCGATGTGAATGCGGCCGTTCGCGTACGGCGGGCCGTCGTGGAGGACGAACTTCGGGCGGCCGGCCGACTTCTCGCGGATCAGCTGATAGAGGTTCATACCCCGCCACCCGTCGAGCCGCTTCGGCTCGTTCTGCGGCAGGTTCGCCTTCATCGCGAACGTGGTCTGGGGGAGGTTGAGCGTTTTCTTGTAGTCGCTGCTCTCGGCCATGGGAGCGCGAAACTAGCACACTGGCGGCTACATTCCGCCGGCGGTCAACGTCCGCGAAGAGGCCACGCGCAGTTTCTGGCCGGTGTGAATCGCGGTGCCCTTGCTCATCTCATTCATCTCGCGCAGCTCGGCGACGGAGAGGCCGTGCCGTTTCGCGATCGAGTAGAGCGTGTCGCCTTTTTTCACCGCGTAGTAGAACTGGCGGTCGTCGCTGTGCGCGAGGAGCGCGCCGAGCTCGCGGGCGCGGACGGGGAGGTAGATCGTGTCGCCGCTGCCGAGCTGATTCGGCGAGTCGAGGTTGTTCATCGCCAGGATCGTCTCCGGCTTCGAGCCGATCGCGCGTGCGAGGCGTTTCACCGAGTCGCCCTTGCGCAGGCGGAACGTGCAGACCTTCACGTAGGCGTCGTCGTCGCGCAGCGTGTCGGCGCGCGAGGCGAGCGTCTCCGCGACTTTCGCGGGCACGCGCACCGTGCCGCGTCCCGGAGGAACCACGCCGCGGCGCAGCGCGGGATTCAGCTCCCGCAGCACGTCCTGATCGACTCCCGTCACCTCGGCGATGTAATCGAGCGAGACCGGTCCGCGCACTTCGACGCGCTTGTCGTTGTCACGCTCGACGGACTTGCCGAGGGTGAAGCCGTAGGTCTCGGGATCGCTCGCGATCAGGAGCGTTGCGAAAAACGTCGGCACGTAGCCGCGCGTTTCCTTCGGAAGCGCGGCAGCGTCGAGCAATTCCCAGAACGTCGTCGCGCCGTTGTTGTCGAGCGACTGTTTCACGCGATTCGGCCCGCAGTTGTAGGCCGCAAGGGCGAGCGACCAGTCGCCGAACATCCGGTGGAGGTCTTTGAGATACGCGGCCGCGGCGCGCGTGGAGCGCTCCGGATCGGCGCGGTCGTCGACCCACCAGTCGACGCGCAGCCCGTACTCTCGCGCGGTCTCGGGCATGAACTGCCAGATCCCGTGCGCGCCGGCAGTGGAGGTGAGCTTCGTCAGGTAGGCGCTCTCGATGACCGGCAGATAGGCGAGGCCTTTCGGCAGCTTCTGTTCGGCGAGCGCCTTGTCGATCAGCGCGCGGTAGCGCGCGGAGCGGAGGAGCGAGGTCTGGATGCTCTCCTTCATGTCGACGGTGAAGAGGCGCAGCGCGGAGTCGATGGTGCGGTGCTGCGGGATTGGAATCGACGCCGCCGCCTCGATGTCGACCACCGCGACGTCGGGCGCCGGCTTGTCGCTGCGCGTGAGGATCTTTGTGTAGGCGTCCTGGAGGTCCTGCTGGAACTGCTGCGCGTCGGCGAGGTGCGGCGGGTTGAGGGGCGGGATCTGCGGCCGATTCGGTGCCGGCGTCGTCGACGCACAGGCGACGGAATACAACGCGACCGCTGTCAGAAGCAGAATGTTCCGCATCGCTCTCCGCCCTCCCCTCACTCCCGGTTACGCAGTGTCGATTTTGAGATTGACCGAGACGCTCTGGACGTCGGAGGTGTCGCCGAGCTCCACTTTCTGATCGTGGGACTCGATCACATCCGCTCCGTCCTCGAACGATAGTGTAACCCGAACGGATTTGGTGCGCGGCAGGACGCTGGAGGGAATCTGCAGGTTGAGCGTGCGCTGGATGTTGCGTTTCGGTCGCAATGCGGCGAGATCGGCGAGGGCGTCGCGCTTCGCGGTCTTCGGCGTCGAGGCGGTGGCGCGCTTGCGCAGCGCCTCGAGCTCCGCCATCACGTCGACCGACGAGCGGACCTTTACTTTCTCTTCCTTGACCTTCTGCGTCTTCTCGCTGCGGCTGAAGTCGATCTCCGGCTCGGGCTGTGGTGGCTCGTGGAGCGGCGGGCTCTCAGCCCGCCGTTCTTCCTCGGCGGGCTGAGAGCCCGCCGCTCCACTTTCCTCGGGCTCGGGCTCCGGCACTGGCGCATCCGCGATGATGTTGCGGTCGACCTGTGGCAGCAGCTCCTGGGCGACTTCGTCGGCGATCTCCGCGACGTCGCTGAACGGCGCCGTTTCGACGGCCACCGCGGGAATCGGCGTCGTCGCGGCGATCGTGCGCGCGGGGCTGGGCATGGAGTTGCTGTCCTGCACGCGGAACTGCGCGACGCGCGCGGGAGGCGGCGACTTCGCCGGCTCGTCGCCGGTCATGCGGCGGCGCAGCGTTCTCAGGGTCAGCTTCGAGATCACCTTCAGCGTCTCGAACACGCCGGCGCCGCTCGAGGCGACCGACTCGACATGCTCGTGCTTCCGGTCGGGGTCGAGCGCGGCGACCATCTCGTCGACCGTGGCGATGTTCGGCAGGTCGCGCTTGTTGAGCTGGATCACCAGCGGGATGTCGTCGACGTTGAGGCCGATCTCCGCGAGGTTTTCGCGGAGGTTGCCGAAGCTCTCGACGTCGCCCTCCAGCGCCGGCTTCTGAGAGTCGGCGACGAAGACGATCCCGTCGACGCCCTTCAGCACGAGCTTGCGCGTGGTGTTGTAGAAGACCTGGCCGGGAACGGTGTAGAGCTGCAGGCGGGTCTTGAAGCCGCCGATCACGCCGACGTCGATCGGCAGGAGGTCGAAGAAGAGCGTGCGGTCGGTCTCGGTCTCGAGGCTGACCATTTCGCCGCGGCTCTGCGGCGAGGTCTTGCTGTAGATGTGGTGGAGGTTCGTGGTCTTTCCGCAGAGGCCCGGACCGTAGTAAACGATCTTCGCGGCCATCTGCATCGTCGCGTAGTTGAAGAAGACCATCGCGTCCTCGGGGCTTTCACTCTAGCACCCGCTATTTCGCGCTAGCAAGAATGATGGCAGCGAGAAGTTCGTAGATTTCTGCGACTTGCGGGTCGCCGCGCAAGGCCTCAAGGTGCCGCGCGATGACTTCGCGGTCGCCGCGCGCGGCCGGCCCGGTGAAGCGGCGCGCGTCCTGATGGCGGCGCCAGTTCTCGATCGCCGACTGCGCCAGCGCGATCAGCGGCTCGCGCGCCGACTCGATGCCGGCCTTCGCCAGCATCTGCTCGGAGACGTCGAGCATCGCCGCGACGTAGTTCGATCCGAACACCGCCGCCGCGTGATAGAGCGGCTTCATCTCCGGCGAGACCTCGGCGAACCGCGCGCCGATCGCGGCGGCGATCAGCTTCGCCGTGCGGCGATGCTCTCCCTCGAAGACCAGCAGCGCGTCCGCCAGCTCGACCGGGTCGCCGACCGGCGGCAGCGCCTTCAGGGGATGCAGCGAGAATCCGCCGCGGAGGCTCAGCAGCGCGCCGCTCGCATGAAAGATCAGCGCGTCGGTTTCCGGCACCGCGTTCGCGACTTCGACGATCGCGCGGTCGCTCACGGCGACGAGCAGCAGCTCGGAGTCGCGGGCGAGATCGGCCATCTCCATCCGCGCCGTTTCGAGCAGTTCGGCGATGTGGCTGTGCGAGTCGTCGCGGAGCCAGACGCCCGACAGCGGCCAGCCGATCCGCTTCCAGGCGGAGCCGAACGCCCACGCGGCGCGGCCGCCTCCTAAAATGCCGAGGCGCATAATGTTGTTCGGACCGGCATGAGATACGCGCTGATTCTCGCACTACTCGCCCAGATCGCCAGCGCCGCGCCGCCGACGACGTGCGGCAACACAGGCGACTACGAGCGCGCGCTCTGCGCGTATCAGAAGCGCAGCTTCGCCGAGGCGGAGGCGGGATTCAGGACGCTCGCCGAGAAAGAAGAGCGCGACGCGATCTCGATCCGCGCCACGTACTTCCTGGCCCGGACGCTGATGAAAACGGGACGTTACGATGAAGCCAGCGCGCTCCTGATCAGAATCTACTCGATGGATCAGGCGTTTTATGAGACGTGGAACGTCGACTTTTTGCTGGGAGAGTGCAGGAAGGCCCTGGGTAAATAGCTAGATGGCCCAGACCCAATTCGAGCTCCGCCGCAAGCTCCTCCAGCTCGAGGCGCTTTACGACGTCGGGCGCGCCCTGAACACGCTGCGCCCCGAGGATCAGCTGCTCGAGGAACTGATGCACCGCGCGATCTCGGTGCTCGACGCCACCACCGGCTTCGTCTTCTCGCTCGACGACAAGCTGCAGGCGCAGACGCTGTTCACGTTCGGCGTCGACTCGCCGGCGGCGGAGGCGGTGCTCGCCGAGCCTCCGGTCAAACAGGTCATCGCCTCGCGCGAGCCGATGATGGTCACGGTCTCGAAGTTCCTCGGCAAACCCGCCAGCGATCTCCTCATCGCGCCGATGGTCTCCGGCGACACGATCCTCGGCATGATCGGCGTCGGCGGCAAGGAAGTGCGCGGCGCGGCTGGTGCCGGCGCGTTCCTCGAAGAAGACCTGCGCTTCCTCGAGTCGATCGCCGCCATCGGCGGCGCGGCCATCGAGAATACGCGGCGCTTCCACAGGCTCGATCTGGTGCGCGAGACGCTCGAGGACGAGAACCGCGCCCTCAAGCAGCGGATGCTGCGCGAGGCTTCCGACCGGCTGATGGTCGGCGAGTCGCCGAAGATGCAGCGGGTGATCGATCTCGTCGCGCGCGTCGCCGACTCGCAGGCGAGCGTGCTCATTCGCGGCGAGTCGGGCACCGGCAAGGAGATGGTCGCGCGACTCATCCACGGCAACTCGCCGCGCAAAGACGGCCCGTTCGTGGCCATCAACTGCGCCGCGCTGCCGGAGACGCTGCTCGAGTCGGAGCTGTTCGGCATCGAGCGCGGCGTGGCCACCGGCGTCGAGGCGCGTCCCGGAAAATTCGAGCTGGCCAAGGGCGGGACGATCTTCCTCGACGAGGTCGGCGACATCCCGCTGGCGTTGCAGGCGAAGCTGCTGCGCGTGCTGCAGGAGCGCGAGGTCGAGAAGCTCGGCGGACGCCGGCGCATCCCGATCGACGTGCGTATCCTCTCCGCGACGCACCGCAACCTCGAAGAGATGAACGAGCGCGGCGAGTTCCGGCAGGACCTCTATTACCGCCTGAAGGTCGTCGAGATCACGCTCCCGCCGCTGCGCGAGCGGAAGGACGACATCCCGAAGCTGGTCCGCTTTTTCCTCGACAAGTACGGCAAGCGGGAGGGGCTGCGGGACGTCCGCATCACCCAGGAGGCGCTCCAGAAAATCATGCGCTATCCGTTTCCCGGCAACGTGCGCGAGCTGGAGAACCTGATCGAGGGTGCGCTGGCGCTCACCACCGACCCGGTCATCGATCCGGGCGACCTCCTCCTGCCGGAGTCAGCCACTGGTACCGGCGAGCGCGAGCTTTCCGGCGATCTGCCGACGCTCGACGAGCTCGAAGCGCGCTATATCGCCCGCGTATTGGCATTCACGAAGGGCAATATCTCGAAAGCAGCCAAGATTCTCGGCGTGAATCGCGCCACTCTCCACCGGAAAAAGGACGAACTGGCGCAACATACGACAGATGTCGCAAATTGGGACATACATTAGCAACAACATGACCCATATAGCTTTGCGACTCTGCGACTCTGAGACTTTGCGACTGTGCTGCAAAACGCAACACATCCCCGAATCCCTTCCTCCGAACACGAGATCGTGTAAACTACGCCCCAACATCAACTTAGGAGAGATTGCGCTGATCCGGCACGTGTGGCAGTCGCGTTGCTCAAGGGAAGCCCCGACAAGACAGGGGGCAAACCATGAACAACTTCGCGCAGACCCGCACTACCAGACTCGAATCCGCGCTTTCGGCCGCCTACGTGCTGCCGGGCGTGCTCGCGGTCAATACGGTCGCGCTCCTGGCGCTGGACCGTCTGGGTGGAATCCCGGAGTGGATCCGCACCGCCGCCGCCCTCTTCCTTTCTTTCTGAGCCCGCGCCCTTCGAGGATCAAGCGTTGATGACTGCCAGTCCAGAGCGGCAGATGGAGCTGACGCTTCCGATGGTTCCCGACATCGAGATCGCCGCAGCACGCGCCGCCGGCAATCTCGCCCGGGAGCTCGGGATGCGGTCGGAGTCCATCGACGAGATGGCGCACGCGATGATCGAAGCGTGCATCAACGCGCGCGAGCACTCCGGTAGCCAGGACAAGCGCATCTATGTAAGAATCACCGGCACTTCACTGGGCGAGGGCAACTCTCGCATCGACATTTGGATCACCGATCACGGCAAGGGTTTCAACGTGACGGAGGCTCGCTCTCGCCGGCAGAAACTCGGCGCCGTGCACAAGCGCGGATGGGGTCTGCAGATCATCGAAGCGCACATGGACGAGGTCTCGATTGAAACGAGCGCCGACGGCACGACGATCCACATGGTGAAATACGGGAAGAACGATGACTGAAGAATTGAGAGTCTCGGTCGATCGCCGGGGCACGAGCGGCGCGATCATGTACACCAAGGGGTACATCAACAACGTCGGCGGCGAGGAGATCGCCAACCGCGCCTACGAGCTCATGGACGACGGCGTGCGCACGCTGCTGCTGAACCTCCGGGAAACGAAAATCGTCAACTCCATCGGCATCAGCATCCTCATCGAGATCATCGAGAAGATGATCGACAAGGGCGGCAAGATCTCCTTCTGCTGCCTCACCCCCGTCATCCACAAGACCTTCCAGATCATGGGACTCGCGAACTACGCCTCGATCTTCACCGACGAAGACGCGGCGGTGAAGGAGCTCGCCATCTGAGTTGCTGGGTTACTGAGTTGCTTTGTTGCTACCCAGCAACTCAGCAACCTAGCAACTGATATTCTCTCCACGTCTCGTGCATCCCTTCGCGAATTTCCTGACTGATTTACAGCAACTCGAGCGCTCGCCGATCGCGAGCCAGGGCTCGCTGATCCTGGACGCCTTCACCCGCCACACCCGCTTCGACGCCGGCGCGCTCTACCTGCGCGAGTCGCGCGGATCGGAGCTGCGGCTCGCGGCGAAGTCGCAGCATTGCGTCGCGCCGGAGATCCTCGACGGTGCCGCCGAAGATCTGCTGCAGCCGCCGCCCGCGGTCGTCGTGCCGCTGCAGTCGCACCGGGAGGCGGTCGGCGTGCTGGCGCTCGTCGCCCGCGAGAGCGTCGATGACGACGACGTCGCCTTCGCCCGCGCCGGCGCGGCCTTCGTCTCCACGCTGATCGCCAACCAGCGCCTGCTGCAGGAGACGCGCGAGGGCGACTTCCAGCTCAAGTACCGGCTCTGGGAGCTCGAGTCGCTCTACGACATCGGCCTCTCCATCGCCTCGACGCTCAACATCGAAGACCTCGCGGACGAGATCCTCTTCCGCATGATCTCGCTCACCAACGCGCGCCGCGCGGCGCTTTTCCTGCGCGAAGACGGCGGCGGCTACACGCTCTACCGCTCCTTCGGCGACGTCCGCGCCGACTTCCTCGAGAAGGAGCTGAGCGAACAGCTCATGCGCGAAGGGAAGCCGCTGACGTTCGAAGGCGGCGGCGAGTGTCTCTTCCCGAGCTGCGAGACCTTCGTCGCGGTTCCGATCAAGGGCAGCAACGAGGCCTTCATCGGCGTCCTCGCCGCCGCCGACCGCGAGACGCGCGAGGGCGGCGTCGGCGCGTTCGAGGCCAACGAGCTGCGCCTCCTGGCGCTCTTCGCCAACCAGGTCGCGATCGCGCTCGAGAACGCGCGTCTCCACCGCGAGGCGCTCGAGAAGCAGGCCATGGAGCGCGAGCTGGAGCTGGCCGCGACGATCCAGCGCGACATTCTCCCGAAGTCGATTCCGCAGATCGAAGGCATCGAGATCGCCGCGCTGTCGCGCCCCGCGCGGCAGGTCGGCGGCGACTATCACGCGTTCTTCCTCCGCGACGGCGTGCTCACCGCGCTCGTCGCCGACGTCGCCGGCAAGTCGATGCCCGCGGCCCTGCTCGTGTCGGCGTTGCACGCGGTGGTGCAGCTGCTGTTCGCCGAGGGGCGCGAGCCGGGGGAGATCGCGACGGAGCTGAACCGCCACATTCACAAGTGGTCGGCGGAGAACAAGTTCGTGACCATGATCATGGTCTCGATCGATCCGGAGGCGGAGACGATCCAGTTCGTCAACGCCGGACACAATCCCGCCTACATGATCGTGAACGGCCGCATCGACACGATGAAGTCGCACGGCCTGCCGATCGGCATCCTTCCGCAGACGCGCTACATGACCCAGGCCCGCCCGTTCCCCGCCGGCTCGACCGCGGTGCTCTACAGCGACGGCATCACCGAGGCCGAGGACGTGTCGGGAGAAGAATTCGACAACGCGCGGCTCGAGGCGCTCCTCGAGCAGCACCTCGGCTGCGGCGCGGCGATGATCCGCGACCAGATCGCCGACGCCGTCGACTCCTTCGTCGGCGAGGCGCCGCAGAAGGACGACCAGACCCTGGTCGTCGTGCGCCGCGCTTAAGGCATCCGAATCGTCTCCAGCGTCCGGTGCTCCTCGTTGGTCTGCAGCACCACGAAGTGCTCGTGGCGTTGTCCGCGCACGTAGACGATCACGTGCGCGAGCGTCTGCATGCTGACGTTCGTGTTGTCGGCCATGTAGTAGTCGATGTCGAGCCGGTAGTCGCCGCGCGGCGCGTTGCGGATCGTGTAGATCTCCGGGCCGTAACCATAGATATAGCCGCCGATGAACGTGCCTCCGGCGGTGCTCTCCATGTGATCCCACTTCACGGTTTCGCCGCCCGGCTCGGCAATGTGGATGTCGACCCACGACCAGCCCGCGTCCCACATCAGCTCGATGGTGAGGTCGTCGCGCGGATCGGCGCGGAGGTCGCCGCCGCGCTGACGCTCGAAGCGCGCGAGGTTCTCCTTGATCTCCTCGTAGATCTCGGCGATGTCGCCGTCTTCGGTCTCCGATTGCAGCACGCGCTGCGCGGCGGCCGCGACACCGGCACTGCGTCCCTGCTTCGCCTCGAGCAGGATCGACTCGCGCCATGATTGCGGCTGATCGGGCGCGAGCTCGAGCACGCGCTGCAGGAGCAGCCGCGCGAGCTCCGGCTCGTTCCAGCCGTCCAAAACGCGCGCGAGAATCCTCAGCAGCGGCGCGTCATCCGGCCACGCCTCGGCGAGATCGCCGAGAATGCGCGCCGCGATCTCCGGCGCGCGCTCGCGGAACATCTCCGCGGCGAATACGTGGAAGGCCTTATTGCCGCCGAGGCGCTCGCGCGCGGAGAGGTAGTAGCGGAGGCGCTCCGCGGTCGAGTTGATCGCGCGGAGTTTCGCGAGCACCTGTCGCGTCAGCTCGACGTCCGTCGTCACCGCGCCCGCGCGAGCCGGCTCTTCGAGACCGCCGTCGGCGGTCCAGGCCGGTGCCGCGGTCACGGTGATCGTCTCCGAGACCGTCGCCGGCGGCATTTCGATCTCGACGATTGTGCCGGTATGCGTGTTGGGGCTGAGCTTTTTCTCGAAGCGATTGAAACCTGCGAGCTCCGCGGCCACGATCGGATCGCGGGGCACGGTCGCGCTCCCGAGCGAGAAGCGCCCCTCGGCATCGGTGACGTCGACCGCGCGCGGCGCGTCGCCGTCACGCAACGTTACCGTCACGCCGGGCAACGCATCGTGGCCGTCGTCGAAAACGCGTCCGGTGATGAACCACCAGCCGCGCGGCCACTCCCGCACCGAGACCGGCACGAGGTCGCCGCGCTCCTCGCGCTCCTTTTCCTCGAGCACATCGGGCGGCATCGGGATCTCGTACTGCTCGTAATCGCGCCACGACTCCAGCACGATCAATGACGTGCGCGGGGTGAGTTGCGTGAATGCGCGGCCGTGCGCGACCAGTTCGTCATCGGACGCGCCATGCGCGAGCAGCTCCCGCAGCTTTGCACGCGCCCAGGCGCGGCGGACCATGCTGCTCTCCGCGATCTCGCGCAGCGGCAGCTCGTGCGGCATTCGGATCACCGATTCCTTCGCGCGCGCGGCGATGACGAAGCGCTCGTCACCCACTGTCACGACCGACGCGGGGAGGATGCCTTCACCGAAGCGGACATTCGCCGGAGTGCGCATCGCCGCGGCGGCCGCGGCCTCGGGATCCATGCGATCGAGATCGCTGCGATCGAGTTGGATGGACCAGCCGCCGGTCGCGCGGACGGCATTGGCGAGCACGCGGTCGTCGGCCTCGCCCGAGGCGTTCACGACCAGCAGCGGGCGGCGGAGCTCGGACAGCTTCGCCAGCGCCGCGCCGATCTCGCGGCTGTCGCCGAGCGGCGTCAGCCCGTCGGTGACGAGCACGATGCGCGTCGACGGCGGGTGGACGGCTGCGATCGCGGGAAGCGCGGCGATCGCGGCGAACAGATTCGTCGCGCCGAGCGGCTGCTGCTCGCCGAGCACGCGCTCGAGCTCGCGCTGGCCGGCCGGTGTCGCCGCACGCTCGATCCGCCGCGGCGTCTCGAGCGCGGCGTGAAACGGAATCACATCCGCGGAGGCCCACGCCTGCTGCCGTGCGAGAAACGCGGAGAGGAACCGGCGCAGCAGTTGCGCGTTCTGCCGCGCGCTGCTCGACGACGTGTCGTACAGGATGACCACGCGCGGCGCGGGCGCCATCTCGCTGCCCGGCGCGCGCACGTCGACCGCCGCCGACGCGTACCAGAGCTCGTCTTCCTTCGAGTACGCCACCAGCGCCGTCTCGCTCTCTTCGCGCGCGACGCGCACCATGCCGTCGATCGTTTCGCCGCGCGTGTGCATCGCGTATCCGCCGCCGGCGCGCATGAACTGCAGCGCGCCGTCGACTTCGAGAGCGCGGCCGTCGGTGTCGATGGTCGCGTCGAACTGCATGGCCTTGCCGTAGCGGAGATCGAGCGCGTAGCCGCCCGCGGTCAGCTCCTGGTCGTAGGCGATGAACACTTTCTTCTCGCCGTTCGGCGGAATCGGGAAGACGTTCAGCTTGAATGCGCGCCCGGAGCTCCATTCGGCGAGCGCGGGGTCGACGCCGCGGTGCACCGTTTCTTCGTACGCGTTGCGCGCGAGCGTGCGCTCGACCGCGACGCCGTGCCGCAGCCGGCCGTCGAAGTACAACCCGAGGTCGCTGATCTCGGCATCGGCGGGGAGAGGGAAGCGGAACTCGCCGCCGGTGACGCGGTCGAGCGAGTTGCGATACGTCAGCGCGTACTCGGTGCGCGCGAGATGGCCGCGGATGGTGACGTGAATCTCGAGCGCGGTCAGCTCCAGCGCGATGTTGCCGTCGTCCCCTTCGACCGACAGCACCGGAATCGACGGACGTTCTGCAAAGAGCGGCGTTGAAACCAAAACGAAAACGATGAGGAGTAGCAGCCGTGAATGACGCATGGAGCGCCTCCTTCGAGACGCTCAATGCTTCAGCGCCGGTGCCACGTGCGCGCTGAGACGGCGCGCGCGCCGGCGTACGGAATTGCGTTGCAGGTGATGCAGAAAAATGCGCGGGCGCTGTTACTTCCGCGTGAACGCCGCGATCCGCTGCTTCGCCTCGTCCGATTCGAAGCAGCGGAGCTGATGTTCCGCTTCGAGCTCCAGCTGCGCGCGGAGATCGTTGCGCTCCGACGCAGTGACCGCGCGCTTGATCGCGTGGATGGCGAGCGGCGAGCCGTCGGCGATCGTGCGCGCGAGCGTTTCGGTTTCTGCGACGAGGTCAGAAGCGGCGACGAGGCGGTCGACCATCCCGATCGCGAATGCCTCGGCGGCGCCGAGCATGCGGCCGGTCATCATCAGCTCCAGCGCGCGGGAGCGGCCCACGAGGCGCGGGAGCAGCCACGTGCCGCCCCAGTCGGGATGGAGTCCGATGCGCACGAACGTCTCACCGAGCTTGGCCTGATCGGAGGCGATGCGGTAGTCGCACGCGAGCGCGAGATTGCAGCCGGCGCCGGCGGCGACACCGTTGATCGACGCGATCACCGGCTTCTCCATCGACGCGATCTGCAGCACGACGTCGCGTCCCGCGTCGAGCAGCTTGCGGAACGAATCGCTGTCGCCGCTTTTCTGCAGCGCACTCATGTACTCGACGTCGCCGCCCGCGCAGAACGCGCGTCCGGCGCCGGTGATGATCACCACGCGCACCGCGTCATCGCCCTCACAGGAACGCAGCGCGGCGAGCAGCTCCTCCCGCATCGTGCCCGCGAACGCGTTCAGTTTTTCGGGACGGTTGAGGGTGACCGTGCCGACGCCGGCCGTTACGGAAGACTCGATGAACGACATGCTGTCAGTCTAAACTCACGGCCGCATGAAAAACGTCGCCCGCTGGCTCGCGTGGTCCACTATTCCGGTCGCGCTCTATCTGCAGTTCTTCACGCACGAGCTGATCTGGCAATTCATCGTCTCCTGCGTCGCGGTGCTTCCCGTCGCGGCGTGGATCGGACACAGCACCGAGCATCTCGCGCATCGCATGGGGCCGACGTACGGCGCGCTCTTCAACGCCACGTTCGGCAACTTCGCGGAGCTGATCATCGCCATCTTCGCGATCCGCGCGGGCCTCATCGACGTCGTACGCGCGTCGCTCACCGGCTCCATCCTCGGCAACCTGCTCTTCGTCGCCGGGCTGGCGATGCTGATGGGCGGCTGGAAGCGCGAATCGCAGAAGTTCAACGGTCTGGCGGCCGAGGCGCAGGGGGGACAGCTGATCCTCGCGGTGGCGGCGTTGATCGTGCCGGCGATCTTCTTCCGCGCCGCCGCGCAGGCGCATCATCCGGAGCTCATCCACCAGGTCTCGATCGGCACGTCGGTGATTCTGGTCATCTCATACGTGGCCGGTCTCTTCTTCAGCTTCCGCACGCACAAGCACCGCATGAATTCGTACGCCGACGACGCGCTCTCCGATACGCACGAAGAGATCGAGCAGTACGAGGCCTGGAGCGTCCGCAAGGCCGTGCTGGTGCTCCTCGGCGCGAGCGTGTTGATGGGCGTGATCGCCGAGGGACTCGTGCACGCGGTGCAGCAGGCCGGCCGGGCGTGGGGGATGAACGAGATCTTCCTCGGCTTCATCGTGCTGGCCATCGTCGGCAACGCCGCCGAGCATTCGACCGCGGTCGTCCTGGCGATCCGCAACCAGATGGACACGGCGCTCAACATCTCCATGCAGTCGAGCGTGCAGATCGCGCTCTTCGTCACGCCGCTCCTGGTGTTCCTCTCGTATCCGCTGGGACATCCGCTCGACCTGATCTTCACGCCGATCGAGATCCTCGCGGTAGGCCTCGGCGTGGCGGTCTTCGCGTATCTCTGTCTGAACGGAGAGACGAACTGGTACGAGGGCGTGCAGCTGCTCGCGGTCTACGCGATCATCGCCGTCGCGCTCTTCTTCCTGCCGATGTCGCAGTCAGCACCGGCGCAGCCGGGGCACTGATTGCGGCGTCCGCATTTCTTCGAGATTTTCACGATCGTGAATCTCGCGGCGATCGCGCTGCTCGCGCGCGATACGCTGACCGTCTCGCCGCTGGTGATGATCATCGCCTTCACCGCCGGCCTGCTGCCGTATGCGCTCGCCGGCGTGTTCGTGCGCGCGATCATCGCGGCCATCCGCAAGAAGCACGCGTATTTCCACGTGATCAAAAGAGGCGCGTGGGTGCTCGAGACGTTCCGGCTGGTGTTCTTCACCGGGCTGATGATCTACACCTACGGCTGGATCAAGCTCGCCGTGCCGGTGCTCCACCCGCGCCTCTTCGATCAGCAGCTGTGGGACCTCGACCAGCTGCTCTTCTTCGGCGTCTCGCCGAACGTGCTCGTCCTCGATCTCTTCAGCGTGCCGGCGGTCCTCCGCGCGATCGACTGGTCGTACGCGAACATCTTCTACGTCAGCATCGTCCTCGCGCTCGGCTACTTCTTCTCGCATCCCAGCCGCCGCGTGCGCGTCGCGTTCGCGAACGGCAACGCGGCGGTGTGGCTGATCGGCGCCTGGCTGTACATGCTGATCCCGTCGCTCGGGCCGGCGTTCCGCTTTCCCGATCTCTACTTCGCGTACGAGGCGTCGCTGCGGCGCACCCAGACGCTGCAGGCGCTGCTGATGCAGAACTACGTCAACGTCCACCGCTACGCGGCGGGACGGCCGCCCAGCGGGCCGATCCGGATCGTCTTCGGCATCGCCGCGTTTCCCAGCCTCCACGTCGCCTTTCAGACGTACGTCTTCTTGTGGATGCGAAAGCTGTGGACCTCCGGCGAGGTGCTGTTCGGCTTGTTCGTCTTCGCGATCTTCCTCGGGTCGATCGTCACCGGCTGGCATTACGTCATCGACGGGATCGCCGGGATTCTGCTGGCGTGGGCATGCTACGCGGGCGTCCGCTGTTTTTCTCGGTATGGCCGCTCTCGGAGAGGTTCTCGAACAGCGCACGACTGAAGGCGTGCTCTACGAAAAGCTGGAGAAGAACGCGGTGCGCTGCTTCTCATGCGGCCACCGCTGCAAGATCCTCGACGGCCTCAAAGGCATCTGCAAAGTCCGCTACAACGAAGACGGCGTGCTGAAGGTGCCGCGCGGCTACGTCGCCGCCCTGCAGGTCGATCCGATCGAGAAGAAGCCGTTCTTCCACGCCTATCCCGGCGCGCTCGCGCTCTCGTTCGGCATGCTCGGCTGCGACTACCACTGCGGCTACTGCCAGAACTGGGTCACCTCGCAGGCGCTCCGCGACCCGATGGCCATCGCGCCGCCGATGGACGTCGAGCCCGCCGAGCTAGTGCAGCTCGCGAAGAAGCACGGCGCGAAGGTGATCACCTCGACGTACAACGAGCCGCTCATCACCTCGGAGTGGGCGGTCGAGGTGTTCAAGGAGGCGAAGAAGGCAGGGCTGATCTGTTCGTATGTGTCGAACGGCAATGGAACGCCCGAGGTGCTGGACTACATCGCGCCGTACCTGACGATGTACAAGGTCGATCTCAAGGGGTTTGAAGACCGCCACTATCGCGACCTCGGCGGCGTGCTCAAGCCGGTGCTCGAGACGATCCAGGGACTGAAGCAGCGCGGGATCTGGGTCGAGATCGTCACCCTGGTCATCCCCGGCTTCAACGACTCCGACGAAGAGCTGACCAAGATCGCGGAGTTCCTCGTCTCCGTCGATCGCGACATCCCGTGGCACATCACCGCGTACCACGAGGACTACAAGATGAACAATCCGTCGACCACGTCGCGGCATCTCCTGCGCGCATACGAGATCGGCAAGCGTGCCGGACTGCGCTACATCTATCCCGGCAACATCCCCGGCGCATTCGGCGACAAGGAAGGAACTCACTGCCCGAAGTGCGACACGGTTGTCATCGGGCGCAGCGGTTTCCGCGTCACGTCGTACACCCTGGTCGACGGCGCGTGTCCGAAATGCGCGACGCCGATTCCGGGTGTGTGGGACGGCGGCGCGGCGGTCGGACGCAACGGCGTGCCGCGGCCGGTCTGGCTGTCATAGACTGCGCGTCCGTGTTCGTTGAAGTCGCGAAGATCACCGACGTGCCGCTGGGGCGCGTGATGGCTGTCGATGCCGGCGGCCGCAAGGTCGCGCTCTATCACACCGCCGGCGGCTTCTTTGCCACCGACAACACCTGTCCCCATCGCGGCGGTCCGCTCGCCGAAGGCGATCTCATCGGAAACGAGATTACCTGTCCGTGGCATCTCTGGTCGTTCGACGTCGCCAGCGGCGTCTGTCCCGGAAATCCCGAGGTCGCCGTCGCCACGCACGAAGTTCGCATCGACGGCGACTCGGTGTTAGTGAGGTTGCCGTGAATCCGAAGCCGCTTCGTCATGTCGATGTGTACAGCAGCGCCGGAAGGCTCGAGGCGCTGTATCGCGAGCTGCAGGATCCCGCCGGTGTCGCCGTGGTCTGTCATCCGCTGACCTCGGAAGGCGGGACGCTGCACAACAAGGTCGTTTTCCGCGCCGCGCGAGGACTGGAGGCGGCGAACGTCGCCACGCTGCGCTTCAACTTTCGCGGCGCGGGCGTCAGCGGCGGGCATTTCGAGGGCGGGGAGGGAGAGCAGGAAGACGTCACCGCGGCGATCGAGTGGGTGAAGAAGAAGCATCCCGGCAAGAAGCTCTTCGTCGGCGGATTCTCCTTTGGTTCGTGGGTCTCGAGCCGCGTCGCGTGCGAGACGCCCGAGGTCGACGCGATCTTTCTCATCGGCACGCCGGTGGACAAGTACGACTTCGGCTACCTGCAGCACTGCGAGCGGCCGATGCTGTTCGTGCACGGCACGCAGGACGAGCACGGCGACGTGAACAAGCTCGAGAAGCTCGTCGGCAACATCCGCAACGCGGAGACCGTCATCGTCACCGGCGCCGACCACTTCTTCACCAAGCAGCTCGAGGCGCTCGAGGAGACGATCAAGGCCTGGGCCGAAGAAGTCCTAGCCGAGTGACGCGCGCAGAAAGCGCAGGCCGAGAATCGTCCGTGTGCCGTGCCACGTGAAGAGATGGCCGGGGAACGGGCCGATCGCGTTCGGGATCGCGGCGGCGTCTTCGCGCGTGAAGAGGTACGGCTCGTCGGGCAGGAAGATGACCTCGGCGTCGATCTCGCCGAGGTCTCTCGCCGGATAGCGCTTCTCGTCGCGCAGCACGTTGATCCCGCCGGCGCATTCGACGAGGTTCGAGACGTACGTGTCGCCGCCGCACCACATCCATGGTTTCTTCCAGATCGCGCAGGCGAACGTGAACTGGCGCTTCGGCATCGTGCTGCGCTCATGCCGCAGCTCACTCACCAGATCCAACGCACGCTCCCGTCGATCGTGAATGTCTCCCAGTTCGAGGATCAGCGCCTCGACGTCATCGACGCTCTTCGGCTCGCTCACGTGCACGCGCGCAAACGTCTCGATCGCCTCGGCATGCTTGCGCAGGTTCTCCTCGTAGTTCATGTAGACGATGTCCGGCACGAGCGCGCGGATCTCGTCGACGCGCGGATTCTTCGTGCCGCCGATACGCGGCAACGCGAGGTCCGGCGGGAAGATGCAGAAGTCGGTGATGCCGGCGACAGAGTCGCCGGCGCCGAGGTCGAACAGCGTTTCGGTCAGTGACGGAACGAGCGAGACGACGCGCACCGTCCGAGATTATGGCGTCACGACCGTGACGTGATGCGTGTCGTTGTTGGTGATGCTCGCGAAGCCCCAGATCCGCAGGTTCTGGTCGAGCGGCCGGATATCGACGCGCAGAGACTTGTATGGGCTGGTGTCGGCGAGCGCGCCGAGATCCAACTGCAGCGCCGCGGGAAACGCGGGCAGCAGAGCGGTGGTCAAAGTGAACGTATGCTCCGGTGTGGCCAGCGTCGCGATCGTGCTGAAGAACGGAGTGGCCCCGCTGTCCCCATACATGTCGATGGCGACCCTCGAGCCGCCGCGTCCGTCGCCGTCGTAGACGCGCAACGTGTGGCGATACTGCGCGGCGACGGGAATGCCGACCAGCGAGATCGTGCCGGTGGTGAAGTCGTCTTCGCGCGCGAGCGGCAGCTCGGCTCCCGCGGTCTCACCCGCGCGCGAGGAGTCGTAGACGCGCGCGTGGACGCTCACTTTCGAGGCGTCGTCGCGCACGTACAGGAACTGCGAGGATGCGAACTGGAAGATGAAGCCGCGGGTCTGGATCTGGCGTCCCACCGGAGGACCGCCGCACGGATCAGCGATCGGCTGCGCCTCGCACCACGGCACGAACACGCCACCTTCGCGGAGCAGCAGCGTGTATTCGGTCTTCCAGAGCGATCCGAACGCGCCGGGGATGTCCGTCGCGGTCACGGGAAGGAGAATCCGCGTCCATCGCGCAGGCGATCCGACCGAGACATCCACGGCCGCGAGGTTGGGGCCGGGGCCGGCGTCGTCATTCTCCTCGGCGATGACTCTGCCCTCGAAGTACATGCTCCCCTCGTGCGCGAGCGACGTGAAGCGCACCTCGATCGGCGCGCTCGTTCCCGCCGCGATCGAAGCGCGGCGGCAGACGGTCAGCCAGAACGGCAGGCCGTCGTCGTCGCACTGCCATCCCGCGCCGGAGATCGCGACCGACGTCGGACCGAAATCGACGCGAATCGGCACGGTCAGGTTGTGCGCCTCGTCCGGCCCGTCGTTCCTGACGTCGAACGTGACCGTGCCGGGCGTGCTCTCGAGGATCGGGTTGGCCGACGGCGTTTCGCGGATCGAGAGCTCTGCGTGACGCGATGACGGTGTCAGCGCCAACTCGGTCTCGCGCTTGTCCTGATTGATTCCGCCGGTCGTCGTGAAGACGTTGCCGGTGACCTTGAACGCCGTGCCGGCGATCACGCGCGACGGCGCCAGCGCCACGCTCGAGAGCTCGGCCTGTGCGCCCGCCGCGAACGACGCGGCGGAGCACTGCATGATGCCGTAGTAGGACCCGCCGCAAGTCCAGCCGGCCGGCGCGGTCGTCGCGACGAACATCATTCCCGTTTCCTCGTAGTTCGTGCCGACGTAGAGGGTCACGTTCGCCGCCGCGTCGGGGCCCTGATTGGCGACGCGCACCACGATCGTGAACCGCTCGCCGGTCGTGACCGCGGTCTTGCTCGTGGTCAGCGACGTCATCACGAGGTTCGGCGCCGCGTGGGCGTGCAAGGTGTGAAGAGAGGCAAGAAGGATGAGGACGAATAGTTTTCGCATGATGGCTCCGGTTACTGCGGCGAAACGACGGTGACGTGATGCGAGTCGTTGTTCGTGATGCTGACGAATCCCCAGATGCGCACTCCCTGATCGACGGGCTTCACCTCGACGCGCACCGAATCGAGACCCTGCAGCGGCAACAGCGACCCGAGGTCGAGCTGCGCCTGGGCCGGGAACGCCGGGAGGAGCGCGGTGGTCAGCTGCTCCTGCGGCGACTGCAGCCGCAGCGTCTGCGTCACGCTGGCGCTCGGCTGTTCTTCTCCGTTCGCGTAGAGGTTGATGGTGACCTTCGCGCCGTCGCGGCCGTCGAGGTCGTACACGCGCAGCGTGTGCCGGAACTCGGAGCGGACCGGGATGTTCAGCAGCATGATCCTGTCCGCGCTGAACTCGCGCTCGCGCGGCAGCGGCATCTCCGTCCCCGCGGTCTCCGTCTGCCGGGAGACGTCGTACACGCGCGCGTTGAGATGGAACTTCGACTCGTCGGCCGCGCGCATGTAGAAGAACTGCGCGCTGCGGTTGGGCCAGACGAACGCGGTCTGGCGGAAGTCCAGCGGCTGGCGCGAGGCCAGGAAGCAGGGAGAGTCGGAGACATAGACGCAACGCGCCGGCAGGTAATCGAGGCGCTGCGCGTCCGCGAGGACGGAGATGTCCGTCTTCCAGAGCGACCCGCCGGAGCCGGGGATGTTCGTCGAGGTCACCGGAATCAGAATGCGCGACCATTCGTCCGCCGATCCGATCGAGACCGAGAAGTTCAGCTCATCGTTCGCGCGTCCGGGATCGAAGTTGTTCTCCGCGAGCACGCGCGCATAGAAATAGTTCTTCGCCTCGTGCTGCGGCGCCGTGAATTCGAATCGGATCGGAACCGCGGGGCCGGCGGCGAGCAGCGCGCGCCTGCAGGTCCAGAACTCGTGCCGTTCCGACGCCGCGACGCACGTCCAGCCGTCAGGGGATGGCGTCAGCGGAACGTCGACGCCGCCGATGCCGAAGCTGGACCCGACCAGCACGATGAGGTCGTGCGCATCATCGGGACCGCCGTTCGCGACGTGGAGGGTGACCGTCGCCGTCGCTCCTTTCGGCACCGGGTTCGCCGATGCGGTCGCGGCGATCTGCAGGTCCGCATGCCCGGCCGCGGGCACGAGTGCGATCGCGACGCGCCGCTCGTTGTTCGAGCGATCGGGATCGGGAACGCTCTCCGCCGTCGCCGCGAGCCGGGAATCGATCGCAATCGGCTGGGGCACGATCTCCGCGATGATCTCGAGCGGCACTCCCACGGAGATGTGCGCCGGCGCGAGCACGTCCACCTGAATCTCCGCTTCGGCGCCCGCGGGAAACGACGCGTTCTGACAGAGGCCGCTGTTGCAGGTCCAGCCCGCCGGCGCCGTGGTTCCGAGCAGGTAGAGCGCTTCACCCTGGTAATAGAGAATGAAGCCGGCCGTGACGTTGGGAGATGCGTCCGGTCCCTGATTGATCGCGCGCAGCGTCAGCGTGAAGCCCTCGCCGGTCGCGACCGTGGACTTGCTCGACGTCGCCGAGACTACGGCGAGATCCGCCGAAGCGGCGTGAACCGAAGCGGCCGCGCAGAGAAGGACGACGGAAAGCAGAACGATGCGTTTCATGCGATGCCTCGTTGTTATTTGTAATAACTATAACAGATGCAAGTGGTCCTATCGGCGTATCCGGGAGTGGCTATTGCGCGCCCGCCATCGCGTCATGAAACTGTCGCCGCGATGATGATCAAGACGGGACGAGTCCTTCTGTTACTCCTGCTCGCGTTGCCGCTTTTCAGCGATCAGTCAGGCGGGCAGCACGATTTCGATTTCGAGATCGGCACGTGGAAGACGGTGGTCAAACGCCGCCTGCGGCCGCTCACCGGTTCGACGGACTGGGTTGAGATGAAGGGCACGACCGTCGTCCGCAAAGTGTGGAACGGCAGCGCCAATCTCGTGGAGCTCGAGGCGGACAGCCCGTCGGGTCACTTCCAGGGCCTGAGCCTGCGTCTGTACAACCCCGAGACGCGGCAGTGGAGTCTCAACTTCGTCAACGCCCGCAACGGCCTGCTGACCGCGCCGACCATCGGTCAGTTCAAAAACGGGCGAGGCGAGTTTTTCGGCCTGGAGGATCTCGACGGCCGCCCGATCTTCGTGCGGTTCGTCATCACGCCGGTCAACCCCGACCTCTGCCGGTTCGAGCAGGCCTTCTCGGACGACGGCGGCAAGACCTGGGAGGTCAACTGGATCGCCGAGGACACGCGGATCAAAGGCGATTAGCGGATCAGCTTCCGGTACTTCGGATCGAGCGCGTCGATCAGGCCGTCGCCGAGAAAATTCAGGCCCATCACAGCGAGCATGATCGCGGCGCCGGGGAAGATGGCCAGGTGGTTCGCGAGGCCGAGGTAGCGGCGGCCGGCGGTGAGCATCGCGCCCCATGATGGCGTGGGCGGCTGGACGCCGAGGCCGAGGAATGAGAGCGCGGCTTCGGCGAGGATCGCGCCGGCGAGGCCGAGGGTCGCCATCACGATCACCGGATTGATCACGTTCGGGAGCACGTGGCGGAGGATCACCCGCGGCGACTTCGCGCCCAGCGCCTTCGCGGCGGTCACGTACTCCATCTCGCGCACTTTCAACACCTGTCCGCGCACGAGCCGCGCGTAGCTGACCCAGCCGATGATGGCGAGGGCGAGGATCACGTTGTTGAGGCTCGGACCGAGCACCGCGACCAGCGCGATGGCCAGGAGGATGCCGGGGAAGGCGAGGAGGATGTCGCAGAGGCGCATGACCAGGACGTCGATGGCGCCGCCGAAGTAGCCGGAGATCGCGCCTAGCGTGACGCCGGTGAGCGCGGCGAGGAGCACGACGCTGAAGCCGACGCGCAGCGACACGCGCGCGCCGAAGATGACGCGCGAGAGCACGTCGCGGCCAAGGTCATCGAGCCCGAGCAGATGCTGGTTCGACGGCGCCTCCAGTCTCCGCGCCGTGTCCTGCACGTTCGGGTCGTACGGCGCCAGCGCCGGCGCCGCGAGCGCCGCGAGCACCAGCAGGACCGTGAGGACCAGGCCGGAGGTGAAGGCGAAGTTTTTGAAGAGGCGCTTCATTAGTTGCTGAGTTGCTGGGTTGCTGAGTTGCTGTTAGGAACCTAGCAACTTAGCAACTCAGCAACTGTTTTCACTCCAATTTAATCCGAGGATCGACGACCCCATACAACAGGTCCGAAAAAAAGTTCACCATGATGTACGTCAGCGCGATCACGAGAATGGACGCCTGCACCTGCGGGTAGTCGCGCGTGGTGATCGACTGGATCAGCAGGCGCCCCAGTCCCGGCCACGAGAAGATCTGTTCGGTGATGATCGCGCCGGTCAGCAGCGAGCCGAATTGCAGCGCGAGGATGGTGATCACCGGGATCAGCGCGTTTTTCAGCGCATGCCTGAAGATCGCCTTCGACCGCGTCACGCCCTTCGCGATCGCCGTGGTCACATACAGCTGATTCAGCTCCTCGGCGAGGCTCACGCGGATCATCCGCGTCAGGATCGCCGCCAGCGCGAGCCCCATCGTGATCGACGGCAGCACCAGCGACTTCAGCCCCTCCTCGCGTCCCGACACCGGGAACCACGGATGGTTGATGGCGAAGGCGATGATCAGCAGCGGGCCGAACCAGAAGCTGGGCATCGACACGCCGATCAGCGCGAAGAAGCGCGCCACGTTGTCGATCCAGGAGTTTCGATAGATCGCGGAGATGATCCCGAGCGGGAAGGCCACGAGCAGCGCCACGAACATCGCGCCAAACGCGAGCTGCATCGTGGCCGGATAGCGCGCGGCGATCTCCTTGGCCACGCTCTGGTTCGTGCGGAACGACACGCCGAGGTCGCCGTGCGCGAGCTTGCCGAGATACGTCACGTACTGCTTCCAGAGCGGCTGATCGAGGCCGAGCGCCGCGCGGATCTTCTGCACGTCCTGCGGCCGCGCGCCCTCGCCGGCGATCTGCACCGCCGGATCGCCGGGGATCAGGTGGATCAGCGAGAAAATCAGCGTCAGGATCCCGAGGGTGATCGGAATCATCTGCAGGAGCCGGCGGATGATGTACTGCGTCATGGTGGGCCAGTCTCCTGTTTGCCAGTAATGTTCCACCCGCGGATCTTCACCACCGGCGCGAGCGTCCCACCGAACATGTTGTACCAGGTGCCGACGCTGCGGCGCTCGTGCGAGAGCGCCTCGATGTTGGAGAACGCCTCGACCATCGACTGCGTCCAGCGGAGGTTCGGCAGGCGCGCCACGACCTCGCCGTCGCGCACGAGGAACGTGCCGTCGCGGGTGGTGCCGGTCATGAGCGCGCTCTTCGGCTCGAGCAGGCCGTTGACGTAGTTGAAGCGCGTGATCCAGATGCCGAGCTTCGTCGTGGCGATCATCTGCTCGCGCGACGACGCGCCGCCGCTCATGACCAGGTGGAACGCCGCGCCGTGATCGGGCGCGCCGAGGTGCCAGGCGTTGGCGGTGGGCGCGAGGCCGAGGCGGTCGGCCCACGGCTTGTCGAGCACCGGCGTGCGGATGACGCCGCCTTCGATCAGCGCGACGCGGCGCTTCGGCAATCCCTCGACGTCGAACGGGAACGGCATGTACGCCGTCGAGTCGTCGGCGAGCGTGAAGTTCTCGCCGAGGACGCGCTTGCCGAGGTTGCCGACGAAGAAGGACGAGCCGTCTTCGAACGACTGACCGGTGAACGCGATCATGTTCATCCAGTCGAAGACTTCCGCGAGCGCGGGCGGCTCGAGGATGATGTCGTACGTTCCCGGCTCGAGGTCTTCGGTGCGGTGCGACGCGAGCGTCGCCTTCAGGATCGCCTCGTCGCCGAGCAGGCCGATGTCGACCGCGTCGGCGCGGCGCTCGCGCGCGGTCGCGTAGCCCGAGCCGTGCGGACCGATGGCGATGGCCGTGGCGTCGGCGTGAGTCATCTTCGCGAAGCGCCGCACGCCGTGGGTGTTGCCGCAGGCGACCGACCCGGCGCCCGTGGAGTAGGCGCCGGCGAAGTGGATGGACGCGCGCGCGCCGCGGTCGAAGATCGCGCGCAGCGAGCGCGCCTTCTCCAGCGGCGAGATCGCCGCGGTGCGCTCGTCGAACGTGTCGAGCTGCGGGACCGGCTCGTTGTCGCGATAGAGGCCCTGGAATCCCTGGATCGGATTCGAATGCCGCGCCGCCTCGCGCGCCAGCTCCGCCGTCCGCGCGATCTCGTCGTCGTCGAACACGGTCGTCGTCGCCACGCCCATCGCGCCATTGAGAATCACGCGCAGCGTCAGCGACGCGCTCTCCTCCGACATGTTCTGGTGGATCTGCGAGTTCGCGAAGCGGGTGATGTTCTGGTCGATGGAGACGAAGGAGGCGTCCGCTTCGTCGGCGTTCGCGGCCGCGAGCGCGCGCTCGAGAACGTCCAGGCTCATCCCATCTCCACGTTGCGGAACCGCGCCGCCGGCGCGCCGTGTGCGACGCGCATGGTCTGCATCGGGTCGCCCTTGCCGCAGTTGGGGAGTCCCCAGACCTGCCACGAGCTCCGGTCCGCGACCGCGTCGCAGGAGCGCCAGAAATCGGGCGTGTTGCCGGTGTACAGCGGATTCCGGAGCATCCGCCCGAGGCGTCCGTTCTCGATCTCCCAGGCCACCTCGCAGCCGAACTGAAAGTTCAGGCGGAGGTCGTCGATCGACCACGACTTGTTGGTCTCGACGTAGATCCCGTGTTTCGTCGACGCGATGATGTCGGCGAGCGGCGCGTCGCCCGGCTCGAGGTTGATGTTGGTCATGCGGATGATCGGAATGCGCGCCGCGCTCTCCGCGCGCACCGTGCCGTTGGACGCGCGGCCGATGAACGGCGCGGTGTCGCGGCCGGTGAGATAGCCGACGAACATGCCGTTCTCGACGAGATGGAAGCGCTGCGCGGGGACGCCGTCGTCGTCGAACGCGAACGAGCCGATCGAGCCGGCGATGGTGGCGTCGGCGACGATGTTCACGATGTCCGAGCCGTAGCGGAAATGGCCGAGCATGTTCGGCTGGAGGAACGAGCCACCGGCGAGCGAGATCTCGAGTCCCATGGCCCGATCGAGCTCGGTCGGATGGCCGCACGACTCGTGGACCTGCAGCGCGAGCTGCGCCGAGCCGACGATGAGATCGAATCGTCCGGCCGGCGCTTTCGGCGCGGCCAGCAGCGTCAGCGCCTCGTCGCGCACCTCGATGGCCTTCCTGGGCATGTCGAGTCTCTCGATGAACTCCCACCCCTCGGCCTGGAAATCGCCGCCGAACGGATTGGGATAGGTGCGCCGCTGAAACTCCTCGCCCTCGATCGCCACGGCCTCGATGCCGCCGCCCATCTGCGTCGTGGTCTGCTCGATGAAACTGCCGGCGCTGGAGGCGAACGTTTTTTCCTGGCGGTAGCAGGAGATCTCGCCGGAGACCTGGTGGATGCGCGGATCTCCGCGCATCGGCTCGGTGGCGTTCATCAGGTGCTCGATCTTCTGCGCGATCGGCACCGACCACGGATCGATCGCGTACGGCGACTCCCAGCGCGCAACATGCGCGTCGACGTCGCTCAGCGTGACCGGCTGCGTCGACGCGAGATTGCTCGCCGCCGCGACTTCGAGCGCGCGCGCGGCAGTGCGCCGGAGCGACTCCTCGCTGACGTCGCTCGAAGCCGCGAAGCCCCAGCCGTTGCCGACCAGCACGCGCACGCCGACCGCGAGGTCGACCGTGGAGGAGAGATGATCGACCTCGCCGTTGCGCACCTTCACATGCTGCTGGTGCGTCGCCGTGTAGCGGACGTCCGCGTAGCGCGCGGTGGTGAGCGTCTTGAGGACGTCTTCTAGGTGCGCGCGCTCGGGGGACATCGGGCGCGGATTATAGGGCGATAGCCTCCTGGCCTCCTGGTCTCCAAGTCTCCTAGGAGACTCGGAGGCTAGGAGACTCGGAGACTCGGAGACTCGGGACTCCTACGCATGCCCCTCCGGAATCTCCCCCGGCCGATACAACGTATGCCCCCGCTTCGCGCTGGCCAGCTTCCCGCCCAGCTTTTCGTCGAGGCGGCTCTCGAATCCCTTTACGCCGTTCTCGTCGGTGCCGGTCAGGATGGCGACGAACTCGCCGCCGCGGTTGTGGCAGAGGATGTCTTCCTGGCGGCAGAGCTGCGCGAGGTTGGTGTTGATTTCCCTGGCTTCGTCGGCATCCTCGCCGGCGGTCTTGATCCAGTACACCGCGAACGGCGTATCGAACTTCGAGACCGTGGAGATGTTGCGCTTGAGGCGGTCGTGGAAGTCGGCCTCGTACGAGACGTCGTTGCCGCTCGGCGTCAGCACCGCCGGCCGTTCGATCGTCGCATCGGAGGAGTCGCCGAGGGCGGAGAGCTCGTCGAGCGAAACGTCGTCGATGGCGCTGTCGCGGAAGTTGAGGCGGCGTCCGCTGCGGCGCACCAGCGCGTCGACGCGTGCGCGGAGCTCGCCGGGCGTGAACGGCTCGGTGAAGTAATCGTCGGCGCCGGCGCGCAGATAGAGCACGCGGTCGGTGCGGCGGTTCGCGGCGGGGGAGAGGAACGCGATCGACGAGCTCGAGTTGCGCGCGAGGTCGAGGATCGCGCGGATCGCGCCCGCGGAACGGTGCGGCGTCACGAGCACGAGTCCCGGCTTCTCGCGCTTCACGCGCTCGAGGCCCTTCTCGATCTCCGACTCCGCCTGCACCTCGTAGTCCGATCCGAGCGCTTCCTTCACCTTGCGGATGGTCTCCGGCTGCGAGCCGAGGATCAGCACGGTGCGGCTGGCGTGCTCGGCGACTTCCCACGGCTTGGTCACGTCGGACACCTGCTCGCCGTCGCCGCGATAGTTGATCAGGCCGCGTCCGTTGAGGATGCGGTAATGCGCGGAGAGATGTTCGCTGTCGGTGTAACGCAGCTTGCTGAGGCGCATGATGCGGCCGCCGGTCGCGGCGTCGTGCTCCAGCGCGATCACGCCGAACGCGTTCTGCTCCAGCATGCGGATGATCGGATTCAGCTCGGCGTTGCCTTCGTCGCCTGCGATCAGCAGGATCGTCGTCGGCAGGTCTTCCAGCGCGTTGATCAGCGACTGCGTCAGCGTCAGCGCGAAGTGGCCGGAGTAGTGCGTATTGATGAGCGCGTAGATCGGATCGATGACGATCCGTTTCGCGCCGGTCTGCTGCACGTAGTCGCCGAGCTCCTGCACGATGGCCATGACGTCGGCCGGGCTCTCCACCAGGTCGAAATAGCGGCCGCTCGGATTCAGGATCTGCAGCTGCCCGCGGCGCACCGCGTCCTCGATCTGGAAGCCGACCGCCTTGGCCTGCTCGATCACGTTCACCGGCTTCTGGTCGGTGATCAGTACGGCCGGCTCCTGCAGCTCGAGACCGCGCGCCAGGAATTGCAGGCCGAGAATGGTCTTGCCGACCCCGCCCGCGCCCTTGACCACGTAGACGTGATTCGGCGCGAGACCGCCGGCGCCGAAATCGACGAGGTCGATGCCGCTGATCAGGCGATCGCCGCCGAGGGCGGGACGTTCTGCGCGGTCGGTGCTGATCGGGATGACTGGCTGGGGATTGTTGACTGGAGGGGGAGTTGCCGATTCACTACGCACATCGATCGTTCCGCTCATGTAGATCCTCTCGGTTTGGTTGGCGATACGACTGCGGCGCGGTTAGCTGAAGCGTGCCGGCGTTACTGCTTAGCAACTGTCGCACCAGCGATTTCGTTGACGCGGATCTCGTCGCGCATCACGACCGGATCGCGCCCGTTGAACGCCTCGGCGGCCACCCGCCGGAGCGGCGTGTAGTCGTTCTTCCACGGGCGGACCGCGTCGCCGGTATCGCCGGGCGTCGTCACCATGACCACTTCCGTATATTTCTTGAGCGAGATGTTGCGGATGTCGGCGCGGCTGGTGTTGCGGAAGAGGGAGTAGAGGTCGGCGATCTGCGTCGCGGTCAGGTTGGTGTCGGTGTGATTGCCGACCGAGCGCGCGACGTTGACCAGCTTGAGCACGTCATGCGCGGGCATCTTCGCGATCTTGTCGCGCACCGCCTCGAGCACCTGCTGCTGCCGGAGGTCGCGCCCGAATCCGTTCCCCTCGGCCGAGTCCATCACATAGCGGTAGCGCACGTAGCGCAGCGCCCGCGCGCCGTTCATGTGCTGCCACCCTGCGCGAAACCCGTCCTTGAACAGATAGTCGTAGAACGCGCGCTGGACGTAGATGTCGACGCCGCCGATGACGTCGATCACTTCGCGGAAGGCGCGGAAGTCGATGCGCGCGTAGGCGTGCACCGGCTGGCCGAACGTCCGCTCGACGATGGTCATCAGATAGGCGGGGCCGCCGAACGCATGCGCCGCGTTGAGGCGATGCATGCCGTGTTCATCCATGGGGAGGTAAAAATCGCGCGGCAGCGACATCAGCGCGACGCGACGCGTGGACGGCTGGAGGCTGACCAGCATGATCGCGTCGGCGAGGTCCTTCCCCTCGCCGGGATGCGTATCGCCGCCCACGCCGATGAGCAGGATGTTGATGCGGTCGGCCTTGAACCCGGCCTCGACCCGATTCGGAACTTTCTGCCACTGCGGAGAAAAGTAGGAGTACGCGGCGATGCCGGCAAGCGCCAGCACCACTGCCAGGAAGCCGAACATCAGTAGTTCGGCGGGCCTCTTCATCGTCAGTGCACGCGGGCCACGAGCGCCGCGTCGGCGATCTTCTGGAGCGTCGTGAAGTCGCCGCTGCGCGGGCGCACGGCCTCGCCGCGATAGGCGGCGCTCTTCACGTCGAACGCGTCGAGGTACGGTGCGAAGCTGATGCGCCGGACGTCGTCTCCGCGCCGCAGTGCCGAGGCCAGCATGTCCGTGTCTTCGGGCGCGAGGTTCGTCGCCGCGAGCTCGCCCAGAGCGGGCTGGAGCACGTCGAGATCGTCCTTCGTCTTCATCGCCTTCGAGAGCGCCGCCAGCACCACATCCTGCTGCCGTTCCTCGCGCGCGAAGCGGTTCGCGGCCGCGATGCCGGCGATGTAGCCGGAGTACGCATAGCGCGTCGCGTGGCGTCCGTCGAAGTGCTCGACGCCGCGTTTGAAACGGAACTTGGAGCGGTACTCGTAGACGCCGTGCTTGATCTCGACGTCCACGCCGCCGAGCGCGTCCACCAGGCGCGCCACGTCCTGGATGCTGAAGCGCGCGTAGGCATGGACGGGCTCGTCGATGATGCTCTCGACGGTGTCGACCGTGAGGCCGGTGCCGCCGCCGGGATATCCGCCCGCGTCGCCGACCTGGTGGGCCGAGCGCAGCGGACGCTGCCCGTAGCGCCCGACCTTCGTCCAGAGATCCGCGGGAATCGACATCATCGCCGCGCGCCCGGTCGAAGGTTGAATGGAGAGCAGCATCAGCGACTCGATGCGGATGTCGTTCTCGCCGCCCGCGCGTTTCACGAGCGACGAGCCGATCAGCAGCACGTTCACGCGATCGGAGGCGATGCCGGAGCTGACGCGATTCGGAACCAGCCGGTGTTCGGGCCGGTTCGTCGCGTAGAGCGCGACGCCCGCCAGCGCGATCGTGCAGCCGAATACCGCGAACAGAGACCACTCCAGCACTTTCTGTACACCTGTCGGACGCGGCCGTGCTTTGGGGGAAATGGGAAGGTCCGCTCGTTTGAAGCGGCTGTAGGAGGAATCGCCATCGACGTTCATTTGGGCCCCTGACCTGGAGTTGCTTGCTGAAGCGACTGCGATAGGACGAACTGCATTCGAGGTGCCAGCGGTACGGCGATTGAAAGGGCCGCGCGTACATGAGCCCCGCCCTTCGCCGCTGCGCACTTCTCCTTCTTCTAATCACCGCCTCCTCGCTGGCCGCCGATGACGACTGGACGCGCGTCGCCGACGGCGTCGACTACCGCAACTTCACCACCGAGAGCACCAGCGTGCACGTCGCGCGCATCGATCTCACCGGCAACGTGCGCGTGATCGCCACACCGGAATCGCAGCGCAAGCTGCGCGTGAGCGAGTTCGCGAAAAAGAACAAAGCACTCGTCGCCGTCAACGGCGACTACTTCACCGCCGAGTTCAAGCCGATCGGCCTGGTCGCCGGCACGTGCGGCGTCTGGAAAGGCACGAAAGACACGACCCGCGAGGGACTGGTCGCCGTCGGCGACGGCCGCGCGGAGATCGTGCCGCAGCGCGAGGTCCTCGAGCAGCCCGAGCCGTGGATGGAGACGATCGTCTCCGGCTGGCCGATGCTCGTCAAAAAGTGCACGCCGCTGACTTCCACCGAACTGCCGGGCAGCGACGGCTTCACCCGCTCGCCGCATCCGCGCACCGCCGCCGGCGTCACGAAAGACGGCAAGACCATGTTCCTCGTAGTCGCGGAGGGAAGGCGTGAGGGAGTGCCGGGGATGACGCTCTCGAGGCTCGCGCGCTTCATGGCCTACGAGCTCGGAGTCTGCGCGGCGATGAACCTCGACGGCGGCGGCTCGAGCGCGATGTGGATCGGCGACAAGATCGTCAATCGGCCCAGCGATGGATTCGAGCGCGAAGTCGCGAATCACCTCGCCGTGGTGAGCGCGGACGATTACGCCGGCTGCAACGATCCGAAGCATTTGGAATCGCCATTGCAGTCGCCCGCCGCCGGGAACCGGCAAAAGAGGTAGCTGTAGCGATCCGGCTCCACACCATTCGGGGGATCGCATGAGGCACAGCAAAGTTTTTTTTGGCGTACTGATAGCGGTGACGTGTGCGCTGACTGCAGGCGCACAGAGTGATGACTTCAACGCGCGTCTCGAACAGGCGCGCACCCTGGCCAATCAATCGAAGTGGGACGACGCCGAGCGGCTCTACGCGCGGCTCGCGGAGGAGCGTCCGTCGCCGGAGCTCGACCTCGAGTACGGCCGGATGCTGTCGTGGATGGGCGCGGAGAGCGCGGCGGTCAAACGCCTCGAGCGCGCGCATCGCGACGCCCCATCCGATGCCACGGCCATTGCGCTCGCGAACGCCCATGCCTGGGACGGTCATCGCGACCGCGCCGTGGCCGTGCTGACCGATTACACGGCCGCCCATCCCGATTCGAGCGACGCGCGGGCGCTGCTCGACGAAATGCAGTCCTCGCCGCTGCTGCGCATCGAGCAGCTCGACCGGCAGATCGCGGCCGAGGAGTACAACCTCGCGCTGCGCGTCGCGCGTGCCCGCGCCTATTACGAGGCCGGCAACTACGGCGCCGCGCTCAAGGACGTCCGCTTCGTCCGCCAGCACGCCGGCAGGCGCGAGATCGCCGAGCTCTCGGATCTCACCGATGTCGAACAAAAAGCGCGCGAGCGTCAGCGCGATGAGATCGCCAAGCTGGACGAGCGACGCCGCGCGCTCGAAGCGCGTGGACCGATGACCAGCTCCTCCAATGGAGCGGCGGACGCCTCGGCCGCCGAAACTCTCGAGCTGGCCAAGGGATACACCGGCGTCGGCGCGCACGATCAGGCCATCGAGCTGTATGGCGACTATCTCGCCGTCGTTCCCGCCGACACCAAAACGCGCCTCCAGTACGCGCGCGTGCTGAGCTGGGACCGCCGCTACGACGAATCGGCGCGGCAATACGAGATCGTGATGCGCGAGTATCCCGACCGCCCCGACGTCCGCCTCGAGTACGCGCAGATCCTCGAGTACGACGAGCATTACGTCCCGGCGATCCGCACCTTCAACACGCTCACCGACATTTCCAGCTCGCCGCGCGCCTACCTCTATCCCGATGTCCCGCAGCGCGCGCACTTCAACCTCGGACAGATTTACCGCTGGTACGGCTGGCGCGATCGCGCCATCGCGCATCAGAACAGCGCATTGGAGCTCGACTCCGGCTTCACCGACGCGAATCGCGAGCTCGAGCGCGCGCGCAACGGAAATCCCGCCACGCAGTTGCAGGCGCGCTACACCACCACCACGACCTCCGAGAACTTCACCGCGCACCTCGGCGATCTCGAAGGCGAGCACTGGCTCAGCCAGCGGCTCGCCGTGCAAGGCGCGATCGGACGCCACAGCTTCGATCAGGGCGGCAACACCGCGGACGCGAACGTCGCCAGCGCCGGAGCGTCGTATCGCCGGACCGACCAGCTCATGCTGCGCGGACGCGTCGGCATGACGTTCTGGGACGAAGGCCTCGGCACGCGGCCCTTCTTCGGCGCCGGGGCCACCTGGCTGCCGAACATCCAGAGCCGCGCCGCGCTCGACTTCAATCACTACGACCTGATCTACGACGTCTCCAACCTCTCCAGCGTCGTCAACGATCCGCTCTCCATCAACGACCTCCGCGGCCACTACGACTGGGATTCCGGCGGCTTCTGGTCGCTCCTCGGCGACGCGTCGTATGGATTCATCTCCGACGACAACCGCCGCGCCGCCGCGCACGGCCTGCTCGCGTTCCGCGTCCTCAAGGCACCGTTCGTGGCGATCAAGGCGGACGGGCGCATCCTGTCGTACGACTTCCGCACCAACCGCTACTGGTCGCCCGATCAATACACCTCGCTCGCCGGCGTGCTGCAGGTCGGGCACAACATCGCCGACAAGTTCTTCGTGTCCGCCGAGCTCAAGGCGGGGCGCTCCTGGGAAGGCGACCACAGCTCCGACATCCGGGCCTGGGGCGCGAACGTGACCGTGCCGGTCGGCGACCGCTTCGACCTCGTCGGCTCCTATAACTACGGCCGCTCCGGGCGCTTCGACTCGCTGGTCGGCGCGCCGGAATTCACCAACTACTGGCAGCGCACCTGGTTCGTCGGCGTGCGTCTCAAGCAGCTCTTCTCGCGCGACGACCGGCGTGCGCGCGAGCGTTACTACTTCGACAACAGCGCGGTCGGCTCCGACATCATCCCGCCCGAGGTCCGGTAACCATGGCCAAAAAACCGATTCATCCCTACGCCCAGCTGGCGATCTCCGTCCTGCTGATCGCCACCGTCGTCATCTTCACCCTTTCGATCTTCCGCTATCCGGACCGCCTCGGTCCGATCGCCGTCACGACCCTCGTGGTCACGCTGGCGTCCTTCCTGACGCTGCTGATCCTGCGGCACTTCATGCTGGTCTGGTTCAGCTACCTGCACCAGCGCGAGCTCGCCAATGACGCGCCGCCGGACGGATATCCGTTCATCTCCATCATCGTTCCCGCGTTCAACGAGGCCGAGGTCATCCAGGCCTCGATGGGATCGCTGCTGGAGCTGCGCTATCCGTACTACGAGATCATCGCCGTCGACGACGGATCGACCGACGGCACTTACGAGAAGATGCGCGCGCTGGAAGGCAACCACTACGGCGTGCAGGTGCAGGTCTTCCGCAAGGAGAACTCCGGCAAGGCCGACGCGCTGAACTACGGCATCCGCCGCTCGCGCGCGCCGATCGTGGTCTGCATGGACTCCGACTCGCGGCTCACGCCCGACGCGCTGCGCTACGCGGTGCGGCACTTCCGCGACCCGCACGTCGGCGCGGTGGCCGGCAACGTCAAGGTCATCAACCGCCACAACATCTGGACCAAGCTGCAGGCCCTCGAGTACATCGAGGGGCTGAACATCGTGCGCAAGGCCCAGGCCTTCTTCCGCACCGTCAACGTCATCCCCGGCCCGATCGGCATCTTCCGCCGCACCGCCATCGAGGGCACCGGCGGCTACGACAGCGACACCTTCGCCGAGGACTTCGACATGACCGTGAAGATGCTCGCCGGCGGCTGGAAGATCGAGTACGAGCCGAAGGCGGTCGCGTTCACCGAGGCGCCCGAGGAACTGCTGGACATCATCAAGCAGCGCTACCGCTGGAGCCGCGGCATCCTCCAGGCCATCCGCAAGCAGAAGCACCTGCTGACGCGCTCCGAGGGCACCGTCACCACGCCGCTGTCGCTCTGGTACATGCTCTTCGAAGGCCTGATCTGGCCGGCCATGAACATCTTCGCCAACCTCTTCTTCATCTACGTCGCGTTGATCTTCGGCATGACCAAGCTGCTGGTGATGTGGTGGCTGCTGCTGACGGTCCTGGACGTGCTGATCGCCATTCACTCGATCCTGATGGAAGGGGAGGACATGCGCCTGGCCGCGTACTCCATCTTCTACCGCTTCTTCTACATCGTCATCATCGACGTCACCAAGGTTTTCGCCACGCTCGAGGAGCTGGTGGGACTGGACATGCAGTGGGGCAAACTCGCTCGAAAGGGACGGATCTAACATGAGATTCGATTGGATCAACATTCTGACGACAGTCATCTTCGTATCGATCGTAGTGACGCTGGTGCTGGCCGTGGCGTCGTACTTCGCGTACAAAGTCCGCGAGGCCCGGCGGCCGAAGACCGCCGCGGAGCTGCGCCAGGAAGGGGAGATGAAGGCCTTCTTCACGCCCTATACGCCGCCGAAGTGAGCGACGCGCAGTGAACGACGCGCTATGAACGAGGCGCTATGTACGATGCGAATGAGCGGATGCTCCGCGAGCAGATCATCGCCCGCGGAGTCTCCGACCCTCGCGTGATCGAGGCCTTCCGGTCCGTTCCCCGCGAGCTGTTCGTTCCTGGTCCGCTGCATCGCGCCGCCTACGACGACTCCCCGCTGCCGCTGATCCGCGGGCAGACCATCTCCCAGCCCTACATCGTCGCGCTGATGACCGAGATGCTGCGGCTGAACGGCGATGAGAAGGTGCTGGAGATCGGAACGGGCTCGGGATACCAGACCGCGATCCTGGCGAGGCTCGCGCGCACCGTCTACAGCGCCGAGATCGAGCCCGAGCTCTCCCACGCCGCCGCCGCGCAGCTCGCGCAGCTCGCCATCACCAACGCCGTCCTCGGCGTCGGCAACGGCGTAGAAATCTTCCGCGAGCACGCCCCCTTCGACGCCATCCTCTCCGCCGCCGCCCCCGAATCCCTTCCCGAAAGCCTGATCGACCAGCTCGCCGAAGGCGGCCGGTGCATCATCCCCGTCGGCGCCGCCGACCTCCAGCATCTATGGTTGATCGAGCGCCGCGACGGCCGCGTCACCCGCACGCGCCTCGAGGCGGTCAGGTTCGTGCCGATGCGCGAGAAGCCCTGACGCCAACTTTCTGGCTCCCGATGCCAGCGTCTTGGCTCGCGATCCCACATTTTTAGCTCGCGCGCATTTGCTTTTGGCTCCCGAGCAATTCGTTTTAGCTCCGGAGCATTTTTTTTGGGCTCGCGAGCAATCTGGCCGGTCGGCCCGGAGAAAAATACTGCATCCCGAGCCCAATTCAATTGCTCCGGATCCCACGAATTTAGCTCGCGAGCTAAAAGAAAATGCTCCGGATCCCAAACGATCAGCTCGGGAGCTAAAATTGTTAGATCGGGCGGTGAAATACTTCCCATGAACCGCAGTCTATCCCGCTCCCGATGCCAGGAATCCGGCTCGCGATGCCAGACAATTAGCTCGCGAGCTAAAAATCTGGGCTCGGGAGCTAAAAGTCCGGCGACGGAACCTCAATCCGACAGATCGTAGAATGGAGCCGTGGCAACACGTGTGGGTTCGTCGCCAATCACGGCCCTGATTTCGGTGTTCGTTCTTGGCAACACCGGAACTGCTGTTTGCTCCGCGCTTCGCCAGTCCGTGCCGCAGGGGTTCCTGCTTCTCTACTATGTCGGCGTCGCGTGGGCTTTTTCGTGGTGGGTGCTGTCTGATTGCCGCGAACGGGGTATCCAGACCTCGATCGATCACGGTTGGTTTGTCTTTTACGCCTGGCCGGTGGTCGTGCCGTATCACGTTCTCAGGACCCGTGGCATTCGGGGCTTTGGTTTCCTCCTCGCTTTGCTCGCGGCGTTTCTTGCCGCATATGGCATCGCGCTCGTAGCGTTCTTCTTGTTGGCACCGAGGTGAGCGAGGCGATTAAGGTGTTCTTCTTTTTCTGTTGAAAGGCTCACGGCCATGTGGGGCGTGGCTCGCGGCGCCGTCATCGTCACTGACGTTCGATCGTCACCCACGCGAGCCTGTAGGGTCAGCGCCTGACGGAGGGCCTGCGCGGAGCTGACGGAAGCCGTTCCAGGATGCGCAGGTACGCGTGCGTCTCCGCTCCTTCCGCGCGGCCGTAGGCGATCGCGACTCCCGTGGCCGTCACCACCAGCGATGGAGCGCCGTCGGCGCCCGGTCCGCTGATCTCCAACGGTACCTCGTCGATCGGGTCGCCGGAGCGATTGAGCCGGATTCCGCGCAGGCGCAGCTCGCCGTCCAGACGTTGCAACCACACCAGCACATACTCGCTGCCGTTCCAGACGATTCCTGCAGGCCAGGCCTGGACCTGCGCGAGCTGCGACAGGCGGTACGGCTTGCGGATCGTGGTCTGGCTGAACGATGTCTGCGCCAGGACCAGCGGCCCGCCGGGTCCGGAGATCAGGACGATGACCCGGTCCGGACCGGCGGCGGCCGCCCAGCTCATGTCTGCCGCAACGAACTCCTCGCTCGGGACGCCGTCGTTCAGGCCGTACACCTGAACTCTGGCATAGGGATACACGGTCGGCGTGCTATGGAACGCGAAGTTCGCGCCCGCCAGCAGCAGCCGGCCATGCACGAGCAGCGGCCGCACCTCGTCCGACACGATCCGAGGCGGCAGCTCGTCCGTGACCGAGCCGCTTTCCGAGATACGGACGATGCGGGTCGTGAACCGGTCGCCGGGCAGGTCGCGGCCCGTGCAGGTCACCAGGTAGGCCGTGCCGTCGAACAGCAGGCCGGACGGCCAGTTCGTTCCCTGGCAGAGCGCGAGCGGCACGGCGTCGAGACTCGCGCCGTCGATGCTGATGCGCCGGGCATGGACGCTCGAGCCGTTCGCATCATCCCGCTCCGCCCAGACCACGAGAAACGTATCCGCGCCGGCGGCGAGCGCCGGGCCCATGGACGTGCGCGGAACATGCGCGTCCCGAACAACGGCGCCGTTGAACGCGACGTCCACCGCGCTCGACGCATCGCGCCACGCGGCGAGCAGGGATCCATTGCCATGCACCGCGACCTGGATGCCCTTCTGCTGGGACGCGGCCGGCGCCACGCGTTGCTCCGGCGTGAGCCGTACCTCGGCCGCCTGGAGCCCGCAGGCAATGAGGAGCGCCGCCATCCAGCTCGATCGCATCACGCGATCGTACACCCGAAAAAAATTATTTGTTCGGTCGCCGTACTTCAGCAGGCTGCCGCCAGGAACGGCATCGCAGCAAGACCAGTTTGCAGCAAGCACGCGTTAAAACACTTCAAGAACTGCAACTTAACGTCTGTCCTGAGCAAGCGAATCTGCTTCCGTTGTCACCGAATTCACCGCCCGCATGGCTCGCCATCCCAACCCTTTTCGCTCTCGATGCCAGCGTCTACTCTCGAGACCACGAAATCTGGGTCGCGATGCAAAACTCTTTGCTCGCGAGCTAAAAGTCAATGCTCGCGATGCGGAACATCCAGCGAGCGAAGCTACGCGCCAGGCTCCCGAGGCCGCCGTGTTGGCGGGCGAGTCGAAATACTGCTCATGCGTCCGCCGCGCCGAGCCATAACCATCCGATTGTGCTTGGATAGGCGGGATGGGGCCGCTATATGAGAAAGGAGAAGAAGCCTCCGATGACGGGTATTCTTATGGGGGCACATACGTATTAAGAGGAAGCGAGTGTGGAGGCTAGCGAAACATGGCTCATCAGGGATTTCTGTCTCGCTTGACCGAGAATGCAGGTCTAATCACCGTAGTTGGGGCGCTGATACTGTTCTTTAGTTGGGTGGTCACGAACACTTTCGGCGTTCGATACACCAGATTGAAACAATCCGTCGAGAACGCGGAATCCACTTTTCGCTTATATCAAACCCTGCATGGCTTGCGAGATCAAATGAACTCACTAGCTCTGGAAGTTGTGCAGCGCAGGGACACGCCAGATGCTAGCCGTTTTCGCAGCGGACAAACCGGCAACATTGAGGTAGACGCGGCGCGAGAAAAGTTCGATCTGACGCGCTTGTCAGCACACCAGATCAAGGAGCTTAATGACTTCACCGGCGAGATGTCGGAGTTCTCACGTGCCGTAGGCTCAGACACGCCGGCCTCGCGTGACGTGACCCGATTGGCTGTCGAAGTGAGCGAGCTGTCCAAGAACGTACGCGAAAAGGAACGGTTGGTCGAGGAGCTGTCGCTCAACGTCTCCGCAGACCCGTCGCAGGTTCGAAGCGCCATCGACGATTATGTCAACTATGTGCGCAGCACCGCGATCCCCGAGATGCCGAAGCTCTTCCCAGAGGCGGTTGAGGCTTCGAACGTGCGTCGCGCCGAAGGTGCAGAACAACTCGCACGCGCGAAGGCTAATGCACAGCGCGCGAACCGCACTGCCACAATTCTCTACGTGCTTGGCACGCTGCTCGTGCTCGGAGGCCAATATCTGGATAAGGTTCATGGGAAGAAGGCTAAACAACCGGAAGCACCGATCGGGACACCGCCGAGCACGGCCTAACGCATATTGAGCGCGCGCCACCTCCTGTAAGTTGGAGTTGGTTCGGCATTTCTAATGGACCGTCCGCAACGATGGCAAACTACCATTTCGAATGACGCGACCGACTTCCAGAACGCTACAAACGGCGCTTGTTGCGTTTGTTCTGTTGAGCACCGTCGCTTGCGACCAGGCCAGCAAGAGCTGGGCGCGAAGTTCCCTGAGCCGCTCTTCGGTGCAGGCGGTCGGAGGTCATGTTCAACTGATTCTTGCCGAGAATCGTGGCGTCTTCCTCAGTTTCGGCGCTCATATCAACCCTGAGCTGAGAGCGGTTTTGTTTACAGGCGGTGTGGCGCTCGCTTTATTCTCAATGTAGCGGATGTATGCATCACGGCCGGTGTGTCGCTACTGCTTGCAAGATGCCGTCCGTAAGGGGCCGTACCACACGAATATGAAGTCCGCGGGCATGTTCAAACGTGCCCGAACACCGAAGGCCGCATGAGCCAGCCCATGCAACGTCAAACTCACACCGAGGAATCAGTGACTCGGAGCGTCTGCGAGACTCCCGCAGACTTTCGAGCCGTAGGCGGCAAGTCAGTTCACGGCCTTCTAAAAGCCTCCGGATACCTGAAACATCGTGATTTCCTTACCCGAGACGCCGTTGATCGGTACGTGCGCGGGCATCCTGAAGTCGTTGCCGCGTGGCAGCAATACTCGGAGGATAAGCGTACGAATGGCGGCTGGTACTTCACCACGGACGCGTCAGACGTGGAAGTGGGATATTTCGATGCACGCCATGGCGTTCGCGATGTTCAACAGTATCCGTCACGCGAGGAAGCGTGCACCGAGTTCATTTTAAAAGAAGTGCATGAAATTGCTCGAGGTTCAACGTCATGTCTCTGGTGGGTGATCGGCGCCCTGTTGGTGGTGATCGCCTGGGTCGTCATGGTCTTCCAATCGCTGCAATAGTGTCTACAGTCCCCATTGGCCGGACCATACAAGTGCGCGACGTGCGAGAATACCGCCGGTTGGAATCGTGCCGATCACACCCGCGCAGAGTCGCCTGATCGAGTTCCTCGTCGCCGCACTCGCCTCGGAGGTGTCGGAGCCGGAGCGGCGATGGCAGGGTGCCTCCGACATAGCGCGTCAATATGCATCCGATCGGCGTCAACTGCTCTTGACTCGCGACTGGACCGCTGATGTGGTGCTGGATTCCGCCGGCGACACATGGGTGATCGATACCGAAACCGGTCAGGCGCCCAGGACTGCTACAGCGGCTGAACGTCGTGAAGCGCTCTTTCGGGCTCTATACCACTACCCTGAGTTGCTTTCGTTGTTGCCGAGCCGGCCAGCGACCGCCGGAACGTGTTCCGTGTGCGAAGGGACCGGTGTCCCGGAGATTCGGTTTGTCAAACCATCGTTCCGAAGTCTGGTTTGCCAGTGTGCGGGCGCCGGATGGATCGTGCAAGACAAGTGAGCAAAGACACGACGATGAACGTCTACCCGCCGTAATAATGACACCGCGACGTACACGTCTCCTCGATCGTCACCCGCGCGAGGTTCGGCAGTTGCGGCGCCAGCGCGCGCCAGATCCACACGGCCAGGTTCTCCGCGGTCGGGTTCTCGAGGCCTTCGATCTCGTTCAGCATGTAGTGATCGAGCCGTTTCACCAGCGGGTCGACGGCACGTTTGAGGTCGGCGAAGTCCATCACCCAGCCGAGCTTCGGGTCCACCGGCCCGCGCACCGCGACTTCCCCGCGGAACGAATGCCCGTGAATGCGCCGGCACTTGTGCCCCTCCGGCACGTTCGGCAGCCAGTGCGCGGCCTCGAATCGAAAGTCCTTCACCAGCTCCACGACTTCGGTCACGGAGGGAAGTCTACTTCGGCGCCGCTCCTCGCGGATCGCCGATGCGTTATCTCACACCAAAACCGAATAGCAGACCGATGGCGAAGCTAGCGAGGTGTGGCAGCTTGACGGTGTGAGCGAAGGTGAGGTCGAGCGCGAGCTGCACGACCGCGTAGAGCGCGGGTGCGATGAAGAGGCGCATCGAGCGCGTCCGCGCGGCGATGGTGAGTAGGAGCGCTGAGATCCCGAGCGCGGCCTGTGAGGCGCCGCTGGCGGGGATGGTTGGCAGAATCAGGACGGCGACGAGCTGTCCCATGGTGCCGGAGACGAAGTAGGCGATGAGCATGCGCGCGCTGCCGATCGCACGCTCGAGTTGAAAGCCCACGGCGGCGACCGCTGCGGCGTTGAGGAGAGCGTGAAGAACATAGACGTGCAGAAACTGCGAGGTGATGAGACGCCACCACTGGCCCGACATCAGCGTCGCGGCAGTCGCGCCTCCCGATCGGACGGGGATCGGCGAAGCGGCGAGGATCGCCACAGCCAGCACCATCGCTGCGATTCCTGCGCGCGTCCGCATTTCCGCAGTGTACGCGGTGGACTGCGGCCCTCTTCTGTGATTACGTCCGCGGATGCAGATACCGAAGACGGGCGAGGTGGTCTGGTACGTGACGGGGCGTTTCTACGCGCGGGGGACGTCGCTGCTGGACCTCGGCTACTTCATCTTTCTCGGCGGCATCGGCGCACCGCTGTTCGCGGGAGCTCCTTCGGAGTCGACGGCGTTCTTCACGTTCTCCGCGGCGCCGTTCACCGCGTCGAAGATCGATAACGGCGGCCTCGGGATCAGCGTCGACGCCACCGGCTCGTTCGCGCTCTACGTCCGCGACGAGCCGGGCGCCTCGTTCGACGATCCGGCCAGCTTCGCCGCCGGGCGCTGCATCGCGACGTTCGAGCGCGTCTCCATCGTCGCGGCGACGCAGATCACCGCGCCGTCGGGCATGGCGCTGACGTCGAATGTATTCACGGCGCGGCTGGTGTCGAGCGAGCGGTTCGATTTCGGCGGCCGCACTTACGATCTCGCGGAACTGATCGGCGACGGGATCACGCAGTGGGGAACCGCGGCCAGCGAGCCGCTCGCGCCGCCTTCCGGTTACGATGCCGTCGCGCCGTTCGTCGGATCGGCGATTCGACTCGGATGAACACCCTGCCGCTGCCGCCGCTCCGCTATCGCACGCTCGTCGGGCCGACCGAGGACTCCTTTTTCGACAATCCGTCGGGATCGCTGGTCTTTCCCGACCTCCCCGCCGAGGCCTACGACAGCGTCTTCGACTGGGGCTCGGGATGCGGACGGCTTGCGCGCCAGCTGATCCAGCAGAATCCGCGGCCGCGCCGCTACACCGGCGTCGATCTGCATCGCGGGATGGTCGACTGGTGCCGGAAGAATCTCGCGCCGCACGCGCCGGGATTCACGTTCGCGCACGACGATGTCTTCAGTCTCTCCTTCAATCCCGGCGGCTCGCGGACGCCGCACGCGTTCCCGGCCGCGGACGGGAGCGTGACGCTCTTCATCGCCTGGTCGGTATTCACGCACGTCAACGAGGAGCAGACCCGCTTCTATCTGCGCGAGCTCGCCCGCGTGCTCGCTCCGCGCGGCATCGCCGTGACGACATGGTTCCTCTTCGACAAGGGCGACTTCCCGATGATGCAGGAGTTTCAGAACGCGCTCTTCATCAACGACGTCGATCCGACGAACGCGGTGATCTTCGATCGCAGTTGGCTGCGCAACACGCTCCGCGAAGTGGGGCTGGTGAGCTGGCACATCGACGCGCCGATGGTGCGCGGATTTCAGTGGCGCATCCTGCTCTCGCCGGCGGCGAGTGGCGCGGCCGAGGTGGAGTATCCGGAGGACGCCGCGCCGCGGGGCATCATGCGGCCGCCGCTGATGCCGGCCGGAGCGGCGGACTAGCGCCCGCCGCCCCGTCGCACTACGTCAGGTTGCTACGGTCATGGTTGAATGTGCAGACGATTGATGACGCGCGTCACACCGCTGACGCTCTTCGCGGCATCGACGATCTTGTCGATGTCATTCTGCGTCTTGGCGTGACCCTCCAGGGTCACCACCGCGTGGTTGTCGACGGTCACTTCGATCGCGAACGTCTTCTCCGGTACCGCCTCGGCGATCTTGCCGCGGACGTCCGCTTCCATCGCCTTTGCGTCCATCGACTCCGGCAGGACGCGGTTCATCGATCCGCAGGCCATGCTGAACAGAACCATCAGCACCGCCAATGAGCTCAAGTGTTTTCTCATACGTTGTACCTCCAAGTACGCCTCTTCCTTGAGCAACAGGTGTGCCCGCGGGGCGGGGTTGCCCGGTCTCCCGGTCTCCCGGTGGTGGGTGGGACCAGGCGCCCGGGCGACCGGGAAACCGGGCAACCGGAAACGTGCTCATCCGGAGGGAAGAGACGGGCCTGGCGCTTTTGATCGAGGCGGCTAAGCTGCAGTAGCGCGAATAACTTCTTGCTTTTTCGGTTTCTAAGCAGATCATTGACATGGGTCTGACGTCCGCGGACCGATAATCCGCGTTCACTGAGGGTAATGGTCGGTCCGAACCGGCAAGGAGAGAGTTACGTGAAGCGCTTCAATCTGGGTGCGCGTGCGGTTCCGCTTGTCACTGCGGTCGCGGCGCTTGCGTCGCTTTTGGTCTCGGTTCCGGCGAAGGCCGCGGGCGCCCTGAGCGTCCAGGTCATCAACGGCTACAACCTGGTCGTCGACTCCAACGTCACCTCGCCGTCGACCTACGCGCCTTCGGCCGCATACATCGGCGCGCGAGTCTGCAACACCGGCGACGCGGCGCTGAGCAACGTCATCTTCAACACCGGCAACTACAACGGCGGCGCCGGCACGCCGGGCACGTTCCCGGTCTACAGTTCCACCGGCGACACCAATCACCCGCAGATCCTGAACACCGGCAACTACTCGCTCACACTCGAGTCGGACAACACCCCGGTCTCGCTCGACGGCACCCGCTACCTCGGCACGCTCGCCGCGGGCCAGTGCGTCACACAGTACTGGCTCTTCTCCTATCCGCAGTGCGTCAACGTCGGTGGCAACCCTGACTCCCCGCCCTGCACGGCCAGCATCGCCGGCGACGTGAAGCCGACCGACGACGTGTCGCTGCCTTACGACGTATGGGCGACGACGACCACCGCCATCGCCGCTCCTTCGGTCAACGTCCGCCGCACGTTCACGCTGCGCAACGAGATCTCCGCGTCGGCGAACAAGATCTGGCCGAATACCGACTCGAAAGTCCCAAACTCCTATCTCGCCGCGATCCAGTCGGTCATCGGATGGGGAACGCTCGGTCCTGACGGGCAGCCGCTCACCGGCGCGAGCACGGTTTACCCCGGCCAGCGCGTCATCACCACGCAGGGGATCTGGTACGACCTCGGGAACGTCGGGCAGGGCTTCGACAACGACGGCGATCTCGTCCCCGACCAGAACGCCTGGCTGCAGCCGGTCGGCGACGCGGCGGCGTTCGACGCCGACTGCTTCCGCATGGTCAATCTCTACGGCCTGCTGATCGTGAAGCTGAAGACGGGGGGCGAGATGCTGATCCCCTTCCAGAACCAGCTCTATTTCGAGCACCTGCCTGAGAACACCGGCGTGGTCGGCCTCGTCTACTACCAGTTCATCGCCACCGACGGCGGCTGCAGCGCGGTGATGACGCCGTACCAGGAAGCGGCGTCGGGCTTCGACAACGAGAAATTCAGCGCCGACTTCGGCCTGTCGAATCCTCTGAGCAGCACGCCCTACGGACCGGCGCTGACGTTCTCGAAGACGGACGGCCTCGCGTCGACGCCGACCGGCGGGACGCTGACGTACTCCGCCTCGACGACGAACTCCACCGGCGCCAACCTCGGCGCGCCCGACTACGGGCTGGCGCTGTCGTTCCGCGACTCGATCCCCGCCGGGACGACGTACGTGACCGGCTCGGCCGACGACTCGCCGAACACGAATCTCGACGAGCCGGGCGGCACCGGTTCATTCGTGCAGAACTACACCGACAACGACGGCAACACTGACGCCTGCACGATCAACTACCAGATCGCCAGCTCGAGCTACGCCATCCTCTACTCGACGAACAACGGCGCGACCTGGACTTCGACCGAGCCGGGATCGGGCGTCACCGACATCCAGTGGCTGCTGTTCACGACGCTCAATCTCGACGGCTACCACAACGGCGCGCAGTGCGTGGCGGCGAACGGCGTTTACGACAACGGCACGCTGCAGACGTCGCTACCAACCGCGAAGACGGCGACGGTGCGCTTCCAGGTGACGGTGAACGCGACCGCCGGCCCGGTGGTTTGCAACACGGCGCTGGCGACGTTCGGCGGCGCGGCCTCGGGCACGACGGCGCAGGACTGCACGCTCGTTCAGGGCAACAACTCCCTGAGCGGCACGGTGTTCAAGGATGACGGCGTCGGCGCCAGCACGATCTACGGCAACGGCGTCAAGGAGGCGAACGAGGGCGGCATCGGCGCGGGCGTGATCGTCACGCTCTACTACGACGTCAACGGCGACGGCCTGGTCAACACCGGCGACCTGGTCTACGGCACGACGACCACCGCGGCGGCCGGCACGTTCAGCTTCAGCAATCTGCCCGACGGTCCGTTCCTGGTGGTGGTGAAGAAGTACGACGGCGCGACGTCGAACGGCATCAACGACGCCGCCACGGACACCGCCTTCGGCACGCAGGGCTACGGCAACACCACCTTCGATCCGAATCTCTCGCTGACGACGAACCAGGGCGTCCTCAAATTGAACGAGGACACGACCACGGCGACGCTCGCGGTCAACATCGACCGCGGCCACACCACCGGCACGGCGCAGAGCATCACCGGCGTGAACTTCGGCTTCGCCCCGCCGCTGCGGGTGACGAAGAGCGTCGCCGGCAATCCCGACACGAACGCCGACGGCAAGGCCGACACGACGCTCGACGAAGGCGATCTGTTCAACTACTCGATCCTCCTCGAGAACCGGCTGCCGAGCGTCGGCGTGCAGGGACCGACCGGCTGCCAGTACACGGTCTGGGCGCCGACCGGCACGAACGGCTCGCCGGCGAGCAAGGAATTCACGAACTACCTCGGTGCGCTCGACGGGCCGAACCGGAACGTCGCTTCCACTCTGGTGGTCGGCGGCGGTCTGACGTTCATGACCGGCACCGGCTTCGTCCTGCCGACCCAGGCCGGCAACATCACCAAGGTGGAGGCGCTGTACTTCGGTTACTTCAGCTCTGCGCTGACGGACGACAATCTGACGCTGACCATCGGCCGGACGGGATTCACGTCCAACACCACGACCTTCAACACGGCGCTGATCGACAGCTACGTCGGCGAGCCGGCGTCACTTTCGCCCGACAGCGCGATCAGCTGGGACGTGACCTCGCTCCGGCCGGGCGGCGGCGTCTGGAGCTGGGCCGACAACTTCTCGGCGGTCTCGCTTCTGGTCAATCCGAGCAAGGCCTCCAACGCCGACCAGAAGACGTTCTCTCTGGATGCAATGGGAGTCCGGGTGACGACTGACCAGCCCTGCGAGGCCGGCACGTCCACGACGTTGAGCCCTGTCCCGCTGCAGGACACGTACGACCCGAGCAAGGTCGACTTCGTCTCCGCGACGCCGACGCCGAACTCGGTCAACACCGCCACCGGCGTCATTCAGTGGAGCGACGTCGGCCCGATCCTTCCGGGATCGAGCACGAGCGTCACCGTCACCATGCGCGCGCGCAACGTCACCGGCATCACCAACGGCGCGTGCGGCGCGTCGTCCGGCGGCGGCGGCAATACCGCCTGCAACTGGGCCGAGACCGCGTACGGCACGAACCACGTCTACTACGCCGACGGCCGCCTCGCGAACGACGGCACCAGCAAGATCGCCATCAACATCCAGGGCAAGAGCGAGATTCACGGCACGCTCTGGAAAGACACGAACGTCGACGGCTGGCCGAACAACGACGGCGAGCCCACGCTGCCGAACGTCACCGTGACCCTCTGGGGCTGCGTCAAGGCGAACGGCACCACGTTGGAGACGAACTCCACGAACAAGGACTGCACCACCGTCACCAACGACAACTTCTGGAAGATCCTCGCCACCGACGTCACCGACTCGAGCGGCGTGTACGACTTCATCGGTCTCGACAGCGGCTTCTATCTCGTCGAGGTCGGGAACACCGACGCCTTGCCGTCCGGCGGCAACAGCTCGCCGTTCGGCGGCACGCAGACCGCGGAGCCGAACGACTCGCAGAGCATCACCGCAGGCAGCGCCACCGGCACGAACGGCGTCTGCGCCGGCGGCTGCAACAACATCTGGGGCAACTCGGCCGCGAACACGAACGCGCTCCATCTCCTCGGCGCATCCGAGGAGATCGTGAACGGGGTCAACTTCGGCTACAACATCCCGAGCGGGATCCTCTACGGCAACATCTGGTGGGACGTCGACGCCGACGCCACCCGCGACGCCACGGACGGCAACCTCTCCGGCTTCACGGTGCAGCGCTACTCCGATCCGAACGGCGACGGCAATCCGGCCGACGGAACGCTGCAGGCCACGACCACCACCGACGCGAACGGCAACTATCAGTTCACCGGACTGGCGGCCGGCTCGTACGTCATCGTGGTCACGCCGCCGACGCTGCTGCACAAGGTTTGGGTGGAGACGGTCGAGTCGACCGGCGGCACCTCGAGCCTCAACAACCAGATCCCGGTGACGATCGCGGCCGGCGCGATCTCCGGCTCGCACGACTTCGGCTACACCCAGACCGACGCCGCCGACATCGGCGACTACCTCTATTACGACTTCGACGGCGACGGCATCTTCGACTCGACCGAGTCGGGCATTCCGAACATCACCATCTATCTCTACGAGGACGTCGACCGAGACGGCACCATCGACTCCGGCGTCGACACCATCGTCGCCACGACGGCGTCCGACTCGACCGGCCACTACCTCTTCCAGAACTTCCCGGCCGGCAGCTACATCGTCAAGGTTGACACCACCGATCCCGACTTCCCGACCGACGTCCTGCCGACGGGCGATCCCGACCTCGCCGCGGCGAGCATCGGCGACACGATCTTCTTCGACCAGAACGGCAACGGCACGCAGGACAGCGGCGACGACGGCATTCCGCTGGTCGTGGTGAACCTCTACAGCGACAACGACAGCAGCGGCACCCTGAACGGCCCCGACACGCTGATCGCGTCGACGGTCACGAACGTCAACGGCAACTACCTCTTCACCGGCCTCTCGGCGGGGCGCTACATCGTCGACATCGACGAGTCGACGCTGCCGAGCGCCGCGCTCGCGCTGACGACCGCCGATCCGACCGCGACCGCGGTCGTGTTCACGGCCAGCACCAGCGCCACCACGAATCTCACCAAGGACGCCGGCTACAGCCCGGCCGCGAACTTCGCCATGGGCGACCGCCTGTGGCATGACGTCGACGGCGACGGTGTGCAGGACCCGGGCGAGCCGGGCATCCCGAACGTCGACGTCGTCGTCACGGGAGGCACGGCCTGCGCGAGCGGCTGCCGCGTCACGACCGACGAGGCGGGCTTCTGGATCGTCACCGGCCTCACCAACGCCACCTACTCGGTCAGCGTCGACACCGCCGACGCCGACTTCCCGCGCTTCTTCACCGTCACCACCGGCACGACCAATCCGAGGAACGCGACGATCAATAGCGCGGACCTGATGAGCGTCGACTTCGGCTTCCAGTACACCGGCACCGGCAGCTCGCCGACCGGCACGATCAGCGGACGGGTGTTCCAGGATGCCGACGGCGACCTCGCGTACGACGCCGGCGAGGAGCGCACCGGCAAGACCGTGAACCTCCTCGACGAGAACGGCAACATCGTCGCGACGACGACCACCAGCTCCACGGCGGGCTCGCTCGGCCAGTACACGTTCAGCGGCATCTTCGTCGGCAACTACACGGTGCAGGTGCTCGACCAGCTGGGCACGCGCTACAGCACGATCTTCCTCTCCGCGGCGCAGACGATCTCGAACCTCAACGTCATCTACCAGACCACGATCGAGACGACGGCCGACAGCCAGAGCTCGGTCGCGGTCGACGGCGTCCACTCCGACCTGCTGCAGGACTTCGGCTACCAGCGCTTCTTCGGCTCGATCGGCGACACGGTCTACCAGGACGTCAATCAGAACGGCACGCAGGATCAGGGCGAGCCGGGCATCTCCGGCGTCACGGTCCGCCTCTACGACGCGGTCTGGAGCGATACCAACGGCAACGGCTACTTCGAGGCGAACGAGGGGACGAAGTCGCTCGTCACCTCGACGACCACCGCCACCGACAATCCGCTGACCACCGCGAACGAGGGCGGCACGTACCTCTTCTCCAACCTCCCGCTCCTGGCCACGGGACACAAGTACCTGGTCATCGTCGACACGGGGACATTCCCGTTCGGGACGACGGCGACGCTGATCGCCGATCCCGACACCGACGGCGTGCCTTGCCCGTCGCTCACGAACGTCACCGATCCGCCGTCGTCGGTCTGCGACAGCCAGCAGCTCATCACCGGCTTCAACCTCGGCAACAACTATCTCGGAGCCGACTTCGGCTACCGCCTCACCGGCACCAACTTCGCGTCCATCGGCGATCACGTCTGGATCGACACCGACGGCGACGGCGTGCTCGACTCCGGCGAGGCCGGCATCGACAATGTCACCGTCTGGATGGACACCAACGGCAACGGGTCCGTCGACTGGACGGACGGCAACGCCAACGGCGTGTGGGACTCGGGTGAGGGCGAGCGCTGGACGATCACCGATCCGGACGGCTACTACGTCTTCACCAACGTCAGCGACGGCTCGTACAACATCAAGGTGCTGCTGACCGATCCGGATTTCCCGTCCGGCCTGACCGAGACGTTCGAGGTTCGCAGCGGCAACACGGCGAGCCTCAACAGCTTCGTGCAGGTGACGGTCGCCGGCGGCGTGGTCACGGTCGTCGACGACGGCGACCCGGGCACGGCCGACGGCTGCTCGAGCTGCAACCTCAGCGTCGACTTCGGCTATCGCTACGCCGGCGTGAATGCGCTCAGCGGCACGGTCTGCATCGAGGGCGCGACGCTGAACGGCTACTGCGGCGCCACGGCCTCGACCTACAGCGGCGTCGACACCGCCGGCAACGAGGTCGCGCTGCAGGGCATCCAGGTCTCGGCGTATCGCTGGACCGACACCAACGCGAACAACACCGCCTGGAATGCGGTGACCGGCGTGCTCGAAGGGACGGACACGTTCGTGCTCCTCGGCACGACGTCGACGAACGCGCTGGGCGACTACTCGTTCTCGAATCTTCCGGACAACATCGTCCTCGTCTTCAGCGTCGCGCCGTCGCAGAACCTGCGGCTCACGACGACGAACGTGACCAGCAGCGTCGAGGACGCGAACGTCCTGAAGCGCCAGTTGTATGAAGGCACGACCACCTACAACAGCAACACCGTCACGGTGATCGGGCGCCAGGCGCTGAACCTCGCCGGCGACACCGACGACAACGTCAAGGACGCCGACTACGCGTTCGACGGCACGCTCGGCGGCGCGCTGTCGTACGACTTCGGCGATCTGCCGTCGAGCTACTCCGACACGCTGCTCTCCGAGAGCGGCGCGCAGTCGCGTGTCACCAACACCTCTATCTATATGGGCGCCGGCGTCAGCACCGAAAACGACGGCCAGCCGTCGGCCACCGCCAGCCTCGACACGCAGGACAACGGCGTCACGTTCCCCTCCTCGATCGCGAGAGGGACGACGGCATCCGTCAGCGTCAACGCATCCGCCGCCGGCTGGGTCGCCGCGTGGATCGACTGGAACGGCGACGGCGACTTCGACGATCAGTACGAAGACATCATCGACGCGCCGGTCGTCGCGGGTGCGAACTCGCTGAGCTTCTTCGTTCCGTCCAACGTCCCCGACGTGACGAACTTCTTCTCCCGCTTCCGCATCTATCCGGCGCGGCCGCAGATCGTGGCCTCGACCGGTCCGGCGTTCGACAACAGCTTCGCCATGATGTCGGGCGAGATCGAGGACTACCTCTTCTCCGTGACCGTCACCCTCGTCGACATGCTGTCGATGGAAGCGGCGCAGGGCAAGAACAGCACGACCCTGACCTGGTCGACGACGCGCGAGGTCGACAACCTCGGCTTCGACGTCTACCGGCAGGTCTCCGGCGGCGCACGCGAGAAGCTCAACCCGCAGCTCATCCTCGGCTCGGCGTTCGTCAGCGGCCGCAGGACCACCGGACCGCGCGCCTATCGCTTCGTCGACCGCAAGCCGCCTTCGGGCTTCGTGCAGTACTGGATCGAGGACGTCGAGCTCAATGGCGCGCGTACGCCGCACGGCCCGATCAGCCCCGCGACCGCGGCGATCACGACCGACGACACCACGACGACGGAGACCGATCCGACCATCGGCTCGGTGGGCGGCAAGTTCACCACCGAAGCCGGCATGGGCGTCGCGCTGCCGTCGCCGGATGCACCGGGTGAGAAGCAGCTCGCCGAACAGTGGCAGCTCGCCGGCGTACCGGCGGTGAAGGTCATCGTCACGCAGCCGGGCTGGTACCGCGTCAAGAAGAGTGATCTCCTCGCCGCGGGCTTCGATCCGGGCAACAACCCGAACGCGATCTCCGTGTTCACCGAGGGCGTGGAAGTGCCGGTGGTGGTGAACGCGAAGAGCGGCAAGTTCGACCCCGACGACTCGATCGAGTTCCTCGGCCGCGGCATCGACATGTACGGCACCGGCGGCCGGGTCTACTACATCACCGCGAAGAAGGGCGCCGCCGCGCGCGTCAAGTCGACGGGCGGAAGGGGCAGCGGGACTCCCGCCGCGGCCGGCTTCCCGTACACCTTCGAGCGCATCGAGCGGACGATCTTCTTCACCGCGCTGGTCAACAACGGCGAGCGCTCGAACTTCTTCGGACCGGTGCTCCTGCCGGTGCCGGCGACGCAGGCCCTGACCGTCAGCAACCTCGCGCCGGGCAACGCCGAGCTCGAGGTCATCGTCCAGGGCGCGAGCACGAACATCCAGCACGTCATCTCGCTCGTGCTCAACGGCACCAACATCGGCTACGTCCGCCTCAGCGATCAGGAGCGCCACATCGAGAAGTTCCCGGTGCCGGCCTCGCTGCTCGTCAACGGCGAAAACACGCTGACGCTCCTGGCCGAGAACGGCTGGGAAGACATCAGCGTGCTCGAGTCGCTGCGGCTCTCGTATCCGCACGCCTACCGCGCCGACAACAACGCGCTGACGTTCACCGTCGACGGCGGCAACTCCGTCACCGTGAACGGCTTCACCTCCAGCGCGATCCGGGTCGTCGACGTCACCGATCCGCTCGCGCCGGTGTTCATCGACGCGACGGTCGGAAACGCCACCGACGGCAGCAAGTCGGTGTCGTTCGCCACGGGCGGCTTCGGCAAGCAGACCATCTTCGCGTTCGCCGAGGACCGGGTGAAGTCGCCGGCGGCCATCGCCTGGAACGAGCCGTCGTCGTGGAACGCGGCCACGAACGCCGCGAACCTCGTGATCGTCACCAACAAGGCCTTCATCAACGCCGCGAACGCGCTCAAGACTGCGCGCCAGGCGCAGGGCATCGCCACGGCCGTCGTCGACGCGCAGAACGTGTACGACGAGTTCTCGTACGGCCACCACAGCGCGCAGGCGATCCGCGACTTCCTCAAGCGCACCGGCTCCTGGAAGACCGCGCCGCACTACGTGATCCTTCTCGGCGACGCGAGCTTCGATCCGCGCAATTACATGGGACTCGGCAGCTACGACTTCGTCCCGACGAAGCTGATCAACACCACCTACCTGAAGGCGGTTTCGGACGACTGGTTTGCCGACTTCGACAACAGCGGCGTTCCGTCGCTGGCCATCGGCCGCATCCCCGCGCGCACCGCGGCCCAGGCCGACGGCATCGTCAACAAGATCGTCTCGCGCAACGTCGGCTCCGGCGACGCGTGGGCGAAGGTGGTCGAGGTCATCGACGACGCGCCGAGCGGCTATCCGTTCGACCAGGCCGCGCTCTCGCTCTCCACGGTCATCCCGTCGCCGTTCACCGTCGACCGCATCTCGATTCCGGCCCAGTCGTCGCCCACCGCCGCCATCGTCGCCGGCTTCAACCGCGGCGCCGCGGTGACGAACTACATCGGCCACGGCTCGATGGAGATCTGGAGCTCGTCGGTGTTCACTTCCGCCATCGCCTCGACGCTCACGAACGGGCCGCGCCTGCCGTTCGTGGTCTCGATGGACTGCTTCAACGGCTACTTCCACGATCTCTTCACCGACAGCCTCGCGGAGGCGCTGCTGCGGAATCCGTCGGGCGGCGCGATCGGGGTCTGGGCGTCGTCCGGTCTCATCACCACGCCGCCGCAGCTGACGATGGGGATGGAGTTCAACCGCCGCGTCTTCGGCGCCACGCCGGCCACGGTCGGCGACGCGGTCATCGCCGCGAAACGCGCGACCACCGACTCCGACACCCGCCGCACGTTCATCCTCTTCGGTGATCCGACGCTGAAACTCAAGTAAAGTGGAGCGGGGGGCTTCAAGCCCCCCGCAGCTCCATGCCAGTCAGCGCCCGTTACGCCGCAACCCTGGTCGCGCTCGGCCTCGTGTTCGCTGCTCTCGGCTTCCTCGCGGTGGCCGCTCATCCGGCGCACGCCCTCACGATCATCTACCCGGCCACGGGCCTCGGCTTCGCGGTGCTGTGGCGCTTCGGCGCGCGGTGGTGGCCGGCGCTCTTCCTGGGCCAGTTCGCGGTCAGCCTCACCACCTCCAACTACTCGATCACGGTCGCGACGATCACCGCCGCGATCGAAGTCCTGACCTGCGTCGTTCTGATGCAGCTCCTGCTGCGGCAGCGCGTGTCGCCCGATCTCGGGCGCGTGCGCGATCTGATGAATTTCGCAGGTTTCGCGGTGCTGGTCACCGGGCTCGCCGGCTGCGCGATCTCGGTCGCGGAGTGGTTCCACGGCGAAGGGCCGCTGGGCATCGTCGTTCGCGACGGCGCGTACTGGTGGGCCTGCGACGCGATCAGCATCATCGTCTTCGCGCCGCTGGTCACGACGTGGCGCTCGTGGTCGTTCCTCCGCCCGTCGCGGTTGACCATCGTCTTCACGCTCTCGGCGGTGCTGCTCGCTCTCGGCGTGGCCATGGCGGTCGGCGGCGATGACGCGAAGTCCGCGCTTTTCCTGCTGCTGCCGATCGTCATCGCCAACGCGCTCCTGGCCGGCGTCGCCGGCGCCGCGTCGTCGGGCGCTCTCCTGACGATCACGCTGCTCGGCTTCGCGCTGTCGGGCGCCTCGCCGTCGGACCTGATCGTGCGGCTGATCTTCGTCGCCACCGCCACGCTCACCGGCTACGTCCTCGGCATCGTCTGGACCGAGCGCGAACAGGCGCGCCATCAGCTCGAGCATCTGGCGCGGCACGACATGCTCACCGGCATCTTCAATCGCTACGAGTTCGACAACCGCCTGCGCGTCGCCCTGGCCTCGCCCGGCGCCCACGCGCTGCTCTATCTCGATCTCGATCAGTTCAAGCTCGTCAACGACACCTGCGGCCACATGGCCGGCGACAGCATGTTGAAAGAAGTCGCGCAGCAGCTCGCGCTGGTGCTGCCGTCAGGCGCGACGCTCGGACGCCTCGGCGGCGACGAGTTCGGATGCCTGCTGCCCGGCGCCGACGAGACGGCCGCGCTTCGCGTCGCCGAGGACGTGCATCGCGCGACCGATCGCTACCGCTTCCGTTTCGGCCAGAGCGATTTCGGCGTCACCGCCTCGATCGGCATCACCACGTTCGGCAACGCCGCCGGCGACACGTCGGACTCGGTGCTGAGCCGCGCCGACATCGCCTGCTATCTCGCGAAGGAAGACGGGCGCAACGAGACGCGCGTCTATCGCCCCGCCGACGAGGCCATGCTCAGCTGGCACGCCGCGATCCAGGAGGTGTCACAGGTCGAGCAGGCGCTGGCGAGCGGGAAGCTGTCGCTGTTCTGCCAGCAGATCGTCTCCATCGGCAAACGCGACGATCCGCATCTCTACGAAGTGCTGCTGCGCCTCGAGGAAGGCGGCCGCTGGCAGTCGGCCTCGGAGTTCCTGCCGCTGGTGCAGCGCTTCGGCCTGATGGAGCGCATCGATCGCTGGGTGCTGGAGAAGACCTGCGAGTTCCTCGCGTCCGCGAACGATCCATCGCTGCGGCTCTCCGTGAACATCTCCGGCGCGACCCTGAATCATCCGGCGTTCTTCGACTTCGCGATGTCGTTGCCGGAACAGCACGGCATCGACGCGTCGCGCATCTGTCTCGAGGTGACGGAAAGCGTCGCCATCCAGCGGCTGCGGCAGAGCGTGGACGGAATGCACAGGCTCCGCGCGCGCGGCTTCGAGCTGGCGCTCGACGACTTCGGCGCGGGCGTGGCCAGCTTCGGATACCTGCACGAGCTGCCGGTGACGATGGTGAAGCTCGACGGCCGCTTCACGCGCGACCTGCGCAGCGACCCCGCGGCCGAGGTGATCATCGACTCGCTGGTGCGCATCGCCGAGCTGCGCGGCGTGGCCTGCATCGCGGAGTGGGTCGAGTCGGAAGAGAGCATCGAGCATCTGCGCAGGCTCGGCGTCGCATACGCGCAGGGCTTCTTCATCGGCATGCCCTTTCCGCTGACGGATCTCGCGGCAGTGAAAGAACCGGTCAGAGCGCCGGTGGCCGCGGCGCGCTAGCGTCATGCGTGCGCGGCGCGGCGCTCTTCGACGTGGAACAGCTCGAGGTTGTCGATGTCGTCGTCCGTGACCGGGGTCAGCGCGAGGTCCATGTAGTCGTAGCGCGCGGGATCGCGCTTGATGCGCATGTAGATCAGGCGCAGTTCCGCGTAGATCCTGAGCCAGCGCCCCAGCTTGGCGACGCTCTCGACGAAATACCGCGGATAGAACTTCCACGCCGGGACGATCGCGAAGCCGGGGCGGCGGTCGCGGCGGAACTTCTTGCGGAAGAAGCCCGACTCCAGCGGATGCACGCCTTCGATGTGCAGCGAGCCGCCGAACCAGGTCATCAGCAGGATGGCGTTGCTGGCGCTGGCGCGCTTCGCCACCAGCCGCCGCAGCACCGCCTCGACGTGCTCTTTCGTGTAGTACGTCTCCCACGCCATCCGGTACGTCCGCTCCCACTCCTCGGCCGACATGCGCGGATGCGCGGTGCAGACGTGATTGAGGTCGTACTTGTTCAGGTCGGCGTCGACCTCGACGCCTTTGTTGACCAGCACCTGATGATCCTCGGAGCCGGGGAGGGGGGTGAGGAAGAAGAACTCCAGCAGATCGACCGGCAGCTCTTTCTTGATGATCTCGATGTCGTGCCTGATCGAGTCGTAGGTATCGTTCGGAAACCCGAGGATGTAGCCGGCGTAGGTGATGACCCGCGCGGACTTCCAGGCCAGGAGCATCTTGCGGTACTCGGTGATCTTGTTCTGGCGCTTCTTCGCGCCGACCAGGCTGTCGGGATTGATGTTCTCGAGCCCGATGAACACGCGCTTCACGCCGGCCCGCGCGCACTTTTCGACGAAGTTCGGGATCTTGTGGCAGAGCGTGTCGACCTGGATGATGAAGTGGAGCTTGATCCCTTCCTCTTTCAACCGGATGATCCGGTCGAGGATCGCTTCCCAGTCGGAGTTGCGGGCGAAGTTGTCGTCGGTGATGAAGAAGCTGTGCAGCCCCTGGGCGACGTTCTCGCGGATGATCTTCTCGATGTCGTCCGGCGAGCGCCGGCGCGACTTCCGTCCCTGCACGTTGATGATCGTGCAGAACGAGCATTGGAAGGGGCAGCCGCGTCCGGCGTCGAAGCTGGTGATCTGTCCCGCCGTGCGCAAGGCCCTGGGCACGGTGATGATCGGGATCGGCGTGCCGGCGATGGTCGGCAGGTCGGCCATGAAGTTGTACATCGGCTTCAGCCGGCCGGCCTGCGCGTCGCGCAGCACTTCCTCGAGCCGCTCTTCCGCTTCGCCGGCGAAGAGCGAGATCCCCATCGCCCGCGCCTCGTGCAGCCCGGCGTCGTTGCCCTGAAGCATGCTGAGCGTGCCGGAGACGTGGAAGCCGCCGATGCCGACCTGGATACCGCGGGCGCGAAGCGGGCGGGCGAGGTCAAGCGCCCGCGGAAACTGGTTCGACTGGACGCCGACCATCATCACCATCCCGCTGCCGGCGTCGTCGATCATCCGCGCGAGCTCCTCCGGGCGGATGCGGGTGTTGGTCTCGTCGTACGGATGGATCTCCAGCTCGACGTCGTCGCCCAGAACCCGCCGCGCGGCGCAGTCGCGGGCCAGTCCGTAGAGCGCCGCCAGAGAGTTCGACGGAATCGCCGAGCGGAACCACTGGATCACGTAGCCGTCATCGTCGTAATGCGACGGTTTGACCAGCGCAAGGCAGAATTTTCGGGACATGAAGCGGGTGCATTTTAGCGCCTTTCAAGGCAACCTCGTCGGGATTCAACAGGCGGCACATAGCGATTGACGTTGCGGGACAGCGTGTTTGCGTAAGTTGCACATTTACCTGTGCATAGGGGCTGTGGAAGGGTGTGGAAAACCCCCGAAAATGTAACAGCGAAAAAGCTTGCGCGAACGCTTGCGCGGACGTAGATTGACGTTCGCTTCAGCACGGATGCTTTATCGCAGATGTCAACGTGTTGAGGCGGCCGAGAAGGACGCGATAAGTCATCGAGGCGCCGGTTTCAACGCGAATGCTACGTTGCAGATGTCAACGCGTTGAGGCCGGGCGACGGTGAAGCAACGGATCACCGAAGCAACGGTTTCAGCGCGAATGCTCTGTTGCGGATGTCAACGCGCTGAGGCCGGCCACGGCGGTGCAACGGACCGACGAGGCAAACGGGTTCCGCACGTGCGCTCTATCGCAAGCAATCGTGGGGAAACCGGCTTCGGTAGCGCGATGGGTTACCGGAGCACAAAATTTAGCGCGAATGCCCCTTTGCGGCTGTCAACGCGCTGAGAATGGTCCCGGCGGGCAAAGGACGCCGGGATCACTTATTTCTTGATGTCGACATCGAGCGTGGCCATCCCCGACGTCTGCCCCACGCCGTCGAGCACACCGACCGCGATCTGGTGATCGCCCTTCTGCATCGTCAGGTGCAGCGTGTGTCCCCACGCCTTCGTCCGCGCTTTCTCGTATTCCGCCGCCGGAATCTCCACGACCTGTTCGGCGTCCGATCCGCTCACGAAGTCGGCGTCGCTGCCGGTGATCGCGTAATGGACGGTGAAGCGGCCGCGATAGACGTTGCCTTCGGGAAGCAGCGTGAGCCTGCCGATCGGGAACAGGACTTCGACGTCGACGTTCCAGAGGCCGCGCCCTTTCGCGGGCGCCGGTTTTCCGGCACGCGCCGCGACGCCGAGCTCGTTCGGCAGGTTCGTCGTCATCAGCGCGGCCACGACACGGTCGTTCATCTCGCGCTTGATCGATTTCCGCACGACTTCGTTGCGCGCGCGGACGGTCCACTCGGGGTGATTGCGCACGCGCACTTCGATGCGATGCGGGGCATCGACGTCGTCGCTGGCGCGGAAGGCGAGCGAATAGTAGGCCTGCACGTCGCGCGCGATCGTGTGCAGCGCGTCGTCGACGCGCGCATCGCCGACGAATGACTTGCCGCCGGTCTTGCCGGTCAGAATCGCCGAGGTCCTGGCGGTGTTCGTCATCGCTTCCTGCACCTGGTGCAGCGGGACATCGGTTCCCTCGCCGCCCACCTCCTCGCCGGGAGGCGAGACGCGCAGGTCGTACTCCGGCTGCAGCGTGTAGATTGTGATGCCGTTCGAGCTCGCGGTGCGCGCGAGCTCTTCGATGGCCGGCGTGAAGTCGTACCAGTCGGTGCGGAGGAAATCGGCGGGAGTGTCGAACCCCGAGGAATTGTCGAAGCTAGCCGTGGCGATGTTGTCGACCTTGTTTCCGGCGCGGAAGAACTCCTTCCCCGGCTCCGCCGGCAGCGACTCCGTCACGGTGACCAGAATTTTCCGGCCCGGAAGCGGCGCGAGCGTGGCGATGATGGCGCGCATCGCCTGGAGCCGCAGTTCCACGCGGCGCTTCACGCGAGCCGCGTGACGCCGCGCGATCTGGCGGAGCTCTTGCGGACTGCTGGCGTGTCTGGCATCCAACTGAAACCGGCGCATCTCCCCGACGAAGGCGACGTCCGTCCGGTACGTATTCGACGCGACGGCCCGGTTCAGGGCTGCACCCACCGCCGCGCGGTCGCTGCTGAAGACCAGAGGGATCTTTTCGCTCACCGAGGCCGCGGGACGCAGCACCATGGCATCGTCGCCTTCGCGCATTGTCGACGCCAGCAGCTCCGCCGCATTTTTCGCCACCTTCTCGCGCGTCGCCGGATGCACGGTCATGTCGTCGACGAAGAAGACGATCTTCCGCTGCGGCGGGGGCTGGACGTCGCCAGCGGGCGCGGCGCTGCCGCTGCCGGCGGAAGGCACCGGCACGGCTCGCTCCGAATACTCGGAGAAGTTGGTGATCGTCTGCGCCTTCCCGTCCTGCAGGAGCAGGAAGTCGTCCCTGCGCAGACCGCCGACGGCGTTGCCGTCCTTGTCGGTCACGATCACATCGACGTTGTGGATCCTGATCTCGATGCTCTGGGTGAACGGCGCCTGCTGCCCGAGGAGAAAAAGCGCGAGTGCGGCCGTGATCATCGACGCTGACTAGCGTCCCGCCGTTGCCAGAAACGTTCCCGGCGCGAGCACGCAGTCGAAGTTCGACTGGAACGACAGCACCGACTGGGCGCGTCCTGCGCCGTCGACTTTGATCCCGAGATCGCTAATCAGCGGATAGCTCGCGTAGTCGGTGAGCTGGATGCTGAATCCGTCCGGCAGCAGCCACGCCGAATGCACGTGCGTGATCTGCATCGGCGACTCGACCAGCGCCTGGAACGCCGCCGTGGTCGGATCCTGCACGTCGCGCAGTTGCAGGAGGTACAGCACCGGCAGGTTCTGCGACTTGAAGAGCTCGATGAGTCGCTGGATGCCGGTGATGGCGTCGATGATCAGATCGCCCACAACGAGCTCCGCGAGATGCAGGAGGTCTTCGAACTTCGCGTGGCGCGTCGCCGCGCCGTACGCGGGCGGCGGGATGATGCGCGCGACCTCCGCGAGCTCCAGCTCTTCGTCCGGCCCGGTCTTTTTGTACACCCACGTCGACGCCGCGCCCGGCTGGTACGTGCCGGCGACGTAGTCCATCTGCCCGAAGACTTTCCGATAGCCGAAGACTTCGCGGCCGGTCGACACCGTGAGCGGATTGTCGACGACGAGGTACGCCATCACCACCGCGATGTGGTCGAGCACCTTGCCGCGGAAGCAGGCCACGAAGTAGCCGAAGTTGAAGTCGGACTCGCGCATCCAGCCGGCGTCCTGCGGCGTCCAGCGGATGCTGTCGATCCAGACCGGCTGGCAGAAGACGAACGGCAGGAGCGGCACGCTGTGGTACTCGCTTCCCGGCACGGAGTTGAGCCACTTGTCGGTCAGCGCGACGAGCTTGTCGTACGACGCGTGCAGATAGAACGCCTGCGCGTTCATGCCCTGCAGATAGAACGGGTGGCGGTACGTCGACGAACCGGGAAGCTCGATGTAGGGCGGCAGAGACATGGTCACGCTCCTTCGTCGCTGATCTTTCGCAGATAGAGCTCGCAGCCGATTGACGTGAAGATCGCACGGGCGCGCTCGAAATCGCCGCCTGTGCGCCGCGCGAGCTCGTACTCGCCGATGCCTTCTTCGATGGGAAGCTGCAGCCGCGCCGCGGCGGCGATCGACTTGCGCAGCAGTTTCTCGCCGCGCTTCCGATTCCCCTCGAGGCACTCCATCACGCCCATGAGCCGAAGCGTGACGGGCAGCGCGAGCGGCATCCGCCGCGAGATGGATTGCAGTCTGCGCAACAGCGGGCGCGCGGCGCGAGTGCGCGAGCTCTCGAGATACACCTCCGCGGGAACCGACAACGCGCGATACCGCTCCCAGATGATCGTGACGACCCGCGAGACCATGTCCGCGGTGACGTCCGCCGCTTCGAGCGCCGCGTCGCGATTGCCCATGTGCAGCAGCGCGTGGCAGCGTTGCGCCTGACTGCCGAGGCGCACCGTCTCCGGAAGCCCGGCTAGCAGCTTCAGCGCGGCGTCGGCCGAGGCCAGCGCCTCGTCCAGTCGCCCCATCAGGATCAGCGTGCCGGCGCGGAAGGCGTGTCCCCACGCCTCGTGCTGATGGTTGAAGCGCTTGTGCGCGCGGTCGCGAACCGACGCGAAGGTCTTCGCGGCCTGCTCGAGCGCGCCGGTATAGAACTGATAGAGACCGATCGCGGTCTCGTTCATCTCGATGACCTGGTCGTCGCCGACCTTCTTCGCCGCCGCGACGGCGTCGTCGAGATAGAGCGCGCAGCTCTTCCAGTCGCAGGCGGTGATGTAGAGCGCGGCCGAGGTGTAGCCGATGTGTCCGAGCCCGTTCAGGTCGTTCGTCGCGAGCGCGAGCCGCCTCGCGGCGTCGTAGTAGTGACGCGAGAGGCGGAAGAAACCGACCGCGCTCGTGACCGCGCCGAAGTTCGCGTAGGCGTGAATGAGTCCGGGGACGTCGTCGAGCCGCTTCGCGGTATTCACGGCGAGGAGTCCCGAGGCCAGCATCACCGTCTGCTCGGCGGTGTAGTAGCGGCCTTCCGATAGTTTCTGCGAGGCCATGGTGATCTCGCGGAGCAGCGGGCGCTTCGCGTCGTCCGCCCGGCCCGCGCCGCGCGGCATGAAGAAGTGCGTCGCCTGGCGCACCGCCTCGGTGCCGAGGCGGACCCGCCATCCGCCCGAAGTGCGCGGCAGATGCACGCCCGCTTCGCCGAGACTCTTGCGCGCCTCCTCGGCGGACGTGGCCAGATCGCCGAGGCCGAAGTGCGCGAACGTGAGCACGCGATGCCAGCGCGCGTGCAGATAGCCGCGCTGTTTCGCGTCGGTCGAAGCATTCGCCTCGTCGAGCTCGAGCGCGCGGTTCATCAGTTGGACTGCCTCGCGGCACGCTCCGGAGCCGACCGCCGCCTCGGCCGCCTGCGCGTAATAGCCGATCGCCGTCGCGGGCAGGCCGCCGAGGTCGAAGTGGCGCGCGAGCTCCGCGGCATGCCGCCGCAATTCATCATCGGTCGTGCATCCCGCTTCGATCACTTCCGCCGCGCGCGCGTGCAGCAAACGCCGGCGCTCCTCGGACAACCGCGCGTACGCGGCCTCGCGCAGCTTGTCATGCGCGAAGCGGACGGCGTCGGCGTTGGCGCTGTCGGTCGGCTCGAAGACATGCTGCGCGAACAGCTCGGCGATGCCTTCGAGCGCGTCGGTGTCGCTCTCGCCGCATGCGGCCATGAGCTGTGCCTCGGGCATCTCGCGCCCGAGGACCGCGGCCGTTTCGGCGATGCGCTGCGCGAGCGGGGAGAGACGCTCGAGACGCCGCGCGACGAGCTCGCGCACGCTGCCGGGCAGCGCGAGACTCGCGTACGTCTCATCACCGACCGCCACGTGCCAGCGTCCCTTCTCGCGGAACAGCCACTGCTCGGCGAGCGCCGTGCGGAGATATTCGGCGACGAAGAACGGATTCCCTTCGGTCTGCGCGGCGAGGAATTCGAGAAAGCTCATCGGCGCGTCGGGCGCGGCGAGCATCGAGCGCACGATGTCGGCGACGTTGGCGTCATCGAGGCGATTCAGCAGGATCTTGATGAGGTGCTCGCGCGTCAGCAGCGCGCGCAGATCGGGGCCCGCTTCGTCCGCGCGGTACGTGCCGAGAATCACCAGCGGCAGCTCCGCGAAATAGTCGCGGCCGAGCGAGGAGAGAAAGCGGAGCGTGATCTCATCCGCCCACTGCAGGTCGTCGACGATGAGCACCAGCGGCCGCTCGCGCGCGAACGCGGCCAGCGTTTCCGCGAGGTCGGTGAAGAGGCGGCGGCTCGCGACTTCGGGAGGAAGGCGGGGGCTGTCGCCGGCCAGCGCGGCCAGGGACGCCTCGTGCTCGCGCAAGACGCTGAGGCGTGGCCCGAGCACGCGCTCCATGATCTCGTTTCGCCCGCGGCAGAAATCGGCGATCTCGCGCAGCAGCGGCCGCAGCGGATGCAGCGGCTGTCCGCCGACGGGATCGCATTCGGCGGTGATGACCAGGCAGCGGCGGATCGTCGCCTCGCGTCCGAACGTGGCGGCGACGGACGTCTTGCCGATGCCGCTGACGCCGCCGAGCATCACGAACGAGCCGGCGTTGTCGATCACCGCGGTCAGGCTCTTGCGCAGCGACTCGATCGTGTCTTTGCGCCCGACGATCTCCGGACGATAGAGGTATGCCGCGGTCTCGGCTTTGAAGTCGTCATCCGCTTCCGCGCCCGCCTCGACGAGCGCCTCGGCGACGTCATCCGCGTAGCCGAGACGGTCCGCGCGGCGCTTCTCGAGCAGGTTGAGAATCAGCTTCTCCAGCACCGGCGGCACGCCGCGCACGAGCGCGGACGGCGGGGGCGGCGCTTTCTGCAGATGCATCATCAGCAGGTCGCGCACGTTCCTGGCCTGGAACGGCGGCGTGCCGGTGACGATCTCGTACAGCATCGTGCCGAACGAATAGAGATCGGTGCGCGCGTCGACCAGCTCGCCGGCGGCCTGCTCGGGCGCGGCGTAGATCGCGGTGCCCATCATCAGCCCGCCGACTTCGAGCACTTCGCGTCCGCTCTGCGCGCGGAACTGTCCCATCAGGCCGAAGTCGACGAGCACCGGGAGGTCGCCGGCGCGTACGAGGATGTTCTGCGGCTTGAGATCGCGATGCACGATGCCGTGCGCGTGGATGTACGCGAGCACGCGCGCGAGCCGGTACATCAGCGTGAGCGCGCGCGGAAGATCGGCGCGCACCTCGGGGCGCTCGAACGCCGTCGCCGCCGGATCGATGGCAGGAGCGGCGGCGCGCGGCTGGAACGACGGCACGACCATGGTCGCGTTCGAAATCCAGTCGACGTCGCCGAGGTTCAGCAGCTCGTCGAGCGGACGCCCTTCGAGCAATTCCATCGCGTACCACGGCACGCCGTTGTCGACGCCTTCCTCGATGATGCGCACGACGCCGGGATGACGGAGACGGCTCAGCGCGTGAATCTCGCGGCGCACCGATCCGAAGAGATCCGACATCGCCTTCGACGGCATCTTGATCGCGACTTCCGCGCCGTCGGCGCGCCGCGCGCGATAGACCACGCCCATGCCGCCGCGGCCGAGCTCCCACAGGACCTTGTACGGTCCGATGGCCGCCGGCAGCAGCGCGTCGGTCGTGGCGGTCACGCTCACTCGACGATCACCATCCCCGGACAGAGTTTGCGCACGCCCTTCATCCCGCCGAGCACGCCCGACTCCACGCAGCCGATCGCGAAGCCGTTGCGCACCCAGTCGCCGGCCAGCGAGAGATTCTCGTAGCCGCAGTCGCCGGGATCGAGCCGGTACTTCGTGCTGCCGGCGACCGAGAGCACGTAGGTCTCGGTCGGCTCGACGTTCACGCGGAAGAACTGCGCGTCGAAGCGCTCGTCATCGGAGAGCTCTCCCCCCTTGTCGTTCACGGCCAGCCATTCGTAGCGGAACCTGCCGTTGTGCACCGACGTGGTCCAGAGCGACGCGATGTCGTTCGCGAGATAACCGCGCGCGCCTTTGACGACCGTGTCGGTGACGGGTGCGTCGCGGTCGCTCATCACGCCGCAGAAATAGGCGACATTGTTCACCGGCACCGTCCAGTCCTCGCGCGGAATGAGCTGGCTCATGTCGGCCCAGGTGTCGAGTGGCTCGACGAACGTGCCGAACACCGCGCGCTCGCCGAAGTTGCGGCCGTCGAGCGCGGGCAGCCACCCGAGGTCGGCGATGTTGCGGCTCAGCCAGAACTGGAATGCCTGCGTGCGCACGACCTTCACGTGCTCGACCATGTCCCGCCACGTCTGCTTCTGTTCGAGCAGTTTCCTGCAGACGATGGGAACCGCGCCGAGGGAGAGGCCGAAGACGACGTGATCGAAGTCGGCGCCGCGCCGCAGCGTCAGCTCTTCGACGTCGGGCAAGTCGGCGCTGTACGACTCGAGATCGATTTTCTTCTCGCGCAGCTGCTCGCCCTGCTCGAGTTGTTCGTACAGCGGCAGCGACGGCCAGCAGGGGAGGTCTTTGACGTCGACGAGCGGCTGGTACTCGCCGTCGCCGCGGACCGTGGCCTGCACGCCGATGTGCAGCTCGTCGATCGTCTTTCCATCGGCGGACGGAACGACCTCGCGCAGGCGATGGAAGTACCTGAACTTCACACCGCGCTTTTTCAGCGCCTCGTAGATCGGCGCGAAGATCGTGTCGCCCATCCCCGCCTGCATCTTCATGAAGACGCCGGCGTAGTAGTCGAACATGATCCGCGCGAGGACGCACGTCGTCGTCCCCGCCGCCAGATCCGCGTTCTCCTCGGAGGCCTCGCCGCCGCGATACGCGAACACGATGTCGTACATCGCGCGGACCGCGGAGCACCACGCCGTCTGCTGATGGAGGCCGTGCTTCAGCATCCAGGCGCGCCACTCCTGGTCGTCGATGATCGTCCAGTCCTCGCTGGCGCAGAGATCGCGCAACACGCCGATCGCGGTGGCGATGGCCATGTCGGCGTACTGCAGTCCGCGATGGATTCCGATGCACTTTCCGCTGAGCTCGAGGCAGATCCCGAGCAGTTTCTGCACGGCTTCGAGCGCGAGGATCAGGATCGGATGATGCGTCCGCGGGCGCGGCTCGGGACGCGTTCCCGGCTCGTGCGGCGGACCGGCGTGCGCGAGGGCCTCATCGAGCGCGGCGTGCAGCAGTTTCAGGTGTTCGACGTGCTCGATGGTTTCGTGCGGAGGACAGCTGTGATGGTGCCGCCCGTCGATCAGCGCCTGGATGTGTTTGTGCGTGTGATGCAGGATCGTCGGCACGTAGCCGCACGGCGTCGGGAATCCGGTCTGATCTCCCGGCTCGCCGGGCATGATCGGCGTGGTCACGACCCACTCGTTCCGCATCCACTGGCCGCTCGCGTCCTTCTCGGCCATCGTATAGACGCTCTGCGGTTTGAACGCGTCCTTCCATGTCGCGAGCGGCGCGCCCTCGGGGCGATTCAGCTCGCCGTAGACCGCGCGCATCATCCGGAACGCGTTCGCGTAGAAGCCCATCCAGATGTGCAGGCCGTGCTCTTCGATGCGCTGGCCTGCCGCCGCGTTGCGGCCGCTCGCGCCCTTGCCGCCGAGGCGCCAGCCGAGCTGGTAGACGGTGATGTCGTGGCCGGGTGTGGTGCCGTCGGGCGCGGGATTCGTCAGCCAATATGCGGCCGTCATGGCGCCCACGCCGCCACCGAGGATCGCAATCCGCATCCGTACTGCCTCCTGCAGCTTCTCTCTCAGGGCGTCGCGGGGACGCCCATCCAACGACTGTACAGCATGTCGGGGATATCGAAGACACCGCTGTCCTCTTCGTACGCGCTCGAGCGCGCGCGGATCGCCAGCGCGACCACCAGCGTCGCGGCCTGCCGGAGCGGCGGCACGTCCATGAAGAG